>SCPO01000084.1_pt1 | contig 168390 bp, 179 predicted proteins | sample 6106821 | NCBI WGS metagenome assembly SCPO01 (sample SAMN10720448, study PRJNA508395) | human gut metagenome | isolation source: Participant 2 stool, 0 month | host: Homo sapiens | collected 2017
GCACAGCCATGAAACTGAGAGAAGCATTAGACACCTATATGTTCGACAACGTGGGACAGTTCGGCGGCATCGCCGAATCACTGGGCTATCAGACCGAATACCGGACGGATATTTCCGGTTCCGCAAAGACGGGGAAGAGCTGAGCATGAGCGTAAGCGAAATCAGGAAAAAGCCGGAGCAAAGTACGATGAAAGCCTTCGTGACCAATCAAAGAACGTATCCGCCCTTTTAACAAGGAACGTGCCAATGATCCTAAATATGTCGCCGAGCTGGAGAAGGAGGGCATCAGCATCAAGCGGTGGGAGAACCTGAAGGGACATGACAAGGACGGCTTTACCGTCATCGACCATCGCCTGAAGGTATCTACACCGGACAGTCGCTCTATGAATACGCCTACAAGCAAGGGAACATCCTCGACGGGAAAGGCACCAAGCTGGAAAAGGGTGTCATGTCTGATTTGATGGAGATACACGGCAAACCGGGGAAGCTCCGTTTAACGATGACGGAATCTCCGTATTCTACCGCAAAGAGGCGTTGGTTATCCCGGACAAGGTGCTGGGAAAGAAGTTGGGCAAGAAAGAGAAAGAACAGCTGCTTGCCGGTGACATCGTACCCATCACCGTAAATAAGAAGGACATCCTGCTGCAAGTTGACCGGGATCTGAACTCCGTCATCCTGCGCACCAACCAGGAAATCAAGATTCCCGATATCATCGGGCAGACCAGCGAATATGGCGGCTACAAGTTAACCAAAGCCGACAAATACCTGCTCGCCAACGGCCATGCACTGGAGAACAAGCTGCTGCACAGTCCGGAAGGCTACTTCATTGCCGACATCCAACTGACGGATGACAGGAAAGGAGTCATGATACAGAACATACAGAGTATCACTCCCGGCAAGGCACAAGAGCTGATCAAGGCCATGACCCCCAAACTGGAAGTCCATGCGGCCAACATAGAGGCTGCAAAAGAGCAAAAACACGAAGAGGGGCGCAATATGGAAGCCGAGTTTAAGGAAGCGGTGGGCAAACATGACTTTGAAAAAATCGGGAAGCTCAAAGAGGAAGGATATAAACCCAGTGAAGAGTTTATCAAAGGAATCGGTAAGGAACACGGTCTGGATGAAAGGCAAACCCATGAAGTCATCCAGCTGTTCGGCACCAAGCCGGAAGAACAGGGCGAACATGAAAGGCAGGCCGCACGTCTGTTGGATGCCGCACAGACCGACAACTTTCATGTCATCCAAGAGATACAGAAAGAAGGGTACCGGCTCACCCAACAAGACCTTACCCGGATGCGTGAAACGGGTGTGCAAGCCAACACGCTGATAGCCGTACAAAAGATTTTCGGGATGGAAGGCAGCACAAAGACACTGGGAGATGTCAAACTGGCCAGCACACCCAAACCCGACAACAGCAAGGAAATGGCCCGTCCGATAGCCAGCACCATCAACCGGGCTTTCAATGACTTATAACCTAAAAAATCAGGAATTATGGATTACGATGAATTAGTACAGAAAAACATTGCAGGAGAAATCTGTGACTTAGAGTTTCTACTTGCACAGGAAGAGCTTGCACAAGCCTATCAAGAAGAGATGGCTGCCAAGCAGCAAGAGACAAACAACCAAACGGCCAGAGAATGGCTGCTTGATTACGAGAACAGAAATCTATACCAATAAATCATGGATACAGCAAGTGACAAAGCATTACAGCGTTTCGCCGAACTGATGATCGAAAAGATAAAGCAGGTGGAAGACAACTGGCAGAAGCCTTGGTTCGGGATAAAGGGTGGGGGACTTCCGCAAAATATCGAGGGAAGAACCTACAACGGAGTAAATTCCTTCATGTTGTTTCTACTTTCGGAAAAAGAGCAGTACAGCCTGCCGGTCTATATGACCTTCATGCAAGCCAAAGACAACGGCCTTAACATACTGAAAGGAGAAAAGTCATTCCCGGTCATTTACTGGAATTTCTCAGTAAGAGACAAGAACGGAAAGAAAATACCTTTCGACGTATATAAGAACCTGGATAAAAACGAGCAGCAGGAATATAAGGTCACGCCGTTTCTGAAGACATACAATGTGTTCAACGTACAGCAGACCAATCTTCAGGAAACGAAACCGGAGAAATGGGAAGCATTGAAGGAGCAATTCAAGATACCGGCCATCAAGGACGAGCAAGGGATGCTCACCGTGCCTCTGATTGATGCGATGGTACGGGAACAGCAATGGATCTGCCCCATTTATTCCAAGGAAGGAAATAGTGCTTACCATGCAAAGGGGAGAAGATAACCATATCGTCGTACCCCTGAAGGGGCAGTTTAAGGACGGAGAGAATTTCTACTCCACACTACTTCATGAGATGGCGCACTCGACTGGGGAGCCTGAGCATCTGAACCGGGAAAAAGGCGTAATTTTCGGAGACAAGCAATATGCCAAAGAGGAACTGGTTGCCGAACTCACCTCCGCTACCGTCGGGCAAAGCCTGGGCATATCCACCCATATCCGGGAAGAGAATGCCATGTATCTAAAGAACTGGCTGGGAGCCTTGAAAGAAGATCCCAAATTCATCTATAACATCCTTGCCGATGTAGGCAAAGCCAGTAATATGATTCAGGAACACGCCTCACGGATGGAACAGTACCTCACACCGGAGGAACGGTTTACGCTGGCCGTCCTGCAAGACAACCGTCCGGTATTGGAGCAGATGAAGAATGAAGGTTTTATTCCTTCATCCCGACAATTGGAAAACCTCGCCGCCAACCATCCCACGGCAAGCAACCTTGAAACACTATACGGCACTTTCGGCATTTCGCTGCCTGTCATGGAAGCGGAACCGGCCATGAAAAATACGAATGAGCCACAGCTCGGATTATAAACTTTTAAAAACCATCATTATGTTTACAGGACAAATTATCGGTTATGTCGGTGCGGATGCCCGGCAGAACAAGAACGGAAAAGGATTCAACTTCCATGTATCCACCAAGTACAAGAACGTGAACAACGAGGAACAGACCCTATGGGTATGCTGCTTCGTAAATTACGAGAGTAAGGTCTTTGAGTATCTGAAAAAAGGGACACAGGTATATGTCTGCGGCGATGTGTATGCCGATGTATTCCAGAAGGATGACGGTAGCCACATCCCATCCGTCAGCCTGACCGTCTCACGCATTGAGCTACTGGGAAAGGCTGAGAAAAAAGAGAACGGTGACGGAACGGCAACCGGACAACCCCAATAACTGCAACGGCCATGGAAAGAGAAAAGAAAGACCTGTCATTCATCCTGATCCTGCTATCCACGCTCATCGGGACAGCCGTACTGTTTCAGTGGGCTGTCGTTACGGGATTATACGCTCCACTACGTAATCCGGCCATGTGGGAAAGGCTGATGGAAAAGGATGCCCTATTCCGGTTTCTCTACGTCATCCTGATCGGCGGTCTTGCTTTTCTCTTCCCGGTAGGCAAGGTGAAAGACGAAAACAAGAAATGGGTTTACACCAGTATGACATTGGTTTCGGCATCCATGCTGGTTATCGGATTCAGCCGGTTATCAGCGTGGTATAACCTATTTGTGTTTCCTACTGTGTTTGTGGCGTACACGCTGCTTGTCATCAAGACTCTGCCTTATTTCATCCGGCGCCATGCCCAATCCGATGACAGCATTTTCGGGTTAAGCCGGGAAGAATCAGCTTTCTACTTCCGCTTTGAGACCACCTCCGGGCCGTTGGTCATCCATAAGCCGCAGCAGAATGTCTATATTGACGGCGGTCCGGGAAGCGGTAAATCGGAAAGCTGGATCAAGGGAATCATCTACCAGTGCGCCGAGCGCAACTATGCCGGATTCGTGTACGACTGGGAGGGTGATCCCACCAAGGACAAGTCACCCATCCTCTCACGTATCGCCTACGGAAGCATTGAATACTTCCGGGCTAAAGGAGTGGAGACACCCCGTTTCGCCTATATCAATTTCGTGGATATGTCACGCACGGTCAGGGTAAACGTACTCTCTCCGAAATATATGTCAAAGGGCAACGAATCGCTATTCATCCGTAACATCATCATCACGCTGATGAAAAATCTGGAAGCCAGTTGGAAAGAAAAAACAGACTTTTGGGCCAACAATGCCATTAACTACGTCTATTCAATTGCCTACAAATGTTTCAAGGAGAGGGAGCTTGGCATCTGTACGTTGCCCCATGTGATAGCCCTTGCCCTTTCGGACAGCAACCTGGTATTCCATTGGCTGTCGGAAGATCCTGAAATCGCATTGAACATGTCCTCGATGCTGACTGCCTGGAAGTTGGGCGCACAACAGCAGACAGCCGGAGCCGTATCATCCGCACAGACTCCGCTGGTACTCCTGAACAACAAATACATCTTCTGGGTGTTGTCACCACTTCCCGAAGAAGAGTTCTCTTTGGATATAACCAACAAGGAACACCCAACGCTGTTATGCGTAGGCAATGCGCCCACCATCAAGGAGGCCGTATCTCCCGCCATTTCCTGCATCGGCAGCGTACTGATGTCGCAGATGAACAATCCCGGCAAAGCAACCAGCGTATTCATGGTAGATGAATTTCCGACCATCCTGTTACAAGGCATCGACACCTTCATCGGTACCGCCCGAAAACACAATGTCGCCACCATCCTTGCCGTCCAGGACTTCAACCAAGCGGTCAGGGACTATGGAGAGAAGAGTGCCAACATCCTGAAAGCCTCTTGCGGAACACAAGCCTACGGCATGACCGGAAACGAGAAGACGGCCAAGGACATTGAGAACCTGCTTGGCGAGAAAAAAGAGGCACAGGAATCCTATTCCCACCAAACAAGTGGAAGCGGCAGCGTAACGGAAAGCCTGCAAAAAGAAAAGGTCTTAAAGGCAAGGGACATTGCCGGGCAAGCAGCCGGGCACTTCATCGGCAAGATTGCCGGAGGCAAGCCGCCATTCTTCAACGTGCAGATGGATATGTGCCGTTTTGAAGAGAAGGAGATACCCCGTTTCTCCTTGCCGGTCAGACTAGGCAACGGCAAAGAAGAGATGGAACTGGAAATCCTGGAAGAGATTATCCAGCAGAACTACATTAAAATCATTGAAGATGTCAACGCTATCCTTAAAAAGATAGAGGACAAATTAAAAGAAAAGTCAGCAGTTCCGGCAGCCGGGACACATAAGACAGAACAAAAAATCATCCGATAACATTCAACAAAAGAATCCTACCATGAGAAAAATCCATTCATTATTAGTGGCAGCCTGCTTATTGGCGGCTTCATGCAACAGAGAGGAAATCCAACCGGAAACAGACAAAGCCGGTATGTATCACATCACCGTAGCCGTAACCGGCACCTCACCCAAAGGCAGTGTACATATATATAATCTTGACGGCGTGAAATTCAGGAACGAACGCACCGGCACCTCCGCATTTTCCGTAGATGAGACCTTCACCGATAAAGTGGAATACAGTACGGAAAAGCCGGTCAGCCAAATTACCGTGCAAGGCATCCTCTATTCAAAAGAGAACGCAACCATCACCCTGCAAATAAAGAAAGACGGTGAAAGCGTGTTCAACCAGAGTAAACAGTTAGAGGCCGTTCCCGGTATAGACACTACTGTTGATTTGGTTTACAGTACCATAAAATAAAAAGCAACCATATTCAAAAATCAGGTATTTTCTCTTTTACACTTGAACGGATTTTATTATCTTTGTGAAAGATAATCTTTCTCACTTATAATATAAAACTAACACAGATGAAGTTCAACCAATTTATAGACAGACAGGATTCTTTGAAGAGATTGCGCAATGCTCTTTTAAGAACAACACCCCAGTTTCTTGTCATATACGGCAGAAGACGTATCGGTAAATCCACGCTCATTAAAGAGATCATGCAAGACAAGGATGTATATTTTCTGAGTGACCAAACGAATGAGGCCAACCAACGAGCCTTGTTTGCCAAAGCTATCGCCTACAGCATACCTCGATTTGATAAGGTCGTTTATCCTGATTGGGAAACACTACTATTGGAACTAAACGACAGGCTATCTGAACGTATAACCGTTTGTCTGGACGAATTTCCTTATATGGTTAAAAGTTGTGCTTCATTACCTTCTGTTATCCAGAAGTTGCTTAATGGAAAGACGCTCAAATATGACCTGATTATTTGCGGATCATCGCAACAACTCATGCAAGGATATGTATTGGACAAAAGAGAGCCTCTATACGGATTGGCAGATGAAATTATCAAACTGCCTCCAATTCCTGTGTCCTACATCGGCCAAGCTTTAAATGTAAACACAATTGCCGCAGTAGAAGAATATTCCATCTGGGGTGGCATTCCTCGTTACTGGGAGTTACGTGCAGATTATCCAGATATGGACACTGCCATACGGGAATTGGCTTTAGATACCAAAGGCATATTGGCCGAAGAACCGCAACGACTTCTTCGGGACGATTTACGAGATACAATACAAACCTCCACCATCCTTTCCATCATCGGAAATGGGGTCAACCGCATAACTGAAATTGCATCAAGAGCGGGAAAAGAAGCAACTCAGATATCCGAGCCTCTGAGTAAACTACGAGAATTAGGTTATATAAGACGTGAGATACCTTTCGGCGAAAGTGAGAAAAAGAGTAAAAAAGGTATCTATCGCATCAATGACAATATGTTACAGTTCTATTATCGTTTCATCGCTCCACACCGTTCTATCTTGGAATTAAGGCGTATCGATACCGTCATGCACCTCATTAACGCACAATTTACCCAACATGTAGGTGACTGTTGGGAGCATCTTTGCCGACAATATATAAGTGGCAACGAGATTGACGGTATTGTCTATAATATCGCCTCCAGATGGTGGGGAAAAATATTTCCTGAAGGCAACAAAGAGGGGACAATGATAGAATTGGATGTTGTTGCAGAATCATTCGACAAGAAACATATACTCATTGGAGAATGTAAATGGACGAACAAAGAAGATGCTCAACGATTAGCCCGGACTCTATCAGAAAAAGCTGCCCATCTTCCGTTTATCAAAGACGGTCAAGAAGTACATCTCGTCCTTTTTCTAAAGCAAGAACCAGAACATCAGGAATCAATCCGGTACTTTCTTCCAGAAGATATTATAGAAACCATCTAACCATCAATCGTATGAAAGTCGATTTCAATCAGATAAAAACAACCATTTCTCTGCCCGATTTCCTGCTGGAGCTGGGATGGAAAATCGTGGAAGGCTCTTCCAACTCCTGTCCCAAAATGAGCAACGGAACGCATACCATCGTCATCAAGCGGAACTCGCAGAACCAATATACTTATTGGGACGTGCATAGCGACAGCGTGCGTGGCCGCAGTATCATGGATCTGATGCAGGAACATCTATTTGAAACAACCGGAAAAATGCCGACCTTGCGCGAGGTGGGGGAGATCCTTCAGAACTACATCAACACCAACCGCATCACGACACCCGAAAAAAGCCGATATGAAGTAGGTAACACAAGCATGAGAGCGGACGAACTTCAATTCTACTTGAGCCAGCTACAACCCTACAAGGGCAATTATCTCCAAAAAAGAGGTATCCTGAAAGAAAGCATTGAAAGCCGGTTCTTCAAAGACACTTTATTTATTCGTGAGGTAAAGAACAAAGGGAGTGTTTACCGCAACGTGTGCATCAAGATGTACAATGAAAACGGTGTGCAAGCCATTTCTCAACGAAATGAAACATTCAAAGGGATTATCGGTGGCAAGTTCGACTGTCTGGCAACCAGCAACCATGACAAAAGCCGCCCGATAGACATCCTCTACATCGGGGAGTCATTTATAGACTGTATCTCCCACTATCAATTACGCCATTCCGGGAGCGACCTCAATCTTGTATATGTATCTACGGAAGGGACATTCACGGAAGGACAAATGAGGCTATTACGCCTGATTCTTGACAAGAACCAGGTAAAGGAGCTCCGGAGCATCTTTGACAACGACAAACAAGGGCACAAGTACACCCTATGGCTGCATCGTTACTTTCATGGCGATACGACTGATGTCGAGAGCCTGAGTAACGATGAACTCCGCAACAAGGTACGGGAACTGAAGAACGTCGAACTTTCGGAAAACAAGGATTGGAACGATGATCTGAAAATCTCGTGTGGCATCTGTTCCTCCACGGAGGACGGCCAGTAACCTCATAGATTTGCTCCATCACATAATACGACAACCTATAAAATCAGATCAATATGAATATCAAGCATTTATTTTTTTGTATGCTGCTCATTACCTTTTCCTCATGCAGCAAACCCGGCTATGAGAAGGCCATTGCGGAATGGGTTCAGACAGATTCTCACGGCACCTGGACGGATTTAAAGTTCGAACTACTGGAAGTGTTGGAAACAGAAGACGTCACCGTATCGGACAGCCTGCGCTACCTGAACAACAAAAGCGCACAATTATCCGCTGTCATACAGAAAGCGGAAAGCCCCCGTGCCTTATTCAAACCGTCCTTTTCCGCCTATATGGAAGCCGAAAAAAGCCTGAAAGCAACGGATGCCATGAAAGCCATGTACCTGCACCGTGACAGTACGGAAGTTATCGGCAAGATATTAAAATGCAGGTATGCCATCGTCCAGCCACACTCAGGGGTGCAGCAGAAAAAGACGGCTTCTTTCCTATTGTCTCCCGACATGGAAAAATGTATCGGCAAACTAAAGCCGGCAAGCAAATAATCCGAGCGTAACGATGTGTAGCGACAACGTTTTTTGGGGTTCTTTTTTGGGCGTATTCCAAAAAAGAACTCCCACACATTTAGATGTGTGGGCTATTCATTACACTACCATCCTTTCCCTTATCAATGGTATATTATCCCGTACCAAATTCAGAATCCGGTCATGATAGGCTGATAATTGGTTAGACTTTCCACGACACTGGCACACCTCCATCCTGCTAAGTGAAAACTCCACCGTTTCCATGCGCCTTCCATCCACCGTTGCCGACATTATCAACGAATCTTCTCTCTTATAATAGGCGTTGCTGAATACACAATGATGCAACAACTTTCCCTCTTTGTAAAAGTCCGAAAGGCTTTCCAATACCCGAACCATAATATTTCCATCCGCAAACGAAAGATTAAAGAAACGTGATTTGGCAGCAATATAGTCTTTTTCATCCTTTTCAGAATATTTCTTCTTACATTTCCCCATCACCCAATCATGCGCTTCTTCTACATTCAACGGACACAAATAATGAGGATTTCTCGCATCCAATTTATTTTCTATCAGCATATCCACATAGTCCAGCCACAAGTCCGCATCATGTATCACATAGTCATGTCTTAAACAGATTTTTACATACGTCCAATACTTATCCATACCGTATTTTCTCTCTAAAAATCTCAAGAACAAATTCATTTGCCCTGCCTTATATAATATCTCCATCCGATTATCAGTTAATAATGTCATAAAGAAGGAACTCGGACAAATATCATAAAAGACACCCTTAAATCCATTCCTCGTAAGTTCGGGTATCACTTTCATTCTCGGATAGATAACCGCCGGACAAATATCATAAATACGGTCATGATGCACATTCCGCTTACGCAATTCCAAAGAACTTCCATATATCCATGCATCGTAATAAAATATAGACATGCCCCGCAGCAAAGACAGCGTTTCTGTCTTGCCCTCTTTATTCATCCAACACTGTACCGCCTCAATTATAAAGTAATTAGCCGGAGACCCTTTTTCAGTCGGCAGTCCACCATAAAAACGGATAACTTGATATTGCTTGTATGTAGTAATCACACAAAAATATTCTTTATATATAGCCGTCCTTTTCCTGCTATTCTCCAATTTCAGATTCATACCGCAATGAGGACATTTACAGTTTTTCTTATCTTCCTTATCCCGCCATGTATGCCCACAATCCAAACAAAAGCAATTCCCATCACGCTTGAAATAATGCACAAAGCAATGTTTATAGGCATAACGCTTTTGGGCCTCTGAAACGGAGCTAACTTCCTGCTCCCATTCACGATTTCCATTTGTAATTTTGTCTTGGGTTTCATATCAAAAAAGAGTTAACTGGGTTTGTACTTCGGTGTTGTTCTCACGTTTGGCTTGTTGACGCTTCTTCAACTTTGCCAATTCTTCCTCCTGCAATTTTTTGATAGCAGCCTCACGAGCCGCTTTCTTTTCTTCCTCTGACAATTCAACATGATGATTTACGACTACATTACATTTCAATGGGCTACCCACCTCAATATTATCTTCCTGATAATAGTGCAACGCCATACCAAAAATTTCATCATCACTAAAACCACAGCAACCGCTTTTCTTCACTTGGTTTAAAATATAGGTAATGCAATTATCTATATTCTTTGTAGGTTTTTGATAGACTGGAGCAAACAGACTATCCACCGCTGCCATATTATCAAGGTATGCCTTGATGGTACTTTTAAATTGTTCTGACACTTTCATAGTATATCATTTTTAGATTTCATTTCACAATAAGCCAATTTCACGAGAAACAAGGAGAATAGGCAAATAAGAGCCAACAACGTAACCGACACAACCTTTATCGGACTTAGCGTTATTACCGCTCCGACAAACATAGCCACTGCACAAAGAGCGATGATGACCGAAAAAACAAATTGAATGATTTGCATATACTTCTGTTAATTAGTTTGTTAAACTTCTAATTTTATGCTTCAGCTAGATTTAAAGACCTTTTTTTAAAACCCCTTTCTGGGATGGCCTTTTCTTTCTGCCGACTTTTTTTTGAGCTTTCATGCCCCATCTGAGTTTATGAGCCTTTTTTTTACGGCACGCATCAATAAGGAAGGAGGGATTTAGAAAAGTTTTGGACGACAAAAAATGTTGGGGACAGCGAAGCCGTCCGGCGTTATTTTTTTCGGTACAAAGGGCGAAGACCGGAACTCTTTCGTATCCATCCACCGAAATAAATTTGCCGTTCAAAAACAAAGGGTCTCAGATGGAGCTATGAAAAACGCACATTAAGGGAGGCAGAAAACAAGGAAAAGGGCAGTACGGAAAGTAAAACAAACCATACGGTTTTGCTTGCAAAACCGTATTCCTATCTCCCTGCCACAAGTGGCAGGGGGGAACGGGTTAGCAACGGACTGCCGGGACAAACGGTAAAAGGAAGGGACTGCAATACGAAAGAAGGAGGTTGTTTCGGCAATGCCGAAGCTCCGGATGATGACCATTGCAATCCCGCCCACGTTTGGAACTTCTCTTTTCTGGTTTACCCATAATCAGCCGCATAGCGGATGACTACGGGTAAACCAGAAAAGAGAACAGTCATTCAAATAAAGGGGAGGGTGGGAAAGAATACTGCGTGAACGCAAAAACGCTCTCGGATATATAGCAAAAAAAAGCGGCACAAGGCCGCTTCAATTATTTGCTTGCTTTTTTCTTTTTAGAGACAGCCTTCTGTTTAGGCTGATCCGGTTTTTCTTCTTCTTTTTCCGGAGCCGGATAAAACTTGGTGGCTACCATCACAATGCGGTTACGCTTCTCTCCACTTTTAGAATCCGTCCATTCTTCCGGCTTAAAGTAGCCTTCAACGGTTATCAGCTCACCTTTTTTCAATACATCGAAGGAATCCAGTGCTTCATTCTTTCTCCAGGCTTCAATCCCCATGAAAGCGGAAACATAAGAGGTTTCTTCACCTGTCTTGTCTGCACGGCTGACCGCGATAGAAAAGCGTGCTACGCTTGCTGTTTCAAAACTACGGATTTCTGCATCCTTACCGATAAAACCTGTTACTGCGAATGAATTTTCAATCTTTTTCATATCTCTGATTTTTTAGAAGTTAATTAATCAATTTTACAGTGCAATAACTGATTGTTGGCTTTGGGGGACACCATGAAAAAAGATATAAATACGCTTTTTATGCTAGCCGGAAAAAGGAAGATTTGTAACTTTTTTATTGGTGAAGATGGCAGCAAATAATTCGGGTTAAATACGCTTTTTGTGCAGGGCAAAAAAAGGAAGATTTCAGCCGAATAACAACGTGGTGTTTGTGAATCGCCCCCTTATCCCCGTAACCGGGGTTAGCAACAATCTATATTTGCAACGGAAAATGATTTGACTTCACTAAAAAATGATATGAAAAAGACAAAACTTGAAAATCAGCAACAGGTTTGGAAAGGATGCAAAAAAACAACCGGTCAGACAGAAAGCATGGCACATTCCGAAAATATGGTCTGCCGCCTATCGACACACCGGAAGAAACCTCTGCAATTCCTTTTAAAAAAATGAAGCCGAAGAATGAAGCATACAATATTCCACGTATCGGAAGAAGTGGCTCCTCGATAAAACAAAAACCTACTACGGAAGAACAGACTTACGGATTCTGTGGGGAGAACATAACCATACAGGCACACAGCCACTACAACTGTTTCCGGAAAAAGAAGATTATACTACCGGAAAAACAGAAAGGCATCCACTCGGAGAAAAGCAAACGATTGAAGCGGACTGCCAATCTGGTGGCGAAATATCCGACTACCTATCTACAGCCCTAAAAGGCTGGGGCATATGGGTAAGCAACAGACTGCCGGGCAAATAAAAGGAGAGTGGCATAGCCGCCGGAAAGAAGTTGTTTCGGCGTGGCCGAAACTCCGAAAGCAGACCGGATATGCCTCTCTCCTTTGCCTTCCCCATTTCTGGATTTCACACAATCACATTAAGTAAAATTCATCTATCACTGCTTTTCATATTTATTGTGTCTCTCTCTTTTGCACCGGAAATATTAGCACTTACAGCAACCAGACGGTATGACATCGCCACGTTTGATCATACCGCTGGAGAACAGTGATATACAATCTGAATCAAAACAGATTGTGTATCACCAATTTCTTTTTTTGTGCCTTGTTAAACGTATAAGAAGTTCCTCCGGCAGATTTTCCATCCCAATAAGCAATCAGCCTACAGGCGTGTGAAATCATGTAATCATTACGGTGGGCATAGCATTGAGCATAATAATATTCGGATAGAACTACCACCTTGTCGGCTTGGCGCAAAATATCAGCATACCTCTGTTTGTCCTCTTTGTTGAAATACACATCTTGCCCGACATAAGGAACAACCGCCACCAAAACCATATCGGGATATTGTTTCCTTTGTTCAAGTATGGTATGAGCAGCCATCATGTCAAATCCAACCGCACAACCAATATAGAAAAAACGGATTCCATTCTCATAGCAGAAACGTACCTCTTCATTCAACGATACGGACAAAGCATATTTATTTGTTCGTATCGTTCTATGACCGGTAAAAGCAACGGACATCATTTTCATCCATTTATCACGTGCCTTTCTACATATATCCAACGAACCTGCCGAAGTTTCATACACCATTCCATTCACCTCATAACGATAAGTGAACCAAGTAGTATCTCCAAAGATACCCTTCTGCTTCTCTATATAACTCTCTTTTTCTTTCATCTTATAACATACGGACAACTGTTTTACCTAAAAAGAAACCTCCCAAAACCTCACCTCCTATTTTTTCCAACTGACATGCGAAACGAGCATACGAAAACCCTTTCGTTAAAATATCGTCAAATACCAAGATTTTCTTACCCCGAAAAAAGTCCTTGTCAAATTCTATCACTTGTACTTTTTGAAGCGACTTGCTATCAAATTTCTCATGAATAGCCAAACGATCTCCACTGACACGTATATGTTCATACGCATTGATAGCACCTGAAAACTTACACACAGCCGAAGCAAACCCCTTATAACGAAGTTCATTCTTATCAGCGGAAGAAGCCGGGACACAAGCAAAAACAATATTCTTAACATCATCACCAAAACTTGATGTAACTTATTCGCTATCATCCAAGCTACATTCAAATAAGATTTTCCATCCTTAAAACTCCATATCATCTTACGAATTTGCCATTCTCTTTCCGTTGCCTGCCGATATTGCATAGGAAGATATTCAAAAAAAGAAAACATCATCTTATGTCATTGTCTGTCTAAACTAGGATATTTACTCTGATGTGCCATAGTCTTTTATCTATTAAAATTAAACTTATGCTTCAGCTAGATTTAAAGACCTTTTTTTTTAAAACCCCTTTCCGGGATGGCCTTTTCTTTCTGCCGACTTTTTTTTTGAGCTTTCATGCCCCATCTGAGTTTATGAGCCTTTTTTTACGGCACACAACAAGAAGGAAGGAGGGATTGAGAAAAGTTTTGGACGACAAAAAATGTTGGGGACAGCGAAGCCGTCCGGCGTTATTTTTTCAGGACAAAGGGCGAAGACCAGAACTCTTTCGTATCCATCCACCGACATAAATTTGCCGTTCAAAAACAAAGGGTCCCAGATGGAGCTATGAAAAACGCACATTAGGGGAGGCAGAAAACAAGGAAAAGGGCAGTACGGAAAGTAAAACAAACCATACGGTTTTGCCTGCAAAACCGTATTCCTATCTCCCTGTCACAGGTGGCAGGGGGGAACGGGTTAGCAACGGACTGCCGGGACAAACGGTAAAAGGAAGGGACTGCAATACGGAAGAAGGAGGTTGTTTCGGCAATGCCGAAGCTCCGGATGATGACCATTGCAATCCCGCCCACGTTTGGAACTTCTCTTTTCTGGTTTACCCATAATCAGCCGCATAGCGGATGACTACGGGCAAGCCGGGAATGAGGACAGCCATTCCGATGAAGGGGAGGGTGGGAAAAAATCTGCGTGAACGCAAATTAATGGGATTACCAGTAACTCCAAGCGTTTTTTGCTACTTTTTTTGGGGCGCTTGCCAAAAAGTAGCGGACAGCGAAATGCTCTCCCTTCCCTAATCCAAAAGAAGGGAGAATGTATTTCATTGAAGGTATATAGGTTCCGTTCCCTGATTATAACAATACATAGTGTTATTTCTGAAACCATCAAAGCATATATGAAAATCATCGAAATCCTGTTCCGTGGCCAAACGAACCTTATCACTCAACAAAACCATGCATTGTTTATTGACAGATGTGGCCAAAGAGGTAGTACGTCCCGGCTTTATCTCCAATGCCACCACATAAGAAGTCCTTCGTGGATAGATATACCCTATAATTTCCTCATTGAGTACAACCAAACGAATAACATCTTCATTCAAAACGGGAATATTATTAATTTTGCCCATCATTGTTATAATATAAATCAGTTTATAATCATTAAAATACAATATCATCACAAATGATACCTATAATTTTTATAGGTAAACTTTTCCACCGAGACCACCTCATAAAGATAGTCTTCATGGCAAGAAGCCATTATACAGTTCTCACATTCAAGAATAGGATTTATAACTACACGGAATTTAATAGTGCCGTCCACCAGAACAAACTCCACCCGATTAAAGAACCCTTGTAGAGAATGCCCTTCCTTATCTATCAGACGCACTACTTCACCTGTAAAAACAGCCAATTCCTTAGCCTGCCGTTTCGCTTTACGCAAACAACTGTTCGCCGCTTTGACGTTCTCATTCACCTCTTTTGTTCTTATTGCTTTCATACCAAAATCCTTTTTACATATTTATCTTGTCAAAAATCAAAAGTCAGCTGCGTAGCCCTTGCGTTGCTCTGAATCGACCTCTTCAATTCAGAATTATCCTCCATTGCATTTTCAAGTTTCCTAACAAAAGAAGTATCACCTGCTTCCGTTATCTTTAAAATAGGTAACCATACTCCGGCTATCAACTGTAAATCTATATGATAACTTCTCCAATGCTGCATTGTCAATGTATTCATCCATGCGACTTCACCGGGTACGCTATTCATCATCAGATTGACAACAGTCATCTTTACACAAATCAAATCTATGTCCGAGCCATAACAAAAAAGCCTTCCTCCATCATTCTCTTCCGCACATTTTTTTACAGCGGAAAGTAGCATCCTGCCGGAACCACAGCACGAATCACAGACCGACTGTTTAGGTTTCAGCCTATTTTCCCCCATACATGCCATCAAATCAGCAACGTGTATCGGGGTAAAGAACTGTCCGTTATTCCCATGACTGACACACTCCATGAACATATCTCCCAAGACATCGCAAAATCCTTCCGAATATTCAGACACCCTATAAAACATTTGAACAAAAAGTTCCATTTCATATGGCTTATATCTTTTTTCCACTCTACGGTAATCCTCTGCCAACATCCCGACAGACAAATAGTAAAGACAAACATCCAAAAAATCCCGAAAGGCTTCTTCATATCCCCGACTGAAAGCAAGCTTTTCATAAAGTTTCATTATCTCCTTTGGTATCATACTATTCTGATTTCATTATTCACAACATTCTATATTCCTTGTGCCATAGATTTTATCAAAAGCCGCTTTTATCTCCGAGCGATATTTACAGTCCTTCTCAAAACAAAGTTGTTTTGTCCAAAAATCGAAATCAAAACCATCGGTATTATCAATCGTTACAGAAACATAATCAGTCGTACCACTCTGACATACAACCGTATGCCGATTTACACAAAAGCGGTCATTTAAAGCTGTTTCTTTTCGGGTAATGCGTTCTACCATCTTATCTATCCATTTCATACTTATAATATTTTATGTAACTGCCCCATTCCAAGAGGCAGTTACGGTTATACTCATTAAAAATCGTTCTCGTTCAAAAACACCACATCGCCTTTCATCACCATCCAATTAATCTCACTCAGATGATAGCCACAATGCTCACTCAGAAAAATCTCAATCTCTTCAGCGGTCTGTAATCGCCTGTCTGGGCTTATCACAGCAACATTACCGGAATTACAATCCAATACAGCCAGTTTCTCATAAGCCCACTCGCCAAACTGGCAGAACTCGATAAAATTGGCATAAGTTATCCGTATGCTATTATTCGCATCAAATTCAAGGGGTGACTTTGTTATGAACGAACCTGCATGATTCACCACCACAGAGGGGCAAATCTCTGCCAATGAAGATAAGCTGTCATCCCATCTAATCTCATAAAGGAAAAATCCTTTTGGCAATGAATTGCGGTCTATACGATAACTGGAAAAAAGACCGTCTATCGTTTCATTAATAACCAACTGTTCATAATCTCCTTCTAAATAGTGTACTCGTGACATAACTCGTTTTTTTTAGTTTGTTAAACTTTTAATTTTATGCTTCAGCTAGATTTAAAGACCTTTTTTTTTAAAACCCCTTTCTGGGATGGCCTTTTCTTTCTGCCGACTTTTTTTTGAGCTTTCATGCCCCATCTGAGTTTATGAGCTTTTTTTTTACGGCACGCATCAATAAGGAAGGAGGGATTTAGAAAAGTTTTGGACGACAAAAAATGTTGGGGACAGCGAAGCCGTCCGGCGTTATTTTTTTCGGTACAAAGGGCGAAGACCGGAACTCTTTCGTATCCATCCACCGAAATAAATTTGCCGTTCAAAAACAAAGGGTCTCAGATAGAGCTATGAAAAATGCACATTAGGGGAGGCAGAAAACAAGGAAAAGGGCAGTACGGAAAGTAAAACAAACCATACGGTTTTGCTTGCAAAATCGTATTCCTATCTCCCTGCCACCTGTGACAGGGGGGAACGGGTTAGCAACGGACTGCCGGGACAAACGGTAAAAGGAAGGGACTGCAATACGGAAGAAGGAGGTTGTTTCGGCAATGCCGAAGCTCCGGATGATGACCATTGCAATCCCGCCCACGTTTGGAACTTCTCTTTTCTGGTTTACCCATAATCAGCCGCATAGCGGATGACTACGGGAAAGCCGGGAATGAGAACAGCCATTCCGATGAAGGGGAGGGTGGGAAAGAATACTGCGTGAACGCAAAAACACAGTATGCCATCTTAAAACAATATCTTTAAAAAGTTTTTCAGAAGAAATGCTTACCAATATCCTAATAATTATTACTTTTGATAACATAATACAACGATATGGAAAAGAAAAAGATTACAATAGAGGTAGAACCAGCTACAGCCGTAGCTACCGTCGGTTTATTGCGTGGGATATTTCCCAGTATCATCGAACAACTGGAAAGGCAAGCCGCAACAAACGGCAGCCCCTTAAAATTCAATAAAGTAGAAAATATGCAAGAAGTATTGGATGAGATTTATGAAAAGTGCATTGCCGAAACGAACCTCCGGGAGTTTGCCCAGGCGCACTTAAATAGTGACGGATTACCTAACTGATACAGAAATACGGAATCTGCCAGCCATCCTTATTCCAAATAACAAATGGTACAGAATTACACACCTGTCATGTGGGATGACAAAGCATTTGCCTTTGTCCCCTACGAAGCATTCGGTGATTTGCCACATTATCCCAAAGAAAAATGTGAGCAAATTTGCAAAGAGCTGAACAGCCTTATAAGACTATGTACTTATAGACCGAAAAAGGAAGATATTTATTTTCATCCGGTAAGTTATGTATGTCGTTCCGGAGGTTTCATAGTTACGGATAATCAGGCATCCTTTGAGGAATGCCCCTATCCTGCTTGCGCAGACCGTCATAGCTGCCAAAAAATATGTGATTTGATGAACCGTATCATTGAAGAGTCTTAATTATATAAGATACCATGGAACATCCAAACTCCAAATGCAGAATAGCGCAAGCTGAATATTTAAGTCGGCTACCTGAAGAAGAACGGGAAAATAAGGCCAGAGATATTAGAATCGGAAACGCCAGCTATATTTATCACCAACAAGCGGTTCCAATCCAAGAAAACAGATTGATAATGTATTATAAAGAGTGGTTGGAAGATCTTCCTCCCAATATTTCACGCCATATGAGAATGCTCGGATTTGAAGCATGTAAGACAATGATTCCGTTTACGAGATATGTGAACGAAAGAAACGATATTGGTATGCGTGACTGGATGCAAGAGCATCTTTCACCGGGTGACTTCAACTATTGGCAGGAACTTTCGAAAAAAGCAGGTTCGCCAACATTTTAATCCCATCCCGTTCAATACGCTGCCTGAAGAATAAAAGGTGCGTATTAAACGAGAATATTTTTTAGCGTTTAGTCATCTCTTCCCGCACCAGTTCCGTTTCTGTTGGGGAGAGTTTCGGCAATTTGACAGTTGCCGGACTTTCTAACTGGTAAGCCTTCACCTCATTGATAAGCAGCTGCCAGTCAAAAAGAAATTCTTCGGAACAACCATGTTTACGATAAATTTCTTTTGCTGCCTCCAAGATCTCAGGAGCGCAAAAATCGTCTCCCTGAAAGACAACTGCCGGACGATCATTATTGATACAGTCTCTCAATAATCGTAACTGATCTTTCATTGTTTACCCATTTTTACCATTGTCAAAAATTCGTCAGACGGTTTAAATGCCGGTATGTTATGAGCCGGAATAATCATAGTAGTATTCTTAGAGATATTCCGGGCTGTCTTTTGCGCTCTCTTCTTCACTATGAAACTACCGAATCCACGAAGATAGACATTTTCCTCCTTGCCCAACGAAGTCTTTACCTCGTTCATGAATCCTTCCACAACAGCAAGCACCGCTTTGCCGTCGATGCCGGTTCTGGCAGATATTTCCTTTACGATTTCCGATTTAGTCATTTCTTTATAATTTGAAAATTAGCGTGCAAAGATAATTAATCCAATGGATTATTTAAAGTCTGGCATCCGCAGCAAGCCCTGCCCTCGCCCAATGGAGTGTTACTTTACATTAAAGTATTCTATAAACATATCCTTTAAAGAGATGATTCGGTTTGCTCCATGGTCAAAATCTCCATGAAGCTGGCACAGATCATCAAAGATATCCTGGTACTCTCCATCACTGTTAGTCAGTTCCTGGCTCCCATGCTTGGCATAGGCTTCGGCACATTTTTTAAGATACTCCGCAAAATCCTTACAAGTAGGTTTATTCTCTTTCTCTTCCATCATTCACAAAACATTTGTCGAAACACTTCTTTCAGTTCCTCTATTTCCCTGTTGTTAAGTTCTCCAATTTTTCGTTTTATACGGCTTTTATCCACCGTGCGAATTTGATCAGTGGCTATCTCTCCTTCACGCCCGGCTACAGAACACAGAACCCGGTAAGGATAGTTCCTTATCGTGGAGGTTATCGGAACAATGACTACTGTTGTAAGGTACATATTCAAATCTGAAGGAGTGACAACAACACATGGCCGTGTCTTTGCCATTTCACCCCCACGGGTAGGGTCTAACTCTACCCAATACACTCCATACTGTTCTACCATGTCCAATCCTCAAACTTTTCATCCTCAAACACATCAGGGATAAGCAACTCATCATCCCCATTCTCATGGGCACGTTTGGCAGCTTCCGCCCATCCCTGCCGTGGTTGTGCCTTTATCACAATATTGTTCCCGTCCAAAGAAACGCTCACAGTCGATTTCAAGGACAAACGCAACTGTTTCAATATTTCGGAAGGAAGTATTATCCCCTTGCTGTTTCAATCTGAATAATATTCGTTACCATAATGTTATAACTTTATAAGTTGATTATCACGATACAAATATAGATAAAGTTATAACAACACCAAAAGAAAAACTAACTTTTCCCATTTTCACCGATAACCCGGCCAACGGCTTCACTCGTCGAGAGTGCTGGTGTATCCTTGCCGTACGGCGCTCCCCGACATATGATTCTTATCATGTCTTGTGTCCTTTTCTCCGGCTTCTAACAAACAAACGTGCATTAAAATGTTTCCATTTGAATTTTAGTTATTTGATACCCCAACTATGAACAACAAGACAGCAGAATGTTTCTGTTTTATTAAAATAAAAAGGGAACAAATTTTTAAGGTAATACTTACGGAAAAAACAGACTTTATAACGTTTCTTTTTCGTACATTTGCAACAATATAATAAAAGCGAAACATATAATGGAGAAGCAAGGAGAAATCATACTATACCAACCGGATGAAGCTGTAAGGTTGGAAGTACGTTTAGAAGATGAAACCGTTTGGCTCACACAAGCGCAGATAGCAGAACTTTTTCAACGTGACAGAACCGTTATTACCAAACATATAAATAATGTTTTTAAGGAAAAGGAATTGGAAGAGAAAAGCAATGTGCATTTTTTGCACATTGCTAATTCCGATAAGCCTGTCAAGTTCTTTAGTCTAGACGTAATAATTTCAGTTGGATACAGAGTTAAAAGCGTAAGAGGTACGCAATTCAGGCAATGGGCAAATAAAATTTTAAAAGAATATTTATTGAAAGGTTATTCTATAAACCAACGGCTCAATGACATGGAATATAGAATGAACAATAGATTCTTCCAAATAGAGAAAACCATTGCTGAACATGATGCAAAGATAGACTTCTTTGTACGCACCTCATTGCCTCCGGTGGAAGGTATATTCTTTGACGGTCAGATATTCGATGCGTATAAGTTTGCTACAGATTTAATAAAGTCTGCCAAATGCTCACTTGTGCTTATCGACAACTATGTAGATGAATCCGTGTTACTCATGTTGAGCAAACGAAACAGTGGAGTATCAGCTACTATTTATACACAAAATAAACGCACAGCTCCAACTTGATTTAAACAAACACAATGACCAATATCCTCCCATTGAAGCTAGAACCTACAAAAGTAGTCATGACCGCTTCTTAATCATTGATAATACGGAAGTATATCATATTGGGGCATCGCTAAAGGATTTGGGCAAGAAAATGTTTGCTTTCTCCAAACTGGAACTTCCTGCCCATACGATAATTGATGTATTATGAAATAAGCTAATCACCCATGCGAGAAGCGGAAGAGAATATAAAATTCAAGATGGAAATTGACGTATTGGTTCCCATTCCACGTACTGTCACCCGTGATTTCACCAGTTTGAAGCACCTGCGTCAATGGCAGAAACGGAATGACATCGATGGTTCTCTTTACTGTTTTGCACACCGGGAATACCTGCTCAACGAAAAGGGAGAATGGGAACAATTTACCGTTATCGGCAAACAGGTAGTGACTATCGGAGAACTGGAAAGGCTTCTTTTGGCAATGAAGCAAAAGGGGTTCAACCAATACAGCCGTGAGGAATATGAAGAATTAATGTCTTCATATTTGAAAAAGTGAAGAATTAAAACCTTCATTACACATTTAAATACGAAAACAGGATGAAAATAGGATATGCCCGTGTTTCCACCAAGGAACAACATCTGGATATGCAACTGGAAGCGTTGAAGGCTGCCGGATGCGAGAAAATCTTCTCTGAGAAAATGACCGGACGTCAACAAAACCGCCCGGAACTGGATGCCTGCCTGAGCTTTCTCCGGGAAGGCGACACACTTGTCGTATATAAGCTGGACCGGCTTGGCCGTTCGCTGAAGAATATCCTTACGCTATTGGAAGATTTCAAGAATAGGGGCATCCAATTCACCTCACTGCAAGACAACATCAGTACGGAAGGCGCAATCGGCCAACTGATGAACAACATTCTCGGTGCTTTCGCTCAGTTTGAAAGAGACCTTATCTATGAGAGAACCCAAGAAGGCAGAAGAATCGCCAAGGAAAAAGGTGTCAAATTCGGCAGAAAGACACTTATCAACAAAAACAACATCGCCAAGCAGAAAAGCTGCATCCAACTCTATGAATCCGGAACGCCGGTAAGGGAGATACAGAAAATATTAAACATAGGCAGTAGCGGAACAGTATATCGCCTATTAAGAAGGAATGGAATTGCGCTGAAATCCGAGAACAAAAATAACAAATAACGAATAAACCTCTGCCCATCCTTCAAAGATGATTCTCAAAGATCGTCTGCAATTCCACCTCTCAGCAAGATTATAGGAAAGTCCCCTTCACGGGGACTGATTTTTTTTAATTTTAATACAATAACTCCATGCACTCCTGTACCGCTTTTTCCAATGCTTCTTCCAAACAACAAAAAGCGTCCGCATTACTTTCGGAGTCATACAACACATAATCTCCAGCCCTCACAACCACATGCCAGACCGCCACGTTTTGTTCTGTTTGAAACGTATATTCACGAGTCTGTATCATCCATTGGATACATGCTGCCAGTGTCGGGCACTCGCACATATACATCGGGGTATTCCTTCCCTCAATATCGGTGCGTAGCCTATCCTGTTTGTCATACCAATACTCACAAGGCACGTAATAGTATAATTCCTTCATCATAAGAGCTGTGTCGCTATTAACCAATCTCTCTTTGTTGATTTGTGTAATCAAATTTTCCATATTAGCATTATTTAAGTTGAACATCTGATTTATTCTTCAGCTAGATTCAAGACCTTTTCATTTTTTGTATCGGGAAGGTCTTTGGTCAGCCGACCTTTTTTTTGATGTCATTCCCCATCTGAGTTCTGAGCCTTTTTTCGGCATATCAAGGTCTGGATTGCAAGCAATAAGCCAAGTTTCACTTATGGAAAATGTCGGGAAGACACTTCTTCATCGTTATTTTCCATACAGTAAAGGCGCATGGCCGTAACTTGCCATTTGCGGAATCCCGAAACCTTTGCCGAGCAAAAAGCCGGACTCGGATCGGAGGAAAGAAGCCGGGGGAGGCAGCCCACAGAAAGGGCAATCCGATACAATCAAGAAATTAACCTGCTATACCCTTGTGCGAGTGAAATAATCCATCATAGACACTACATACCTAAGTAGTGGTATCAATACACCGATCACATATATCATAGCGTAGCCCAAAAGGACAAAAGGTAATGTTTTACGATAAAGACATGCAACAGCGAGCAATATAAACGAAAAAGAAAAGCCATAAACCCCATATTGAAAACCGGGTATCAACTCATAAACAGGTACGGGTTCCGGATGAAGCATGGCTCCGGCCACAATAGAATAAAGGCTGGTCAATAATATAAGCAGCGTATATAAGCAACTCTTAAGAATCCTGGGATCATTCCTTTTACAATAGAGAATCGTTCGGATATCACTTCTAAGAAACTCAATGCCCAGTAAGAGAGCCACCATAACGCCTGTATCAAAAGTAGAAAATACATTCATTCCGATCACCTTTGGCGCGAAGATATGTATTTATTCTGAAAAGCCACGTCTTTGCGTATTTTACGATGTCGCATCCGATAGTCCGGGAAGCATTTTTTTGGTTCTTTTTTGGGGTGACTGCCAAAAAAGAACCTCCGAAGCCGAAATCCCGGGCAGACGGGATTTCTCCCGTCCACCTTACCTATTTTGCAATCTTCCCTCGTCCGCATAGCTATAATAGTTATTGCCTGCCACAATCACATGGTCAACCAAACGGATGTCTAATGTTTCAGCGGCTTTTTTAACTGCTTCCGTCAAGCGGTCATCCGCACTGCTGGGCTTGCGTGCTCCTGATGGGTGGTTATGTACCATGATAAAAGATACGGCGTTATAATACAATGCCTGCTTCATGATAACCCGTATATCCACAGGGGCGGTATTTATCCCGCCGCATGAGATACGGACTTTACGGATGAGTTTGGACGAACTGTTCAGCAACAGCACCCACATCTCTTCAGTAGCTATATCGCACAAAACAGGATGCATCATTTTATAAACATTATTGCTGGATAAAAGCGCAGGACTTTCAACTTGCCCTTCTTTCAGCCGTTTATATAGCTCAATCGCCGCATAAGCGACTTTTTTACGGCTGGGTGTTAGTGTTTCCAGTACATCAGACAAGCACAATCCTTCTATTTCCATCTGTTCATACTTATATTCTTCACGTTTCAGTTTCTCACTGTTCGTCAAGGTATAAATCAACTCGCTGTTTTCCATCACCCGATAAACGTCATTCACTTCAAATACGGTTCTCTTCGTTTTCATACTGCCAAAAATTAAAAGATTAATACTCGCAAACATCGCTTGTCGCCCCAACCATAAATTTTTCCTCAACTGATTGGGAACAGTGCATTGAAGAGAAAGCGGGAAAGACGGATCAGAACGGGATTGAACTGGTAAATACTACCTCCCGGAATGGGAGGATGGAGATTTGGCTTTTCAATATCGGGCGTTCCGGCCACGCCTACCTTCGCAATGTTCCTATCAGTTCAGGAAAAAATCATCATACCTCTCTTCCGGCATAGCCGGAGCGTAGAGCGTTAGGGATAGCAGGGAAAAGCCTGGAGGGTAACGAGGACTTGCAACGAATAGCCCGGTCAGAAGGGAACGCCCTGAAAAACTAATTCGGATACAGAAGATGAACAGAACCGCCTTCCAATCATATAAAAAAACGTGAAAATCAACACATACTTCCGAAAAATCTTTTTCCGAAAGTACGTATAGGGCATGTGAAGGGAAAATTTATTTTCCCAGTCATTTCTATGTTATCGCTTTGGGGATATTTAAAGGGGTTAGGAGTTTAGGTCTTTATTATGTATTTTGGTGGATGGTTTTACACAGCCGATACCTTTTATTTAAAAATTTCTCTCTTTTATTTCACTGATATACCGACATATAAAAAAAACAGGGATTACCTATTCCCTTCATTAACGGGTGGACGGTTTTACACAGCTGACAAGTGAAACCGGACGCTTTTACACAACTAAAGCAAAAGGAGTGGACGGTTCTACACAACTAGAAGCAACAAACGGGACACTTCTACACAACTAAAACAGGCAAAGCGGATGACTCCACACATCTAATCACCCCAATAGGGACACTTCTACACAACTAATTCTATAAAAAACCGTGAAACGTGGACGGTTCTACACAGCTGGATCGTCCATGTTCACCGCCCCGTCCGTCTCCGGAGATATGAACTCTTCAGGAGCAGGAGCAACTTCCGTTCCATTGGCACTCTCCAACTCTTCCTGTGCCCATCCTTCCGGAAACCTGCCGAATACAGCCACGAAATCACTGATATATATCTGTTTCTTCTTTTCTACGCTTTCCGGGGAGTTTGCCCATAAAAGGAACTCTTTATACAGTCCGGCATCTTCCTCCACCTCTTTGATCTTCTTCCTCCTGACAGCCATATCCGTGTCCGGGTAGGCAATCTCGACATACAGCCCAAGCAGGTTCTTATAGAATTTCTTCACCACGACAGCATATTGTCCTTCATCAAAATAGTGCAGCGTATGCCTAGGAAACGAGAACAACACGGTATATGCCCATCTCTCATGATCGCCTTTCACAAAAGAGAAATTGAAATTGGTATATTTCAGGTAAGTATTCATCTTTTTCAGTATCGAGGCGACCTTCTTTTTCCGGTCTTTGGGTTCGGCAATCTCTATGCCGAGCTTTTAGCCAGCTGATCGACTGTCAGCACATAAAAAGGAGCCTCATTCTTGGTGGTCTTATACTTGATCAGGTAAACCATCTTGGAAAGTTCCAGATAGAAATAGCGGTAACGGCTGGGCAGGCTACGGTAATCCTGAAGTTCCAAGAGGTTATAGAGCGAGAACATGAAATTCTTTATCTCCGGGCTTACCACTGCCGAGTACAGCCTTTTCGTTGACTTCTTCGTCTTGAAATCGGTCATTATGTCGAAACGTTTCAAGATCTGCACGAAATTATAGGATGTACGGCCATCCTCGCCAATGGTCGGATAGCAGAGGTTCTCCAATCCCAGTTTATAGAGAGCCGCCTCAAAAACCGTCTCGATAGGATGGCTGATTCTCTGTCCTGCCGTGTCGGTACATACATATTCCGGCTGCATATTCTTTCCGAACATGGCCGCGAGCTGCCGGCTATCCAGCTTGCGCTGCAAGTTGGTACGGTCATACCCCATCTTACGGCAGAAGTCTTCTACGGAGAACCAGGAAGTCCCGAACAAGTCTTTGAGGTGATAGCTGCCCAGGTATATGATCAGATCGAGCATGACATTTCCACCTGCCTCATACAACCGTTCAATCAGCACGGAATTATAGCTTTCCCCAAGCACCCTAGGGACACGAATCAGTTCTTTTGCCATGATAATACTTACAAAATCAATCCTTTCTCTGTTTTCATTGCCACAAAGATAGGCATACCGGCCAACATACGCGTCATAATTATCAATCAGTTTTAACGGTATGACCGGTATGGGAAAAGGAGAAGTACTTTCCTGAAGAATGCTTTATCCGCCCTTCATCAGAAAGAAAGCATCTTACACCTGTACCCCATAGACATCCTATATTACTTTTTCAGTTCTTCCGATAAAAAGGAACGGTCTATCAATACTTGCACCAATGGTTTCTCTTTGACAAACTCATCAAGCTCACGCTTTATCAATTTATTGCCCAACCCTATGCGTCGTCCAAATTCCTCGAAATCCTTCCGCCCTACCTGATGAGCAATTTGACTCCACATTGTCATCTGTAATCGACTCAACCCTCGGTCTAAGGTGTAGATCGTTAGGTTATCAGTACAGCGAAATCATCCGTTCTCTCATGAGTATCTACTTCTGTGGTGGCTCATGTATTGAGGATGTCACTACTCATTTGATGAACCATCTCTCGCTTCATCCGACACTTCATACTTGTAGTTCTGATACTATCCTCAGAGCGATAAAGGAACTGACGCAAGAAAACATCTCATACACATCAGATACGGGTAAGAACTACGATTTCAACACGGCTGACACTCTCAATACTTTACTGCTCAATTGTATGTTTGCATCTGACCAACTGAAAGAGGGTGAGAAGTATGATGCAAAGCCTACATACAAGAAGTTCTCTGGTTATCGCCCTGGCGTGGCGGTTATTGGTGACTTGATTGTTGGCATTGAGAATAGCGATGGTAACACAAAAGTTCCATTTCATGGCACGTTTTCTCGCCATGGCAGAGCTTAAGTAAACTTAGCTCTGCTCATCTGGCTTAACGAAAACCTTCGTTTTCATCAGAAGGACACGCTGAAGAGGTTCTTTGAGAGATTTGAACAGAACAGGCTCACTATCAATCGTTTCAGAGCTGATTGCGGATCATGTTCCGAGGAAATCGTGGAGGAAATAGAGAAACACTGCAAGTCCTTCTATATCCGCACTAACCGCTGCAGTTCGCTCTACAATGACATATTTGCTCTCAGAGGCTGGAAGACTGAGGAAATCAATGGCATTGAGTTTGAATTGAACTCTATCCTTGTTGAGAAGTGGAAGGGTAAAGCATACCGACTTGTGATTCAAAGACAGAAACGGATGGATGGTGTGCAGGATCTTTGGGAAGGAGAATACACATACCGTTGTATCCTGACTAACGACTATGAATCTTCCGTAAGAGAAATTGTCGAGTTCTATAACCTTCGTGGAGGAAAGGAACGTATCTTTGATGATATGAACAATGGTTTCGGGTGGGACAGATTGCCCAAATCCTTCATGGCCGAGAACACTGTGTTCCTTCTTCTTACAGCACTTATCCGTAACTTCTACAAGGCCATTATCCAAAGACTTGACGTAAAGAGGTTCGGACTCAATGCAACAAGTCGCATAAAAGCGTTTGTCTTCAGGTTTATCTCTGTACCAGCCAAGTGGATCAGGACATCAAGGCGGTATGTGCTGAATATCTATACCTGTAACAATGCTTACGCAGATATTTTTCAGACTGATTTTGGATAACGCCTACAACTTATGGGTATGATACTGCGTATTGTCTCAAGTCGCATTGTGGGGTAAGGGGATGTTGTAGGCAGAAGTGGGTGTTTCTGCCTCAATTTATCTGATAATTCAGTAATGAGAGGACGTGTACACGCAAGAAGGACGTTGAAGGGCTTAGTTGCGGATTTGAGGCAGGTAAGAAAATACAAAGAATTAACAGCAACCGAGAAACTGAAATACCGTATCGCAGTGAAAATGACGGCAGCCGACTACTTCCGCCTGCTGACACGATCGCATGAGGCGGGCGTATCACCAAGCGAGTACATGAGGGAATGTTTCCGTAACGGTCATGTGAAAGAACGGCTGTCGGAGGAACATGCCGGATACATCCGCCAACTCTGCGGCATGGCTAACAATCTCAACCAGCTTGCGCGTAAGGCAAACGCCGGAGGCTTCCACGATGAACGGTGGGACTGCAAGGTGGCAGTGGCAAGGATTCATGAACTTATAACCAAGATAGGGATATGATGGCGAAAATCGTAAAAGGAAGCGACTTCAAGGGTGCGGTGGATTACATCATCGACAAGAAGAAGGATACGCAGATAGTAGCAAGCGAAGGCTTGTTTATGGAAAATCTGGAAACTATCGCCATGAGTTTCAATGCCCAGTCACGGATGAACGATAAGGTGACAAAACCTGTCGGACATATCGCGTTGAGTTTTTCCAAAGAGGATGAGTTACGGCTGACGAACCGTATCATGGCAGGCATCGCGCTTGAATATATGGAACGGATGGGAATCAAGAATACGCAGTTCTTCATCGCCCAGCATTTCGACAAGGAGCATCCGCACGTGCATATTGCTTTCAACCGCATAGACAACAACGGCAATACCATATCGGACAGGCACGAGCGTCTGCGCAGTACCCGCATCTGCAAGGAATTGACCTTGAAATACGGCTTGCATATGGCTGGCGGAAAGGACAATGTCAAACGCAACCGCCTGAAAGAGCCAGACAGGACGAAATATGCGCTTTACGACATCATCAAAATGGAAGTCGGCAGATGCGGCAACTGGAACGTGCTTATCGCCAACCTGAAACGGCAGGGAGTGGAAGTACATTTCAAGCATAAGGGGCAGACCAGCGAGGTGCAGGGTGTTGTATTCTCCATGAATGGCTACCATTTCAACGGCTCCAAAGTGGACAGGCGTTTCAGTTATTCCAAGATTGACGCGGCTTTGCAGCACAACAGATGCAGGGAACGTATGGGAATAACAGCCGGAATATATGAAACGGCTACACCAAGCGCACCGTCCGGCACGGCACAAAGCGAGTTGTTCAACGGCTCTTGGGGATTGCTAAAAAGCAGTGGCTCATCTTATAACGCTGCTGATGCGGAAGCCAATCAGGAAATGGTGGATATACTTCGCAGAAGGAAGAAAGTTAAGCGCAAGAGAGGTGTTGGGTTCTAATATTCTGTACTAATCCAATTCTCACGACACTTGCGCTCTATATTCATTCGGAGTGTAACCTACCTCTTTCTTGAACAGTCGGGTAAAATGTTGCGGGTACTGAAAACCGAGATTATAGGCGATTTCATTAACGGTGTCGTCTGTAGATGCAAGTTCCGTCTTGGCTATTTCAATAGACTTGTCATGAATGAAATGCAGGGCGGTTGAACCTGTTTCTTTTTTCAATAAATCACTGAAATAGTTGGGCGAGAGGCAGAGCTTGTCTGCACAATACTGTACAGTGGGCAAGCCTATCCGTTTAGCAGCCCCATCATGGAAGTATTCGTCAAGCAACCGCTCAAATCTTGCGAGGATGTCTCGGTTTTGGTTGTCGCGTGTGATGAACTGACGGTCATAGAAACGTGTGCAGTAATCAAGGAACGTCTTGATGCTGTCTGTGATGAGGTTCTTGCTGTGACGGTGTATCGGATGGTTCAATTCATATTGAATCTTGTGGAAGCAATCCATGATGATTTGCCGTTCTTCCACACTAAGGTGCAATGCCTCGTTTGTCTCGTAGGAAAAGAACGAATATTCACGCATTATCCGCCCGAGAGGTGTATTCCGCAGCAGGTCGGGATGGAACATAAGCAGGTAGCCATCTGGTTGGAACTGCATGCCGTCATCTTCCGCACCGAACACCTGTCCGGGCGCGATAAATATCAGTGTGCATAATTATTCCTAAGTCTGTGAAACCGGAACGCATGAAGCAGAATCTCGACATATTAGACTTCACCCTGTCGGCCGACGACATGGCACGGATAAAGACGCTGGATACCGACAAGCCTTTCTTACTCGGCTCGCACGAAGATCCAGAAATCGTAAAATGGTTCATGCAGTACAAAAACGCCTGAACATCAACAACCATATTTCGATAGCCGCTATCGACTATATTAAGAAGTTATTCGTATATGCCTTTATTGTAATCCGTCATGTACTGAGTAAATGTTTTGCCTGTTTGCTGTTTGAAGAAGCGCATGAGATGGCTCGGATCAGAGAAATTGAAATCATCCGCCATTTCACTGACAGTGCGGTTGGAGAATAGCAATTCGTTCTTCAGTTCCTCAAGCAGACGTTGTTTTATCAAATGGGTAGCTGATACTCCGAATTGGGCTTTTACTGAGTTATTGAGTGTGATGCGACTGACATGAAGCATGTCTGCATATTCCTGCACCCGCTGGTGGGTGCGGATATTCTGTTCCAACAAGTCCTTGAACCGAAAAGCGAAATTGTTTTTAGCAATTTCAGCGGGCAAGCAATAGGCGGCAGCGTATGTACGATTGATAATCAGCAAAAGATAATATAGTAAGGAAACAATGATATTGTACGTATCGGACACTGGATTCATCAGCTCATACTTAATCTTTCCGAGCAGCCGCATATATTCCTTCATTTCGTCATGTGTGGCATTGATGTAAGGCGGCGTATCTGTCTGGTAACAATACAAAAGGCGAAAAACGAAGAACTTGTCGGCGATAAAAGTACGCATGAAATCTTCGCGGAATATAAGGAACGTGTAATCCAACGCCGTCTCATCTACATGCCACTCTTGTTGCTGATGGGGTGAAAGCAGGAGAACCATGCCGTCGCGCAGTTCAATCTTGCGGAAGTTCAGTAGCAAATATCCGTTTGCCTTACGGAAAAAGTAGAAGCTGAAGAAGTCTGTCTTAAACCGCTTGTTTTCTGTCAGCACAAGTCCGATGTCCTTGTTTATGGCAGTATTGATGTAAAAATCCACGCCGCAGCGTGTCTTGTTGAACGGTACGCTGACCAGTCGATCAGGGTTGATTATCTCGTCCATATCCTTGTCGTTTTTGCAAAGATAATAATTTCATTTATCAAAATGGCATAATTACCGTTTTTTCAGGCATAGATGTTTCGCCGGATTCTTCCGAACTTTGCACCCGTAATCAATAACAAGACATATAGTCATGAAAAAGACATCTACAGTACAATTGGTGCGCAATGCCACCTTGAAAATCAGGTATGCGGGACACACCATGCTAATTGACCCCGTTTTAGCCGACAAAGGCACTTTGATATCGGCCCTCGGTGTGAATAAAACACCGAGGGTACACCTCACCATTCCTATTCAGGATATTATCGGAGGCGTGGACATGGTGCTCCTGACCCACAATCACATCGACCATTACGAGCCGAGTGTCCCCACACATTTGCCCAAAGAAATTCCTTTCTACGTTCAGCCCCAGGACGCGGACGCCATCAGAAACGACGGATTTACAAATGTGATACCCATCGAAGAAATAAAAACAATAGACGGCATATCCATTTACCGCACGACCGGACATCACGGTTTCGGTCAGATAGGCCAGATGATGGGACCTGTATCAGGTTATGTGCTAAAAGCCGAGGGCTTCCCGACCGTTTATATAATGGGTGACTGCCGATGGGAAGCATGTATCCGAGACACCGTGGAACGGTTCAATCCTGACTATATCGTGGTAAACTCCGGAGGTGCAATCTTTCCCGAATTTTCCAAAACGGACGGTCCTATCATCCCCGACGAGAACGAAGTGATGCAGATACTGACGAATTGCCTTCGCATATCAAGCTGATTACCGTACACATGGATGCCATCGATCATTGCCAGACCACCCGTGCAATTCTGCGCAATGAGGCAACGCATCACGAAGCCGACATGAGCCGGCTGATTATCCCGGAGGACGGAGAAACAGTTGTGTTATGAGTGTCTGCATTAAATCCCTGATAAAAATATGAACATAGTGGTAGGCTGCTCCATCGGGTGCAGCTACTGCTATGCCCGTAACAACTGCCGCCGTTTCCATATTACGGACGACTTCTCCGTACCGGAATATATGGTGCGAAAGCTGCGTATCATCGATACGTCCGTCCTCATGTGTGGCTGATGACCGGAATGAGCGATTTCTCCGATTGGAAGCCTGAATGGAATGCAGAAATTTTCGAGCGGATCAGCAGCAATCCCCAGCACGCCTATATCTTTCTGACGAAGCGCCCTGACAAAATCAGTTTCTCTACAGATGACGAGAATGTATGGATGGGCGTGACCGTCACGCGCAATTCCGAGAAAGGAGGATTGATGATTTGAAAAGAATATCAAAGCACGACACTACCATGTCACTTTCGAACCTATTTTCGATGAAATCGGCGATATAGATTTCGAGGGTATCGACTGGATTGTCATAGGTACGGAGACCGGAAACCGAAAAGGAAAGTCATATTCGCGCCCCGAATGGGTGCTTAGCATTGCAGAACAGGCAAAGGCTCATGGCATACCGGTGTTCATGAAGAGGATTTGCTGCCTATAATGGGCGAAGAAAGGATGATTCAGGAACTGCCGGAACAATTTACCAGACGAATACAATGAATATGGATACAATAAAGGAAATAGACGTACAGAGCGTTATGACCAAATCCTCACTGCCGGTCGGAGGATATTCGGTCAACCCTTACGTGGGCTGTCCCCACGCCTGTAAGTATTGCTACGCATCGTTTATGAAACGATTCACCGGGCATACAGAACCGTGGGGTACGTTTTAGATGTAAAAACTGGAAGCCGATAACGAATCCTCATAAATACGACGGTGAACGTGTTGTAATAGGGTCTGTGACGGATGGTTACAACCCGTATGAGGAGCAATTTTGCCGTACCCACAGGCTGCTCGAAGAGCTGCGTGGGAGCAACGCCGAGATTATGATATGCACTAAGTCCGACCTTGTCCTGCGCGACCTCGACCTGTTGAAGCGTTTTCCCAAAGTAACGGTGTCATGGTCGGTCAATACGCTTGACGAGCAGTTCTGCGCAGATATGGACAACGCCGTAAGCATTGAACGCCGTCTGAAAGCGATGCGTCAGACATACGAGGCAGGTATCCGCACCGTATGCTTCGTCTCGCCCATATTCCCCAGAATAACAGACGTAAAGGCAATAATAGAGGAGGTAAAAGATTATGCTGATTTGATATGGCTCGAAAACCTGAATCTGCGCGGGCAGTTCAAGGGAGGGATAATGACGTATATCCGTGAGAAGCATCCCGACCTCTTTCCGTTATACGAAGAAATATACAACAAAAAGGCTTGATTACTGGCAGGCATTGAGCAGGACATTTCAAATTACGCCAAGGAGCAGGGCTTCCCGTATCGTATAAACGATCTGCCATACGGACGCTCGGAAAAGGCAAACCGGTTATCGTAAATTATTTCTACCACGAAAAAGATACGATTGACTAAATGAGGCTATGCCGGACTGATGCAGAAAAGTTGTAGCGCGGATAAAAGCACCATGTATGTGGATAATATCCGGCAATCTTCCGAGCGTATGCGGGAGATGCTCAACACGCTGCTGGATTTCTTCCGTCTGGACAACGGCAAGGAGCAACCCAACCTTTCCCCTTGCAGGATTTCCGCAATCACGCATATTCTTGAAACGGAGTTCATGCCCATTGCCATGAACAAGGGGCTGACTTTGATAGTGGAGAGCCACACCGATGCGGTGGTTTTGACCGACAAGGAACGTATCCTGCAAATCGGCAACAACTTGTTGTCAAACGCCATCAAGTTCACGGATAACGGTAGTGTATCATTGGCAGCGGATTATGATAACGGTTTGCTGAAACTTATCGTTGAAGATACCGGTACGGGCATGACCGAAGATGAGCAACAACGAGTATTCGGTGCATTTGAACGTCTTTCAAATGCCGCCGCAAAAGACGGCTTCGGATTAGGATTGTCCATCGTGCAGCGTATTGTGGCGATGCTCGGTGGAACTATACGCTTGGAAAGCGAGAAAGGCAAAGGGAGCCGCTTCACGGTGGAAATTCCCATGCAGACAGCCGAGGAACTGCCGGAACAGACAATTCAAGCGCAAATGCGCCATAATCATATCTGCCATGATGTGATTGCCATCGACAATGACGAGGTACTTCTCCTTATGTTGAAAGAAATGTATGCCCATGAAGGGATGCACTGCGATACCTGTACCAATGTTTCGGTACTGATGGAGCTGATACGAAAAAAGGAATACAGCCTGCTTCTGACGGATCTGAATATGCCTGAGATAAGCGGTTTTGAACTGCTGGAACTGTTGCGCTCATCCAATGTAGGCAACTCGAAGAGTATTCCCATAGTCGTGACAACCGCTTCGGGCAGTTGCAGCAAGGAGGAACTTATAGGGCGTGGATTTGCCGGATGCCTGTTCAAGCCGTTCTCCATATCCGAACTGATGGAGATTACGGATAAATGCGCATTAAGCAGCATATTGGATGAAAAGCCGGATTTTTCCACTCTGCTATCTTATGGCAATGAATCCGTCATGCTGGACAAACTGATAGCGGAAACCGAAAAGGAAATGCAGGCGGTCAAGGATGCAGAACAGCGTAAAGACCTCCAAGAACTGGACACACTTACACACCATCTGCGAAGTTCATGGCAGATTCTCCGTGCCGACCAGCCATTGAGGGAACTTTACGCCCAACTTCATGGAAGTGCCACTCCAGATGACGAAGCGATATGCAAAGCGGTGACCGGCTGTGCTGGATAAAGGTGCTGAAATTATCCGGCAGGCAAAAGAAGAAAGGAAAAATACGAAAATGGATAAAACAAGAATCATCGTGGTGGAGGACAATATCGTGTATTGCGAGTTTGTCTGCAACCTGCTGGCACGGGAAGGATTCCGTACCGTGCAGGCTTACCACCTCTCGACCGCGAAGAAACTTCTGCAACAAGCCTCAGACGGGGACATCGTGGTTTCTGACCTACGACTACCCGACGGTGACGGCATCGACCTATTACGATGGATGCGCAAGGAAGGCATGACACAACCGTTAATCATCATGACCAACTATGCCGAAGTGCATACGGCAGTCGAAAGTATGAAACTCGGCTCGCTGGACTATATCCCCAAGCAGCTTGTGGAGGATAAACTTATGCCTCTGCTTCATACCATCCTGAAAGAACGGAGTATCGGACGAAATCGTATGCCCGTTTTTGCCCGTGACAGTTCCGCCTTTCAGAAAATCATGCAACAGATAAGATTAGTTGCCCCTACTGATATGAGCGTGCTGATATTCGGAGAGAACGGCACGGGCAAGGAGCATATCGCCCACCATCTGCATGATAAGAGCAAAAGGGCAGGGAAACCGTTTGTGCCTGTGGACTGCGGTTCACTCTCCAAAGACCTTGCGCCCTCGGCATTCTTCGGACATGTCAAAGGCGCGTTTACGGGTGCGGACAGCACAAAGAAAGGATACTTCAATGAGGCAGAGGGTGGCACATTGTTCTTGGATGAGGTAGGCAATCTCGCATTGGAAACCCAGCAGATGTTACTCCGTGCCATACAGGAACGGAGATACCGCCCTATAGGTGACAAGACGGACAAGAGCTTCAATGTCCGCATCATCGCCGCCACCAACGAGGATCTGGAGAAAGCGGTCATTGAAAAACGTTTCCGACAGGATCTGCTTTACCGTCTGCATGACTTCGGGATAACCGTTCCGCCCTTGCGTGACTGTCAGGAGGACATCTTGCCGTTGGCGGAGTTCTTCCGCGAGATAGCCAACAAGGAATTGGAATGTAGCGTGACTGGGTTCGATGCGGAAGCCCGTAAGACATTGCTGACCCATCCGTGGCCGGGTAATGTCCGTGAGCTTCGGCAGAAGATAATGGGCGCGGTGTTGCAGGCACAGACGGGAGTTGTCATGAAAGAGCATCTGGAACTTGCCGTAACGAAACCGACCTCACCTGTCAGCTTCGCCTTGCGAAACGATGCGGAGGACAAGGAACGCATCTTACGCGCGTTGAAGCAGGCAAACGGAAACCGCAAGGTTGCCGCCGAATTGCTCGGAATCGGACGTACAACGCTGTATAGCAAGTTGGAAGAGTATGGATTAAAGTATAAATTTCAGCAATCATAGCCCGCAACTTGCCGAAAATAGAAGTAACGGTTAAACCGGATTATTCAGCGAAGATAAAAAACGTCCTGTGATAAAAATCATGGGACATTTTGATGTGTATCCGATTTTTATTGCTATTTTTGTACCAAGACGAGAGACATTGACAGCAACTCACAGCAGAACGTAGAAATAGACAGGGTTGCCAAATCATTACCTCATTTTTACCTTATCCTCAGAACTGCTTGCTAATAAAGTGGTTATAAAAATCTTCCAGAATTAGCGAAAATACTGAATATATGGCGGATTTGCCATGACGATTTACTTTCAACACCCTATTTTGATATAATCGAGGGCTTGTTGTATGGTATCCTTGCCATTATGTCATATTGATGGAAAAAGGCAGGAAAAGGAATGGTATGTTCCCAATCCTGCCATATATATCCGCACACTCGTTCACATTTTTATACCTTTCGGTTTGCACTCGTCACGGACGTTGAATCCCGGCCGCCCGATGATGATATGGTCGGCAATAAAATTGCCAGACGGACTGCGTTCATTCACCGGGCTGCGTATCTGCGGCACATCTTCGGTGTGTTGTGGAGCTACGTTTCGTACACCTTCCGCATCCGGTTTGACCTCCTGTCCGTCATTCTCCTTTTCGGCGACTTCGGGCGTAGGCGGCTCAAGCTCCAACTGTATCTTTCGGTCGAGTGCTGCAAGTTCGGACTTCAACTGTTTCAGTTCGTCCTCCTTCTTCCATACCTTCCCGGCTATCTCCTACAACTGTGGGACCTCCTTTTCCTGCACCTCGTTCTTCGCTTTGTACTGGTCAATGATGGACGGAATCCTCTCCTATGCGTTCAGGAAATTGCGTGCGGCGGCTACCGGGTCAGCCATCGCCAACATGCAGCCTATGTCATACAAGGATACTGATACTACGGGAGAACCTGTCGAGCATGTGACAGAACCGGACAAGCAAATTGCGCATTCGGCTCTCGGTGACTACGGACCATTCAGTGTGAAATACGCCACGAAGGAATTTCTCAGCTACGGGAACAAAAAGTTCCGCATATAGATTCTGATTTTGCTTGTTACAGATGGAAGCAACGGCAATATGCCAGAGGAGGCCGGGCTATACAAAAAAATAAGGGGCTGTACACATGCGTCAGCTCCTTGTTTTTAAGGGGATATTCGACTTTTAGCCCCCAAAAAGATCAATATTGTTATGTACAACCGTCCAACCTGCGGGTAAAGTGCGCAACTCGGACCTGGACAGCAAGCTGAAAAGAGGCACAAGTATGTAGGCAACCCTGTTATAGCACCGGAATCTGCTGTGTCGCATGAATCAACCGTAGTCCCCGTGAAAGGCATGGCTATACCGCCAAGGGCTGTGGATGAAGTCGCAATGCGGAAAGCCGTCCTTTCCCAGGCAGTTCTCAGGAAGTCTTAAGAAAGAGGGGATAAACATCTGATACGGACAACTCGCAATACGATACGCAACGATGAAAGTGGTGAACAAATCTGGCACTAACGGATGCGCCTCTTTTATATGATTATAATATTAACAAGAAATGCCCGCCATTGTTCTTAAATGCGAATTATAACTTCTTACTGTTGGAAGATTATCTATAAATCGGGCATGAGGGTAAGAGTGCTTACAAACAATTCGGCCCGCTTTATTGGGGGCTGCCAAACCTCGACCGGCACCTGTACCACCCGCGGATATAAATTCGGACCGGAGGTATGGATGGTATTCCGCACACCGGACCAACGTACCCTTGCGGACAGTCCCGAGCCCGGCAAGCCATAATTCCGTCGGGTCAATTGAACAACCGCCTCTCGGAATATGTTCATATCATGGGCCGGTCCCGTATGCAGCTATTTTCCGGGGTACATGACATTGAGGACATACCGCCTGATGCCGACATCCGAGGTTATGTTTAAATTTGTATATTAATTTATATTTTTACCTTAATTCCGCAACACTATTATAAAATATTTTTTTTAAGTACCTGAGCAACAAAAGTTGCTCAGGATTTTGCCATGTCAGAGGATTCACTTAACTTAGTGTTGCAAAAATAATCAAACAAAACCTCATCAGGCATGGCAAAAATACAAATAAAATCCGAGAAGCTCACTCCTTTTGGAGGAATATTTTCAATCATGGAGCAATTTGACTCCACATTGTCATCTGTAATCGACTCGACACTCGGTCTAAGGTGTAGCTCGTTCGGTTATCAGTACAGTGAAATCGTCCGTTCCCTCATGAGTATCTACTTCTGTGGTGGCTCATGCATTGAGGATGTCACTACTCATTTGATGAACCATCTCTCGCTCCATCCGACACTTCGTACTTGTAGTTCTGATACTATCCTCAGAGCGATAAAGGAACTGACGCAAGGAAACATCTCATACACATCAGATACGGGTAAGAACTACGATTTCAACACGGCTGACACACTCAATACCTTACTGCTCAATTGTATGTTTGCATCCGGCCAACTGAAAGAGGGCGAGATGTATGATGTTGATTTCGACCATCAGTTCATAGAGACTGAGAAGTATGATGCAAAGCCTACATACAAGAAGTTCCTTGGTTATCGCCCTGGCGTGGCGGTTATTGACGACTTGATTGTTGGCATTGAGAATAGCGATGGTAACACCAACGTTCGTTTTCATCAGAAGGACACGCTGAAGAGATTCTTTGAGAGATTTGAGCAGAACGGACTTACAATCAATCGTTTCAGAGCTGATTGTGGATCATGTTCCGAGGAAATCGTGGAGGAAATAGAGAAACACAGCAAATCCTTCTATATCCGCGCAAACCGCTGCAGTTCGCTCTACAATGACATCTTTGCTCTTAGAGGCTGGAAGACTGAGGAAATCAATGGCATTGAGTTCGAATTGAACTCTATTCTTGTTGAGAAGTGGAAGGGTAAAGCATACCGACTTGTGATTCAAAGACAGAAACGGATGGACGGTGTGCTGGATCTTTGGGAAGGAGAATACACATACCGTTGTATCCTGACTAACGACTATGAATCTTCCACAAGAGAAATTGTCGAGTTCTATAACCTTCGTGGAGGAAAGGAACGTATCTTCGATGATATGAACAATGGTTTCGGGTGGGACAGATTGCCCAAATCCTTCATGGCAGAGAACACTGTGTTCCTTCTTCTTACGGCACTTATCCGTAATTTCTACAAGGCCATTATCCACAGACTTGACGTAAAGAGGTTCGGACTCAATGCAACAAGTCGCATAAAAGCGTTTGTCTTCAGGTTTGTCTCTGTACCAGCCAAGTGGATCAGAACATCAAGGCGGTATGTGCTGAATATCTATACCTGTAATAATGCTTACGCAGATATTTTTCAGACTGATTTTGGATAACGCCTACAACTTATGGGTATGATACTGCGTATTGCCTCAAGTCGCATAGTGGGGCAAGGGGATATTGTGGGCAGAAGTGGGTATTTCAGCCTCAATTTATCTGCTAATTCAGTGATGAGAGGACGTTTAGACGCAAGAAGGACGCTGAAGAGCTTAGTTGCGGATTTGAGGTTTTATATATTTGCAACAGTTGTTGTCTAATTTACATCAGAATGACACGTGTTCGGAATATGGGAAGAATACTGTCCGCATTCCTCATGCTGGGAATTTCCTCCATGTGCGGAGCCCAGATATATAAATACTTGGGAATAGAGGACGGATTGAGTAACCGGAGGATTTACCGTATCCAAAAAGACGGGAGGGGATACATGTGGTTCCTCACCCAGGAGGGGATGGACCGTTATGACGGCAAGCGGATCAGGCATTACACTGTTCTTGACGGCAATCTGAAGGTGGCCCCGCAAGTCAATCTGAACTGGCTCTACACCGACACGGAGAACACGCTGTGGGTTGTGGGAAGGAAAGGCCGTATTTTCCATTACGACACCCTCCATGACCGTTTCCGGATGGTATACAGGATACCCGGTCTTCAGGATGATTTCGCCACGGGCATGCTCTGTTACGCCTATATGGACCGTGGGGACCGCATATGGCTCTGTCAGGGTGACCATATCATCCGCTATGACACCCGCACAGGCATTGCGCAGCGGCTGGTCTCCCGTTTAAGAGGTGATATAACCGCTATCGGCGAGACGGACGGTACAAACCTTTTCATCGGTACCGTGAACGGACTTTTTCCGGTACGGGAAAGGGACGGTGTCCTTGAGGCGCTTGCGGACACGGACAGCATCCGGACGCCGGTCAGCGAACTCTACTACCACCCCGGTTCGAAGAAACTGTTCGTGGGAACCTTCAGGAAGGGCATACTTGTATACGGAGTGTCCGCAGGCAGTACGCTGCGGAATGTGGCCGTCAACCGGATCACCCCTCTCAATGACCGGGAGCTGCTGATAGCCACGGGCGGAAGGGGGGTATACAGGATGGATGTGGACTCGCTAGTGCCCAAACCCTATATAACCGCCGACTACGCCAGCCACAACGGCATGAACGGAGACAATATCAATGACATTTATGTGGATGGCGGGGACCGTATCTGGCTTGCCAACTACCCCGCCGGAGTCACAATCCGGAATAACCGCTACCAGAGCTATGAATGGTTCCGGCACTCACCGGACAACAGCCGGTCGCTGGTTAACGATCAGGTGCATGATGTCATCGAAGACAGCGAAGGCGACTTGTGGTTCGCCACCAGCAACGGGATCAGCCTGCTGCAGCCTGCGGTAGGACGGTGGCGCTCCTTTCTCAGCCGGTCCGATGGGATACAGGATGGCGGGAACCATATCTTCCTGACGCTCTGCGAGGTCTCGCCGGGTGTCATCTGCGCCGGCGGGTACGCTTCGGGCCTGTACAGGATCGAAAAGAAAACCGGGAGGGTGGAATACTTTCCCCCCTCCTTTGCAGCAGAGGGGTGTCCAGACCAGTATATCAATGACATCGGAAAAGATTCCGGAGGATGTATATGGACAGGGGGCTGCCACAATCTCAAACGTTTCGATCCCCATGACGGCACAGTACGCCTGTACCCGGTCCCGGGCCCCATCACCGCCATACTGGAGAAGGCTCCGGAATGGATGTGGATCGGTACCGGCATGGGGTTGTACCTGCTTGACGGGCACGGGGGGACCTGCAGACATATCGCCTTTCCAGTCGAGGCGGTTCATGTCTATGCACTGTACCAGGCACCGGACGGGCTCCTGTATATCGGCACCGGCGGGCGGGACTTCGTCTATGACAGCGTGGAGGACAGGTTCGTCCGCCAATACCAGACCGAGAACTGCGCCCTGATATCCAATAACATCCATACCATTGTCCCCCGTGCGGACGGCACCCTGCTACTGGGGACCGAAAACAGCGTGGCCCTGTTCCGGCGTGAGAGCGGCACTTTCAGAAACTGGACGGCAGAACAAGGGCTGGCAAGCGTATGCCTCAATGCCGGGGTATCCACTTTCCGGCACGGGAAAGCTTCGTGTTCGGGAGTAACACCGGAGCCGTCATGTTCCCCTCCGACATGAGGATACCCGCCCCGCATTTTCTCGGATGCTCCTGCGGGATTTCATGATCTCCTACCGCCCCGTCTATCCCGGGGACAAGGGATCCCCCTTGAGGGAGGATATTGACAATACCGTCAGGCTGGAACTTGCATATGACCAGAATACCTTCTCCCTGGAAGCTGTCTCCATCAACTACGACTATCCCTCGAACATCCTATATTCATGGAAATTGAGGGGCTCTACGAGGGCTGGAGCCATCCGGTCCAGAGCGGGCGGATACAGTTCACGAGCCTGCCCCCAGGCAACTACACCCTGCGTATCCGTGCCGTCTCCAATGAGGAGAAATACAAGGTGTATGAGGAAAGAAGCCTCGGTCTGAGTGTCGCCCGGCCGCTGTGGGCGGGTACATGGGCCATTGCCGGATATGCGTCATTGTGTGTGTTGGCTGGGGTGGTGTCTTTCGCGTTGCCATGTTGCGCAGGCAGAAAAGGATATCAGACGAAAAGACGTGCTTCTTCATACATACTGCCCATGATGTCCGTACTCCGCTTACGCTGATCAAGGCTCCGCTGGAAGAGGTGGTGGAGAAAGACATGGTGAAGGCGGAGGGGATGGACAATGTACGGATGGCCCTGAAAAGCGTGGACGGACTTCTGGGATTGGTCACCAGCCTGATAGATTTCGAGAGTACGGACAACTACACCTTGAGACTTCATGTCTCGGAATATGAGCTCAACAGTTATCTGGAGACGACCTGTGAGGCATTCCGCACATATGCCTCCATCAGGGACATCGATATCACCCGTGAGAGCGGCTTCCCTTACCTGAATGTCCGGTTTGACAAGGACAAAATGGACTCTATATTGAAGAATATACTGTCCAACGCACTGAAGTACACTCCACGGGGCGGGAGTATCCAGGTCCGTGCCTTCGTGGACCGGCATGTATGGGGTGTGGAAGTGGAAGACACGGGGATTGGCATTCCACCTGAGGAACGGAAGAAACTGTTCAGGAACCATTTCAGGGGCAGTAATGCCGTCAATCTGCAAGTGGCGGGAAACGGTGTCGGACTGATGATGGTACATAGGCTGGTAAGGCTGCACGGAGGCAGGGTCCGCGTTACCAGTACCGAGGGGAAGGGGACCATGGTATGTGTTATTTTTCCCCTGAGGAGCAGACGCCTTGACAAGGCATGCCCCGTTGCTTCGCCCAGGAAACAGGATACCGGGGAAACCCGCATGGGACCGGATTGCGGCCCCATGCGTGAGATCCTTCCAACAATGACCGGCGGGGACCGGCAGCGTATTCTTATTGTGGAGGACAATGACGATTTGCGGACCTACCTTGAGGGGCTGCTGAAAGAGGAATACCTGGTCCAAACCTGTTCCAACGGACGGGACGCGCTGCTTGTGGCGAGAGAATACAATCCGGACCTGATACTTTCGGACGTTATGATGCCTGAAATGGGAGGGGACGAACTTTGCGCGTCCGTCAAATCCGATATTGAGACATCCCATATCCCGGTCATGCTGCTGACCGCCTTGGGAGATGAGAAGGACATGCTGGAGGGGCTGGAAAACGGAGCTGACGCCTATATCACCAAACCGTTTAGCATAAACGTGCTCAGGGCGAATATCAGGAACATACTGGCAAACCGGGCACTGCTCAAACGGGCATACGCCGGTCTTGAGGACGGAGTCGGACAGGTTCCGCCGGACTGCCACAATACCCGGGACTGGAAATTCATGGCCTCCGTAAGGGAATGCGTCATGAAGAATATCGACAACCCCGGTTTCTGTGTGGACATGCTCTGTGGCATGCAGAACATGAGCCGCACCGGATTTTTCAACAAGTTGAAGGCGCTCACCGGCCATGCCCCGGCTGACTATATCCGCTCCATGCGGCTGCAATATGCGGCACAACTGCTCAGGGAAAAAGACTGTTCGATAACGGAAATCTCGGATGACTCGGGGTTCTCCGATGTCAGATATTTCAGGGAGGTGTTCAGGAAGTACTATGGAATGAGCCCGAGTGAGTACAGGAATTCGATGAGAGGATAACATCACGGGCAGACAGACTCCAGGATATGGCAGGTCTTATTGTCGGAGATGGTGTATGTTTCGCTCCGCACCGACAAGCCGGGCACGGTTAGCTCGTTCACCGTAATGATGAAGGCGAACAGCCGCCCTGCCCCAGTATTGAGGCTCGTGCCTGATAGGGATAGTAGAAATAATAGTGTTCGTCCAACAGCCCGCCTGCGAGCGGTGTCGGACTTTCAGTTTTCCATACGAGACCGCCCGTGTCGGCATCCCTCTCGGCTGTCAGTTTCACGTTGGAATAGACTGTTTGAGTGCCCCGCACCACGTATAGGCCGCAGGCCCCGCTTTCGGAAAACTTGGTTTGGCAGCCATTCTCCACAGTACGGGTGGTTTTGCGAACAGCCGACGTATATCCAGCTTTTCAGATAAGCTGCGTTTTCAGTGCGTATATGTTCGGCTATCCCGAAAAACATTCCTGCCAGGGCTGCGGCGAACTCGGCCGTTAATTCCTCCTTGCCGTATTCCTCTGATCCGAACGGGTGCGCAAGATCCCGGTTCAATCGGGTGGGGTGTCCCGTGGAATGTCCCATTTCATGCAGAAGCGTTTCGTAAAAGCTCTGCATATCGACGAACTGCGAGCGAAGCGGCACTACGATATAATCGGCTAAAGGAGAATAGAAAGCCCTGTCGCCTTGCTGCTCCCGTATCGGGCAAAACCAGCTTTTCGCCTCCAGCATGGCGTCTATTTCGGGGTGCGCCTCTCCGGTTGTCCCGTCGGGCTGCTCTGCCTGTCCCCCTCTGAACTTCTCCCTTAACGCTTCCCATTCTTCCGGCCTCACGTCCGAAAAATTGGTCTGATCCAAGTTAAAGACCGAGTAATATTTATAGGTCGGTATAACGTTGTATTCCTGTTGCTGCTCCCGGCTTAACGCCTTGTATTCCTCAAAGGTTATTTTCTTGCGTGTTTCCTTGTGGTACACGTAGAAAAGGAAGTAATAGACCGGAAACGATTTCGATCCTTTCAGCACGGAGATCCCGGCCTCATTCGCCTGGTTGAACGTCATAAATACGGGTGTCTGGTACTGGAATTTCTCGCAAAGGAAAAGGAGTAAAAAGGCGTTGCCTCCGGCGTACCTGCGTCCTGTGAGGTTCTGCGGAAAGAAATTGCGTGTATTCGCCGCAATGGTGATCCAGGGCTTTTGCCAGTTGTCCTCTACCTGCTGGATCTTCTCGATCATTTATGTCTGACATCAAATTTGCAAACTGTTGCGCTGCCTTGTCGAAATAATCAGTTTTCATAACTACGTCCCCCGTTCTTTATCCTGGTGGGTGAGCCAGTTCTAAAGGTTGTTATCTCTTTTTCTATACCTCTAAGATAGCACTTTTATTTGAGAGATGCAAGTATTTAAACAACGTTTAACTAACTATTTATAAGATAATTATATGCAAAAGTAGTATTTTAGTATATACTAAATTTAGTATTTACTACCTGATTTTTTCCGATAGTAAACTCCCCACCTCGCACCCTCCCCCACCAAACCTTGCGGATGCCTAAGATTCCGATGTTTTTGTATCAAGACAACCTCATTTTGGTTTTTCGGGGCTGTCGGTGTGGTCGTCTTGCGTTTACCTTGAGTTCCGAGAGGTTTTTGTATGAGAACACCCCAAACGTTTTTTTCCATAGCACAAGTTTTTTAGGAAAAATACTACCTGGCTTTAGCCAGGCTGGAGATTTTTTCTAAAAGCCGCTTGCGGCTCAACTTGGGATATGGAAAAAGCCGTTTGACCTTTGCAGACAAAACCCCCGGTCAAGGTAAACGCAAGGCGGCCACGCCGGAAAAACTAAAATACCTCTCTCCCCTGAAAGGGGGGTTAAAACCGGGTTCGACAATCGGCTACCGGAGTTCCCGACAAGGAATGTTCCTTGCCCCGCCGACGAGTGCCTGCGCTCATCAGCCGGGCAAGGATCATTCCGGGTACTCCTTTCCGGATTGTGCCGATCAGTGAAAAGTCAGGCGCTTTTATCCGGCTGGCTTCACCGAACGAATCTATCCGGAAATAGCCTACCTTAGCCGGGTGGGTGGGGGGGGTGTATTTATGCGTTAGGGATTGCAGTGGAAAGCCCACAGCCTTCAGGCGAGAACTTGGAGGCGGAAAGCCCGACCGTTTACGGGAACGCCCAAATCCTCCAAAAGAAAAGCGTACTAATACACTAAAATACTAAAAGTAGTAAATACCCTTAATTCCGCAACACTATTACAAATTAAACTTTTAAAGTACCTGAGCAACAAAAAGTTGCCCATGATTTTGCCATGTCAGAATTTTTACTTATCCTAGTGTTGCAAAAAAACAAGCAAAACTCTGATATGACATGGTGAAGATACAAATTAAACGAGATATACTCCCTATATTCGCGTAGTAATCCCCTGTTGTCCCTGTCGCAAGACAAACTCCAGGGTTTTGTTTTTATATACTCCCCCCTATACGGTAGCGTATGGTTCTTTTTCCTGAATCACCTTTTTAATCTTGAACAGCCGTTCTTTGGTTAGCGGCTTTATAGTTTCCGGATCCTCACCGTCGAATGTTTCCCCGAAGATCAGATCGTCCACCTCCAGGCCATGATTAAAATTCTCCCTGATACAGTCCCTTAGCAACCAAAGGTTTTTGAGGTTCACCCAATCGGCCGTTATGTTCCTGATCCTTCTAAACATGATTATCGCAGTACGAAAATAATGCCCCACATGATCGTAATCATGGCAAACCCGTTTATCCAGATAATAAACATCTATTTCCTGGTTTTCTTCATCCTCCGCGATCCGGCAAAGGCAGAACGGGATCTGCTCCAGTTTATCCCATTCGATATATTCCGTTGATTTCATATTGTCATTATTATAAATATCATTACTTGACCAGCGAGGCTATCACTTTGGCAAATTCGGAAATATCCCCCTCCACGCTGGCCTTTTCCAACGCTTTCATATATTCTTTTCTACGCTCCACCGGAACAACCGTCCAGTTATAGCCTCCAGACGCAAGCATGGCGTTCAAGACGAACCGTCCCATTCTCCCGTTCCTGTCCATATAGGGGTGAATATACACGAAAAAGAAGTGTCCCAGGACAGCCCTTACCGCCGGGTGCGGCTCATTCTTCAAGAGATCGAAAAGGACGGGCATAGCGTCCCTGACCGCTTTCGGGTTCAACGGGATATGTTGCGATCCCCGTATATAGACCTGCCCGGTACGATAACCCACAATATCCTCCCTTTGCAAGATCCCCACCGTAACGAACGGCATCCACATCTGCATATACCAGACCAGATGATCCGCCCTTACCGCTTCCCCTGCGTTCTTTCCTTTCAGTATATCGGAGATCGTCCCCCTGACAGCCTGGAACGCCTGGTAATACCCACGTGCCACCAGTGCGTTTTTATGCTCCTTATCTTCTTTCTCCGGCTTCCAGTTCCCGACACGCACTTTCTCGATCAGTTCCGGGGAAACCCTATATCCCTCGATCGAGAGAGAATGATAAGCGTCCTCCGAATACTTTTCATCGACGGATCTCAAATACCCCTCCACGTCATCAATCTTTCCAGGGGCTTCGGGAAACAGTTCTACAACCTTATCCCTCATGTTCTCCCACATCAGGCGCAAGCGTGTGACGTAAGGCGACACTTCATAAACAAGGGGCGTTCGTGGCTGATCCTCGAACGGATCTTCTTCTCTCACGTCATACCCGAACCCCCGCATCGTGGAAACGATGCTGTCGGCGATTTCGCTGTTCCCGATGTTCCGGAACGCCCCGGCTATTCTTCCGGCACGAAGCGAAGCCCCGTTTTTCGTCAGTACCTTTAATATATCGGCAGCGTCCCGTATCATGGCCAGGCAGGTGCGGGCTGCGATCTTCTCCACTTGGAAATATCTCGGCGTGGCATATACCAGGGCTTCGGCAAGCGGATAGAGATTAAGGCCGTATTCCGGCTCTTTATATACCTGATCCGGAATCTCGCTTTGAAACACCAAAAGCGAGGTATCATACATCAGCTTTTGCGTGTTGTTATGGCCTTTCGGCGACTTGATAATCACCTGCACGGGCACGGTCGTTTTCCCCGAATACAGATCCAGCGACTGGTCGGCCGTCAAGCACCATTGTTCCCCCAGCCGGACGGCCGCGTATTTCGCGATAAAATACCAGAATGAGGTGTACCAGACCGTCGTGTCCCCCTCTGTTCCCGGCCTGGCCGCAATATACCAGCCTTTCATTACTTCCTGCAACCAGCCGTTATCCAACAGCCGGGTTAAATGCGTCCTCCCTATCTCGGCCGTCCCTTGCAGGACGACACAGCGGTCTTTCTCCTGGAGCTTTCTTAATTCCTCCAGTGAAGCCGCCATTTTCTCCGCCATTGTTGCCATAACCGTTTTTATTTAGATTCTGATTATTTTCGTGCAAATACTCGTTTTTAGACACGTGTAAATACTCGTTTTTAATTATGTGCATTTACTCGTATTTGTTGCAAAAATACAATATTTGTTCCGATAATCAGCTACTAATGAAGTCTTTTTTTACTTGTTGTATCGTTGAAACGGCCTTTCCCGTGAGCTTCGCCACGTTCCGGATCGAGTAGCCTTTCTTTAACAAGGCGATCGCCTCCCGGTATTCCTCTTTCCTCTGTTCGGCCGTTTTCCGACTTCCCGGCTTCCGTCCCAGCCTGCCCCCTTTCTGGATGTACAACTCCCGTCCGCTATTAAGGCGGTCAATGATCCCCTGGCGTTCGATTGCGGCCAGTTCCCCCAATAGGGTAGTAATCAGAGAGGACAAGGGGTTTACCGTCTTGTCCGGCCGTAATGTTTCCAGGTTCAGGTTTTGAATATACACGCATATTTTATGCGTGTGCAGCGTATCGAGTGACTTTAGGATCTCCAGGGTTGAACGCCCCAGGCGTGAGATCTCGGTCAGCAACAACATATCCACCCGGTTCTGCGGATCTGTGCAGTATTCCAGGCAACGGCTTAAAATCGGGCGTTCGATATTGGCCTTTCGTCCGCTTATCTTTTCCTCAAAGACCGCCGTCACCTCGTACCCCCGTCCGGCTGCGAACCTCTCCAGATCGACAACCTGCCGTTCGGTCGATTGCCTGGCCGACTGCGAGCTTACACGTGAATAAATAACCACATTCATCCCTTTTGCTTTTGTTCTTCCTTATCTATTGTTTTAATCACCTTATCCACCTCTTTCAAGGAGGCATTATTTCCGGATCTATCCAAAAAAGAAATTCGCTAATTAACCTATAATTACTATCTTTGCATTGTAATGCTTGGTAAAGCCTCTGTTATCAAAACACGTAACCAAGTCAAGGATATACCCGTTCATCAAGAACGGGTTTTTCTTTTGCGACAGCCCATTCATAAGACAAAGGATATTATAACAGGTCAGTAATCACAGCCGCCGGAATATCCAGCTTTGAGAAAGCGAACATCTTTTTCCCCAGATCCTTTAACGAGGCTCCGATATGGTACACGTCCGTTTCATCAACGATCAGGAAACGGTCGTGACTGTCCCGGTACGTCCTGATGTCGATAGGTGTGTACTGGCTGTTATGCCTGTCAAGATCAAGTTGGAGTTGCTGCGTGATACGCTGGGTGTAAATGGTGGCCGAGACACCGACGCTGCGTTTACTCAACATGAGCAAGACCGTTTCGTCCACATAGTTGTCGATAAGCACGATCGAACGCCTGGCCGACTTTACCAGATCGGTAGCGAACTTGTACGCATCGAAAATCTGGCCGTTATAAAAAATGCCTTCGACCGGGGGCAAGGCAGTACGCACAAAAAAATCTATCTTCTCGGTATGTTGAGCGACAGTCCTTTCAAGTTCTGACAAACGTTTATTAATGGAATACCCTTTTAAAAGATAGTCCTTTAAAACCTTATTCGCCCATTGCCTAAATAAAATACCTCTTTTACTATTGACACGAAACCCAATGGATATGATCGCATCCAAATTGTAATAAGTCAGATTGCGCATCACTTGCCGTTTGCCTTCCTGTCGAACTGTTCGGAAATCCCGAACAGTTGAACTTTCCTCTAATTCTTTCTGATCATATATGTTTTTTATATGCTCGCTTATATTTGCTTTGCTGGATTGAAAAAGATCCACAATTTGCGCCTGTGTCAGCCAAACGGTTTCATCTTCCAGCCTCACTTCCAACTTGACCGCTTCATCCGGCTGGTATAATATGATTTCTCCCTGTTCCATTACTTATTTACCTTTTCTTAATTCATCAAGCCTCTGCATCGCACCGCTGAACTTCTCACTAAACATCATATCATCGGGCAAAACAAACCAGGTGGGAATACCTCTCGACTGTGGATTACCTATACATTCATCTTGCCCGTTCTGTTTGCGGTAATCGTCCCATTCACTATAAGCGATGTTCCAACGAATACCTAATTTATAGGTATTTTCCCATTTAATAATAGCCAGTGAATAGGCCGGATCATCTTTGCCGTCATAAATCACTTCTACAACTTCAACCATCCCTTTAGGGGAATTTATAAACTTCGGATTTTTATACGAATAAGTGCTCATGTCTTTTATTTTTTATTTATAGCACACAAAGATACTCAAAAACAAATATATACATATATACATACGTATGATTAACGTATAAAAACATTTATGGTTATTCTAATCTTTGATTAATTCCGGTACAGAAACAAAACGTACCGAAAGACGGAAACAGGATTTATTTCGGTACGCTTCCCCGATCGGTACAAAAAACACGCAAAAAACGAAAATACTACTTTTAGTCTTTTAGTATATTAGTATTTTGACTATATTTGCGGACATGACAACCATTTAAAAAACTGAATTTATGAGCAAAGCAAAAGTAATCTCCGTATTGAATCACAAGGGGGGAGTAGGAAAGACCACAACCACGATCAACCTGGGCGGCGCGTTACGTCAAAAAGGGTACAAGGTTCTTTTGATCGACCTTGACGGGCAGGCCAACCTGACCGAATCGCTGGGCTTCTCCGCGGAGCTTCCCCAAACGATCTACGGCGCGATGAAAGGCGAATACGACCTGCCGATCTACGAGCATAAGGACGGTCTTAGCGTCGTTCCCTCCTGCCTGGATCTCTCGGCCGTTGAAACGGAGTTAATCAACGAGGCCGGGCGGGAACTTATCTTAGCCCACCTTATCAAAGGCCAAAAGGAGAAATTCGATTATATCCTGATCGACTGCCCCCCCTCGCTGTCGCTGCTCACGCTTAACGCACTGACGGCCTCGGATCGGTTGATTATCCCGGTTCAGGCTCAATTCCTGGCAATGCGTGGAATGGCTAAACTTATGCAGGTAGTCCACAAGGTGCAGCAACGTTTGAACTCGGATCTTTCGATCGCCGGGGTCCTGATAACCCAGTACGACGGAAGAAAGAACCTGAACAAGAGCGTTTCGGAACTGGTACAGGAAACATTCCAGGGCAAAGTGTTCAGCACCCATATACGCAACGCCATTACGCTGGCCGAAGCCCCGACACAAGGGCAGGATATTTTTCACTATGCCCCCAAATCTGCCGGGGCAGAGGACTACGAAAAGGTATGTAACGAACTGCTAACAGAAATAAAGTAACCATATGGCAAAGAAGAACGATTTAAAAAACAGTATGTCGGCCGGACTGACCGGGGGCTTAGACAGCCTGATCCAATCCACGGCCGGGCAAAAAGAGGCTCAAAAGCCGAAGAAAGCGAAAACCGTGCATTGTAATTTTGTCATGGACGAAACCTATCACCAGAACTTAAAGCTGATCGCGATCCGCAAAGGCGATTCGCTAAAATCGGTATTGCAAGAGGCTATATCTGACTACTTGGATAAAAACAGTTCCCTGCTATAACAGCGTATCGGGAATATACAGGGCAAACACTCCACAAAAGAAATTCTCCAGGAAAAAGGTACGCAAAAAGCAACCCTACACATAAATTACAGATGATAAAAGCAATAAAAAACCCGTTGGCAGGGTTAATCTTGCGTATGTTTAACCTGCCAACGGGTACGATATTAATAAACGTTTGGATTAAGGTTGGACGTTTACGTCTTTATTATTTGCATTAACCCAGCCTGTTGTCTCTGCATCAAACTGGATCGGATTCAACACAGCCTCTCCCTGATCAGTATAACCACCACCGAAAATCAACGTGTAGATATGACGCTTGCCCTGTTCCCATGTATCTCCGAACGGAACATAAATTGTTTTGTATTCGCTTGCTGAACCCAACAGATAAGCTCCGGACTGCCGGATTTTGCAGGCGATCTCCAGATAACATTGCTTCGCATTATCGGCCTCCAACTTGCTTTTGGTGGCTGTTTCGGAAACTTTCCAAGCAGTCAGCTCCTGTGGTATATTCAGCATAGGAGTATTTGTGGTAATATCGGTAGCTTCGGTATTGCTATTGACCGTGATGTCTGCGTTTTTCACTACGGTAAATGCGTGTGGAAATGCTAAATCAGACGAACTCCAACTTCCCGTTCCATCGGCTGCCGCAGGCAATGTGAAGGCGCCGGCAAATTTGAAATTATGAATCTTGATCACGTCGATGTCCACCTGCATGTTATCGTATTGGGTCTTTGCTTTGAATACGACCTGTGACAGAATATGTTTGAAATTAAATTTCACTATTCCGTTGTTCATGTCTTTTGTCTGGCCTTTGGCCATGGCATACATCACGTCGTAGTTTGCATGAGTACCGGCTCCATACTCATCCATGCAGGTATAACTTATCTTTTGGACATCCTTGGTGGCTTCCCAACTATAAAACACCATCATGTCTTCACTAACCGTTCCGGGATTGAACGCGTAAAAGTCCAAAGCCTCGGTAGGCCAATAACGAAGGTCGCTCGCATTGTCATAATCCCACTTACCATTTTTGTACACGATCTTCACTCCGTCATGTTCAAATTCCGTGTCGTTCTTTCCCATGAAGGCAGTACCATCCGCCGTAAAAGCGAACACGTCGAAATCGGTGTTCTTCAAGTTGGTGTTGGTAGTAGGGGTAGCCCTCGTTTCCGCCGCATTACTTAACACGTTAAAACCAATCGCATTTCGTGAGGAGGTTTCCACATTCGCAATCTCCTCTTCTGAGCAACTCATCAGTAGTACTCCAAAGATTGCCCAAAGCATTACTGTACTTTTTTTCATAAAATGAATAAAATTGTTAATAAATATAATTAATAAAACTCGATTACAACACTATATCCACATTCACATCATCCCAATCATCAACGTCCACATCAAATCCCGGACCGCCACTTCCCGGCTCGGATGGTACCTCATAATCAAAATTCAACACCAGATGCACATCACCGATATGCCCCGCTACCGGGACATCATGCACTTGGTCGCTCACGTCCTGTTCCAATACAGACATGCTGCCTGAACGGTTCTTGAGATACAGCCGGAAAACATTGGGCTCTCCTTCAAGTGCGGAATGTCCAAACGTATAGAATCCGCCTATAATCTGATTCCGTGAAACCATTCCATCAAAGAGCAGGCTCTCCGAAAGATCGGCGGGCAAACTGTCGCCGGACATGTTAAGCGAGCCGGACATGCCGGAAAGAGCGGCCCGCAAATCCGCCACCCTGTCCAGTCCCCGAATTCCGTTCACCTCATACGTGTAGTGACATACCATGTTTACGGGAGTTAGCCGTATTATCTTCGTGCTTCCTTCCGGAATGTCCTTGAGGATAACTCTGTCTATATGGTCGCCACACAGCCAGGGTGGGGTGACGGCCATTGTCTGGTTATCCGGCGACCGAACATCACGCGTATCGGCAGTAAAAAGCGTGTAACTGCCGTTTTCTTTCCAAACCATCCCGTCGGTATCGTAGTTGAAGCAAATTACCCGGTAATCATTCTCGGGGAGCTCCACTTCCCCATCCTCTCCTCCGGGGAAATCAAATATCCACGTGTTGCTTTCATCATCGGTCGGATAAAATACGACCCTCATGCCTTCAGGCTTGTCATGATTGGAAATCTTGGTCCAGTCGAATACTACCCGCACCGTGGCAAAGTGCGGATGATCGTAACATAAATCCTTATGCTCACAAGCCGTCAGTCCCATCCATAAAAATATGAACACCAGACTAAAGCGTATCAGTATCACTGCCTGCCTCCTTTCTTCCGGCTATAATTCCCCCGCCCGATCAACCACACCAAAGAGATACCCGCCTTGGTCGGGCCGAACCAGCAGCGTTTTTTAGTGGTCTGCCATACATAGTGACCGTCCAAAGGGATGTACTCCTTGTACAATCCTCCAAGGTAGCCGATTCCCAACGTGAAATCCACATTGAACCGATGTCCCACAGGTAACGAGTAGCCGTAAGCCACGCCTCCCCCGTAACTCCATTTATCCCCCAAGTAACCTTTCCCACCCAATTCGAAATCATAGGTGACGATCTGCCCGTACAATCCGACATGATGCCCGGAAAACGGTTTTTCCACCGCTCTCCGACCGAACCAGCGGCGCAACTCCACATCTCCCCCATAGATACGCCAATAATTATGCTTCCGATCACTTTTCCACCAGGCATACATCCAATTCCCGGCCACAGACCAGTTCTTCCCCAAACAGAACTCAACCCCGATGTCAGGTATCAAAACAGCGTCATAAAGCAAGTTTGTTTTCACCGCCATGCAAAACGGCCGTTTCTTTACCGGAGCTATGACGGTAACGGTATCACGGATGCACAACGTATCACGTGTATGTATATATACCGTATCTCTGACGGGATTTATCGGATCACTATCATAGCATATTTTCACCATCGACGAACGAAGTTTCGGAAAATGGAATTTATACAAATATGAGTATGGCCTCCCCCCTTTCAGTCTTTTCAGTTCTCCCCCCCAATAAGGGCTATCCTGGTTTTCCAAACGTACGATCTTCTCCAACAAACGAAGGACATCCTCCCTCTCCGGAACATTCACATCCGCTCTCACCATCGTTATAAGTCCGTTCCAGTCGCTTCCCGAAAAATGAAAATCCCTCTCCAATACCGGAATCTTTATATAAGGTGATATATACCGCCACAAAACCTCTGCTCGTTTTTCAGACAGCCTTCCATTCAACAGCCCCCCTCCTTCCGGGGAAGCTCCTCCTATTATTTGAATTTTCCTGATAAGACGGACGGAGTCGTTCAATGCGGAACAGATTTTAGCAAACCGCTCCATCTCGTTCCCATTGTCAAGTAAACATGTATCTATATTTACCTTTCCTTGATGAAAATAGATCCTTACCGAATCACGCTTCTCCTGAGCGGATATTTCTCCGCTTATACTCAACACGAGCACGAACAATACACATTTAATATAAAAAAACATCTTTTCGTCATTTAATCATTTGTTAATATGACAATCCAAACCCAGGCTTTTACACCCCCTGAATTTCAACCGCTAAAGATATGCACCTATAAACCAACCTCCAAAGCAAAAAACAAGTATTTTAAACTTATAAATACTTAAAAAGACAACCACACAACAGCTACAACACTTACCACAGCAGCCAATCACGCTTACACAACAATTAAAAACACTTAACATCATAAAGAAAAGTACTTAAACATACAAAAAAAAAAAAAAAAACAGTTATTTTTGCAGGAAACATTATACTTAATAACACTTAAAACAATAAAACACATGAAATTCAGCACAAAAGCCGCTACTTTTCTAAGTTCAATAAAAACTCAAACTTACGACAAAAAAGAAAGCGAAATGATAATAACGTATCAACAAAAACGTGTCTTTCATCTATCCCTGCTCATGCTGGCCTTATGCGCACCCATATACATATATTCAGTTCCATTTCCCAATGAACAGTTTTATTATATTAACAGCGTATTATTCCTGTTTATCATTATGTGCACTCTCGCTTATTTTAAAAAGAGAGTAAATCTGACCACGACCTTTTCCATTATACTGATAGCCATACATATCGAGATTTTTATCGAGATAATTTATTGCTCAATATGTAGCGGATATGAATATAGTTATCAAAGAGCATTGATAATGAGTAACATTACTATCTCTCTCTTATTTACCATGCTTTCCATCTGTGCCTATATGAGTAATATCTCCATCCTATTGTCCTCCCTTACCATAGCTTCCTATACAATCTGCACACTTATCACCGACGAACCGTTCCTATACAGTTATCTGCCTTTGATCATCATCATATACACCATGATCCCCTTATTAGGAAGATCCTTACACAGTAATATCAGCAGCTTGCTAAAAAGTAGCAACTTGCTAAAAGAGGAAGAGGAAATGCTTTTGAAACGTCTCCAAATGAAAAAGGAAGAACTATTCGCGTTCGCCGAGTTGTTAAGCGAGAATAACCCGGAAGAAAAGACAAGCTCCCTGTTAAACATAATAGGGGAACAATCCAAAGAAAATCTTTTTACAGCCCTTGCCGCATACCAGAAAAAGGAAAAAAGTAAACTTGATACAATCAGGAGAATATATCCCAATTTATCCCCGTCCGAATTAAACATCTGCCGTTTAATACTGCAAGACAAGACCGTCAGCCAAATATGCGAATTATTACATCGGAGTAGCGGAAACATAACCAGCCAACGAGCGAACATACGTGCCAAACTCGGACTGAAAAAAAACGACAATTTAAAAGAAGCATTACAAGAACGCATGAGGCTGTATGAAGAAGAACACCGGCAAGAGGACTTTTCAGCCATGCGTTAGGGATTGCAGAGTAAAGCCCACAGCCTTTAGGCGAGGACTTGCAACGGAAAGCCTGACCGTCCCACAGGAACGCCCAAAAGAAAAAGAATCCCCCGAACATTCATCCGGGGGACATCCAAGCCGTCACATCAATTATAATACAGATTCAGATCATCCGTGCCAATCTCCTTTCCGTCCCGGAAAACAAGGCGTAAATCAATCCTCTCTCTGTTTTCATTGCCACAAAGATAGACATACCGGCCAACATACGCATCATACTTATCAATCAGTTCTAACGGTATGACCGGCATGGGAAAAGGATACACCTATATTGCATATAGCGGAAAATTTGTAAGATTACCCTGTACTTTATAAGGCAACATAGAAAATCTCTCCGCATGCAATTCCGGTCTTTTTCCCAGTAATGCTGTCAACGAATTGGCCCGGACATTCCCTTCGGCCTTCACTTCTATCGGCACCATTTGGGCATTACGTTGAATAACAAAATCCAACTCAAGACGCGAATTGTCTGTGTTATGGTAATAAATCGGTGACACGCCCTTACTTTTCATCTGCTGCAATACATACTGTTCAGTCATTCCTCCCTTGTATTCCTTAAATATGTCGTTTTTAATCAAGACTTGGGCCGGATCTGTCTTGACCATAGCACCCATAAGCCCCAAATCAACCATATAGAGTTTGAAAGCCGACAGGTCTTCATAAATATCAAGCGGAAGCTCCGGTTTGGTACATCGAGGCACTTTATACAACAACCCGGCATTTACAAGCCATTGAATGGCCATCTCAAAATCATTGGCTCTGGCACCTTTTCGCAAAGCTCCGTAAATGAATTTCTTGTTTTCTTTAAATAATTGGGAAGGAATGCTGTTCCATACCATTCGGACACGCGGAACCTGTTCTTTGGGCGCATGTTTTGAGAAGTCAAGATCATAGCCTTGCAAAATCTCCGACTGTATTCTTCTGACTTCCAGCAAGGAATCCGTTTCTACATATTTGAGTACAACTTCCGGCATACCACCTACATAATAATATTGCCGAAGGAGATCCGTATATTTGTCATGCAGGAGGCTTATCGTTTCAAAATCCCCACTCATAAGCAATTTACAAGCTTCTTCTTCTCCCTTGGCGACAAGAAACTCTTCAAAGTTCATAGGAAATATATTGATGACATTTACCTTCCCTACGGGATAAGACACATCCTGATGAAGGGATATCCCAAAAGTGAACCTGCCACAGCTATATGATACTCCGGAACCTCCTCTTTAAAATACTTCAAAGATTCCAGTGCTTCCGGGATATCTTGTATCTCATCAAGGATAATAAGCGTATCACCCGGAGTAATGTCAACGGAAGTCATCGCACGCAGCCCCCGTAAAATTCTGTCAACATTGAAATCCTGAGAAAAAAGCTGGCGTGCAAGGTTATTCTTACGGCATACCACATAAGCCTCTTTTTTGTATTCAAGTTTGGCAAACTCATGGAGCAGCCATGTTTTCCCAACTTGTCGGGCACCATTTAAAATCAGAGGTTTTCTATCCTCACGGTTTTTCCATTCTATAAGTTGTTGCAAAACAAATCTTTTCATCTACAAACAGCATTTTTATACATGTAAAAACAGCGTATAATACATTTTTCCGCACTTATTTAAAGCACAAATATACTAAAATAAGCAGATAATAGAAGCAATCTTATACATTTTTCCGCACTTTAATCAACTCCAATGGAAAGCAGTAGCCAATTTAGGATTGCCTTCTCCACGCTCGATGGCCACCAGCGTATTGATGCCCACGCCCGCCAGTTCGGAGAAGTTCCAGCTGATTGACCTTCAAACTCTTCCTGCACTCTTTAATCATCTTTCCTAGCTCTTTCATATTCACAACACATTGTGATTTTAGTCAGTTTTCATCCTAGTTCAAAGAAAAAAACAGCCGATAAAGCAACTATAATCATTGTATTCATATAGATTAACATCATATATTCAAGTTAATCTATATATTTACATGGATTATTTGTATATTTGCAAAAAAGGAACAACCATGTGGAATGAAATGAGCAATCCAGCTGTGCTGATGAGAATCGGCCAGCGCATCAAAGAGACACGTATCAGGCAGCATATCACGCAGGAAGAACTGGCAACGGCTTCCGGTGTAAGCCCCTTGACCGTTGCGAACATCGAGAAGGGCAAATCGGTATCGCTGCTGTTGTTCATCAGCGTACTCCGCTCGCTCGGCCTGCTGGAGAACCTGGAGCAACTGGTACCGGAAATCCGGGTCAGCCCGATAGAGCTCAAAAAACTGCAAGGAAAGAAACGCTACCGTGTACGCCATTTAAAACAAGATAACCATGAATGATTTGATAGTAGATGTAAAGCTATGGGGAGAAAGCGTAGGCTCTCTCTATTGGGAAAAGGAAAGCAATGCCGCCTTGTTCGACTATGAACGGAAGTTCATCCGCTCCGGTCTTGACATTTCTCCCATCATCATGCCCATCAGCCAGTACAGGAACACCCCCTACCGGTTCCTTGAAAACCGTACCGACTGTTTCAAGGGGTTGCCCGGCCTGTTTGCCGATTCACTGCCGGACACTTTCGGAAACCAGATCATCAATGAATGGTTTGCCAGCAAGGGATTGTCCGGAGAAGAGATTACCCCTTTAGACAGGCTTTGCTATGTAGGCAAACGTGGCATGGGCGCACTGGAGTTTGAGCCGTCCTCGCCAATCAACGGCATGAACGAATCATCAGTGCTCCATATCGAGGAACTGACGGAGCTTGCCAAATCCGTATTCACGGACAGAATGGCTTTTCAGGTCCAACTGCGCCAGGAAGGAAGAAACATTCTGGATATACTGAAAGTGGGAACATCTGCCGGAGGTGCCAAGCCCAAGGCCATCATCGCCTACAACGATATTACCGGAGAGGTACGCTCCGGACAGGTAAAAGCTCCTGAAGGATTCGGATATTGGCTGTTGAAATTTGATGGCGGCAAATACAGCGAACACACGCAGATAACGGACAATCCACAAGGAATAGGAAATATCGAATATGCCTATCACCGGATGGCAAAAGCCTGCGGTATCGATATGATGGAATGCCGGTTACTTCAGGAAAAAGAGTCATATCACTTTATGACACGCCGTTTTGACCGTATGAAAGACGGAGAGAAAATCCATGTACAGACATTGGCCGGGCTTGCCCACTATGACCGTGACCAACGCCATTCATACGAAGAGATATTCCGTATCATGCGGCAGATGAACCTCCCTTATCCAGATCAGGAGGAACTATACCGAAGAATGGTGTTCAACGTCATGAGCCGTAACCATGATGACCATAGCAAGAACTTCTCTTTCCTGATGGATAGACAAGGGAAATGGAAACTGGCCCCGGCATACGACCTCTGCTACTCATACACACCGGGCGGCAAATGGACGAACCGCCACCAACTGTCACTCAACGGCAAACAAGACAATTTCACGATGGAAGATCTGCAAAAGGTAGGTGAGAACATGGGCATCCGGGAACACAAACAGATTATCGAAAAGGTACAGGAAACCGTATCGTATTGGCATGAGACTGCCAAGGATTGCGGGGTCAAGCCGGAACACGCCGATTTTATCGGAAAAAACCTGCTCTTGTTCGGCAAGCAACTGCATACCATCCAAATGCCGGACATTGCCAACGAACAAGAGCAGGCTTTCATGAAGGCTATGCGAAATGATGACTTCAACGCCATCCTGGAACTGAAGATGAGAGGATATCAGCCATCGGAGAACGTACTGAAAAGCCTCCAGCCGGATATATCCGCCACCAACTTCATCGCTGCCGCCAAAATCTTCCAAATGGAAGGGATGCTAAAAAGCCTTCAGGACATAAAGCCTGTGCAAAGCCCGATTATAGGCGGCAATAAGCGTAGCATGGAATTGGGGGATTAACACACAAACGGCATCCTGTACCATTCAATATAATAGTAAATATATTAATTGTTATCTATCATATTTTGATTTAACAGTTAATATATTTACCTTTGCGATATGACAACGAATCACATCACCCAAGCCATGGCCAATCCGGAAATCATAGCGGAACTGGGCAGGCGATTTAAGGAATACAGGCTAACCTATAGGTTCACACGTGTCCACTAAAAATCATTAACACTTCCCTTAACTAATAGTTCTATAGCTATTTGCAGCTATTGCCCCATCTGAGTTTATGAGCCTTTTTTTACGGCACACAACAAGAAGGAAGGAGGGATTGAGAAAAGTTTTGGACGACAAAAAATGTTGGGGACAGTGAAGCCGTCCGGCGTTATTTTTTTCGGTACAAAGGGCGAAGACCGGAACTCTTTCATATCCATCCACCGAAATAAATTTGCCGTTCAAAAACAAAGGGTCTCAGATGGAGCTATGAAAAAGCACACAAGGGGAGGCAGAAAACAAGGAAAAGGGAAGAACGGAAATAAAAAAAAGTAAAATCCAACAGACAGAACAATAAACAAAAGCATAAATATTAGGCAAAATTGTCCCGATAAAAGAATTATAACATGACTATTGAAGATGAAATCCTCCAATACCTGCACTATCATCCTCTATCAAACAGGGTTGAGATAACGCTTGGGATAACCAATCCTCCCAGTGGCAGGATTGTAAAAAGACTACTGGCCGATGCCGTAACCAAAGGAATGATAGAAGTACTCTAACAATAGTAGTGCCACTATATTATAAGCAGCACTGCAATTGTTCCTTACCCCAGCAAATGCACCTCCTGTAACCTCACCAATCCCAAATACATCTTCAAGAACACCTCCTGATACACCTTCAGATCCGGGAAATAGACGAAAGACTTCCGGGAAAAAGAGAGACATGTGAATGGCCGTTCATTTGGAACCTCCATTTCCGGATAGCGTTTCTTCGCCTGGTCAACCGCCATCTTGTTAAGTGAAGCCACGAAGTTGGCCTGGCGTATCGGATTCCATTTCGGGGTTTCAAGAATCATCATCCCATCTTTCCGCTCAGGAATAACCAAATATTCATCCTGCACGTTACGGGCGTAATAGCACACAAAAGACAAGGCCTCATAGACATTATCCCCTACATGAATACCGATAACCCGTTCTTCAGCCGGTGTACCAGCAAAGCATTCCGCAATCTGCTTCATGGCATACCCATGCAACAAGGCAGCATTAGAAGCCAACAGATAAGCCGGTGCGGTACGCTCTCCTCCCCTATCGATGGCAGCAAAGAGAGAAGGACTCCAACAGAGATGGATGATCTTTCCTTTCTCTTTCTCACGAAGGGAAGCGACACATAACCGGTTGTCAAAGACCAAACGGGCTTTTTTCGTTTCCGGATGGAACTGGAACACGTTCCGTACCCTGTCCGGCTTATGGATATCCATCATCAGATAGCCTTGCCACCCGGACACATGTTTTGTCTTTAAAGTTGTTTCGCTTTCCTCCACATCAAAGAGATAAGACAAGAGCTTTTCCCGCTTGCAACATACGGAAAGAGAAAACTCATCCTGTTCTTTCATCTGCTGCATATCCAATGAAAGGAGAAAAGCCAATTGCCAAGGAGTAAGCTCGGAAAAGCCATGTAATTCGATACAAGAGAACGAACCTTTCTCCGGTGAATAAATGGCATACCCTCGGTCATCAATCTCATATTTCAACATGAAATCCCCTTGTTCGACGGGAAGATAATTCTGTAAAACGGTCTGATAATTCATAAAGAAATATATTATATTAAGTTAGTATTCATAAAGAGAAATCGGGGCCACTCTTGCGTTTCCGTTTCTTTTTGGACGGTATGAGATCATCCTCTTGCGACTTCTTCCCGCTGCCGGTAATGTCAAGCTCCGGAATGGCCATAACTCCCCTACCCTGCATATAGAAAGCCTCACGATCCACCCGCTCACGGAACTCCCCTACCCTATTAATATGTGACGAGAGACCGACTGCCACGCCATCGAAATGCTTCTGTATATTCTGATAAGTGAGCTTACGGGAAAGATCCGCACCTTTAAAGAGATGAGCATTTTCCACGTTTTCCATATAGAGAGAAATCCCATATGCGCCTTTGCCGTTTACATGCTCCGTCACCCGAATCGATTCTTCCGCCAAGTTCTTCTTGAAATCCTCATATCCGGAAGAAGCGTTCAAAGCCTTAAACACGTGGTCATAGAGATAATGCTTCTGTTCATCGGCACTCATGCCATGCCCATCAAAACGGATATTACCGAAGCGATATTTCTGAGGAAGCGAAACGTCCTTCAGGTAAAAGCCTGAATCCTTGATGCCATAGACATAATAGGATTTGTCCTTCTTGGTGACCAGACGCATATACAATCCTTCTTGTTCCAGGTTCCTTCGGAAATCGGATGTACTTTCGGAAAAAGAGTAGATGCGGTCAAGCTGTTGTAACAGTTCATCCTTGAACAAGGGGTTGAAAAAACCTCCTTTTTCCAGCAATGCGAAAAGGTTGTCATAGCTTTCATCCCCCAACAGGACACGCCATTCTTCATTGGCCAGTTTTATTTCTTGCAAGGGTTTATCCAAAGACCAGTATGTATCGGATTGTTCTAGGACAGCCGATACCTTATCCTTGTAATTATAACTACGCATGGCTTTCTTCAAGGCCGCATCGAAATAATAGTTACGGTATTGCGCCTCTCCCAACGTGGTTCTCTTGCCTCCTTCCCTTTCCAAAGGCAACAGACCGTACTTCTGCTCCAGTTCCCTTGAGATCTTTTCGGAACGGCTGTAATTATTCCCGGAAGGAATGCTTTTGCCTTCTTCATCAATCGTGGTCAGCAGCACATGCACATGGCTGTGTGCCTTGTCGGTATTCAGGACAACGGCATAACAGGACTTTCCGTACCCCATCCTCTCGATATATTCCCCGGCAAGAGAAAGCCACTGTTCATCGGAAAGGCTTTCTCCCGGATAGAGGCTCAGAATAAATTCCGCATAAGGTAGTTTCACCCGGTCATTCAACTGGGAGATAAGTTCCATGTAGGCTGGCATGGCGGCCAGTTCGTCACCGGTGGAGGTGCAAAGCACTTTTCCGTTTCCTTCCTTGACCTTGGAAAGCTGGTATTCGATTTTCCGGCTCATGGACAGGTGGGATGAGAAAGAAGGCTGTATCTCGGCTATCATAACAATTTCCGGTTAATGGTTTCTACATCCGAAAGGTATTGGTTAATCCGATCCAATGAATACAATATATTTTCATCGGACGGAAGCGTATTGATATGTTTGGCAAGCTGGTTGATATTGGCTCCTATTTTACGAAGTTCATATATCATTTGCACATCGGTTTTCGACATGCTTCTGCCTTTCAAGGCAGACTCTCTGATAAAGGAAGAAAGGGATTTCCTCTTCCTTTGAACGTTGAAGAAGCTGTTCTCGGCTTCCGTCAAGCGGATCTTTATACTTATATCTCGATTCTCTTTCATATATACAGAGTATGTGAGTGTAACGAACATTGGTCGGCAGCTCGGCTGTCGCAAGGGTTTTTGTACCCACAAAAACATACCTTGCATTAGCAAAGATATACAATAATACTCAGCTGTGAAATAAAACCAAACAAAAGTCTTGATTTCTTAATCCTGATTAACCGCGCACTTTGTTACAAAGCAACTACGCACATTGTAACAAGCAAACGAAAAGCCATTAGTTACAAAATACATAATTACTAATTATATTATTACAAAGTATGAACATACATACTTAACTATAATATTAATAACATACATAATTATATTCATATTTATATATGTAATTACTTATACAATTAAGTAAATAAGTGTGTAATAAATTAATTATAAAAGTATGCAATTATTTAATTTATTATTTATATATTTGCGCACATACTTAAAAACGTACATTATGGGACAAATATTACCAGGAGTAGTCGTAGCTTTTGAGAATCCCAAGGGCGGGGTAGGAAAGTCCACATTGACAGCTTTGTTTGCAGGTTATATTCATTCGCAGTCAAACGAAGAGGGTGGCTTATCCATTGCCGTGGTGGATATCGACGACATGCAGAACACTATCGGAAAATTACGTGAGGACGAAGCCGAGGACGGAATCATGAAAAAGGAAGAAGAATATGAGGTTATCAATATCTCTTCCTCAGAGTTCATCAACCAACTGGATTTCCTTCAGGACAATTACGACATTATACTTGTCGATTTTCCGGGTAACCTGAAACAAAACGGTGTAGTTGAAACGCTGCACTTCGTTGACGTGATTATCATTCCCTTCGAACCGAACCAGACCGATTTAAGACCTACATTGACCTTTTACTATAACATCTATGAAGGGATTATTGAAAGCCGTCGAAAGATTGGTAAAAAGACTACCATGCGTGGTGTTATGAACCGTGTTCTTCCGAATGTGCTGGAGTTCAAAGAAATTTTGAAAAATAAAAAAACCTTGCCTTTCGAGTTGATGCAAAACTACATCAAGGATTCAAGGGTTGACTATCAACGCAATTTAAGTACGCTGAGTAAAGCGTACCATCATCCCTGTGATGCGTTCTGTGAAGAGGTATTGGAATTAATCTGTAACCATATAGGAGAATAAAGCTATGGCAACCAACAAAGAAAGGACATCATCAGCCGCCATGAGAAAACTCTTGCTGCAAAGCGCCAGTAAGAAAGAGCAGGAAATCCAGCAGATCGGAAGTGTTGCGGAAAGCACCATTCCCCAACCTGCGATTGAGCAGCCCATCCATGAAGAGGTGAAAGAATCGGCTCCGGTCACAGAAACCGTCCAAGAACCTCAGCCGGAACAAATGGAAAAGCCGGAATCCAAACCTTCCGTGCAGTCTTCTCCAAAAACAGAAGAAAGCAAAGTCTGCGGAAAAAAATTCTCGGAATATCTGGAAGAGCGAAAATTAAAGAATACCGAAGTAATCCGGATATCCAGCGAAACCCACAGAAAGCTGAAGCAGATTGCTATGGCCACGGGATTAGGAATGCACAATATCGCCAACAACATTCTTGAAGACGTATTAACCAGCCATAACAAGGAGATTCAAGCGATACTGAAGAAGTATATGAGCATCTGATTCTACTTTCGGAAAAATATATATACGCCTGTTCGACTGCATTTGTCGGGCAGGCGTTATTTTTGCACGCCATTTTAGTGAAGGCCGGCATTGAACCGGGACACTTTTACACAACTGCGGAAAAATCCCTTTGCCTATTATCCTGGACAATATGTTAAAGAATTCAAACTTCTACTTGTTTCCACCTCAAAATTTTTTCCGAAAGTAAGAATACGGTAACAAAATCATTTCTTCGTTTTATTTAGGTTTTTAGGGATTTAAGTATTTGTGGGACACTTTTACACAACTAATAAGGGAGGTTTTCCGTATAATCAACTATATTATTGCAAGTTAGCACTTACTGGCATCTTCTCGTAACCGGGACACTTCTGCACAACTAACCGACTATTCGGGACACTTCTGCACAACTGAACAGGAAAGTCGGGATACTTTTACACAACTAGAATCTGCATTCGGGACACTTTTACACAACTAAATCAGGAATCCGGGACACTTCTGCACAACTAAACCGGCCATTCGGGACACTTTTACACAACTGGGGGATCGGAAACAGCCGTAGTCGGGACACTTTTACACAACTAAATCAAGAAACAGCACGAAAAAAATGCTTTGGAATCTTCATTTATAGGGAGTTAGATTCACTATCTCCGTAAAAAAACGTATCTTTGCATCAGTAAACAACAAGTGTCCGCCTATGAAGGAAAGTAATACACAAAAAGAGTTGAGCAGAGTCCCCAGGACTCTCAGCGAGTCTTCCAACACGAAAGTATTGGAAGTTCTATTTGATGCAGGCGGCACTGTCATGTCTGACATTATCATTTACGTGGCATCTTCACAAATGAAAGATCTGTTCGGCGACTGCTGGTTCTCCATCAACGATTTTTGTGAGGTCATGGGGTATGAACGAACCAAGTTGCAACGAAAACTGACCGAGAAGCAGCTTGATTTCCTGTTCAGCAACCAACGTCCGGTATATATCACCGAACAGAACGGCCAAAAGATAGAGCATCCGATAGAGAACACCTTTGAAGCGGCGTTATACCGTTTAGGGACATCCAACCTCAGTGTAGCATACGCCATGAACGGCAAGACGCAATATAAGTTCATTCAAATACTGGACCGCTTTGAGATAAAGGATAACTTCGGCACGAAAAAGCGCACCAAGCGGAATTACAACGTGCATCTGAGCAAAGATCTGATGAATACTTTGCTTACCGAATACAATCTGCTGGAACTGAAAGACTACCGTAACCTGCCCAACCGCAAAGGCTACCGCAAGTTTTATCTGAACCTGGCGAAAATGATTTACCTGATCAAGTATAAGATTGACCAAGGACAAGCACCTTATTTCACCGTTACGGTTGACCAACTTGCCAAGGAATTTGATGTAACGGTAAAGGACAACCATGACCGGAAGAAGAAGGTGACCAGCATCTTAAACGGTATCAACAAAAAGCTGGAGAGAACCAAATTCCAATACCAGTACATCAAAGGAAAAGGGGAGAAGTGGCCCTACACCGTACAGTTTTTCTTTGACCAGGAAACATTGGAATATTTCGACGAAAAGATAAAGGCGATACTGACCTCGCAATATCACGATGCGCTTAAATCATGCTTCTTGTTAAACAAGAAAGGCATTCCCGTGAGCAGACATTATCAATATAAGGATTTCTTTAAATTGGGAACCGGCGAATATTATCATGAATTTACCGCATGGCTTTATTCTGAAGAGGACAAGGAGATTAAGGAGAACATCTACCGGGATATCTATATAAAGGTAGTAGGCATTCGTCCAGAAGACCTTGCCGTCAACTTAAATCCCTAAAAGTTGGAACAAAAACCATAAAATAGTATCTTTGCAGCGGATTGTCAGAAAATTGGCAGCCCGCTTTTTACATACGTCCGTCTGTCTAACAAAAGAGTGGCATCTATCGTTAAGGAATTAACAACAACAGGCGCATGCCTGTACCAGTATGAAACTGGTACGGGGCGTGCCTTTGTTGTTGGAACGCCACGTCCATGTTAGAGGGTACGTTTCCGTACCCTTATATAAACATAAAACAAATTCAATGGTTCAAACAATTGCCACCCTGATAGATGAGACGCTCATGGTAATGGGCGCCCATCTTCACGTGCGGATGACAGACGAAGAAAAGGCGTATCTTGATGCTCATTTCGAGCTTATCCATATCAAAAAGGGAGAACACCTCGTCACCAGGGGCGAGGAAGTATGCTACCTCTATTATCTGGAATCCGGCATCGTCCGGTTATGGTTTCCGGACAAAGAGAATAGAGAGATTTCAGCACGGTTTATCCAAGCCAAAGAGTTCATCAATTTTTTCCTTTCACATGAAGAACACCATGCCCACTACAATATCAAGGCATTGGAGCCATGCAAGATCTGGAGATTGCCCAAAAAAGATCTTCATCAGCTATATGAGTTATCCATCAATTTCAACAAGCTGGCCAGAATACATTTGGTAAGATCCATCAACCGCAAAATAATAAGGGAAGAGGAGTTTTACACACTGGATGCCGAAGCGCGTTACAAAGCGCTTTTGGCCAATGAAAAATGGCTGTTACGTTCAATACCCTTAAAAGACATAGCAAGTTATATCGGCATCACGCCACAAGCATTGAGCAACATCCGAAAGCGCATATAAACCAAACCCTATAAGCCGGGCAGGACAGTTTTACACAACTAATCCTATCCGGCTTTTTTCTGTAGAATTATTCCACACCTGCCGGTTTACGGCACATGTATTTTTTAATGCACATTAAATAAACACGAAAGGCCCTTTAAAAGCCCTTCATAAAATTTGTCCTCCCGTATATAATCTATATGTTTGGAGCGAAAACAACGCGATAAGCACCTTGATTCGGTTCTGCCGACAGGAATCCGCGTAAATTGGAAACACCGTATGAGACAAATAGAAAAATATATAACATTAATAACCTAAAGAGTAATTCCCATGGAACACATCAGACTGACTGCTATCAGCCTTAGCCTGCTGTTATGCACCGTAAGCGCTTTTGCGCAACGCCATTATGAGAACATCCCGGCACTTGAATTGAACTACGGCACTAACCTGTTCGGCAATGCAGGCAACTATTACAACCTGTCCTTTTCCAGATACATCAACCGGACAAGCTATTGGAAAGCCGGGCTTAGCTATTTTGAGAAGCCTTACGAATACACACCCAACCTACCGCAAGTCTCTACCTTGAACCCGGAAGAAACGATTCCCGAAACGATACATGATAAGGGTAAGGACTTTTTTGTGGACGGCGGTTATTACAGAACCCTGGCCTGCAACCTGAAATCCGTTTACTGGGGCATCGGCCTGGGAGGATTCATCGGTACAGAATACGTCCGCCACCCCGATAAGGAATACAACTTCATCATCGGCCCGAAACTGGAAACGGAACTGGAAGTATTCATCCTGCCCCGAACGGCATTGCTTGCCCGCATACAACAACATTGGAATCCCCTATCCATTGACAAGTGGAACACTGTCTGGAACGTAGGAATAAAGATACTGCTCTACTAACCGACAAATCATATCACCATGCTTATTATCATATTGTTAGCCGATACAAATGTATCCGGCCTGATCTCCTTATACCGTGAAATAGGCGCCATGCTGATAGGGGTAGGCTTTCTATGTGCCGGACTAGCGGTACTTAAAAAGCTGATAAGCAACCACGAGCGCACCAAAGAGGCCATCATCACCTATATCACGGCATTGGTCACTTGGCTCATTATCTGGCAACTCTTATGAACGTAGTGGATTTGATACTGGTTGCCATACTCGCCTGTGTCACGCTTCACTTTTACTTTCGGAAAAAGAAGAAAGCACTTTCTTCCGGAAAGGAGAAAGAGAAGCCGATAAGGGAGGCGGTGCGCAAGGAAGGGCAGGAGAGAGCCTGTCCGGTCATCTGCGTGGTATTTCAGCCTGAGCTGGAAGAAGAGGAATTGGCTGCCGAGATAGCCGATATGTACCTGCATGGAAGAGCCTACTACTACTCAGGCAAACCCCTGCCGGAACAGCCGAAAGAAGAGCCCATATCCATCAAGTATAAGGATGTGCAATGGGAGAGACTGAAAACGATTCATGTTTAATTAAAAAATAGGAACAAAATGAAAGCAATCGAAAATGTAAGAGAAAAAGCGAACCAAGTCATTAACCGCTATGGAAAGGTTATCTTCACCTTTCTCATATTCTTCACGCTGTTGGGAACGGCACAAGTGGCGGAGGCACAAAGCGGCCTGAAGATTAACAGCCTATCCGAAGTGACAGACAAAGCCAAAGAGGGTGCGGACACCATTCTGGACGTAGCCAAATACATTTTGGCGGCGGTACTCGGCATCGCCCTGGTCTTTGTCATCTATTCGCTTGCCACGAACAATCCCCATGCCAAGGAATACCTGCTCGGCTGGATCATCGCCGTGGTAGTCATCATGGTGGCCTTCCTGATTATCTAAAAACGAAGAGCCATGAGAACCATGCGTAAAATCAACAAGCCGATCAAGTTCTTCGGTCTGTCATCGGGACAGTTCGCCATCTTCATGCTGCTGACGGCCATCATCATCATCGTGAGCATATTCAAGCAGCTGCACCCGATACTCATCATCGGAATCATTTCCGCCATTCTGTTTCTATCCGGTCTGCTGTTCCAAACCTTGAAAAAGGAACACAAGGCCGGTAACCCGGACTACCTGACCGGCCTCCGGATCAAGAACGCCACCCCCCGGCAGATAACGGACAAACGGCAGATTTTCAAATTCATCCTAAAACAGCAACCATGATAGGAATCATCATACTCATATCACTGCTAATCTGTGCGCTGTGCCTGCTGATTGCTCTGCTGTATATCCGGCAGACAGAGATAGAGGTGAAGGACAAATCCGTGGATCTGGAAAGTGTCTTGCCTATCCAGACCATCACGGAGAACGCCGTCATCAACGGGAACGGTGACATCACCGTCGGCTACCGGCTGCTTCTGCCCGAAGTGTTCACCTTGTCGGAAAGCGAGGCGCAATACATCCATGAGCGGTTGGAGGCTCTTTTGAAGATGCTTCCGGCAGGCACGGTCATCCATCAGCAGAATTTCTACTATACGGGGCGATACCATCATGCAGAATACTCTTCCAATGCCCTGATAGCGGAGAACAACCGTCATTTCAACGGCAAGGAGATACTGAACAGCTACACCAACCTGTATGTGACGTTCACGAACGGCAGCCGAAACGGTAAGATACGCAAAAGCGCATCGGGCACCTCGCTGATGCGAAAGCTGCACTACCCGTTCAAGCAACCTTATAAGGAATATCAGCAACGGCTGACAGAAATGGAAGCCTTTCTGATGAACTTTGAGAACGGTTTGTCGTCCATCCAGCAGTTTGAGATACGCAAGATGGATGATACGGAACTGAACAACGCCATCTACGACTACGTCAACCTCTCTTACGAGACACCGGAAAACGATGCCACGCAGAAGAGCGTCAACCCTATGGCCGTCAGTGAAAGCGGAAGCATGAAAATAGGGCAGCAGCACGTTTCCATCCTTTCGCTGACCAACGAAGGCGAGCATCTTCAGGAACTGGCCGTGCCGCACACCGGCAAGTCGAAGGCATACGGGGGAAACATAGAGATACCGGACAGCATACGGAGCAAATGCTCGATGCTGTACCCCGTAGGACTTGGCCTGCCGTTCAACCACATCGTAAACATCGTGATAGAGATAACCGATCCCGATGCCACCGTAACGGCCATCGGTGCGGAGAAAGACGCGCTGAACTACATCACCAACTTTTATCCGCCCGCAGCGGAGAAGCAACGCGAGCAGGCAGCCTTCTGCGATGAGATTACCCAGTTCGACTACCAGACCGCCTATACCGCCTTCAATGTCGTGCTGAACGATACAGACCGTACCTCGCTCATGCGGAAAACCGCACTGGTACAGCAAGGCTTCAGCTTTATGAACCAAAGTTCGTGCTATGTGGAGAACGCCGAGCTGTGCAACCTGTTCTTCTGCAACATACCCGGCAATGCCAGGGCCAATTACCGGGGCTTCGTCAACACGACCAAGCAGGCCATCTGTTATCTGCAAAAAGAGGGATGTACCTTTCGGACGAAGAAAGGACATATCTACCATGACCGTTTCGGTACTCCCGCCAAGATAAACCTCTGGGATTATCCGGCGCTGAACAACAAGAACCGCATCGTTATCGGCCCGTCCGGTTCCGGTAAATCTTTCTGGCTGAACAATTACATCCTGCAAAGCTATGAGCTGGGCCGGGATGTGATGATCATCGACATCGGCGGCTCTTACCGCTCGATGATAGCCTTGAACCGGGGCAAATACTTCGACTCTACCGAGCAGAAGAAATTTGCGTTCAACCCCTTCTTGTGTGACCGTGACAAGAACGGCAAATACCTGTACATCGACACCACGGATGCCGAGTCTGCCGATGACCAGATAAAAACCATCGTCGCCATTATCAGCTACATTTGGAAGGTACGTGAACCCATGCTGCCTGCCGAGAACGCCATTCTCAGGAAATCCGTCATCGGATTTTACGACTATGTGAACAATTCTTCAATAGGAGAGAAGCATGAGCGTATCTTCCCGACGCTGATAACTTACCGGGCTTATCTGAAGGAAGTGTTCAGCAAACGGATGACCGAGTTTGAGAAACAGAAATTCGAGATAGAGGAGCTGTTGCTTTTGCTGGAACCCTATACAGACGGAGAGCTGTCATTCCTGCTGAACGCCACCGAGAACGTGGATATCGTGCATGACCGGCTGATAGCCTTCGATATGGAAGATGCCTCTAAGAAAGAGTACTTTCCGCTCGTTGCCATCATCACCCTGCAAATGATCGTGGATAAAATCAAGAAACGCCAGGGGATTTGCCAAAGAACTGATCATCGACGAAGCGCTCGACTTCCTGCAAGACGAGAAATTCGGAGACTTCATCGCCTACCTGTACCGTACCTTCCGTAAAAAGGAGGGAAGCATCACGCTGGCCGCACAGAACATCCTGTTTTTGAAAAACATGCCGTCCAGTATCAAGGACTCCATCATCATCAACTGCGCGACCAAGATTATCCTCGACCATTCGGAACACCGGCAGAACCTGCCGGAAGTGAAAGCCGTGCTTTCCATCACGGACGAAGAGGCCTATATGATCGAGTCGTTGCAGCGCACGGAACGCTGGAGAGAGTTTTTCATCAAGATGTCGAACGATGCCTTCATCTTCCGCAACGAAGTGTCCGACTTCGCCGCCGTAGCCTTCGATTCGCGCCAGGCGACGGTAGTACGGCTGAAGCAGTTGTTCAACGAAAGCGGCTCGACCTATACGGCCATCAACCGCTATCTGGAGGAAAGGAGGAAAAAGTATGGATGACGCCACCCAAGGGCTGACCGCCCTTCTAAGCTGGTCAACCGACTTCAACGGCAGTGCATACAATCTTGCCGGAAGCATTGCCGCCGCACTTTTGGGCGTTGCGCTCATTTTCGTGGTATGGGCACTCGCCACGAAAAAGGAAAATGCCAAGAGCTATCTGACAGCCTGGCTAGTATGTGCCATATTCACCTTATTATTCATCACCAACAAATAACCGTCATGAAAAGAATCATTCTCATACTCGGACTTGCCGCCTCGATGGGGCTGACGGGAACCGGCAGTGTTCATGCCCAGTTCGTCGTGCATGATCCCGGCCACACCCTGCTGAACTCAACGGAATGGATCGCCAATGTCAAGAAATGGGTTACACAAATCAATGAAATGATCGATGCCCAGGAACTGCGGCTCGGCCTGCAAAAGATCGACCAGTTGAAGGAACTCAAATCACTGAAAGAGCTTGCCGACCTGCTGGACGACGTAGCCTGCCTGAGCAGCGACTACAGCTTTTACCTGAACGTAGGATCGAATTACCACTGCCTGAAATTTCTCAACTTTCAGCGTGTGACCGTCAATCTGAGCCTGAGTACCGACCTGCTGTTCAAGGTGGCCACCGTGACCAGTTACTTCTCAATGAACTCGGAAGGGCGCATGTCCTTTATCGAGCAGGTGAAGGAATCGGTGGAAAAAGCCGCCGAAGAGATGCGTGAGTTTAACGAATCCGTGCGTTCCACGGTCATTTACAAATCCATGAAGGGGCATAACCGGAAGACCTATTACCAGGGACGGTTGGCCGCTTTCACACGACACACCAATTAAACGTTATGAATCAAGATAATTTTCTCTGGGGACTTCAGATCACGGACGGTCTGACGATGGAACTCGTTTCACAAATGACGGTCATCGCCTTCGGTGTTGGTGTCATCTGCTTTATCTGCAACCTGGCATACAACTATCTCTATCACGGAGCCAGCCAGCTGTTAAGCCCGAATGAGGACAAATTTCCCGACATGATGGAAATCGCCCGTTGCCTGGTACTGTTCTTCTGCCTAAGCATGTACACCCCCATCGCCCAAACCATCGTAGGCACGATGGAAGTAATCAACGAAGCCACCTCGCTGACCTCCGAGCGTGCGCAGGAATTTGCCCAGTTCATGGCACAATCAGCCACCGAACAAGGAGAGATGATTGCCGAATACGACAAACACAGCCTCCAGTCGGAGGTAGCAGCCGGAGAAGACAACACCGGCGCCATGCAGCACGAACTGGATAAAAAGATGGAAGAGGACGAAATGACCGGTGTACGCTCCAGCGTGGAGAAGATTGTGCAGCTGCTCAACCCCGCCAACCTCGCCACCCTTGTGCTTCATGGCATTTCCGCCCTATTGGTAGGAATCATACAAGTAGTCATCTTGGGTATCGGCGTGGTCATTGTCAAGCTATTGGTCATTCTCGGCCCGTTTGTCTTTGCCGTAAGCATGCTGCCGGTCTTTCAGAAACAGTTGAGTATCTGGTTCGGTACGCTCTGCTCCGCCTGTATGGTATTCACCGTCATCAATATCCTGAATCAAATCATGTGGCAGACCTTCAAGGCCATCTATACGGAAAGTGCCGACATGGTGGACGCAGCTACGCAGCAGATACAATATTTAGGAATGGATCTCGCCTTAATCGGTGCTTATTGCAGCTGTTTCTGGCTATCCTCCAAAATCGTAGGACACAGCGATGCCGGGAAAATCATTTCGAAAACCGTGTCAATCGTCACCACGGCGGCCACCATCGCCCTGATGGGAGGCGCAGCGGCAGGCGGCAAGCTGACCAACGTAGGCGGTGCCGCCTCTATCGGGGCAAGTTTCATAAACGACAACAATAAAAAATAGAACTATGAATCTGATGAAATTCAAAGGAGCAGATGATGCGGTCAAGCTGACTATCCGGCTTTCAGCCGGGTACTGCATCATCCTGACTATCGCTTTTGCCAGCAGTATCATCTTCCTTATCAACAAAATAGAAAAAGCATACGGCCAGGCTCTCGTCATCGACAGGCAGGGAGAAGTCTATGAGGCAAGCAGCCTGTCTGCCAGCGATATGCGGCAATACGAATACATGAACCATGTAAAGACCTTCGTAACCCACTGGTATGCCTTTGACGAAAGCAGCTACGAGAAGAACATTTCGCTTGCGCTCAACCTCATAGGCAACAAGGGGAAGGAGCTGTTGAACGAGTACAACGATGTGAATATGCTGAACTCACTCATACAAAAGAATATCCGTTACGGGGTACGCATCAAGGATGTAGAGATTAACACCCAAACGATACCCGTTTCCGGAAAGATAATCTTCACGCAGACCGGGTACCGGGCACGGGGAAGCATCTCACGTAATATCGAAGCGGAGTTCACCATCTATGATATGCTGTCCCGCAGCGAGGAAAATGCGCACGGAGCCAAGATAGAAGATTGGATTGTCCGCTATTCCGAACCCGTGGAAAGCAACGGCGCCAACACATCGCAGGCAGCTTCTCCGGGCAAGAATGAAAACCAGTCAGAAACCTCTAAACCAACCGACCATGGAACCGAATAAACTTATCAAAGACAAGAACAAGCTGTTGATGGCCATCCCGGTAATCCTGGGCATCCTCTTCCTTTATGTATTCTTCATCCGTGAGGACGGGAACGTGCCGTCAGGGAGTGACAGACAGACCGCCTCGCAAGCCTTTCTGGAACCACAGTCGGAAATGGCCGACAAGGTGAACGACAAGATGGAAGCCTATAAGCAGGACAAACTGGAAGAGCAGGAGAAGGCACGCATCCTGAAAGAGTCTCAAGTCAAAGGATCTGATTTTTACTTCGAGCTGCAAAACCAGCAGGAACGGTATGACCGTGCCACACTGGAGCGCATCCGCCGTATGCAGAACGATCCGTACAGCGAAGTCATGGCAGAATACGGAGGTGGCCGGAACGGACGCTTCTCTCATCAGCTGGAAAGCCAACTGGACGGACTGGAGGACGAGCAGGCGCTCAACGAGATTATCCGGGAAGCCAAGAAGAACTCACGCATCCGCAAGGAACTGGAAGAATCCGACAAATACCGCAAGCGCATGTATGAACGGATTGTCAATTATGACCAAGAGGGAAAAACGGAGAAAGCCGCTGCCAACCCTTCCGGCCATCCATCCGCCGACAGCCTGATGCAAAAAGGCCCGATCTACCGTGCCGAAAACGGCAAGCGGGTACGCCGCCAACCGACCTCCACACCGGGAAACAGCAACCTCTTCAGGGCTTGCATCCACGGCGACCAGACCGTAGTCACGGGCAGTACGGTACGGATGCGGTTGCTTCAGGACGTAACCCTATCCGGCATGAAGATACCGGCCAACACGCTGTTTTACGGTGTCGCCACTTTGGGAGCCAACCGCCTCGATGTGGTGGTCAGCAACCTGAAGGTAGGAGACAACCTCAATCCCGTATCGGTGGTTGTCTTCGACAATGATGCCATGGAAGGTTTGAACCTGCCCAATAACCTGAAAGCCAGTGCAGCCAAGCGTATGGAACAAGGTCTTGTACAGAACATCGACATGCCGCTCTCTTCCATCGGCACGATGGCCAGCGAAGTGACCAGCGTAGTCAACGCCACCACCCAGGTAGCCAAGCAAATCTTGAACATGAGCCTCTCACAAGTGAAGGTACATCTCAAGTCCAACTACGAAATGTATATCCAGGAAGAGAGTCAGGAATCGAAGTTGCGCAGGCAAGCCGTGCAAGCGGAGTTACAGAAGCTCTATGAGCAAATGGAACAAGAGAAAACGAACAAGAAAAATCATCCCCTTCAAACATTGATAGACAAATTATGATAGACATTCTCAATTACCTGCTTGCGCTGTCAGCGGTCTTTTTCGGCTATCGGATCTACGTATCACGCCGGAACGGACGAGCCTTTAAAGAAATCCGTCCGCTGACCGTTTCTTTCGGCATTACCCTGCTTCTTCTATGGGGCATTACCGTATTCACCGCCTTTTTTTCAAGAACCGTTTAACATATCGACAACATGAAGAAATATATTTATCTACTGTTTTACTGCCTTGTGTGCAGCCTGCCGCTCTTCGCTCAGGAAAACGGCACTCCCCGGCAACAAGCCATCAGCCAAAAAGACATCTTTATCTCTTTCGACTGTGTGAAACACCTGGTATTCCCTGTGCAAGTATCTGATATCGCCATCGGCGAACAGGAGCTTGTCATGGCCAGCCGGGTAGAAGAGGCGCCCCATATCGTCAGGCTCTCGGCGCAAGCGGAAGGATTCACCGAAGAGACCAACCTGACCGTAGTCTGCATCGACGGAAGCGTTTACACCTATCACATCCGCTACCTTCCCGAAGGCGGCACGGATTCGCACCCGAACATTTACGAGGACAACGGGAAATGGCAGCACCATGACTATCAGGCAGAAGTCAGCGACCTCCATCTGGCCGAGTTCTTCTTTCCGGAGGACATCGCTTACGGAACGCCCGGCAACGAGGTGTCCTTCACTCTGGCCGCCTACAACAACCAGTTGAAAGTATCAACCGCCAAAGATGCCGTGGCATATTCCAACCTGTTTGTGGTGGATAAGGCCATGAACACTTACCACATCACCATCAAACGGGGCAATACCTCCGTATTCACCTACAATTTCGATGACCAGCGCAAATATACCGCCCATGTGGATGTGAACAGCGAGGAAATGGAAAGATGCATCCAAGAGCTGCGCACCAAGAAGCGCAACATCTACAGCCTGGGGGTCATCGAGAACAAGTTTGAGTTGTCAATGGCCAATCTGTATGTGCATGAGGACTTCATGTTTTCATCTTTGACCTGAAAAACAAATCATACATCGACTACGACATCGAGTTTGTCAAATGTTTCCAGCGTGACCAGAAGAAGAGCAAGAACGCCATCCAGCAAGAAACGACCATCGAACCTATTTATCAGAAAGATTTTGATACGAAAATCAAGGGCAAGAGCCGGAACCGGCTGATACTTGGTTTCGACAAATTCACGATACCCGATGATAAGGTATTCGAGATCGAGATTTACGAGCGAAACGGCGGGCGGCACATCAAGCTGGCCGTGTTGAACGAATACATCCTTTCCGCAGAACCCTTATACAAGCCACAGCCATGAAACTGAGAGAAGCATTAGACACCTATATGTTCGACAACGTGGGACAGTTCGGCGGCATCGCCGAATCACTGGGCTATCAGACCGAATACCGGGACGGATATTTTCGGTTCCGCAAAGACGGGGAAGAGCTGAGCATGAGCGTAAGCGAAATCAGGGAAAAAGCCGGAGCAAAGTACGATGAAAGCCTTCGTGACCAATCAAAGAACGTGTATCCGCCCTTTTTGACAAGGAACGTGCCAATGATCCTAAATATGTCGCCGAGCTGGAGAAGGAGGGCATCAGCATCAAGCGGTGGGAGAACCTGAAGGGACATGACAAGGACGGCTTTACCGTCATCGACCATCGCCTGAAGGTATGCTACACCGGACAGTCGCTCTATGAATACGCCTACAAGCAAGGGAACATCCTCGACGGGAAAGGCACCAAGCTGGAAAAGGGTGTCATGTCTGATTTGATGGAGATACACGGCAAACCGGGGAAGCTCCGTTTCAACGATGACGGAATCTCCGTATTCTACCGCAAAGAGGCGTTGGTTATCCCGGACAAGGTGCTGGGAAAGAAGTTGGGCAAGAAAGAGAAAGAACAGCTGCTTGCCGGTGACATCGTACCCATCACCGTAAATAAGAAGGACATCCTGCTGCAAGTTGACCGGGATCTGAACTCCGTCATCCTGCGCACCAACCAGGAAATCAAGATTCCCGACATCATCGGGCAGACCAGCGAATATGGCGGCTACAAGTTAACCAAAGCCGACAAATACCTGCTCGCCAACGGCCATGCACTGGAGAACAAGCTGCTGCACAGTCCGGAAGGCTACTTCATTGCCGACATCCAACTGACGGATGACAGGAAAGGAGTCATGATACAGAACATACAGAGTATCACTCCCGGCAAGGCACAAGAACTGATCAAGGCGATGACACCCAAACTGGAAGCCCATGCGGTCAGTCTGGGAACGGCAGAGAACCGGAAACACGAAGTGGAACGCAATATGGAAGCTGAGTTTAGAGAAGCGGTGGGCAAACATGACTTTGAAAAGATCGGGAAGCTCAAAGAGGAAGGATATAAACCCAGTGAAGAGTTTATCAAAGGAATCGGTAAGGAACACGGTCTGGATGAGAGGCAAACCCATGAAGTCATCCAGCAGTTCGGAACCAAGCCGGAAGAACAGGGCGAACATGAAAGGCAGGCCGCACGTCTGTTGGATGCCGCACAGACCGACAACTTTCATGTCATCCAAGAGATACAGAAAGAAGGGTACCGGCTCACCCAACAAGACCTTGCCCGAATGCGTGAAACGGGTGTGCAAGCCAACACGCTGATAGCCGTACAAAAGATTTTCGGGATGGAAGGCAGCACAAAGACACTGGGAGATGTCAAACTGGCCAGCACACCCAAACCCAACAACAGCAAGGAAATGGCCCGTCCGATAGCCAGCACCATCAACCGGGCTTTCAATGATTTATAACAACTTAAAAAAACAAGAAGTATGGATTACGATGAATTAGTACAGAAAAACATTGCAGGAGAAATCAGTGACCTGGAGTTTCTACTAGCACAAGAAGAGCTTGCACAAGCCTATCAAGAAGAGATGGCTGCCAAGCATCAAGAGATAAATAACCAGACGGCCAGACAATGGCTGCTTGATTACGAAAACAGAAATCTATATCAATAAATCATGGATACAGCAAGTGACAAAGCATTACAGCGTTTCGCCGAACTGATGATCGAGAAGATAAAGCAGGTGGAAGACAACTGGCAGAAACCTTGGTTCGGGATAAAGGGTGGGGGACTTCCGCAAAATATCGAAGGAAGAACCTACAATGGAGTAAATTCCTTCATGCTGTTTCTACTTTCGGAAAAAGAGCAGTACAGCCTGCCGGTCTATATGACATTCATGCAAGCCAAGGACAGCGGCCTTAACATACTGAAAGGAGAAAAGTCATTCCCGGTCATTTACTGGAATTTTTCAGTAAGAGACAAGAACGGAAAGAAAATACCTTTCGACGTATATAAGAACCTGGATAAAAACGAGCAGCAGGAATATAAGGTCACGCCGTTTCTGAAGACATACAATGTGTTCAACGTACAGCAGACCAATCTTCAGGAAACGAAACCGGAGAAATGGGAAGCATTGAAGGAACAATTCAAGATACCGGCCATCAAGGATGAGCAAGGGATGCTCACCGTGCCCCTGATTGATGCGATGGTACGGGAACAGCAATGGATCTGCCCCATTTATTCCAAGGAAGGAAATAGTGCTTACCATGCAAGGGGAGAAGATAACCATATCGTCGTACCCCTGAAGGGGCAGTTTAAGGACGGAGAGAATTTCTACTCCACACTACTTCATGAGATGGCGCACTCAACTGGGGAGCCTGAGCATCTGAACCGGGAAAAAGGTGTGATTTTCGGAGACAAGCAATATGCCAAAGAGGAACTGGTTGCCGAACTCACCTCCGCTACCGTCGGGCAAAGCCTGGGAATATCCACCTATATCCGGGAAGAGAATGCCATGTATCTGAAGAACTGGCTGGGAGCCTTGAAAGAAGATCCCAAATTCATCTATAACATCCTTGCCGATGTAGGTAAAGCCAGTAATATGATTCAGGAACACGCCTCACGGATGGAACAGTACCTCACACCGGAGGAACGGTTTACGCTGGCCGTCCTGCAAGACAACCGTCCGGTATTGGAGCAGATGAAGAATGAAGGTTTTATTCCTTCATCCCAACAATTGGAAAGCCTCGCCGCCAACCATCCCACGGCAAGCAACCTTGAAACACTATACGGCACTTTCGGCATTTCGCTGCCTGTCATGGAAGCGGAACCGGCCATGAAAAATACGAATGAGCCACAGCTCGGATTATAAACTTTTAAAAACCATCATTATGTTTACAGGACAAATTATCGGTTATGTCGGTGCGGATGCCCGGCAGAACAAGAACGGAAAAGGATTCAACTTCCATGTATCCACCAAGTACAAGAACGTGAACAACGAGGAACAGACCCTATGGGTATGCTGCTTCGTAAATTACGAGAGTAAGGTCTTTGAGTATCTGAAAAAAGGAACACAGGTATATGTCTGCGGCGATGTGTATGCCGATGTATTCCAGAAGGATGACGGTAGCCACATCCCATCCGTCAGCCTGACCGTCTCACGCATTGAGCTACTGGGAAAGGCTGAGAAAAAAGAGAACGGTGACGGAACGGCAACCGGACAACTAATAACTGCAACGGCCATGGAAAGAGAAAAGAAAGACCTGTCATTCATCCTGATCCTGCTATCCACGCTCATCGGGACAGCCGTACTGTTTCAGTGGGCTATCGTTACGGGATTATACGCTCCACTACGTAATCCGGCCATGTGGGAAAGGCTGATGGAAAAGGATACCCTATTCCGGTTTCTCTACGTCATCCTGATCGGCGGTCTTGCTTTTCTCTTCCCGGTAGGCAAGGTGAAAGACGAAAACAAGAAATGGGTTTACACCAGTATGACATTGGTTTCGGCATCCATACTGGTTATCGGATTCAGCCGGTTATCAGCGTGGTATAACCTATTTGTGTTTCCTACTGTGTTTGTGGCGTACACGTTGCTTGTCATCAAGACTCTGCCTTATTTCATCCGGCGCCATGCCCAATCCGATGACAGCATTTTCGGGTTAAGCCGGGAAGAATCAGCTTTCTACTTCCGCTTTGAGACCGCCTCCGGGCCGTTGGTCATCCATAAGCCGCAGCAGAATGTCTATATTGACGGCGGTCCGGGAAGCGGTAAATCGGAAAGCTGGATCAAGGGAATCATCTACCAGTGCGCCGAGCGCAACTATGCCGGATTCGTGTACGACTGGGAAGGTGATCCCACCAAGGACAAGTCCCCCATCCTCTCACGTATCGCCTACGGAAGCATTGAATACTTCCGGGCTAAAGGAGTGGAGACACCCCGTTTCGCCTATATCAACTTTGTGGATATGTCACGCACGGTCAGGGTGAACGTACTTTCTCCGCAATACATGTCAAAGGGAAACGAATCGCTATTCATCCGCAATATCATCATGACACTGATGAAAAATTTGGAAGCAAGCTGGAAGGAAAAGACCGACTTTTGGGCCAACAATGCCATCAACTACGTCTATTCAATCGCCTATAAATGTTTCAAGGAAAGGGAGCTTGGCATCTGTACGTTGCCCCATGTGATAGCCCTTGCCCTTTCGGACAGCAACCTGGTATTCCACTGGCTGTCGGAAGATCCTGAAATCGCATTGAACATGTCCTCGATGCTGACCGCCTGGAAGTTGGGCGCACAACAGCAGACAGCCGGAGCCGTATCATCCGCACAGACTCCGCTGGTACTCCTGAACAACAAATACATCTTCTGGGTGTTGTCGCCACTTCCCGAAGAAGAGTTCTCTTTGGATATAACCAACAAGGAACACCCAACGCTGTTATGCGTAGGCAATGCGCCCACCATCAAGGAAGCCGTTTCCCCTGCTATTTCCTGCATCGGCAGCGTCTTGATGTCACAGATGAACAATCCCAGCAAAGCGACCAGTATATTCATGGTAGATGAATTTCCGACCATCCTGTTGCAAGGCATTGACACTTTCATCGGAACCGCCCGGAAGCACAATGTCGCTACCATTCTCGCCGTTCAGGACTTCAACCAAGCGGTCAGGGACTATGGAGAGAAAAGTGCCAACATCTTGAAAGCCTCTTGCGGAACACAAGCCTACGGCATGACCGGAAATGAGAAGACCGCCAAAGACATCGAGAACCTACTAGGGGAGAAGAAAGAAGCGCAAGAATCTTACTCACACCAAGCCGGTGGCAATAATAGTGTCACGGAAAGCCTGCAAAAAGAAAAGGTCTTAAAGGCAAGGGACATTGCCGGGCAAGCAGCCGGGCACTTCATCGGCAAGATTGCCGGAGGCAAGCCGCCATTCTTCAACGTGCAGATGGATATGTGCCGTTTTGAAGAGAAGGAGATACCCCGTTTCTCCTTGCCGGTCAAACTGGGCAACGGCAAAGAAGAGATGGAACTGGAAATCCTGGAAGAGATTATCCAGCAGAATTACATTAAAATCATTGAAGATGTCAACGCTATCCTTAAAAAGATAGAGGACAAATTAAAAGAAAAGTCAGCAGTTCCGGCAGCCGGGACACATAAGACAGAACAAAAAATCATCCGATAACATTCAACAAAAGAATCCTACCATGAGAAAAATCCATTCATTATTAGTGGCAGCCTGCTTATTGGCGGCTTCATGCAACAGAGAGGAAATCCAACCGGAAACAGACAAAGCCGGTATGTATCACATCACCGTAGCCGTAACCGGCACCTCACCCAAAGGCAGTGTACATATATATAATCTTGACGGCGTGAAATTCAGGAACGAACGCACCGGCACCTCCGCATTTTCCGTAGATGAGACCTTCACCGATAAAGTGGAATACAGTACGGAAAAGCCGGTCAGCCAAATTACCGTGCAAGGCATCCTCTATTCCAAAGAGAACGCAACCATCACCCTGCAAGTAAAGAAAGACGGTGAAAGCGTGTTCAACCAGAGTAAACAGCTAGAGGCCGTTCCCGGTATAGACAACACGGTAGATTTGGTTTACAGTACCGTGAAGTGAACTACCGCTAAACTAAAGATTTATCGGCTTCGGAGATACCAATACCTCCTCTCTTTTCCTGCTTCATTCTGCCACGGCTTTTTAGGACACGAGGTCGGTCATCCACCGTTGGGCAGTCCACAGGCTTGACTTTCCCACGCTCCGTGGGTAGGGCTTTCAAGCCAAATTCTTTGATGTTGCAAGCGGCATTGAAGTCACGGCCATGATGCGTGCCACATTCCGGACAAGTCCAGCTTCGCTCGCTCAATTTCAATCCTTTATATACATAGCCGCATTTGCCGCAAGTCTTCGAGCTTGGGGCAAAGCGGTCTATCTTGATGAGATTCACACCATACCAGCGGCACTTGTATTCAAGCAGCATCAGGAACATCCCGAAAGATGCGTCACCTACGGCTTGCGCCAAATGGTGGTTATGCTGCATACCCTTCACGTTCAAATCCTCCATGCAGAGGGTACGCACTTGGCTGTCGTGCGTGAGTGCATGGGTGATTTTATGAAGGTTATCCTTACGGCAGTTAGCAATACGCTCCTGCAACCGGGCTACACGGATGCGAGCCTTGTTGCGGTTGGCAGAACCCTTCTGTTTGCGGCTCAACCGCTTTTGTAACAGCTTCAAGCGGTCAAGGCTTCTCTGCAAGTTCTTCGGGTTGTCAAACGTGCGTCCGTCAGAACATACAGCGAGTGATTTGATTCCTAAGTCAATGCCCAAAGTCGTATTGCCCTGTATCGCTGATGCCGGAAGTTCTTGAATGGTCGTATCAACCAATACGGAAGCAAAGTATTTTCCCGAAGGTGTCATGCTGATGGTAACGGTCTTCACCATACCCTTGAACTTGCGGTGCGGTACGGCAGAAATATCTTTGGCTTTCGGTATGGTGATTGTCCCTTTTTCAAAATCCACACGGCAATGCTGGGGGCAAAGAAAACTCTGCCTGTCCCTGCGGCTCTTGAAACGTGGGAAACCGACAGTCTTGGTGTTACGGAAAAAGTTGGTGTAGGCGGAATCGAGATTGCGCAACGCACTCTGCAAGGACTGTGAGTTGACTTCCGAGAGCCATTCATGTTCCGCTTTCAGCTCACTCTTCATGCGATTGGTTAGTTCAACATTGCCGATAGACTTCTTTTCCTGCTTGTAGGCTTCAATCTTCAGGTTGAGTGCCCAGTTATAGACAAAGCGGCAGCAGCCGAAGGTCTTGGCAAACAAAACCTTTTGCTCATCAGTCGGATAGATTCTATATTTATAGGCTCTCAACATACGTATTCATTTGAATTTCAATACTCAAAGATACGAAAAATTATTGGAACACACAAGTATTTGATTGATTATCAGCAATCTATATTTATTCATACATCTTATATATACCTCTTTCTCTATCGTTGTATTTATAGATGTGCATTGAAAGTAAAGGGTGGCTGCGCTACCCCGCATTTTTCATCCCTAAACTGAAGATTTAGGGGGCAAATGCGAGTCACTATAAAATCAAAAAAACATATATTTTCTCTTTCGTATTTAGATGATATTTTCTATCTTTATGAAAGATAATCTTTCTCATTTATAATCTAAACTCAGATAAAATGAGATTCAACTAATCCAGTCAATCGTATGAAAGTCGATTTCAATCAGATAAAAACAACCATTTCTCTGCCCGATTTCCTGCTGGAGCTGGGATGGAAAATCGTGGAAGGCTCTTCCAACTCTTGTCCCAAAATGAGCAACGGAACGCATACCATCGTCATCAAGCGGAACTCACAGAACCAATATACCTATTGGGACGTGCATAGCGACAGCGTGCGTGGCCGAAGCATCATGGATCTGATGCAGGAACATCTATTTGAAACAACCGGAAAAATGCCGACCTTGCGCGAGGTGGGAGAGATCCTTCAGAACTACATCAACACCAACCGCATCACGACACCCGAAAAAAGCCGGTATGAAGTCGGTAACACAAGCATGGGAACGGACGAACTGCATTTCTACCTACGCCAACTGCAAACTTACAAAGGAAACTATCTCTCAAAAAGAGGTATCTTGAAAGAAAGCATCGAAAGCCGGTTCTTCAAAGACACTTTCTTTATCCGTGAAGTAAAGAACAAAGGGAGTATTTACCAAAACGTGTGTATCAAGATGTACAATGAAAACGGTGTACAAGCCATTTCACAGCGGAATGAGGCGTTCAAGGGTATTCTCGGTGGCAAGTTCGACTGTCTGGCGACCAGCAACCATGACAAAAGCCGCCCGATAGACATTCTATACATCGGGGAGTCATTTATCGACTGTATCTCCCACTATCAGCTATGCCATTCCGGAAGCGACCTCAATCTTGTATATGTATCTACGGAAGGGACATTCACGGAAGGACAAATGAGGCTATTACGCCTGATTCTTGACAAGAACCAGGTAAAGGAGCTTCGGAGCATCTTTGACAACGACAAGCAAGGACACAAATACACCCTATGGCTGCATCGTTACTTTCATGGCGATACGACTGATGTCGAAAGCCTGAGCAACGATGAACTCCGCAACAAGGTACAGGAACTGAAGAACGTTGAACTTTCGGAAAACAAGGATTGGAACGATGATTTGAAAGTCTCGTGTGGTATCTATACCTCCACGGATGGCGGCCAGTAACCTCATAGATTTGCTCCATCATATAATATGACAACCTATAAAATCAGATCAATATGAATATTAAGCATTTATTTTTTTGTATGCTGCTCATTGCTTTTTCCTCATGCAGCAAACCCGGCTACGAGAAAGCCATTGCGGAATGGATCCAGACAGATTCTCACGGTACCTGGACAGATTTAAAGTTCGAACTACTGGAAGTGTTGGAAACAGAAGATGTCACCGTATCGGACAGCCTGCGCTACCTGAACAACAAAAGTGCACAATTATCCACTGTCATACAAAAAGCGGAAACTCCCCGTGCCTTATTCAAACCGTCCTTCTCCGCCTATATGGAAGCCCAAAAAAGTCTGAAAGCAACGGAGGCCACAAAAGCCATGTACCAGCACCGTGACAGTACGGAAGTTATCGGCAAGATATTAAAATGCAGGTATGCCATCGTCCAGCCATACTCAGGAGTGCAGCAGAAAAAGACGGCTTCTTTCCTATTGTCCCCCGACATGGAAAAATGTATCGGAAAACTAAAGCCAACAAGCAAATAATCCGAGCGTAACGATGTGTAGCGACAAAGTTGGCTATGTAAATAGAACTGTGTCAAACCCTTAGTTTATTATTTCTTAGTTTAATACTACTCTGAATTTATCTGATATTCAGATATTTATCCGAAAGTAAAATTTGAGATAATCAGACTTGTTAAGGATTGACACAGTTTGAATTACGGCCTCACAAAGTTTTTGGGGGCTTTGGGGCGTATTCCCAAAAAGAACTCCCACACATCTAAATGTGTGGGCTATTCATTACACTACCATCCTTTCTCTTATCAACGGTATATTATCCCGTACCAAATTCAGAATCCGGTCATGATAGGCTGATAATTGGTTAGACTTTCCACGGCACTGGCACACCTCCATCCTGCTAAGTGAAAACTCCACCGTTTCCATGCGCCTTCCATCCACCATTGCCGACATTATCAACGAATCTTCTCTCTTATAATAGGCGTTGCTGAATACACAATGATGCAGCAACTTTCCCTCTTTATAAAAGTCTGAAAGACTTTCCAATACCCGAACCATAATATTTCCATCCGCAAACGAAAGATTAAAGAAACGTGATTTGGCAGCAATATAGTCTTTTTCATCCTTTTCAGAATATTTTTTCTTACATTTCCCCATCACCCAATTATGCGCTTCTTCTACATTCAACGGACACAAATAATGAGGATTCCTCGCATCTAATTTATTCTCTATCAGCATATCCACATAGTCCAGCCACAAGTCCGCATCATGTATCACATAGTCATGCCTTAAACAGATTTTTATATACGTCCAATACTTATCCATACCGTATTTTCTCTAAAATCTCAAGAACAAATTCATTTGCCCTGCCTTATATAATATCTCCATCCGATTATCAGTTAATAATGTCGCAAAAGGAACTCGGACAAATATCATAAAAGACACCCTTAAACCCATTCCTCGTAAGTTCGGGTATCACTTTCATTCTCGGATAGATGACTGCCGGGCAAATATTATAAATACAGTCATGATGCACATTCCGCTTACGCAATTCTAAAGAACTTCCATATATCCATGCATCGTAATAAAATATAGACATGCTCCGCAGCAAAGACAGCGTTTCTGTCTTACCCTCTTTATTCATCCAACACTGTACCGCCTCAATTATAAAGTAATTTGCCGGAGACCCTTTTTTCAACCGACAGTCCACCATAAAAAAACGGATAACTTGATATTGCTTGTATGTAGTAATCACACAAAAATATTCTTTATATATAGCCGTCCTTTTCCTGCTATTCTCCAATTTCAGCTTCATACCGCAATGAGGACACCTACACTCTTTCTTATCCTCCTTATCCCGCCATGTATGCCCACACTCCAAACAACAACAATTTCCTTTTGCATCACGCTTGAAATAATGCACAAAACAATGCTTATAGGCATAACGCTTTTGAGCCTCTGAAATGGGAGCCAACTTCCTGCTCCCATTCACGATTTCCATTTGTAATTTTGTCCTAGGCTTCATATCAAAAAAGAGTTAACTGGGTTTGTGGTTCGGTGTTGTTCTCACGTTTGGCTTGTTGACGTTTTTTCAACTTTGCCAATTCTTCCTCCTGCAATTTTTTGATAGCAGCTTCACGAGCCGCTTTCTTTTCTTCCTCTGACAATTCAACATGATGATTTACGACTACATTACATTTCAATGGGCTACCCACCTCAATGTTATCTTCCTGATAATAATGCAATGCCATGCCAAAAATTTCATCATCACTAAAACCACAGCAACCGCTTTTCTTCACTTGGTTTAAAATATAGGTAATGCAATTATCTATATTCTTTGTAGGTTTTTGATAGACTGGAGCAAACAGACTATCCACCGCTGCCATATTATCAAGGTATGCCTTGATGGTACTTTTAAATTGTTCTGACACTTTCATAGTATATCATTTTTAGATTTCATTTCACAATAAGCCAATTTCACGAGAAACAAGGAGAATAGGCAAATAAGAGCCAACAATGTAACCGACACAACCTTTATCGGACTTGGCGTTATTACCGCTCCGACAAACATAGCCACTGCACAAAGAGCGATGATGACCGAAAAAACAAATTGAATGATTTACATATACTTCTGCTACTTAGTTTGTTAAACTTCTAATTTTATGCTTCAGCTAGATTTAAAGACCTTTTTTTTAAAAACCTTTCCGGGATGGCCTTTTCTTTCTGCCGACTTTTTTTTTGAGCTTTCATGCCCCATCTGAGTTTATGAGCCTTTTTTTTACGGCACGCATCAATAAGGAAGGAGGGATTTAGAAAAGTTTTGGACGACAAAAAATGTTGGGGACAGCGAAGCCGTCCGGCGTTATTTTTTTCAGGACAAAGGGCGAAGACCGGAACTCTTTCATATCCATCCACCGACATAAATTTGCCGTTCAAAAACAAAGGGTCTCAGATGGAGCTATGAAAAAGCACACAAGGGGAGGCAGAAAACAAGGAAAAGGGAAGAACGGAAAGTAAAACAAGCCATACGGCTTTGCAGGCAAAGCCGTATTCTCTTCCTGCCACTTGTGGCAGGGGGGAACGGGTTAACAACGGACTGCCGGGACAAACGGTAAAAGGAAGGGGCTGCAATACGGAAGAAGGAGGTCGTTTCGGCAATGCCGAAGCTCCGCATGATGACGGCTGCAATCCCGCCCACGTTTGGAACTTCTCTTTTCAGCTTTATCCGAAATCAACCGCAAAGCGGCTGACTGAGGGTAAACTTGGAATGGGAACAGTCATTCCGCTGAAGGGGAGGGTGGGGAAGAAGACTGCGTGAACGCAAAGACACTCTCGGATATGTAGCAAAAAAAAGCGGCACCAGGCCGCTTCAATCATTTGCTTGCTTTTTCTTTTTAGAGACAGCCTTCTGTTTAGGCTGATCCGGTTTTCTTCTTCTTTTTCCGGAGCCGGATAAAACTTGGTGGCTACCATAACGATGCGGTTACGCTTCTCCCCACTTTTAGAATCCGTCCATTCTTCCGGCTTAAAGTAGCCTTCAACGGTAATCAGCTCACCTTTTTTCAATACATCGAAGGAATCCAGCGCTTCATTCTTTCTCCAGGCTTCAATTCCCATGAAAGCGGAAACATAAGAGGTTTCTTCACCTGTCTTGTCTGCACGGCTGACCGCGATAGAAAAACGTGCTACGCTTGCTGTTTCAAAACTACGGATTTCTGCATCCTTACCGATAAAACCTGTTACTGCGAATGAATTTTCAATCTTTTTCATATCTCTGATTTTTTAGAAGTTAATTAATCAATTTTACAGTGCAATAACTGATTGTTGGCTTTGGGGGACACCATGAAAAAAGATATAAATACTCTTTTTATGCTGGCCGGAAAAAGGAAGATTTGTAACTTTTTTATTGGTGAAGATGGCAGCAAATAATTCGGGTTAAATACGCTTTTTATGCAGGGCAAAAAAAGGAAGATTTCAGCCGAATAACAACGTGATGTTTGTGAATCGCCCCCTTATCCCCGTAAAAGGGGTTAGCAACAATCTATATTTGCAACGGAAAATGATTTGACTTCACTAAAAAATGATATGAAAAAGACAAAACTTGAAAATCAGCAACAGGTTTGGAAAGGATGCAAAAAACAACCGGTCAGACAGCAAGCATGGCACATTCCGAAAAGATGGTCAGCCGCCTATCGACACGCCGGAAGAAACATCTGCAATTCCTTTTAAAAAAATGAAGCCGAAGAATGAAGCATACAATATTCCACGTATCAAAAAAAGTGACTGCAAGATAAAATGAAAGGCTGCAACGGAAGAACAGACTTGCGGATTCTGTGGGGAGAACATAACCATACAGGCACACAGCCACTACACCCTTTCTGGAAAAAGAAGATTATACAATCGGAAAAATAACAAGATCCAATAGAAGAAAAGCAAGCGATTGAAGCGCACTGCCGCTTTGGAAGCGAAATATCCGACTACCTATCTACAGTCCTAAAAGGCTGGGGCATATGGGTAAGCAACAAGGCGAGAGAACACATTATCCTACAAGATGATGCGTGAACGAACCGGAAGTCTGATTCAGCAGCCAACGAACGGTAGTGAGGGCTAACAAGAATCAGGCATACCTTAATGGGGTGGCGGGAGTTAGAGAACTGCGTGTACGCTATCACAAAACAGCCCGGAGGAGCTACCTTAATGTAAGGTGGAGGGTGGGGAAAAGATGCCCCCTTCAGATAAGATAAGATTCAAATCAGATGACCCTAGTCAGTTCAGTTCAAGATTACTTACTGTTCTTCAACTCCAACAAGTTCAAATCATCGATGACCAATCCATCCAACACATGTTGGATTTTATCAGATATAGACTTGTCTATGCCATACTTGGCGCATAATGATTGAAAGCGACTTACAGCATCAAACACCTGTAATATCTTCTTTTCTGGTTCCTCTACAAAATCCTCGGCAAAGTTGACGAAATCACTTGTGGACAAGGCAGACCTTTTGCCCATCACGCCCATCGAATGAATGTGTGCAGAAGAATTTTCCCATGTATTTGCCGTGAACATTACATCATATGCAGGTGATAAACGCCATACCCCTGCCTTATCCATGATAAACGATATGTTCTTATTATGATCATCAGATATACCTGCGACATAATTAAATACCATTCTGATAAATATCTGATCTTTGTCTTCCTGAGGAAGATTTAAAGTCTCCGCTAGCCAACATAGCTTCATATAATCATCTGCACCTGGCATAATGGCCGCGAGAGTCTGGCTAAGAACCTTGTCTCCATCCTTGCGATCAAATCTTTCCGTTACGAAATGATTTCTCCCATCAATTTCTTTCAGGAAACATGGCATCATGTTAATCCCTGCCGCTGCTGCCATTTCGCTGTATATCATTTCTATCTCTGTGGTAGGAGAGTCGTCAGACTCTTTGAATTTTATGATATACTGCTTGAAATTTTCGGGTAAATCCACCTGGCCGGAACGGAACTCTCCCGTTTCAGTATTATAGGCTATCACTGCCTTCGGGCGCATACCACCGGCAGAGGTTCCAAGATATACCAACTTTTTCATCGTAAGGCTATCCTCCGGTGATATGACGGCAGCATCCCTATCATTATATATTTTAGAAGCCAACGTTGCCAATGATGACATATCCACCGTTTCTTGGATGTCACCATCATTAAATTCCGGTTCAAATTCCAATGCTCCCATAGCCCTCTTACCAATATAGGAAAGTTTCAATAGGGGTAATGATTCTGTAACCTTTATATTGTTATTCGTGAGCCACTGGTCAAATAGGGAAGCCCCCCATTTGTCAGGAAGCGCATCTGCAAGAAATTCCGGAAGCCCTTGATATAACTTATCTTTATTCCCATAAAAAGACGCAAACAAAGGAGTTCTCTTAGAATGAGTGGAAGGGCATATATCATAATCTTGTTTCCTATATTCATCCGTAAATTGAAATACAGAACAATGCTTTTCAAAGTCCCAATTCAATTTGCCAATGCAAGTCCCCCACAGATATACATTCACTATAATCGGCTCTTTCCTCATACCATCTTACGTTTACCGTTAATTCTGTGTATTCTTTTACCTGTTTTTTCATTGATTAGGAAAGGGGAGTCTGGAAGTTCCGGAACCAAACCGACAACGCCTTCAAGAGTTCCGCTCATACGCAAGATCTTAAGCAATGTACTTAGGGCAATATCACTTACTTTGCAAGATTCTATTCTTTTAATCGTAATGATGGATACTCCCGCCTTGTCTGCAAATTCTTGCTGAGAAAAACAGCAGCTAAGTCTTATAGACTTAACTCTCTTACAGATTTCCTTAACAATACATTCATCTGAAAATTCGTATATTGTATATGTATCATATAACCTTTTCATAGAGAAAAACATATTTAGGTATCATTTTTGATACAAAAATACCGATAAATCGGAAAATCACCAAATTAAGAAACACTTTTTTTATAATCTTCTGCCGCGTTAGCAAACAAGAAAAAGCGGCCTTGTGCCGCTTCAATCGTTTGATTGCTTTTTCTTCTTAGTCCGAGGTTTCTTCTTTTTCCGGAGTCGGGTAGAACTTAGTGGCTACCATCACAATGCGGTTACGTTTCTCCCCACTTTTAGAATCTGTCCATTCTTCCGGCTTAAAGTAGCCTTCAACGGTAATCAGTACATCTTTTTGCAGTATCCAAAAAGCATAGCGGTCTTCCATCTTACTCCAGGCTTCAACTTTCATAACAGAGGAAACAAATGTTTTTTCTTCATTTATCTTGCCTATGCGATTGACTACAATAGAGAAGTGTGCAACCTTTACTATTTCGAATAAATGGATTTCTGCATCCCTACGAATCCTACCTGTTACTGCGAATGAATTTTCAATCTTTTTCATATCTCTGATTTTTTAGAAGTTAATTAATCAATTTTACAGTGCAATAACTGATTGTTGGCTTTGGGGGACACCATGAAAAAAGATATAAATACTCTTTTTATGCTGGCCGGAAAAAGGAAGATTTGTAACTTTTTTATTGGTGAAGATGGCAGCAAATAATTCGGGTTAAATACGCTTTTTATGCAGGGCAAAAAAAAATGATTTGACTTCACTAAAAAATGATATGAAAAAGACAAAACTTGAAAATCAGCAACAGGTTTGGAAAGGATGCAAAAAACAACCGGTCAGACAGCAAGCATGGCACATTCCGAAAAGATGGTCAGCCGCCTATCGACACGCCGGAAGAAACATCTGCAATTCCTTTTAAAAAAATGAAGCCGAAGAATGAAGCATACAATATTCCACGTATCGAAAAAAGTGACTGCAAGATAAAATGAAAGGCTGCAACGGAAGAACAGACTTGCGGATTCTATGGGGAGAACATAACCATACAGGCACACAGCCACTACACCCTTTCTGGAAAAAGAAGATTATACAATCGGAAAAATAACAAGATCCACTCGGAGAAAAGCAAGCGATTGAAGCGCACTGCCGCTTTGGAAGCGAAATATCCGACTACCTATCTACAGTCCTAAAAGGCTGGGGCATATGGGTAAGCAACAGACTGCCGGGCAAATAAAAGGAGAGTGGCATAGCTGCCGGAAAGAGGTTGTTTCGGCGTGACCGAAGCTCCGAAAGCAGACCGGATATGCCTCTCTCATTTGCCGTCCCCATTTCAGAATTTCGCACAATCACGGAGCTTGCGAGTGACTATGAGAAATCCTGAAACGGGGACAGTCACTCCGCTGAAAGGGTGGGTGGGAAACAACCTACGTGAACGCAAAAAACAACCTTACCTTACAACTTTCCCCTATCTTCACTTCACATATTCTTTACCCCACTTCAATTGATTCAACAAACTTCAACAACAAAGCGACTGTTACCGTATGAAATGAAAGCTGATTGAATAACTTATGCGCTTTCAGCATTCCATATTTGGAGTTCCTAATCAACACACACCTATACAATAGGTCATATTGTTCTCTGTATCTGAAAAACGCATATTGTTTTACCTTTGTAAAAGGTAAAACAATTAAGTAAAATTCATCTATCATTGCTTTTCATATTTATTGTGTCTTTCTCTTTTGCACCGGAAATATTGGCACTTACAACAACCAGACAGTATGACATCGTCACGTTTGAACATACCGCTGGAAGACAGTGATATACAATCTGAATCAAAACAGATTGTGTATCACCAATTTCTTTTTTTGTGCCTTGTTAAACGTATAAGAAGTTCCTCCAGCAGATTTTCTGTCCCAATAAGCAATCAGCCTACATGCGTGTGAAATCATGTAGTCATTACGGTGGGCATAACATTGGGAATAATAGTTTTCGGACAAGACTACCACCTTATCTGCATGGTGCAGAATATCAGCATACTTCTGTTTATGCTCTGTTTTGAAATTATTGCTGTCCGGTAAAACTTTTTCAAACAAAATAAATTAGGGCTGACACTTCTCACGAGGTATCAGCCCTTTTGGTTATCTTTGTTTTGCGAAAAAATATATAACCATGAGCAAAGATAGTCATTTTACCGGACAGCCGGTCTATAGTCAAGTGTTAAAGTTACTCGACAAAGAGAAGATTCTTCAAATAAGTCGCGAAACGAAAGGAAGCGAGGCTTACGTGAAGCGTTTTGACGGCTACCAACATCTTGTGGTAATGCTGTTCGGCATACTCAAACACTTTGATTCTCTTCGCGAACTTGAGATAGGCATGAAGGCGGAGGCTCACAAGCTCGGACACCTCGGAATGAACTATCTGGTTCGTCGCAGCACGCTTGCGGAGGCCAATATACGCCGTCCTCAGGAGTTCTTTGCAAGTGTTTATGCGTATCTTTGGAGAAGTATGCCAAATTTTAGCGGACAGCCGCCCCTCCAAGTGCTATAAGGGGCAGACTCACGAGCCTAAAGACTGGGAGAAGTTGCTTTACATGATGGATTCCACCACAATAACGCTCTTTGACAACATACTCAAAGGTGTCGGGCGGCACCCGAAATCAGGCAAGAAAAAAGGCGGCATGAAAGTACATACAGTAATGAAGTATCATGTCGGCGTACCGATGGTGGTGCAGCTCACATCCGCCGCAAAACACGATCATTACCTGCTGAAGGAGGTGCATTTGCCAAAAGACTCCACTTTGGCGATGGATCGTGGTTACGTCGACATCGCACAATTCCAACGTCTTACCGAAGAAGGCGTGTGCTACGTGACCAAAATGAAGAAAACCTTAAGTACGAGGAACTTGAATCCATTACTTATGTCAACCCGCAGGGACTGGTGACGCACATAGACAAGAAAGTGCTTTTTACAAGAGGGGAACTCACCCATGAGGCACGTAGGGTGGAGATATTTTACGAGACAAAGAAGCCGGTTGTGCTGTTGACCAACAACTTTGAGTTCACGTTTGAGGACATTTCTGAAATTTATCGCCTCAGATGGGCCATCGAGTCGCTATACAAACAGCTAAAACAAAATTTTCCGCTTCATTTCTTCTATGGGGACAGCGTCAACGCCATACAAATACAGACATGGGTAGTCTTGATTGCAAATCTGCTGATAACAGTTCTGTCAAGAAGCATCAAGAGGCACTGTGCATTCTCGCAGGTTGTTACCATGGTACGACTTATGCTCATGTACTACGTCGATTTTATCGCATTCATGGAAAATCCCGAGAAAACCTGGAATGATTTCCTTGCAAAGGAGATGCAAAAAGCACCACCAGAACCAAGTCTTTTCGATTAAGGGGGCTTACTTTTGAAAAAAATAAAACCCGAAGTCCTATTTTACGGGGCTTCGAGGAGGATTTTTATGCTCTTTTGTGTTTTACCGGACAGCAATATTTTGAAATATCTATCTTGTCCGGCATAAGGGACAACCGCTATCAAAACCATATCAGGATATTGTTTCTTTTGTTCAAGTACGGCATATGCAGCCATCATGTCAAACCCAACCGCACAACCGACATAGAAAAAACGGATTCCATTCTCATAGCAGAAACGTACCTCTTCATTCAACGATACGGACAAAGCATATCTATCTGTTCGTATCGTTCTATGACCGGTAAAAGCAACAGACATCCTTTTCATCCATTTGTCACGTGCCTTTCTACATATATCCAACGAACCTGCCGAAGTTTCATAAACCATTCCATTCAGCTCATAACGATAAGTGAACCAAGTAGTATCTCCAAATATACCCTTCTGCTTCTCTATATAACTCTCTTTTTCTTTCATCTTTACATACGGATAACTGTTTTACCTAAAAAGAAACCTCCCAAAACCTCACCTCCTATTTTTTCCAACTGGCAAGCGAAACGAGCATACGAGAATCCTTTTGTCAGAATATCGTCAAACACCAAGATTTTTTTACCATGAAAAAAATCCTTATCAAATTCTATAACTTGCACTTTTTGAAGCGACTTTCTATCAAATTTTTCATGAACAGCCAAACGGTCTCCACTGACACGTATATGTTCATACGCATTGATAGCCCCTGAAAACTTACACACCGCAGAAGCAAACCCTTTATAACGAAGTTCATTCTTATCAGCGGAAGAAGCCGGAACACAAGCAAAAACAATATTCTTGACATCCTCACCAAAAACTTGATGTAACTTATTCGCTATCATCCAAGCTACATTCAAATAAGATTTTCCATCCTTAAAATTCCATATCATTTTACGAATTTGCCATTCTCTTTCCGTTGCCTGCCGATACTGCATAGGAAGATATTCAAAGAAAGAAAACATCATCTTATGCCATTGTCTATCTAAGCTAGGATATTTACTCTGATGTGCCATAGTCTTTTATCTATTAGAGTTAAACTTATGCTTCAGCTAGATTTAAAGACCTTTTTTTAAAACCCCTTTCCGGGATGGCCTTTTCTTTCTGCCGACTTTTTTTTTGAGCTTTCATGCCCCATCTGAGTTTATGAGCCTTTTTTTTACGGCACGCATCAATAAGGAAGGAGGGATTTAGAAAAGTTTTGGACAACAAAAAATGTTGGGGACAGCGAAGCCGTCCGGCGTTATTTTTTTCAGGACAAAGGGCGAAGACCGGAACTCTTTCATATCCATCCACCGACATAAATTTGCCGTTCAAAAACAAAGGGTCTCAGATGGAGCTATGGAAAAGCACACAAGGGGAGGCAGAAAACAAGGAAAAGGGAAGAACGGAAAGTAAAACAAACCATACGGCTTTGCAGGCAAAGCCGTATTCCTATCTCCCTGCCACTTGTGGCAGGGGAACGGGTTAACAACGGACTGCCGGGACAAACGGTAAAAGGAAGGGGCTGCAATACGGAAGAAGGAGGTCGTTTCGGCAATGCCGAAGCTCCGCATGATGACGGCTGCAATCCCGCCCACGTTTGGAACTTCTCTTTTCAGCTTTATCCGAAATCAACCGCAAAGCGGCTGACTGAGGGTAAACTTGGAATGAGAACAGTCATTCCACTGAAGGGGAGGGTGGGGAAGAAGACTGCATGAACGCAAATTAATGGGATTACCAGTAACCCAAAGCGTTTTTGCTACTTTTTGGGGTACTTGCCAAAAAGTAGCAGACAGCAAAATATTCTCCCTTCCCCTAATCCAAAAGAAGGGAGAATGTATTTCATTGAAGGTATATAGGCTCTGTTCCCTGATTATAACAATACATAGTGTTATTTCTGAAACCATCAAAGCATATATGAAAATCATCGAAATCCTGTTCCGTAGCCAAACGAACCTTATCACTCAACAAAACCATGCATTGTTTATTGACAGATGTAGCCAAAGAGGTAGTACGTCCCGGCTTTATCTCCAATGCCACCACATAAGAAGTCCTTCGTGGATAGATATACCCTATAATTTCCTCATTGAGTACAACCAAACGAATAACATCTTCATTCAAAACGGAAATATTATTAATTTTGCCCATCATTGTTATAATATAAATCAGTTTATAATCATTAAAATACAATATCATTACAAATGATACCTATAATTTTTATAGGTAAACTTTTCCACCGAGACCACCTCATAAAGATAGTCTTCATGGCAAGAAGCCATTATACAGTTCTCACATTCAAGAATAGGATTTATAACTACACGGAATTTAATAGTGCCGTCCACCAGCACAAACTCCACCCGATTAAAGAATCCTTGTAGAGAATGCCCTTCCTTATCCATCAGACGCACTACTTCACCTGCAAAAACAGCCAATTCCTTAGCCTGCCGTTTCGCTTTACGCAAACAATTGTTCGCCACTTTAACGTTCTCATTCACCTCTTTTGTTCTTATTGTTTTCATACCAAAATCCTTTTTACATATTTATCTTGTCAAAAATCAAAAGTCAGCTGCATAGCCCTTGCGTTGCTCTGAATCGACCTCTTCAATTCAGAATTATCCTCCATTGCATTTTCAAGTTTCCTAATGAAAGAAATATCACCTGCTTCCGTTATCTTTAAAATAGGCAACCATACTCCGGCTATCAGCTGTAAATCTATATGATAACTTCTCCAATGCTGCATTGTCAATGTATTCATCCATGCGACTTCACCGGGTACGCTATTCATCATCAGATTGACAACGGTCATCTTTACACAAATCAAATCTATATCCGAGCCATAACAAAAAAGCCTTCCTCCATCATTCTCTTCCGCACATTTTTTACAGCGGAAAGTAGCATCCTGCCGGAACCACAGCACGAATCACAGACCAACTGTTTAGGTTTCAGGCTATTTCCTCCCATACATGCCATCAAACCAGCAACGTGTATCGGGGTAAAGAACTGCCCGTTATTCCCATGACTGACACACTCCATGAACATATCTCCCAAGACATCGCAAAATCCTTCCGAATATTCAGACACCCTATAAAACATTTGAACAAAAGTTCCATTTCATATGGCTTATATCTTTTTCCACTCTACGATAATCCTCTGCCAACATCCCGACAGACAAATAGTAAAGACAAACATCCAAAAAATCCCGAAAGGCTTCTTCATATCCCCGACTGAAAGCAAGCTTTTCATAAAGTTTCATTATCTCCTTTGGTATCATACTTTTCTGACTTCATTATTCACAACATTCTATATTCCTTGTGCCATAGATTTTATCAAAAGCCGCTTTTATCTCCAAGCGATATTTACAGTCCTTCTCAAAACAAAGTTGTTTTGTCCAAAAATCGAAATCAAAACCATCGGTATTATCAATCGTTACAGAAACATAATCAGTCATACCACTCTGACATACAACCGTATGCCGATTTACACAAAAGCGGTCATTTAAAGCAGTTTCTTTTCGGGTAATGCGTTCTACCATCTTATCTATCCACTTCATACTTATAATATTTTATGTAACTGCCCCATTCCAAGAGGCAGTTACGGTTATACTCATTAAAAATCGTTCTCGTTCAAAAACAGCACATCGCCTTTCATCACCATCCAATTAATCTCACTCAGATGATAGCCACAATGCCCACTCAAAAAAATCTCAATCTCTTCAGTGGTCTGCAATCGCCTGTCTGGGCTTATCACCGCAACATTACCGGAATTACAATCCAATACAGCCAGTTTCTCATAAGCCCACTCACCAAACTGGCAGAACTCGATAAAATTGGTATAGGTTATCCGTATGCTATTGTTTGCATCAAATTCAAGGGGTGACTTTGTAATGAATGAACCTGCATGATTCACCACCACAGAGGGGCTAATCTCTGCCAATGAAGATAAGCTGTCATCCCATCTAATCTCATAAAGGAAAAATCCTTCTGGCAATGAATTGCGGTCTATACGATAACAGGAAAAAAGACCGTCTATCGTTTCATTAATAACTAACTGTTCATAATCTCCTTCTAAATAGTGTACTCGTGACATAACTTGTTGTTTTTTTGGATTGTTAAACTTCTAATTTTATGCTTCAGCTAGATTTAAAGACCTTTTTTTAAAACCCCTTTCCGGGATGGCCTTTTCTTTCTGCCGACTTTTTTTTTGAGCTTTCATGCCCCATCTGAGTTTATGAGCCTTTTTTTTACGGCACGCATCAATAAGGAAGGAGGGATTTAGAAAAGTTTTGGACGACAAAAAATGTTGGGGACAGCGAAGCCGTCCGGCGTTATTTTTTTCAGGACAAAGGGCGAAGACCGGAACTCTTTCATATCCATCCACCGACATAAATTTGCCGTTCAAAAACAAAGGGTCTCAGATGGAGCTATGAAAAAGCACACAAGGGGAGGCAGAAAACAAGGAAAAGGGAAGAACGGAAAGTAAAACAAGCCATACGGCTTTGCAGGCAAAGCCGTATTCTCTTCCTGCCACTTGTGGCAGGGGGGAACGGGTTAACAACGGACTGCCGGGACAAACGGTAAAAGGAAGGGGCTGCAATACGGAAGAAGGAGGTCGTTTCGGCAATGCCGAAGCTCCACATGATGACGGCTGCAATCCCGCCCACGTTTGGAACTTCTCTTTTCAGCTTTATCCTCAGTCAACCGCAAAGCGGCTGACTGAGGATAAACTTGGAATGAGAACAGTCATTCCGCTGAAGGGGAGGGTGGGGAAGAAGACTGCGTGAACGCAAAGACACAATCTGCCATATTAAAACAATATCTTTAAGTTTTTCAGAAGAAAGACTTGCCAATACCCTAATAATTATTACTTTTGATAATATAATACAACGATATGGAAAAGAAAAAGATTACAATAGAGGTAGAACCAGCTACAGCCGTAGCTACCGTCGGTTTATTGCGTGGGATATTTCCCAGTATCATCGAGCAACTGGAAAGGCAGGCCGCAACAAACGGCAGCCCCTTAAAATTCGATAAAGTAGAAAATATGCAAGAAGTTTTGGATGAGATCTATGAAAAGTGCATTGCCGAAACGAACCTACGGAAGTTCGCACAGGCGCACTTGAATAGTGACGGATTACCCAACTGATACAGAAATATTGGAATCTGCCAGCTATCCTTACTTCAAATAACAAATGGAACAGAGTTATACACCTGTCATGTGGGACGATAAGAGATTTGCCTTTGTCCCATACGAAGCATTCGGTGATTTGCCACATTACCCAAAAGAAAAATGTGAGCAAATTTGCAAAGAGCTGAACAGCCTTATAAGACTATGTACTTATAGGCCGAAAAAGGAAGATATTTATTTTCATCCGGTAAGTTATGTACGTCATTCCGGAGGTTTCATAGTTACGGAGAATCAGGCATCCTTTGAGGAATGTCCCTATCCAGCTTGCGCAGACCGTCATAACTGCCAAAAAATATGTGATTTGATGAACCGTATCATTGAAGAGTCTTAATTATATAAAATACCATGGAACATCCAGTTTACAAATACAGAAAAGCACAAGCTGAACATTTAAGCCAGCTACCGGAAGAGGAACGAGAATACAAGGCCAGAGAATTTCGAATCGGAAACGCCTGCTATATTTACCACCAGCAAGCAATTCCAATCCAGGAAAACAGATTGATAATGTATTATAAAGAGTGGTTGGAAGGTCTTCCTCCCAATATCTCACGCCAAATGAGAACGCTTGGATTTGAAGCGTGTAAGACAATAATTCCGTTTACGAGATATGTGAACGAAAGAAACGATATCGGTATGCGTGATTGGCTGAAAGAGCATCTTTCAGCGAGTGACTTCAACTATTGGCAGGAACTTTCGAAAAAAGCGGATTCGCCAACATTTTAATGCCATCTCGTTCAATACGCTGCCTGAACAATAAAAGGCGCGTATTAAATGAGAAGATTTTTTTAGCGTTTATTCATCTCTTCCCGCACCAGTTCCATTTCCGTTGGGGAGAGTTTCGGCAATTTGACAGTCGCCGGACTTTCTAACTGGTAAGCCTTCACCTCATTGATAAGCAACTGCCAGTCAAAAAGAAATTCTTCGGGACAACCATGTTTGCGATAGATTTCTTTAGCTGCCTCCAATCTCTCAATAGCCGTAACTGATCTTTCATTGTTTACCCATTTTTACCATTGTCAAAAATTCTTCAGATGGTTTAAATACCGGTATGTTATGAGCCGGGATAATCATAGTGGTATTCTTAGAGATATTCCGGGCTGTCTTTTGCGCTCTCTTCTTCACTATAAAACTACCGAATCCACGAAGATAGACATTTTCCTCCTTACCCAACGAAGTTTTTACCTCAGTCATGAATCCTTCCACAACAGCAAGCACCGCTTTGCTGTCAATACCAGTTCTGGCAGATATTTCCTTTACGATTTCCGATTTAGTCATTTCTTTATAATTTGAAAATTAGCGTGCAAAGATAATTAATCCAATGGATTATTTAAAGTTATTGCTGTCCGGTAAAACTTTTTCAAACAAAATAAATTAGGGCTGACACTTCTCACGAGGTATCAGCCCTTTTGGTTATCTTTTTGCGAAAAATATATAACCATGAGCAAAGATAGTCATTTTACCGGACAGCCGGTCTATAGTCAAGTGTTAAAGTTACTCGACAAAGAGAAGATTCTTCAAATAAGTCGCGAAACGAAAGGAAGCGAGGCTTACGTGAAGCGTTTTGACGGCTACCAACATCTTGTGGTAATGCTGTTCGGCATACTCAAACACTTTGATTCTCTTCGCGAACTTGAGATAGGCATGAAGGCGGAGGCTCACAAGCTCGGACACCTCGGAATGAACTATCTGGTTCGTCGCAGCACGCTTGCGGAGGCCAATATACGCCGTCCTCAGGAGTTCTTTGCAAGTGTTTATGCGTATCTTTTGGAGAAGTATGCCAAATTTTTAGCGGACAGCCGCCCCTCCAAGTGCTATAAGGGGCAGACTCACGAGCCTAAAGACTGGGAGAAGTTGCTTTACATGATGGATTCCACCACAATAACGCTCTTTGACAACATACTCAAAGGTGTCGGGCGGCACCCGAAATCAGGCAAGAAAAAAGGCGGCATGAAAGTACATACAGTAATGAAGTATCATGTCGGCGTACCGATGGTGGTGCAGCTCACATCCGCCGCAAAACACGATCATTACCTGCTGAAGGAGGTGCATTTGCCAAAAGACTCCACTTTGGCGATGGATCGTGGTTACGTCGACATCGCACAATTCCAACGTCTTACCGAAGAAGGCGTGTGCTACGTGACCAAAATGAAGAAAAACCTTAAGTACGAGGAACTTGAATCCATTACTTATGTCAACCCGCAGGGACTGGTGACGCACATAGACAAGAAAGTGCTTTTTACAAGAGGGGAACTCACCCATGAGGCACGTAGGGTGGAGATATTTTACGAGACAAAGAAGCCGGTTGTGCTGTTGACCAACAACTTTGAGTTCACGTTTGAGGACATTTCTGAAATTTATCGCCTCAGATGGGCCATCGAGTCGCTATACAAACAGCTAAAACAAAATTTTCCGCTTCATTTCTTCTATGGGGACAGCGTCAACGCCATACAAATACAGACATGGGTAGTCTTGATTGCAAATCTGCTGATAACAGTTCTGTCAAGAAGCATCAAGAGGCACTGTGCATTCTCGCAGGTTGTTACCATGGTACGACTTATGCTCATGTACTACGTCGATTTTATCGCATTCATGGAAAATCCCGAGAAAACCTGGAATGATTTCCTTGCAAAGGAGATGCAAAAAGCACCACCAGAACCAAGTCTTTTCGATTAAGGGGGCTTACTTTTGAAAAAAATAAAACCCGAAGTCCTATTTTACGGGGCTTCGAGGAGGATTTTTATGCTCTTTTGTGTTTTACCGGACAGCAATAATTTAAAGTCTAACATCCGTAGCAAGCCCTGCCTTCGCCCAATGGAGTGTTACTTTACATTAAAGTATTCTATAAACATATCCTTTAAAGAGATGATTCGATTTGCTCCATGGTCAAAATCTCCATGAAGCTGGCACAGATCATCAAAGATATCCTGATACTCTCCATCACTGTCGGTCAGTTCCCGGCTCCCATGCTTGGCATAGGCTTCGGTACATTTTTTAAGATACTCCGCAAAATCCTTACAGGTAGGTTTATTCTCTTTCTCTTCCATCATTCACAAAACATTTGTCGGAACACTTCTTTCAGTTCCTCTATTTCCCGGTTGTTAAGTTCTCCAATTTTTCGTTTTATACGGCTTTTATCCACCGTGCGAATTTGATCAGTGGCTATCTCTCCTTCACGCCCGACTACAGAACACAGAACCCGGTAAGGATAGTTCCTTATCGTGGAGGTTATCGGAGCAATGACTACTGTTGTAAGGTACATATTCAAATCTGAAGGAGTGACAACAACACATGGCCGTGTCTTTGCCATTTCACCCCCACGGGTAGGGTCTAACTCTACCCAATACACTTCATACTGTTCTACCATGTCCAATCCTCAAACTTTTCATCCTCAAACACATCAGGGATAAGCAACTCATCATCCCCATTCTCATGGGCACGTTTGGCAGCTTCCGCCCATCCCTGCCGTGGTTGTGCCTTTATCACAATATTGTTCCCGTCCAAAGAAACGCTCACAGCCGATTTCAAGGACAAACGCAACTGTTTCAATATTTCGGAAGGAAGTATTATCCCCTTGCTGTTTCCAATCTGAATAATGTTTGTTACCATAATGTTATAACTTTAAAATTGATTATCACAACACAAAGATAGAGAAAGTTATAACAATACCAAAAGAAAAGCCAACTTTTTCCCATTTTCGGCCAACGGCTGCACTCGTCGGGAGTGCTGGTGCACCCCCTTGCCGTGCGGCGCTCCCCGACCTATGATTCTTATCGTGCCTTGTGTCCTTTTCTCCGGCTTCTAACAAACAAATCTGCATAAAATATAGATTTGCGTTTCCATTTGAATTTTAGTTATTTGATACCCCAACTATGAACAACAAACAGACAACTGTTTTTTGAAACAGCAGAATGTTTCTGTTTTATTAAAATAAAAAGGAAACAAACTTTTGAGGTAATACTTACGGAAAAAACAGACTTTACAATGTTTCTTTTTCGTACATTTGCAGCAACATAATAAAAGCGAAACATATAATGGAGAAGCAAGGAGAAATCATACTATACCAACCGGATGAAGCTGTAAGGTTGGAAGTACATTTAGAAGATGAAACCGTTTGGCTCACACAAGCGCAGATAGCAGAACTTTTTCAACGTGACAGAACCGTTATAACCAAACATATAAATAACGTTTTTAAGGAAAAGGAATTGGAAGAGAAAAGCAATGTGCATTTTTTGCACATTGCTAATTCCGATAAGCCTGTCAAGTTCTTTAGTCTAGACGTAATAATTTCAGTTGGATACAGAGTTAAAAGCGTAAGAGGTACGCAATTCAGGCAATGGGCAAATAAAATTTTAAAAGAATATTTATTGAAAGGCTATTCTATAAACCAACGGCTCAATGACATGGAATATAGAATGAACAATAAATTCTTCCAAATAGAGAAAACCATTGCTGAACATGATGCAAAGATAGACTTCTTTGTGCGCACCTCATTGCCTCCGGTGGAAGGTATCTTCTTTGACGGTCAGATATTCGATGCGTATAAGTTTGCTACAGATTTAATAAGGTCTGCCAAATGCTCACTTATACTTATCGACAACTATGTAGATGAATCCGTATTACTCATGTTGAGCAAACGAAACAGTGGAATATCAGCTACTATTTATACACACAAAATAAACGCACAGCTCCAACTTGATTTAAACAAACACAACGACCAATATCCTCCCATTGAAGCTAGAACCTACAAAAGTAGTCATGACCGCTTCTTAATCATTGATAATACGGAAGTATATCATATTGGGGCATCGCTAAAGGATTTGGGCAAGAAAATGTTTGCGTTCTCTAAGCTGGATCTTCCTGCTCATACGATTATAAACGTACTGTAAATACAAGAAGCAGAAGAGAACATACCCTACCAATTGAATCATACGGTATAACTTTTTAAGTGGATTATTAGCAGTCATAGGAGAACCTTTAAAGATTTCTTTTGATACACATCTGTTATCCAGTTATTTTCGCTATATTTGTTAAAGAAATAAAGAATCGATTATGATAATAGAATCAATAAAAATAGAAAATTTCAGGGGTATAGAATATTTAGAAATACCTGCATTAGACGAGCATATAAATCTGTTCGTCGGTGTCAACGGAGCTGGTAAGACAAGCATATTAGATTCCTTCTCCCTTGTGATGTCTTGGCTTTTAGCCAGAATCAGAAATCCGAAATCATCCGGTACACTCATCGCTGAATCGGATATAAAAAACAATTCTAAAAGTGGATGTTCAATCTCTATCAAAGTAAAAAATTCCGGTGAATGGATTTTATACCGTTCTAAATCTTATGCTAAAAATAAAGCAGATAACGGAAAAACTGAACTCCGGGATATGATGGAATATATCAATGATATACATCATAGTGTAACTCAGGGAGGAAATATCCCAGTAATTATGTATTATCCGGTAAACCGGGCAATCAACAATGCACCGGCTCATCTGAAAAGAGGAGGAAAAGAACCTGAGATTTGGGACACCTATGAAAATGCACTAAAAGGAAATACTGAATTTCGTTCTTTTTTTGAATGGTATAGAAAACAAGAAGATGACGAGAATGAACACATACGTGACAACAGAAATTATCAGGACAAAAAACTTTCTACAATCAGAGAAGCCATAAAAAGATTCTTCCCTGATTTCAGTGATCTTCGTGTTCGTCGTAATCCTCAAAGATATGTTATTCAAAAAGATTCTGAAATCATTGAATTCAACCAATTATCACAAGGAGAAAAATGTTACTTGGCTTTAGTATGCGATCTCGCACGAAGGTTCGCTATGGCCAATCCAAACAGTGACTACCCACTACAGGGAGAAGGAATTGTGTTCATTGATGAAGTTGATTTGCATTTACACCCTAAATGGCAAATGGAAATTGTTGATAAATTGCGTACGATTTTTCCTAATTGTCAATTCTTCTTGTCAAGCCATTCACCTCATGTACTTTCTGACCTTACTTCCCACCAGATTTTTTTATTGGATAATGGCAATCTGAATCATACATCATTCAATCCCTATGGAAAACTGGTCAATGAAGTATTAGCCAATTACTTTTCCATTTCAATGGCAAGAAACTTGAAAGTAAAAACAAATAAATGATGCATATAAGGCATTAAAAGAAAACGATTCCACTACTTTTCAAAAATCTTCGAAGAATTATCCAAGCAATTAGGTAAATTAGATCCGATATGGTTAATTTAAAACTGGAATCTGTAAGAAAAGAGAACGATGAAAAAATAAATAAATCAGAGGAGCCTTCCTCCTTAACTAAATTCAAGCGTAAAAACTCTTCCAATAAATGGGAGGACATTCATACAGAACAAAGTCAATCTATATATGAAGATTGCCTGCTTCAATGTATGGATGACCAAAATTACTTATGTGGCTATACAGAGATAAAACTTGATGACAACTACCACATTGATCATTTCATAAAAAGAGATATTGACCCACGCCAAACATTTGATTGGCAAAATATGATTGCAGCGGTACACGACTCCAAATTTGGAGCCGATTTTAAGGACAAGACAGTCAATAATAACGATTATAACAAACGGTTGAAAAAATATAACTATATTCTCAATCCTGTAACAGACTATATGAAAAATCGTTTTATTTTTTCAACAAATGGCGTTATCGAACCAGCAGATAGGAATGATAGAGAAGCAACAGAAACCATCCGCGTCTTTAATTTACAGGAGGATTCCCTAAACAGCAGACGAAAACAGGCAATGGAAAATACAAGAAAATTATTGGAACAAATGGATAAGGAAGCTGTAATTGGGTATTTACAAGGAGAAGAATTTCCGAGTGCTATTGCTTATGAGATTTCAAAGAGTTAATAAATTCACTAATTCTGAAATAGCCCTAAAGTAACTCCTTACCATGCGAGAAGCGGAAGAGAATATAAAATTCAAGATGGAAATCGACGTATTGGTTCCCATTCCACGTACTGTCACCCGTGATTTCACAAGTTTGAAGCACCTGCGCTAATGGCAGAAACGGAATGACATTGACGGTTCTCTTTACTGTTTTGCACACCGGGAATACCTGCTCAACGAAAAGGGAGAATGGGAACAATTTACCGTTATCGGCAAACAGGTAGTAACTATCGGAGAATTGGAAAGACTTCTTTTGGCTATGAAGCATAAGGGGTTCAACCAATACAGCCGTGAGGAATATGAAGAATTAATGTCTTCATATTTGAAAAAGTGAAGAATTAAAACCTTCATTAAACATCTAAATACAAAGCAGGATGAAAATAGGATATGCCCGTGTTTCCACCAAGGAACAACATCTGGATATGCAACTGGAAGCGTTGAAGGCTGCCGGATGTGAGAAGATCTTCTCTGAGAAAATGACCGGACGTCAACAAAACCGCCCGGAACTGGATGCCTGCCTGAACTTTCTCCGGGAAGGCGACACGCTTGTCGTATATAAGCTGGACCGGCTTGGCCGTTCGCTGAAGAATATCCTTACGCTATTGGAAGATTTCAAGAATAGGGGCATCCAATTCACCTCACTGCAAGACAACATCAGTACGGAAGGCGCAATCGGCCAACTGATGAACAACATTCTCGGTGCTTTCGCCCAATTTGAGCGTGACCTTATTTATGAGAGAACCCAAGAAGGCAGAAGAATCGCCAAGGAAAAAGGTGTCAAATTCGGCAGAAAGACACTTATCAACAAAAACAACATCGCCAAGCAGAAAAGCTGCATCCAGCTCTATGAATCCGGAACACCGGTAAGGGAGATACAGAAAATATTAAATATAGGCAGTAGCGGAACAGTGTATCGTCTGCTGCGAAGGAATGGTATTACACTAAAATCTGAGAACAGAAATACGAAATAAATCTATTCTCCCATCCTTCACCTTCAAAGATGATTCTCAAAGATCATCTGCCCCCATCTCTTAACAAGGTTATAGGAAAGTCCCCGTGAAGGGGACCGATTTTTTAATTCAATTTAATACAAGAACTCCATGCACTCCTGTACCGCTTTTTCCAGTGCTTCTTCCAAACAACAAAAAGCATCCGCATTACTTTCGGAGTCATACAGCACATAATCTCCAGCCCTTACAACCACATGCCAGACCTTACCGTTTTGTTCTGTTTGAAACGTATATTCACGAGTCTGTATCATCCATTGGATACATGCTGCCAGTGTCGGGCACTCGCACATATACATCGGGGTATTCCTTCCCTCAACATCGGTGCGTAGCCTATCCAGTTTGTCATACCAATACTCACAAGGCACGTAATAGTACAATTCCTTCATCATAAGAGCTGTGTCGCTATTAACCAATCTCTCTTTGTTGATTTGTGTAATCAAATTTTCCATATCCGCATTATTTAAGTTGAACATCTGATTTATTCTTCAGCTAGATTCAAGACCTTTTCATTTTTTGTATCGGGATGGCCTTTGGTCTGCCGACCTTTTTTTTGATGTCATTCCCCATCTGAGTTCTGAGCCTTTTTTTCGGCATACCAAGGTCTGGATTGCAAGCAATAAGCCAAGTTTTACTTATGGAAAATGTTGGGAAGACACTTCTTCATCGTTATTTTCCATACAGTAAAGGCACATGGCCGTAACTTGCCATTTGCGGAATCCAGAAACCTTCGCCGAGCAAAAAGCCGGACTCGGATCGGAGGAAAGAAGCCGGGGGAGGCAGCCCACAGAAAGGGCAATCCGATACAATCAAGAAATTAACCTGCTATACCCTTGTGCGAGTGAAATAATCCATCATAGACACTACATACCTAAGTAGTGGTATCAATACACCGATCACATATATCATAGCGTAACCCAAAAGGACAAAAGGTAATGTTTTACGATAAAGACATGCAACAGCGAGCAATATAAACGAAAAAGAAAAGCCATAAACCCCATATTGAAAACCGGGTATCAACTCATAAACAGGTACGGGCTCCGGATGAAGCATGGCTCCGGCCACAATAGAATAAAGGCTGGTCAATAATATAAGCTGCGTATATAAGCAACTCTTAAGAATCCTGGGATCATTCCTTTTACAATAGAGAATCGTTCGGATATCACTTCTAAGAAACTCAATGCCCAGTAAGAGAGCCACCATAACGCCTGTATCAAAAGCAGAAAATACATTCATTCCAATCACCTTTGGCGCGAAGATATGTATTTTTAATTAAAAGCCACGTCTTTGCGTATTTTACGATGTCGCATCCGATAGTCTGGGAAGCATTTTTTTGGTTCTTTTTTGGGGTGACTGCCAAAAAAGAACTCCGAAGCCGAAATCCCGGGCAGACGGGATTTCTCCCGTCCACCTTTCCCTCTTTTATAGTTTTCCCTCGTCCGCATAGCTATAATAGTTATTGCCTGCCACAATCACATGGTCTAACAGACGGATGTCTAATGTTCCGGCGGCTTTTTTAACCGCTTCCGTCAAACGGTCATCCGCACCGCTGGGCTTGCGTGCCCCTGACGGATGGTTATGCACCATGATAAAAGAAACGGCGTTATAATACAATGCCTGCTTCATGATAACCCGTATATCCACAGGGGCGGTATTTATCCCGCCGCATGAGATACGGACTTTACGGATGAGTTTGGACGAACTGTTCAGCAACAGCACCCACATCTCTTCAGTAGTTATATCGCACAAAACGGATGCATCATTTTATAAACATTATCGCTGGATAAAAGCGCAGGACTTTCAACTTGTCCTTCTTTCAGCCGTTTATATAGCTCAATCGCCGCATAAGCGACTTTTTTACGGCTGGGTGTCAGTGTTTCCAGTACATCAGACAAGCACAACCCGTCCATTTCCATCTGTTCATACTTATATTCTTCACGTTTCAGTTTCTCACTGTTCGTCAAGGTATAAATCAACTCGCTGTTTTCCATCACCCGATAAACGTCATTCACTTCAAATACGGTTCTCTTCGTTTTCATACTGCCAAAAATTAAAAGATTAATACTCGCAAACATCGCTTGTCGCCCCAACCATAAATTTTTCCTCAACTGATTGGGAACAGTGCATTGAAGAGAAAGCGGGAAAGACGGATCAGAACGGGATTGAACTGGTAAATACTACCTCCCGGAATGGGAGGATGGAGATTTGGCTTTTCAATATCGGGCGTTCCGTCCACGCCTACCTTCGCAATGTTCCTATCAGTTCAGGAAAAAATCATCATACCTCTCTTCCGGCATAGCCGGAGCATAAAGCGTTAGGGATAGCAGGGAAAAGCCCGGAGGGTAATGAGGACTTGCAACGAATAGCCCGGCCAGAAGGGAACGCCCTGAAAAACCGATTTGGGTATAGATGTAGAAGAACAGAACCGCCTTCCAAGCATATAAAGAACGTGAAAATCAACACATACTTCCGAAAAATCTTTTCCGAAAGTATGTATGGGGCATGTGAAGGGAAAATTTATTTTCCCGGTCATTTCCATGTTACCGCTTTGGGGATATTTAAAGGGGTTAGGAGTTTAGGTCTTTATTATGTATTTTGGTGGATAATTTTACACAGCCGATGCTTTTTGGGAAAAGCTTCTTTCTTTTATTTTGCTGATATACTGGCATATAAAAAAGCAGGGATTATGTATCCCCTTCATCTACGGGTGGACGGTTTTACACAGCTGACAAATGCAACCGGACGCTTTTACACAACTAAAGCGAAAGGAGTGGACGGTTCTACACAACTAGAAGCAACAACCGGGACACTTGTACACAACTAAAATAGGCAAAACGGATGACTCCGCACATCTAATTACCCAAAGAGGGACACTTGTACACAACTAATTTTGTAAAAAATCGTGAAACGTGGACGGTTCTACACAGCTGGATCGCCCATCTTCACCGCCCCGTCCGTTTCCGGGGATATGAACTCTTCAGGAGCAGGAGGAACGTCCGTTCCATTGGCACTCTCCAACTCTTCCTGTGCCCATCCTTCCGGAAACCTGCCGAATACAGCTACGAAGTCACTGATATATATCTGTTTTTTCTTTTCTACGCTTTCCGGGGAGTTTGCCCATAAAAGGAACTCTTTATACAGTCCGGCATCTTCCTCCACCTCTTTGACCTTCTTCCTCCTGACAGCCATATCCGTGTCCGGGTAGGCAATCTCGACATACAGCCCAAGCAGGTTCTTATAGAATTTCTTCACCACGACAGCATATTGTCCTTCATCAAAATAGTGCAGCGTATGCCTAGGAAACGAGAACAACACGGTATATGCCCATCTCTCATGATCGCCTTTCACAAAAGAGAAATTGAAATTGGTATATTTCAGGTAAGCATTCATCTTTTTCAGTATCGAGGCGACCTTCTTTTCCGGTCCTTGGGTTCGGCAATCTCTATGCCGAGCTTTTGGCCAGTTGATCGACTGTTAGCACATAAAAGGAGCCTCGTTCTTGGCAGTCTTATACTTGATCAGGTAAACCATCTTGGAAAGCTCCAAATAGAAATAGCGGTAACGGCTGGGCAGGCTACGGTAATCCTGAAGCTCCAAGAGGTTATAGAGCGAGAACATGAAATTCTTTATCTCCGGGCTTACCACTGCCGAGTACAGCCTTTTCGTTGATTTCTTCGTCTTGAAATCGGTCATTATGTCGAAACGTTTCAGGATCTGCACGAAATTATAGGAGGTACGGCCATCATCGCCAATGGTCGGATAGCAGAGGTTCTCCACCCCAGTCTATAGAGAGCCGCCTCAAAAACCGTCTCGATAGGATGGCTGATTCTCTGTCCTGCCGTGTCGGTACATACATATTCCGGCTGCATATTCTTTCCGAACATGGCCGCGAGCTGCCGGCTATCCAGCTTGCGCTGCAAGTTGGTACGGTCATACCCCATCTTACGGCAGAAGTCCTCTACGGAGAACCAGGAAGTCCCGAACAAGTCTTTGAGGTGATAGCTGCCCAGGTATATGATCAGATCGAGCATGACATTTCCACCTGCCTCATACAACCGTTCAATCAGCACGGAATTATAGCTTTCCCCAAGCACCCTGGGGACACGGATCAGTTCTTTTGCCATGATAATACTTACAAAATCAATCCTTTCTCTGTTTTCATTGCCACAAAGATAGGCATACCGGCCAACATATGCATCATACTTATCAATCAGTTTTAACGGTATGACCGGCATGGGAAAAGGAGAAGTACTTTCTTGAAGAATGCTTTATCTGCCCTTCATCAGAAAGAAAGCATCTTACACCTGTACCCCATAGACATCCTATATTGCTTTTTCAGTTCTTCCGATAAAAAGGAACGGTCTATCAATACTTGCACCAATGGTTTCTCTTTGACAAACTCATCAAGCTCACGCTTTATCAATTTATCGCCCAACCCTATGCGTCGTCCAAATTCCTCGAAATCCTTCCGCCCTACCTGATGGGTATCACCCAAATTCATTCCTTCTTTAAACAATCCTTTATCAAGAGCGAATATTCGGGGTTCAGTCAAATGTAATGAGGTGTTTATCAAGTCATACGCAGGAGAAAGCCGATATTCGTTCCCTCTATTAATCAGAGAGAAATTCTTCAGATGCGCATCGTCATTCAGAGAGATGAAATTGAATACAATCAGCCTGAAGAAACGAAGCAAGTCAATCCGGGCAGCTTTTACATATTTCTGTATTACCTCCGCACACTCTTCATAGCTGCCATTGCAATATTTATAGTCACTTCCTCCATTCGCTTTCGTATATCCCATCAATGCCGCAAAATCCTCCTGCTGATATTTTCTCCCGTCATGAACATCAAATCGCCGTGTCAAATAAGCGGCTTCATCATTGCTGAAAAAGCAAAGCCCGTTGGCCGCCGTCTCTATTCCATATACCTGTGCCGCAATTTGCATGGTCAAATGCTCATTGGCCGCGCAATAATTCCGGTTCAGTATATGGTAACTGCTGGGACACGGCTTTAATATATATGTTCCCTGCTCGCCTTCCTGTGTATAGCGAAGATACGATTCTTGTTCATCAACAATGACCGAATACTTGGGCTGTGCGCCCGACAATGAGATGCGCTTTGCATTCCGTATGGCTTCATTGGCTTCTTCACTGTTTGTCGAAGGGCTTGGCACTCTCAGATAATGAGACACCGCTTTATCGTCAAACATTTTTTTTCGTGCGGTAGGAGAATAAGTATCGAATCCCTCTGCCAATGTCGAAGGACAAACTGTCAAAGTTATCATGGCAATACAGGTTTAATGGTTACGGCACCTATGGTATCATAGCGGGCGGTGGCCAGCAGTATGCCAAAGTCATCTTCGGCATCGATGTGCAACAATTGGGATTGCAGTTTCCGGTTTTCACCTTCCGACAACATATTAAAGAAGAACGGGAATAAGACCGTTGACCGATACGGCTCTTCACGTAATGGAAGAGTCAAGCTGACCGATGGATAATCCTCTTTTTCCAAATAAGAAGAATCATAGGTGAATGTATATTCTCCATTATCCTCTTCTGTCAACATCCCGGCTCTAATACCGTGCAAATAAACTTCACATCGTCTCATTTCAATTAACAGTTAAATTCAACTTTTCAATCCGATAGTCATTTGAAGCCCAAGCGTATCAAGAATGGAAAGCAATGTTGCCAATTTAGGATTTCCTTCTCCACGCTCGATGGCCACCAACGTATTGATGCCCACACCTGCCAGCTCGGAGAGTTCCAGCTGATTGACCTTCAAACTCTTCCTACGCTCTTTAATAATCTTTCCTATCTCTTTCATATTCACAATACATTGTGATTTTTCGACAAAAATACCAATTTAAAACATTAAAAGCAAATAAAATCACAATACATTGTGATTTTATTTGCTTTTAATTCAAGAAAAGACAAGGCAACTATAATCATTATATTTATATAGATTAACATCATATATTCAAGTTAATCTATACATTTACATGGATTATTTGTATGTTTGCAAAAAAGGAACAACCATGTGGCATGAAATGAGCAATCCGGCTGTGCTGATGAGAATCGGCCAACGCATCAAAGAGACACGTATCAGGCAGCGTATCACGCAGGAAGAACTGGCAACGGCTTCCGGTGTAAGCCCCTTGACCGTTGCGAACATCGAGAAGGGCAAATCGGTATCGCTGCTGTTGTTCATCAGCGTACTCCGCTCGCTCGGTCTGCTGGAGAACCTGGAGCAACTGGTACCGGAAACCCGGGTCAGCCCGATAGAACTCAAGAAACTGCAAGGGAAGAAACGCTACCGTGTACGCCATTTAAAACAAGATAACCATGAATGATTTGATAGTAGATGTAAAGCTGTGGGGAGAAAGCGTAGGCTCTCTCTATTGGGAAAAGGAAAGCAATGCCGCCTTGTTCGACTATGAACGGAAGTTCATCCGCTCCGGTCTTGACATTTCTCCCATCATCATGCCCATCGACCAATACAGGAACACACCCTACCGGTTCCTTGAAAACCGCACCGACTGTTTCAAGGGGTTGCCCGGACTGTTTGCCGATTCACTGCCGGATACTTTTGGAAACCAGATCATCAATGAATGGTTTGCCAGCAAGGGATTGTCCAGAGAAGAGATAACCCTTTAGACAGGCTTTGCTATGTAGGCAAACGTGGCATGGGCGCACTGGAGTTTGAGCCGTCTTCGCCAATCAACGGCATGAACGAATCATCGGTCCTCCATATCGAGGAGCTGACAGAGCTTGCCAAATTCGTATTCACAGATAGGATGGCTTTTCAGACCCAACTGCGCCAGGAAGGAAGAAACATACTGGATATACTGAAGGTGGGAACATCAGCCGGAGGTGCCAAGCCCAAGGCCATCATCGCCTATAACGATATTACCGGAGAGGTACGCTCCGGGCAGGTAAAAGCCCCTGAAGGATTCGGGTATTGGCTGCTGAAATTTGATGGCGGCAAATACAGCGAACACACGCAAATAACGGACAATCCACAAGGAATAGGAAACATCGAATATGCCTATCACCGAATGGCAAAAGCCTGTGGTATCGATATGATGGAATGTCGGTTACTTCAGGAAAAGAGTCATGCCATTTTATGACACGCCGTTTTGACCGTATGGAAAACGGAGAGAAGATTCATGTACAGACATTAGCCGGGCTTGCCCACTAGGACCGTGACCAGCGCCATTCATACGAAGAGATATTCCGCATCATGAGGCAAATGAACCTGCCTTATCCCAGCCAGGAGGAGCTTTACCGAAGAATGGTGTTCAACGTCATGGGCCGGAACCATGACGACCATAGCAAGAACTTCTCTTTCCTGATGGACAAACAAGGGAAGTGGAAACTGTCTCCTGCATACGACCTCTGCTACTCATACACACTGGGCGGCAAATGGACGAACCGCCACCAACTGTCACTCAACGGCAAACAAGACAATTTCACGATGGAAGATCTGCAAAAGGTGGGTGAGAACATGGGTATCCGGGAACACAAACAGATTATCGAAAAGGTACAGGAAACCGTATCGCATTGGCATGAGACTGCCAAGGATTGCGGGGTCAAACCGGAACACGCCGACTTTATCGGAAAAAACCTGCTCTTGTTCGGCAGGCAACTGCATACCATCCAAATGCCGGACATTGCCAACGAACAAGAGCAGGCTTTCATGAAGGCTATGCGGAATGATGACTTCAACGCCATCCTGGAACTGAAGATGAAAGGATATCAGCCATCGGAGAAGGTACTGAAAATCCTCCAGCCGGATATATCCGCCACCACCTTCATCGCTGCCGCCAAAATCTTCCAAATGGAGGAAGTGCTAAAAAGCATTCAGGACATAAAGCCCGCACAAAGCCCGATTATAGGCGGCAATAAGCGAAGCATGGAAATGGGGGATTAGCACACAAACGACGTCTCGCAACATTCAATATAATAGTAAATATATTAATTATTATCTATTATATTTTGATTCAACAGTTAATATATTTACTTTTGCGATATGACAACGAATCACATCACCCAAGCCATGGCCAATCCGGAAATCATAGCGGAACTGGGCAGGCGATTTAAGGAATACAGACTAACCTATAGGTTCACCCAGAAAGAGGCTGCCGAGAAAGCCGGTGTCAGCCTTATCACCTTGCGCCAGTTTGAGAACGGGAAGGCCTATAACATCAATATGGGCAACTTTCTTGCCCTGCTGCGAGTAGTGGACTGTCTGGAACAGATGGACGACCTGCTGCCGGAAATACCTGTTTCAGCCTATACTATGGAACAAATAATGAATAAAAAGCCGAAAAGGATAAGACATGGAAAATAATGTTGTGAGTGTTATGTTATGGGGGGAAGAAGTCGGAAAGCTCTATTGGGACGAAAGGAGCAAAAGAGCCGTCTTCAACTATCATCCGGACTTCATCAAGAAAGGAGTGGAAATCGCCCCACTGACCGCTTCTGTCAAAGGATCGACGGCAAAGGGTATGCCCATACTCGGAAACAGAGAAAAGATTTATCAAGGTCTTCCACCGTTCTTGGCAGATTCATTGCCTGACCGGTGGGGTAACATGGTCTTCGACCAATGGGCGGCACAAAACCATATCCCCAAGCGCAAACTCACGCCGGTAGATAAACTGTCTTTCATCGGAAAACGGGGAATGGGAGCCTTTGAGTTCATTCCGGCCACTCCGGGATTGGAATCCTCTTCTACTCTCCAGATAGAGAGTTTATACCAACTGGCACGCCGTATCTTTGAGGAACGGGAGGAAATATCCGTGCAAGATGATGAAGCACTGCAACTGCAAAGTATCTATGAGATAGGGACATCAGCCGGAGGACAGCACCCGAAAGCCATCATCGCCATCAATGAAACGACACATGATATACGTTCCGGCCAAGTTCCTTTGCCGGAGGGCTATACCTACTACATATTGAAGTTTGCAGAAGGGGACGATTTTCCGTTCACGCAAATGGAAATGGTATATTATGAGTTGGCAAAAGAAGCCGGGATTACGATGATGCCTTCCCGACTCATTCAAATTGAGGGGAAACATCACTTCCTGACGGAGCGTTACGATAGGATAAACGGAGAGAAGATACATACACAGACACTCGCTGCCATGAATCCGGACGCAACAAGCTATGAGGATTTGTTTGAAGTCTGCCGAAAACTGAGCATCCCGGCAAGCGAACAGTCCGAACTGTACCGCCGGATGGTATTCAATGTCATGGGTGGCAACGTGGATGACCACATCAAGAATTTCTCTTTCCTGATGGAAAGAAACGGCACATGGCACATCACCCTGCATACGACATGACATTCACCACCAATTTAGACGGTGCGGCCTATGAAAACGTACACTCTATGAATATTTCGGGAAAAGACAACGGCATCACGGAAGATGACCTCTTGCAATTTGCCCGACAAAACGGAATAAAGAATGCGAAAAGAATAATCGAGGAAGTCAGCCTTTCCATCAGCCATTTCTACGATTATGCCACCAATTATCAAATCGATGAGTATTGGAAAGACCGCATCGAAGAGCATCTTTCCGGCTTGGTATCTCCGCTCATAGGGGAAACCATGAAGCACTACCTGCCCACCATCGTTGAACCCTACGAAACAGAGGATGGCTTTCTAGTATCAGAAATCAACATCATCGAAAACACCCGGCATGATTTCCGTATCGAAGCGGTCATCAACGGAAAGCGACAAAAATACATCGCCGGGCGTAAAAGCGATTTGGCTGCTGAAATCATAGCCAAAGGAAGAAACAAAATGACCGTTGAGAACAAGAAAGAACTTCTGGAACGGTTGTTGCTCCCTTTGGCTAGAAGATAAAAACAGACAAATAGCGACACTATCACATTAATAAAAAATCTGTTCTTGTTTGTTCGGCAGACAGCCACATACAACTTCTTCTGAAAGCATAAATCAAAGAGGCGTTAAAAAATAACATTCAAAGTTTTTTGGTTCTTTTTGCGAAAAAGAACCGCTGAGCAAAAAAATCAACGGTTACTTTACTTTCGGAAAAATATGTAATGACGTTATAGACCGAATGAGGGGCGCAGCTTCTTCATAGCATTCTCCACATCAAAGGAAGACACATCCATAAGATCTTCTCCCCATGCTTCCGGAAAGTCAAGAATGGAACGTCCGTTATTGAGAACCGCATCACGGATGGCTCTCATCACATTCTGCCGGGTCGGTTCCAGCTTGAAGAAAAGACAATGCCTGACTGCCATCGTAAAGGTATCATCGTCTATAAAGAAACGGATGGTGACTGTCATGTGTACCTGTGTCCGTTTCTCCAGTTTCTTCTTTTTGGTTTCCAGCTTAGCCAACCGGGAAACATAAAATGAAGGAATACGTTTCCCGGATTCAACACAAGCCTTCATCGCTTCATGTATTTCAGCGATACCGTCACGTATATCCGTCAAGTCGGTGCAATTGGATGCAACCGTGTAAGCCGATAACTTTTTCATCTCAAAAGCCGTTTTATAGGGCAAAAGCCCTGTTTGTGAAACTTATATTATCTGAATCTCCTTGTCACCTACCTTCTCGTCCGATACAACTAATACCTCGTATTTCATCTTCTTGTAATTATAGACTACGGCAAGCGTATTAAAACCACCGTTATCATACCGCCTGTCATAAACGGTATGTACATACTCATACATCGTATTTCCCATCATGAACTTGATGGATGCTTCAGTAAAATAGAATGCCACCGCATAAGCCAGCGTTTTCTTTTTATCAACCTTCTTTGTTTTCATAACCACTTGTCCTTTATTGTTTTCTGATAAAATATTCAATGGCCGAATGAACCAATATATAATGTGTAGGTGTCTGCCTGCATTGTTCCGCATAAGGATTATAGAACTGGAGAGCCAGCGCATGGTATAATTCCGGCAATTCCGCTTGATTCTCGCTGCAAGCAGCCGATAAGAGCATTTTCGTCCGTACTTCATCAGCTCACGCCATTTATCCTGTGTTATTTCCGTGCAATTCGTTTCGTAAACCATAACTTCCGTTTTTAAGTTCAACATTCCGTTTACCCCTTAATCAATTCAGGCAATCCTTTACCGTCGTACCGGTTTTCAGCCATTTATCCAGCTGCACGGTCAACCCACGAACATTCACCTCTTGAATTTGAGAAAGAAGCACATACCCCCATTCCCATTCTTGAATATGGCAATAGCCGAAAAAGAGCCAGTCACCGTCTTCCTGCTGTTCAGCTTCCGTTACCAACCATACCGCCGAAGAGAAAGGAAGAAAAAATCTCGCTATAACTTCCGCATTAAGCCCCTGCCCCTCTTTTGAATACAAAGGGTTGGCTTCAAACACATTCTTTAGTTGTTCTGTCACTGTAATCATACGTCACATTTTTAATGGGTTAAACTTCTAATTTTATGCTTCAGCTAGATTTAAAGACCTTTTTTAAAACCTTTCCGGGATGGCCTTTTCTTTCTGCCGACTTTTTTGAGCTTTCATGCCCCATCTGAGTTTATGAGCCTTTTTACGGCACGCATCAATAAGGAAGGAGGGATTTAGAAAAGTTTTGGACGACAAAATGTTGGGGACAGCGAAGCCGTCCGGCGTTATTTTTCAGGACAAAGGGCGAAGACCGGAACTCTTTCATATCCATCCACCGACATAAATTTGCCGTTCAAAAACAAAGGGTCTCAGATGGAGCTATGAAAAAGCACACAAGGGGAGGCAGAAAACAAGGAAAAGGGAAGAACGGAAATAAAAAAAGAGTAAAATCCAACCTTATTTACACTGATATATAATAGCTAAGTATTTCGCCGTATTGATACAAGCCCAACTATAATCAAAATTAAACAGATGTCTAATTTATTGGTTATTAACCATATAATACACCAAAATATTTATTTTGGAGAATATATAATATTAATTAAACAAAAAATGGCATCATTGAAAATAAAGTATCGACATTCCTCTATAGAAGGAAAAGCGGGAACCTTGTTCTATCAAGTAATTCATAATCGTGTAGCAAGACAGATAAATTCAGGATACAAGATTTATCCTGATGAGTGGGATATTTTCAACTCCCAAATAATCATACCGGCAAAGACCGGAGAAAACCGACACCGGTATTTGGTTTCTTTAAAAAAATGTATAAAAGAAGATACCTCACGTCTAAAAGATATCATGATAAGATTTGAGAATCTTGGATACAAATATACGGCAGACGAAATCATTGAATATTATTCCGCTCCTCCTGTAAACGAATACTTTGTGTCTTTTTGTGAGAATCTCATTGAACAACTGAGACAAATAGGGAAAATGCGCACCACCGAAACTTATACCACTACACTCAATAGCTTCAAGCGATTCATGCACTCCCAAAAGAGAGACAGGGACATCCCTTTCGACAACGTAGACTCCAATCTGATGATAGAATATGAACAATATCTAAAATTTCAGGACATTTGTCCGAACAGTACTTCTTATTACATGAGAAATCTCAGGGCCATGTATAACCGTGCCGTAGAGAAAGAATTGGTCATACAGCGATATCCGTTTAAACATGTATATACAGGCATAGATAAAACTATAAAACGGGCGGTTCCGGCCAAAATTATCCGGCAGATACGCGATATGGATTTAAGCCACGATTCCTCTTTGGAATATGCAAGAGACCTATTTATGTTCAGTTTTTATACTCGGGGAATGTCATTTATAGATATGGCTTATCTAAAGAAAAGTAATTTGCAAAACGTTTTTTTATCATATCGCAGAAAAAAGACCAACCAACAGCTACTAATCAAATGGGAAAAGCCCATGCAAGAAATCATAGATAAATACGACACCATGGGTTCTTCCTATCTGTTGCCGATCATTCTCGACGCAGAAGCGGACGAACGGAAGCAATACAAGAGTGCAGCCCAGCTGGTGAATTCAAAACTAAAGAAATTGGGAGAACAAATCGGTCTTCCTATTCCGCTGACGAGTTACGTGGCGCGCCACGCCTGGGCTTCTATCGCCAGAAGTAAAAACATTCCGCTGGCTACCATCAGCGAGGCTATGGGACATGATTCGGAAAACACTACACGGATTTATCTTGCATCGTTAGACACCTCTGTGGTAGATAAAGCGAACAGCATTATCTTGAAGACACTGTAATTCTATAACAGTTTACGCCATAGATTTCAGCATACGTGCTCAACCGGATCGCTGTAATTCTATGGCAATTATTGTTTTTATTTATCTGACAAGAAACAAGTTGGAATTATATTGTACTGACTGAAGGTTTTCTTTCTGAGAGAAATGTAGTGATTGCTATTTTGTTGTATATTAGGGATATTCAGTAAATGTCTCTAAAAAATAAGATGGCATATGAAGATGATAGGGCATGACCATTTCATATGCCATTCTTATTGTCATTTTTCCGTGCTTTCTCACATACTTCTATCCGACAGGACATGACGTTCCGGAAGAAGTCTGATGACCTCTTCTGATTCTGTGAGTAAAATCATATCATGCTGCTTTAGCTGTTTTGTTTCTGATTTTTTCTATCATCAGTATGGCATTTGCCGTATGTATTCCAAAGAAAATCCACAGTATTTCCGTCTTCCTGTTTCTGGCCTTTATCCTTGAGAGCGAAAGTAATGTTTAACACTTGAGGTGCCGAAGCTTCCTTCAAGCCGTGCCCCTTTCTTTGAGAGTTCGCTTCGCATACGGCCTCAAATTCTTGTCTTTGAAGCCGCTCTCCCTTTCTTTTCAAAGCATGTAGGATAGATAGGATTCCTTGTATTTCGAGACGCCGCTGCCTTTCCACTGCAATGCCGGCATATATGCCTGTAGGCCATTCGAGGCTTTCCCAAAGGAGTTTCATGTCCGTAGGAAACGCATGTGGCTTTCATAGCATGGCATCGGTCATGCAGACGTGAAGGTTATCAAGATAAGGTTTCCAGTGTGAAGCCAGGAGCTCTGGAAAGTCAATGTCAAGGCGGGATGCTATCTCATTACGGATGCTTTTATTGACTATCTTGAAGTTGGTTATGGGAAGGGACGGGGGAATCATAATTCCACAGAAAATCTGGTAGTGTATGTTCCCGTTCAGATGTTCCACCAGTTGCCTGTCGGAGAATCCGGTGTATGCCTTCAGGACCATAAGGGCGATCTTTGCGGAAGGACTGAATCTGTTCCCGTCCCAGGCGCCGGTCCGACAGGCCGGCCATACATTCAAACGGAAAGACCGAATGAAGCTTGCCAAGCTCACTCTCATTAAAACTCTTGCGGTATTTTTCCAGAATATCAAATTCTGTAAAACCCAAAGTAGGGTGAATTTCTGAAATATTCACTATCTTTGCCATATCTTATTAGTTTGGATATTTCCCCCGTTTTGGCCGTCAAATCTTATTTTCGGGGGAATACCTAAAGATACAAAAAAGCCAACTAATTCGCAATACTTTGTGTATGAATTAGTTGGCTGATTTTGTAATATTTAATGAATGTCCCTATATTAGATATTTGCGATATTTTTGTGATTGATTCGCTCAACAAATGATCAGCTTTTTCTAATCATATCTCTTATTTTTTTAATGCCATGACCAATATTTTCTTCTGAATTTTAGTGTTTTTTGTGCTATCTTTTGTACTTTTGCATCTATAAATTTTTCTCTCAGAAAGAGAAATACCGGAAACGGGAGAAATTACCTATACGAATGCCACAAGAATATAATGAACAAGTATATACCCTATACTTTCAGTTGTATGATAAGATGGATTCGGAAAGGGGTAAACTCGTGAAAGTACAAAATTCCTACTTGAAAAGGGTTGAATAAATGACGGTTTTCTCTGTAAGAGAAATATTTGAATATGCAAAAATACATAAATTATTGAACATCACAGCTTAAAACAAAGAAAAAACTTAATAGCCATCTCGTTAAATGTCGCGGTTACATAACAAATGCTGAGTAAATTTGATTGAATTCACAGAGTATAATCCCTGTAAATCAATCACATATGTCAAATATTTATGTCCTATATTTCTCTTACAGAGAGAAATATAGCAATGCGGTAAGATAAAAGACGGCACGAATGGTTGATATTACAGCCGGAATAGACATAAATCATTATAACACAGACCAATACACAAATTGGGATGAACTATGGATATGTCTTGACCTGCTGTAACAACTAAAAAACACACGACGAATGAGTACCCCCATAACCACCAGGGAGGAGCTTACGCGAATCCGCTGGTTTGTCATGAGTGCTTATAAAAATGAGAAAAAGGCAGAAGAAGCACTCAAAGGCAAGGATGGCCTGGAATATTTCATACCGAAACACTATGCCGTAAGAGTTTATCACGGTATGAAATCCAAAAGGCTTGTACCGGTCATCCCGAATCTCGTGTTCGTGCATGCTTCCCGGAAACAGATCACGGATTTCAAGAAAAACCATAATTTCCTGCAATTCGTAATGTGGGAGAAAAGCACGGGACAGGAATATATCGTGGTGCCAGATGAGCAAATGGACAGCTTTATCAAGATTGCCTCGCAATATGAAGAAACTACGGTTTATTATAAACCAGAAGAGATTGATGTGCGGAAAGGTACCCGTGTATGTATTCACGGCGGCAAGCTTGATGGAGTTAAGGGTATGTTTATGCGGGTAAAAGGGAAACGCAACCGCCGGGTGGTCGTGATGCTTGAGGGGATTATGGGGATATCGGCTGAGGTTCATCCCGATTTGATTGAAGTCATTTCCTGATATGGAAAAGTCTGGAATCCTCATTCACAGTTTTACGCAAATAAAAAACAATATCTGAATATATGTATTTTTGGATTGTAAATTGTTCACTGGCATTTTTGCTTTGTGTTCTCTGTGCGGGTATCGTCATTCCCCAGATTCTGCTAATCGCTTTTCGCAAACAGCTGTTCGACCTTCCCGATGAACGGAAGATACATCATTGTGCGGTGCCCCGATTGGGTGGTATCGCGTTCAAGCCGGTAGTCTTTTTCACAATAGCCTTATTACTGGGAATCAATATGGTACTGGGACATTCGGAAATGTTGTCTGAAATCGGAAACGATGTACGGCCTTTGGCTTTTGCTTTCTGCTCCATCATGGTACTATATCTGGTTGGCATGGCCGATGACCTGATCGGCATCCGTTATCGAGCCAAGTTTGTCATCCAGATTCTGTGCGGAGTGATGCTTATCGTCGGTGGGATATATATCAACAACCTATACGGTATCCTAGGCATTCATGTGGTGCCGTTATGGTTAGGGTATCCTTTGACCATTTTAATCGTGGTCTTCATCATCAATGCCATCAATCTGATTGACGGCATTGACGGATTGGCTTCCGGGCTATGCGGTGTCGCCTGCCTGTTTTACGGTCTGACTTTTTTCATGCTCCACCAGTATGTCTATGCCATACTGGCGTTCGCCACATTGGGAGTGTTGGTACCGTTCTTCTATTACAATGTTTTCGGAAATCCCGAACATGGCCGGAAGATCTTCATGGGCGACACGGGTAGCCTGACCGTCGGCATGATGCTCTGTTTCCTCAGTCTCAAACTGACCATGTGCGGTCTAGACGATAATACAGGAAATGTACATCCGATGGTGCTGGCTTTCTCACCCCTGCTGGTTCCTTGCTGCGACGTGGTCCGAGTCTACCTGCATCGGGTACGCAACGGGAAGAACCCGTTCCTGCCGGACAAGAATCATATCCACCATAAGCTGCTTGCTCTCGGAATAAAGCAGCGCAATGCCATGATTATCATTGTTTCCGTGTCAACAATATTCATACTGCTCAATATTCTTCTGTCCCTTTATCTCAATGTGAACTGGATCGTGCTGGGCGATATCCTGATATGGACTCTTGCCAACATCAGGCTGACGAAATCTATCGGACAACTTCAATCGGAACAGAAAACCAACAAATAAAAATCAATAAAATATGAAAATCAGATACATTTTATTCTTATTGACTGTGGCTTTCCTGCTGGGATCATGTGCCACACCGGAAGTCGCTTATTTCACGGACCTGAAACCGGGTACCGCAGAGCAAGTCTTGAACCCGCTGGAAATCCGGGTGCGTCCCGAAGACAAGATCTCAATACTGGTCAACAGCAAGGACCCCTTGTTGATGGACCTTTTCAATCTTCCGATCATATCCCGGCAAATCGGTGCGAAATCGGGAACATCCAATAGCCAGGGGATATCGGGATATACGATAAACAAGGATGGGGATATTGATTTTCCCGTGCTGGGGCATATCCATGTAGCGGGAATGACACGCGAGGAGATTGCCTCGTGCATAAAAAAGGAACTCGTCTCAAAGAATCTAGTGAAAGACCCGGTGGTAACGGTGGAATTCATGAACCTGACCGTTTCTGTGCTAGGTGAGGTTGCCAACCCCGGGCGTTTCAATATCGACAAGGACAGGCTGACGCTTTTGGACGCTTTAAGCATGGCCGGGGACCTTACCGTTTACGGGAAACGGGAGAATGTGCTGGTACAACGGGAGGAAAACGGTAAAAAGACATTGCATCAGGTTAACTTGAATTCGGGATACGACCTTTATGCCTCTCCCGTGTATTATTTACAGCAGAACGATATCGTTTATGTGGAACCTAACTCAATGAAAGCACGGCAGGCGACCGTCAACGGCAATAACGTCCGTTCAGCTTCTTTCTGGATGTCGCTAGCCTCGCTGCTGACAACCATTACCGTATTGATTGTGAAATAAATATATAATCAGATATGACTGTAAATCAAAAGAATATAAAACCGGGACAACAGGATGATTTCCTGCGGATACAGGATCTGTTATACCTGTGCCTCGCAAGATGGCAGTGGTTTGTCCTATCTTTAGCGGTAACAATCGGTGCCGCTACTGCCTATCTGTTACGCACCCCTACCATATATACACGTACCGCTTCGGTATTGATTAAGGAGGATTCCAAAGGCAAGTCGGTCTCCTCGGATTTGGAATCCTTCTCAGAGTTCGGGTTGTTCCAATCCGGTACAAATGTGAATAACGAACTCATCACCTTTCAGTCACCGGCTTTAATGACCGAGGTAGTTAAACGGTTGCGTTTGGATATGAATTACTTCGTTCCGGGGAAATTCCACCGTCAGGTGGCCTATGGACTGACATTGCCCGTGGATGTGACGATAAGCGACTTGCCTGAAAACGAATCGGCCGGTTTTACACTGGAAGTACAACCGGACAGCACGTTGCTCTTATCCGACTTCACACGTAACGGGACGGAGCTCGACGGAAAGGATATAAAGGGAAACTTGCTTGATTCCATCACTACGCCGTTAGGGAAAATCATTATCCATATAACACCCAATTACGTGAAAGGCGAGGCATATACATTGTATATAGGCAAATCCAGTTTGTATAATGCTGTAAACTCCTACTCGTCCAATCTGTCCGTTTCATTGAATAATGAGAAAGCGTCGGTTATAGACTTGTCATTCAAGGATAACTCCACTCAGCGGGCGGAAGATGTATTGAGCATGTTGATTTCTGTTTATAACGAGAACTGGGTAAAGGACAAGAACCAGATCGCTGTCAGTACCTCAATGTTCATCAACGAGCGTTTGGGCGTAATCGAACGGGAACTGGGGAACGTGGACGAGGATATTTCCTCCTACAAGTCAGAACACCTGTTACCTGACGTGCAGGCGGCATCAAGCATGTACATGGCCCAAAGCAGTGCGACCAACGCACAGATTCTGGCCTTGAACAACCAGCTTTACATGACCCGTTATATCCGGAACTATTTAGCCAACGATGCCAACCGTACCCAACTGCTTCCGGCCAACTCCGGTATTGAGAGTGTCAACATCGAATCGCAGATTGCTGAATACAACAAGCAACTGTTGCAGCGTAACAGCCTGGTTGCGAATAGTAGCGCAGAAAATCCGCTGGTCGTGGATATGGATCAAGCCCTGGCTTCTATGCGGGGAGCGATAATCAGGTCTATTGACAATCAAATAGTAACCTTGAATTCGCAGATAAAAAGTTTGCGGCAGACGGAGCAACAGACGACATCACGTATAGCGGCCAACCCTACACAAGCCAAATACCTGCTGTCGGTGGAACGCCAGCAGAAGGTAAAGGAGGCTCTTTACCTGTTCCTGTTGCAGAAGCGTGAGGAGAACGAGTTATCGCAGGCATTTACTGCCTATAATACCCGCATTGTCACCCCACCGCACGGCAGCATGTTGCCGACATCCCCTGTGCGTAAGAACATCTTTATGGTCGCGTTTGCTCTGGGGCTGCTTATTCCAGTAGTCATCATCTTTATGCGCGAGAACATGAATACCCGTGTACGGGGAAGAAAAGACCTGGAAAACGTGACCGTGCCATTCATCGGCGAGATTCCGTTGTTTACAAGAAAGAAGAAAGGGATATTCGGAAAGAAACCGCAGGAAGTCAAGGCCGTTGTCGTCAAGGAGGGCAGCCGTGACATCATCAACGAGGCATTCCGTGTATTGCGTACCAACCTGGAGTTTATGACCGGCAAGGATAAGACGTCGAATGTCATCATCGTGACCTCGTTCAATCCGGGCAGCGGCAAGTCGTTCCTGACTATGAACATCGCCATGAGCTTTGCCATCAAAGGTAAGAAAGTGCTGGTTATCGATGGTGACCTGCGCCACGGATCCGCGTCATCCTATATCGACTCTCCTGACAAGGGATTGAGTGACTATCTGGGAGGTCGTATCGACAAATTGGATGAGATTATCGTACCCGATCCGAGACATAAATCTATGGATATACTACCCGTGGGAACGATTCCTCCCAACCCAACGGAACTATTGTTCGACGAGCGGTTGAAGCAGGCAATTGATGCCGTAAGGGAGCGATACGACTATGTGCTGATCGACTGTCCGCCCATCGAACTGGTGGCCGACACGCAGATTATCGAGAAGCTGGGCGACCGCACCATCTTCGTGGTCCGCGCAGGATTGCTCGAACGGAGTATGCTCGCCGAACTGGAGAAAATCTACGGGGAGAAGAAATACAAGAACATGTCCCTTATCCTGAACGGAACCGAGGGCAGCGGCGGCCGCTACGGATACCGCTACGGCTATCGGTATGGTTATCACTACGGTTACGGTTCGGGTTACCATTATAGCTCCGATGAAAAACGCGTGGGGGTAAATGGCTGGTTATCAAATGATTAACAAACAATCATTCTCAAATAAAATCTTCATATCATTATGTGGCCTCTCAAAAAACGCATCTCGCTGAAAGAGAGCGGTATATTCGAGGATTTTACCGACTGTCACTCGCATATCCTGCCGGGTGTGGATGATGGTGTTCAGACGATGGAAGAAGCGTTGGAAATACTGCGCCTGTATGAAGAGTTGGGCATAAAATCCGTATGGCTTACACCGCATATTATGGAAGATATGCCCAACACCACAACGCACCTCCGGGAACGTTACGCTGAACTTCAAGCCGCCTATAGCGGCCCTATAAAACTACATCTTGCCTCCGAGAACATGCTCGACAACCTCTTCGAGGAACGGTTGGAAAAGAATGACCTGCTACCCTTGGGTAAGAACAGCGACCATCTACTGGTCGAAACCTCTTATTTCAACCCGCCGATGGGATTGAACAACATCCTGCTCCGCATCAAGGCCAAAGGCTACTATCCGCTTCTCGCCCATCCGGAACGGTATATTTATATGGGAGAATCGGACTATCAACGGCTGAAAGACATGGGCGTGAAGTTCCAGCTGAATTTACCATCACTTGTCGGAATATATGGAAAAAGCGTTCAAAAGAAAGCTAAACAACTATTGAAACATACAATGTACGATATGGTTGGCAGTGATTTACATACATTGACGCAATGTAGCCTTTTAATGAACATTGTATGTCTTCACTTGTCACTGTACGTTTAAAATAAAAATGAACATATGGAATATAATCAAGGTGGATATAGAAGCGAGTTGTTGATATTAAGCGGATTGTCGGATGACGAGTTATTGGAAAGGCTGATACCTGAAGAAGAAAGACATTCTCCACATGCGAATATGGAAAGGGCAAAGGATATTCTATGCCAATGCATGTCCAGGGTTAAAGAGAATCTGAAAGAAGTGTATAGCAAGCACAAGCATGTTGCAAATTTCAGCATTGATTTTGCATTGTATTTGATTCCTGTATTAACATCAAACCCAACAATACCTACGCATTTAGTCCCGGTACTGGCCATATTGATAATGAGACACGGTGCGGAATTTTATCGGAACAATAAAACCGAATTTGCACTAGAAAACTCATGGCAGATTCAATGCTTGTGTATTTCTTTACAGAAGATTGTAAACATTGACTACTCTCGAAGTGAAGGAGAACTTTTGAGGCGGCATACGCCAAACGTAATCAGCAGACATATACATCGAAAAGCATATATGCCCTTGCGGATGAAATTTCTATAAATCTTTTCATGAACTTGTCCATTCATGGCAGGCATTATCCAGCCCTATGATCATATTGAACTTTTGAATGTGTCAAAAACTTAGGGCAAATGCAGAGAAACTAAATCTATACACTCCCGCATCTCTGACACTTATCTTTTTTTTGATGATAATAATCCCGATATAGATTTCTGCTACAAATCTCATCGAATGAATTTTATTCAAAGAAAGAATGGGCGTAAATTGTTTGGGCAAATCAAGAAGATCTATGAAGAATGGCAAGGACAAGGATATACAGGCAACTGGACAGATTTTGTAAAAGATCTAAAATTCCGGTTGGAAACCGAAAGTAAAAAGAGCATTTACGACATGTTGAGTGCGGATTTGGACATGGTTCCACAATCATACAATATTATATCAGACGAACCGCCATTGGCTATGCCTTTATTGATATATGGGCATGAGCAGAAAGGAGAGCGTTTTGTTTGTTTTGGGGCTCTAATCGACTATTTTGATATGGTCTACTTTACTGGAGACAACTTGATGGAAGCATTTGCTAATATCAATGACTATTTAAAAAGAGGTGAAAATATACCTTCATACAATCCTTTGAAAGAAGAGGATAATATGTACTTAGGAGTCTATGAGGCATACAGAAGGATGCATAAGCACCGCTATGAAACAGAAAAGGAACTTGCTCTTTCGTTTCTTGCACTTGTTGATTTGGCATTTTTGAATGATCCCCTGGGCGTTCACGATGACATTTATGAATATGACAATTCATTTCGCAATGAGAACGTTTCGTTGCCGTATCGTTTTGGAAATCTTATATACAAGGCACAAGGATTCCGAACTTTTGAAATAAAGAATAATGATGTTGCCAGCTCAATAAAAGAATGGCAAGATGATTATTGCAGATATTTAGGTTACTTCCTTCCGGATGATGGAATCAGAAACATGGTATGCGCTGTGTTAAGTTCCATAATAAACGATGCCTGTATCTATTATCAATTCCCAGATAAAACCAAAATATTGCGAACAATCTCCCGGATGATTCAAAATAAGGAGGACTGGAATGAATGCCTTCATTATTTATTGGATGAAATAAATGAAATGTACCGACTCCTAAACGGGGCGAAGTTAACCAGCCAACACCATATGCTTGTTATGATTGTCAACGCCTTGTTATTTAGGCTGGCACATAGGGGAGAAATGACCGCCCCGTGTTTTTATCCAAATCTGATTGCCAATTCATTGGAAAGCTTGCTGTTTGTGTATAATGGCGAGTATTACAGTTTCCCCTTTGATAATTATAACGACATGCCGCTTAAACAGATGGATGTTGGTCACTATTCATTGTTGGATTTAATGGTTCTTAAACCAATGGCAAAAGAGGGCGTAAACTCTTGTGGTTTCTTATCCTCGTTTATCCCATGCCGTTTTCAGCATAAAGGAATGGGATGTCCATTGATAGGATTGTCCGATGATGAGAGAAAACGACGAGCCTCCATCGGTTTGGATTACGATTGGTGTCATCGGAAATGTGTTATGAATGAGTTGGATAGAAACATTAAATATACTCCTAATAATGAAAACTTATAAGATTGCCGTAGCCGGAACAGGCTATGTTGGAATGAGTATTGCCACACTGTTAGCACAACACCATCAAGTGACAGCCGTGGATGTCATTCCCGAAAAAGTGGAAAAGATAAACCATCAGGTGTCCCCCATACAGGATGAATATATTGAGAAGTATTTGGCAGAAAAGCCATTGAATTTGACGGCCACCCTCGACGGAGTAGCCGCCTACAAGGATGCCGACTTCGTGGTGATTGCCGCGCCAACCAACTACGACCCAATAAAGAACTATTTCGACACCAGTCATGTGGAAGAGGTCATCGAATTGGTAAAGAGCGTGAACCCTCATGCTATCATGGTCATCAAAAGTACCATTCCAGTTGGCTACACCGAAAACATACGCAAGAAACTGCACACAGAGAATGTGATTTTTTCGCCGGAGTTCCTGCGTGAAAGCAAAGCTTTGTATGACAACCTCTATCCCAGCCGTATCATCGTAGGCAGACCGGAAGGAGATAAACGCTTGGATGAAGCAGCACGTACCTTTGCCGCTTTGTTGCAGGAAGGAGCAATCAAGGAAAACATCGACACCCTCTTCATGGGGCTTACCGAAGCGGAAGCAGTAAAGCTGTTTGCCAATACCTATTTGGCATTGCGTGTCAGCTATTTCAACGAATTGGATACATACGCTGAAATGAAAGGGTTAGATACACAGGCCATCATTAACGGAGTAAGCCTTGACCCACGCATCGGCACACATTATAATAACCCCTCGTTCGGTTATGGCGGTTATTGTCTGCCAAAGGATACCAAACAATTGCTCGCCAATTATGCGGATGTGCCTGAAAATCTGATACAGGCCATTGTGGAAAGTAACCGTACCCGCAAAGATTTTATAGCCGACCGTGTTCTACACAAGGCTGGTTACTATGACTATTACAACCGTGGAGATTTTAATCCGAATGATGAGAAACGATGCGTTATTGGTGTTTATCGCTTAACAATGAAGTCTAATAGTGATAATTTCCGACAAAGTAGTATTCAGGGGGTAATGAAGCGTATTAAAGCAAAAGGGGCAGAAGTTATTATTTATGAACCCACGCTTGAAGATGGAAGTACTTTCTTTGGTAGTCGAGTTGTGAATGATTTACAGGCATTCAAAGCCCAAAGTCAGGCGATTATTGCCAATCGTTATGACAATTACTTAGACGATGTAAAAGGAAAGGTCTATACGAGAGATCTTTTCAGAAGAGATTAAGTCAATCAATAATTATTCCATAGAAACGGTTATGGCTATTTCGCTCAAAGAGAACTATTTAAAATCAATATATTTAGACTATGCAGATGAATATCAAATATTTATAATTATGAGAAATAAAATCACTTATCTACTTATATAAAAGTACAAGAGTTTCAAATCAAATACTTATTATATATTTATTCAAAATGCAGCAGGAAAGGAATTATAGCATAGATCTGTTAAAGACTATATTGGCTTTTCTAATTGTCTTACACCACTCACCTTCTCCATTTCATGATACTATGCAGCCCATAACCACATGTGCTGTACCTACATTTTTCATGATTTCTGGATTCCTTATATTTCGCAAAGAAATAAGTTTCAAACGAATCATGAAGAATGCCATAAGAATAATGAAAATATTTTGGGGGCTTTGCTGATTTTTTATATTTGGTTTTGGATAAGGCATGAAGAGCTATATATTCCAAATTTTAAAGATATTTGCTTAATGGTATTTGCCAACAATGAGCCTCTAAGCGGACATCTATGGTACTTAATGGCTTATGCATACGCTCTTATAGTAATTGCCATATTTACCTTAAAGGGTAAGATGCAGTACTTAAAATATATAGCAATTATCGGATTGGTCTTATATTTCCTATTTGACATTTGGCATATCTACTGCAATGTCCCGAAATATTTGACACTTGTATATTGTTTTAGAAATTTCTTTTTTACGGCAATTCCAATGATGTTTATTGGGAGTACAGTAGTAGATCGGAACTCTATCAGAACTAAGACAATAGCTGTATGGCTTATCTTTTTCCATTTGCGCCTGGGTTGAGATGAACAGTTTTCATGTGAATCATATTGCTGACGTGTATTTCTTCACTATTCCATTATCGTTCTTTCTGTTTTCCCTGTTTGTGAATTGCAAAATCAGAAAGCCCAACATACTCACAAAATGCGGAGAGAAGTACAGTTTATATATATATATATTACATCCAATTATAATAAAGCTGTTAACAAACGAGTTTGGACGAGATACTTATTTTGTCGGTATGATGTCTTTTATGCTAACCTTATTGGTTTCAGTTCTATATGCAGTTTTCAAAAATAAGATAAAATCAATAGCAAATAATAGTAAATCAATATGAAAGTAGTACTTCTTGCAGGTGGTTTTGGATCACGAATATCAGAAGAGTCACAGTTTAAGCCTAAACCCATGATTGAAATAGGGGAATGCCAATATTATGGCACATCATGAAAGAATATACCTATTATGGATACACGGAATTTATAATCTGTGCAGGCTATAAACAAGAATACATCAAAGAGTGGTTTTATAACTATTATCTGCACAATTCAGATGTAACGTTCGACTATCGCAATGGAAGAAACAATATGACCGTCCATCGGACAAATATGGAATCTTGGAAAGTTACGGTGGTGGATACAGGATACAACACAATGACAGGTGGACGGATAAAACGCATACAAGAGTATGTCGGCAACGAGACTTTCATGATGACATATGGTGATGGCGTTTGTGACGTAGAAATTGACAAACTTATAGAGTTTCATAAAAACATGGCAAACTTGCTACCCTCACTGCTGTAAAGATGGTTCAAGATAAAGGCGTTATTGATATTGAAAATGGAGCCGTTAAAGCTTTCCGTGAAAAAGTTCTACTGATGGTGCTCCTATTAATGCTGGCTATATGGTTTTGCAACCAGAAGTATTTGATTTGCTTGATGGTGATGAGTGCGTATTTGAAAAAGTCGCACTTACACAATTAGCGGAACAAGGTCAATTGATGTCATACGTGCATACTGGATTTTGGCAGTGCATGGATAATATCCGAGAAAAACATGCTTGAAAAACTTCTTCAAGAAAATAAAGCTCCTTGGAAACGGTGGGAACATAATGTTCCTATCTCAGAATTAATAAAATAATCAGACGCAATGATAGATATATACAATAATTTTTATTTAGGTAAAAGAGTCCTTGTTACTGGTCATACGGGATTCAAGGGATCTTGGTTATCAATTTGGCTTAATGAACTTGGGGCAGAAGTTATCGGCATAGGATTAGATCCCCATACCGAACGTGACAATTTCGTACTTTCGGGTATTGGAAACAGAATAAAGGCCGACATTCGTGCCGACATTCGTGATGCGGAAAAGATGAAACAAATTTTTTCGGAATATCAACCAGAAATTGTGTTTCATTTGGCTGCCCAGCCATTAGTGAGGCTTTCATATGAGATTCCAGTGGAAACTTACGAATCGAATGTGATGGGTACTATCCATATAATGGAAGCTATTCGCACTACCAGAAGTGTTAAAGTTGGTGTTATGATTACCACCGACAAATGTTATGATAACCGTGAGCAGTTGAATGGATATGTCGAGACCGATCCATTTGGTGGGTATGATCCTTATTCATCTTCAAAAGGAGCTTGTGAAGTTGCTATCCAAAGTTGGAGATGTTCTTTCTTCAATCCAGCGGACTATGGAAAGAAGCATACCATGTCTCTATCCAGTGTGCGAGCGGGCAATGTAATAGGTGGTGGAGATTGGGCAAAAGACCGTATTATACCAGACTGTATTCGTGCTCTTGAAACCACAAGGATTATCGACATCCGTTCTCCTCACGCGGTTCGCCCATGGGAGCATGTCTTAGAGCCTCTTTCAGGCTATATGTTACTTGCTAAAAAGATGTGGGAAAATCCGACAGAGTATTGTGAAGGATGGAACTTTGGCCCCGAACAAGAAAGTGTACTTACTGTTTGGGAAGTAGCAAGTGCTATAATAAAAAATTTTGGTTTTGGTGAACTCAGAGATGCTTCAGACTTAAATGCGCCTCATGAAGCTAACCTTTTGATGCTAAATATCAATAAGGTAAAAAGACGACTTGGCTGGCATCCGCGATTGAATGCAATGCAGAGCATAGCTTTGACTTCTGATTGGTACAAGCGTTACAAGACGGTGAATGTGTATGACCTCTGCACTGAAGAGATTCAGAAATTTCTTAAGGTATCAACTTTATGAGGGATACAACCTACGACAATGCAAAAGGAATTGGTCTGATATTAGTAATACTTGGGCATCTTTTGCCTTTTGGCAATCTCCAGTCCTCTATTATTTATTCGATTCATATGCCACTCTTTTTTACTAGTGCTTTTGATAATAGGCAACAAATATAAAAATGACATAAGAATGTTTGTGGATTCTTGTTCCCGGTGGAAGTTCTGTATCTTATTGATTTTTTTGTAATGCTATCTGCGATAAATAGAACCGTAAATATGTCATTGGCAGTGTATAACAACTATTTATTATATCTTCTCACTGCATTTTTGGGTATATCAGTCATCCTCTATATCAGCAAAAGGGTTCGCTTGAAGTCATTGAGCTATATTGGTAGAAATACTCTTATCCTTTTTGTAATACATGGTGTATGGATTGAGGTTTATAAAATGTTATTGGGACATACTGGCATATCACTGCATGATATGTATAATTTGTATTGTTATGTTGGCACTATAGTAGTTCTAATATGTTCTTTCATTTCGCTTTTGGCTTTAAGGAGAATATAATTCTATTATGATTCAACATTGAGAAAATTTTTAATATAGAAAAATGAAAGCATTTGTTACAGGTGCAAGTGGATTCATCGGCTCCTATCTTGTAAAGGCTTTAGTTGATAAAGGGCATGAGGTTTTGTGTCTAAAAAGACCAACTTCTAAACTTGATGCTTTTGAAGAGTATATCAATAAGGTAAAATGGGTTAACAACACGGAGGAATGGACGGCTACGGTACGTTCATTTAAGCCCCACATAATATATCATTTGGCATGGAACGGCGTTGCCGCATCAGATCGTACCATTTGGGAAAAGCAAGTATCCAATATTGCCATACAACAAGAGTTGCTTGATTTGGCACTTGAAGTGGGATGTAAGAAGATAGTAGGTATAGGTTCTCAGTCGGAATATGGCGACTTTGAAAATAAAATCGATGAATCATATCCTGTTAAACCCAAAACTGCCTATGCTGCAGTGAAAGTTGCCTCTTTGACTATTATGAAAAGTTTTTGTGAAAACAATGGTATAGATTGGTATTGGTTTCGCTTATTTCCCCTGTTTGGACCACATGAAGCCGACAGATGGTTAATTCCGAGCCTGATTAAAACATTGTAACCTCTGACCACATGGATTTAACTCCAGGAGAACAAAACTTTCATATTTATACGTCGGAGAATGTGCAAAAGCTATCATGATGGCACTTTATGCTGAAGGCAAAAGTGGCATTTACAATGTATGCTCAGATAATCCGATGCCTTTGCGGACACTTGTTGAAAAGATTCGCAACAAGGTAAATCCTAATTTTAAACTCAATTTTGGGGCACTTCCTTATCGCTATGGGCAATGTATGTATATGGAAGGAGATACCAAAGCGCTTCGTGCAAACATATATGACTTAAATACGTCCGACTTCGATGATAAGTTGGATATAACAATTGAATATTATCTAAAAAATATGGCAATGGAAAAGATAAGCTGTTCCGTCTTGCGCAACATGTGCGATATACGACATTACAGTTGTCACATAACGCAAACGAGTCGCATACAGCCGGTGCACTATCAATGGCGGATGTGATAGTGACTCTGTATGTAAACTACCTCAATAACTCTCCTGCGCTACAAGATACTCCAGAACGCGACCGTTTTATACTTAGCAAGGGGCATTGTTGCGCTTCTTTGTATGCACTATTGGCCGAAATGGGTTACTTTCCTATGAGTGAATTGATGGCTCATTTCGCAGGAAATGGCACACACTTTTTTGCGCACGCATCGCATACACTTCCAGGCGTTGAGCTATCCACAGGAAGTCTCGGACATGGTTTGCCGGTCGCTTGTGGACTTGCTTTAGGCTCGAAACGCAAAGGTATTAAAAATGCTATATACTGCCTTGTCGGTGATGGCGAGATGAACGAAGGAAGTAATTGGGAAGCAATTATGTTTGCTGCACATAACTCTCTCGATAATCTATGTTTGATTATTGATAAAAACAAGATGCAGGCTCTTGGAGATACTAAAGAAGTGCTTTGCATGGATCCACTTCCTGAAAAACTTCAATCTTTTCAATGGAATGTAATAGAAATTGACGGACATGACTATAATCAAATCATAGCCGCTTTTGAGAATTTCAAGAATTGTAAGAGTAAGCCGTCGGTCATCGTAGCAAATACCATTAAAGGAAAAGGCGTAAGTTTTATGGAACACAATCTGCGATTTCATTATTCAGCACCATCGGCTGATGAACTTGTAAAAGCGAAGGAGGAACTGTTATGAGGACAAGTTTTATAAATCAACTGATTGAAGAAGCGCGTCATAACGACAAAATATTTTTGTTAGTCGGAGATCTTGGCTATCATGTTGTTGAACCGTTTGCACAAGAGTTTCCTAATCGTTTCGTAAATGTCGGAATTGCAGAACAGAATATGGCAGGTGTCGCTGCCGGTTTAGCCATGTCTGGTTATAATGTTTATTTTTATTCTATTGGTAATTTTCCTACGCTACGGTGTTTAGAACAAATCCGTAATGACATAGCCTATCACAATGCCAATGTAAAAGTCGTTGCTGTGGGGGCCGGATATGCATACGGAAGTCTTGGAGCAACCCATCAGGCTACCGAAGAAATAGGATGTCTTCGCTCATTACCTAACATGGTCGTTGCTACTCCAGGCGATCCAATAGAGACACGTGCTATAACGAAATTGTCGGCTAACTACGATGGGCCAATGTACATCCGGTTAGGAAAAGCCGGAGAGAAGATTGTTCATAAAGAAGAAACTGTAAAATTGGAAATTGGCGATATTTGCTCTATAAAGATTGTGAAAGAGAATAGAAAAGCCGTATTTGCTTGTGGCAATATACTTGATGCTGCATACCATCAAATCAAGAATAACCATCTTCCTTACAATCTGTTTAGTGTACCATTCGTGAAACCGATGAACATTATGCAACTGAAAACTATCGTAGAGAATCACCAAGATGGTATCATTACAATAGAAGAACATCAGAAATCATGCGGGATGGGATCTGCCCTCATTGAAATACTCAATGATTTATATGCAGAAGGGCAGATAAAACATTACCCCAAGGTAAAACGCATTGCAATACCTGATGAATTTGCTGATATTGTTGGTACGCAGATATATCTGCGAGAACATGAAGGTTTGAAAATTATCTAAGAATGGCTTCCATATTACACCAAATAGCCCAAAATATAGGCATGGATAAAGCCATAGCTTATACTTCAGGGGCACGTATCGTTCAGGGTATTTCAGGAGTTGGTACGATGTTTTTCTATCCACATTTCTAACAGGCATAGAGCAAGGATTTTATTTTACATTTGGAGTATATTGGCACTGCAAGTCTTTTTTGAACTCGGACTTACAGGCATTATGCAACAATATGTTGCCCATGAAGCCTCCCATCTTAATCTTGATGAAAACAAGCAGTACCAAGGAGAAGAACAATATCAATCCCGTCTTGCTTCATTAGTCAAATTTTGCTTGAAGTGGTATTCTGTTTTAGCTGGCGTAGTCCTCGTGTTTCTCATCATCGTTGGCAATATCTATTTCTCCAAATATGGCAATTCACAGTCATCCAGTGTTGAATGGAAATTGCCATGGATAATCATTTGTATCGGCACATCAATATGTATATTCCAATCACCGTTAACTGCGATATTGCGAGGTTTGGGATATGTGAAAGACATGAGTAAAATAGGCTTTTATGGACAGATAATCAATCCTCTTTGTATTTGGTTAGGGCTTGTGCTTGGGCTGAAACTTTATGTTATGGGCATTGGATTTGCCATGTCTGTGGTTATTTGGCAAGTTTATGTAATACGCAAAGGATTATACCGCATACTTACAAATCTCCTTAAAACAAAGGTTTCCGAGAAAGTGAACTATTTTAACGAAATATTCCCTTATCAATGGAGAATTGCGCTGAGTTGGATAAGTGGTTATTTTATATTCCAACTATTCAATCCTGTGCTTTTTGCAACAGAGGGAGCAATAGTAGCAGGTCAAATGGGCATGACACTACACGCTCTCAATTCAATACAATCTCTTTCATTAAGTTGGATGAACACAAAAATCCCTATGATGTCAAAGTTGATAGCACTAAGAGAGTATGTTAAACTTGACACAATGTTTAAGCAGACATTAAAGCAGATGGTATCAGTATGCTCTGTTTTATTAGCGGCTTTCTTCTTGTGCCTATGTATATTAAATACGTCACAACTTGAGTTTAACAACACCATTTTGGCTGACCGTTTTCTCGGATATGTCCCAACACTGCTGATGATAGTACCCATATTTCTACAACAGTTTACAGGCTCGTGGGCTACATATCTACGTTGCCATAAGAAAGAGCCATTTTTAGTCAATTCTGTAGTTGGAGGTCTTTTGTGCATGGCTTCTACAATAGGCTTAGGCAATATTTTTGGTTTGTATGGCATTACTGTAGGATATTGCATCATTCAGATATTTCTATGTTTTTGGGCACACAAAATATATATATCAAAAAAAACAGAGTGGCATAAATTAGAGTTATAATGAATCCGATACTTACAATAGCAATCCCCACATATAACCGACCTGATAAAATTTACGAACAGGTCATGGGGCTAATCCCGCAATTAACCGATGAGGTGCAATTAATCGTGCAAGACAATCATAGTGACCAGCCTGTGGAATCGCTGTTCAGCAATGATGTCAAAGCTAAATGTACCTTTTTGCGTAATAAGTATAACATTGGTGCTGATGCCAACATAGCCAAGTGTTTTGAACTTTGTGAATCCCCTTGGCTTCTCGTATTGGGTGATGATGACCCGGTGGAGGATTTCGCTGTTGCTACAATTCTTGAAGACATCAAGAACTCTGAAGCGGGCAGAATATTCCTCTGTTATGATTGGAAACAAAGTTATGTAGCTCATGGACTTGACGAATTTCTTGCTCATTGCGATCAACGATATTGGTGTTTGTTCTGGATGAGTGGATGCGTATATCATCTGCCTTTGCTAAAGGATTTTTTTCACCAGTATTTTTATTCCATATCAACCATGCAACCCAATATAGTGTTGTTGGTAAATGCTTTGGCTAATCACCCGGAATATAGTATTGAGGTAACAGGCAAACATATCCATAAATTAGCGGGACCTGATACGCATTGGAACAGAGAGGTGTATATCTACGCATCATTGTTTATGTTTGATGTTCTTTTCAAATATAAGTCAAAATTAAAATCCACACTATTTCATACAGTTGCCGACCTATTGTATCGTCATGTAATTACAATGGTTAAAACTGAACGCGATTTTTCTCATGCTTTTGACCTTATGATGAGAATTACAAAACGAAGGGGGATAATAAACACTGTTCGCTATGATTTTCATTGGTTTATCAGATGCTTATATCATGTAATTATTAGGAAATGATCATGGTTAGGAATCCTAAAATTTCGATTATTGTTCCTGTATATAAAGTAGAGAAGTTCCTTTCGGAATGTGTTAGCTCTATTCTTACCCAGTCGTTCAGGGACTTTGAACTAGTCCTTGTTGATGATGGCTCGCCCGATGAGTGTCCACAGATGTGTGACAAATATAGTCTAAATGATCCTCGTGTGGTCACGTTTCATAAGAAAAACGGAGGTATGTCCTCCGCTCGTAATTTCGGACTCGACCATGCCAAAGGACGCTATATTATGTTTGTGGATAGTGACGACCTACTGGCCGAGGATGCGTTGGAACGCCTGTACAATGAAATTATTACCACAAATGCAGATGTGGTATTGGGTAGAATCATTCGATTTGATGCAAAAAGCGGGAAATCGCGTCCATACACGCATCTTGAGGATTACAAAGAAATGAGCGGCAAACAAACTTTGGAGATGTTGCTGAAAGGTAATCCGCTCAATATTAGTGTGTGTGGAGGGATGTATAAACGAGAAGTATGGGATGAAGTGAGAATGCCTGTAGGTTATGTTTGCGAGGATTGGTATATTATGCCCGATATATATCTGCAAAAAGACATAGCCGTTGTTTTTTTACCAATGCTTGTCTACCTATACCGAGATAATGCTCAAAGTACAATGTCGGGAATGTACCGTCACTGTAATTCACAAGTGATAGATGTTGCTGAACGTGTTATTCAAACTATAAAACAAATTGATAATGAATTGTATTACAAAACTCTATGGAGCAATATAAAAAGAGTTTGGAAATATGTCGGCATAATTTATTCTCAGAAACGTAGAAAAGATGAATTAGATTTTCTCTCCAAAGTCCGTATCTTCATTAAATCATATTGGACAGACTTAATCAACGCAGACAAGATGAATACAGAAGAACGATTAGGAGTTTGGGCCTTTTGCTTTTGCGAGCCTATTTGTAGATTACTTTACATGTTGAAATATTCTAAGACGGATTAGTATCCACCTATTTTTATTGACTTATCCAAATAATTGCAAGAGATGCTTAAGTACCTAAAGGATATTTCCAGCGGTTTTTTCATCCTCGTAGTAGCATTCAGCTACAGCATCTACTTCGTTATTGCCACATTTTTAGGAATCCCACAAGAGGGTGTGGTATTTCGTTTGTATAGTGGCATCTTAGCCGTGGTAGTTGCATTCGTATTTTTTTTGTCCATCCATCGTATTCCGAGACGCATCTACATCGGTGGGTTGTTGTTGTGTGCAATAATAATATTGCTTTATTTTTCCACCAGATGTTTCTATGATGAAGTTAACAACCGATACACTTCCTATTTTTTATCAATGGGAGTCAGATTTATATCTGCCGTATTGACAGGGATGTATATGCTTTCACATGACGATATAATGAAAAAGGTAGAATATGCTCTTCTGCCTTTTATTTTATTATATACTATAACCTTGGCATCAGTCGCATTCACCGCCAACATCGGTGTAAATATTGCGCAGACATTCAATACAGACTTTCTTAACTACCAAAGCATCTCGTATTATTCAATCTTCGCTTTTGGTTTCAATATGTATCTTATTGTTCAGTGTAGTAATTCATATACACGCTATAGAAGATATATCTTGATAGCCTTGGCTATTTTACAAGTGATAATAACCATTATGGCTGGCGGGCGCGGTGCATTTGTGCTTGGTTGCGTATTTACTCTCTATTTTGCTTTAAAACATATTACATTCAGTAAACTTATCAGCTATATCTTAATTGGATTAGCTGTATTGCTTACAATAAATGCCATCCTGTCGGACAATGAAATTTTCAAGATGGGATTTGAACGTATATTCAATTTTTTTGGTAATACAGAAGCTATTGGAACAGATAACAGGTGGATTCGTTGGAATTTAGCATGGAATGCTTTTACTAAAAGTCCTGTTTTCGGACATGGCTTAGGCTCTGTGTTTTATGAGGTCGGATTTTATTCTCACAATATCTTTACCGACATGCTTTGCGAAGGAGGCGTGGTTCTTTTCTTAATATTCATCTTTGTTTTGATGAAATTTATCCGGGCTTCCCAAATATTGATAACTGAAGACTACAGAAATGAAATTATAGTAATAGTGTTCCTTTGCTCATTTGTGATGAACAGTTTCAGCGGATATTACTTGTCGGATACCGGAATTTGGTTATCTCTTACTTACGTCTTGTGCAAAAACTCATTAAATAACCGATTATACTAATGAATCAAAAACTTAAAATGATTTTTTCGCCAAGTATGCTTACGTGTATTTGGGACTTACTTACAAAATATTTACCTACGTACTTGTGGGTGGCGATAACACGCCCAAACAAGCAATGCTGGCTCATTACCGAACGCCCGACTGATGCCCGGGATAATGGATATGTATTATTTAAATGGTTATGCCAGAATCACCCAGAGAAAAATGTCATTTATGCCATTCGTAAGAATGCCGCCGACTATGCCAATGTCGCGAATTTAGGTAAGGTCATAGAATACGGTTCCTATCAGCATTGGTATTATTATTTTGCAGCCTCTATTTGTTGCGACACATCTTGGGGAATATGCTGTCCTAATTCCATGACATATCTGATAATGCGTAATGTACTTCCTCCTCGCAGCAAGCGAGTTTTCTTACAGCATGGCATCACAAAGGACTATATGCCACAAGGACGGAAGCGTAAACTGAATGCGGATATTTTTGTGTGTGGTGCTTATCCTGAATGGGAATATATCAATACCTATTTCGGATACACGAATGGTGAGGTGAAATACTTGGGATTTGCTCGTTACGACCGTTTGTGCGATACATCTGATAAAGTTAGCGTAAAACAAATATTATATATGCCCACATGGAGAGCCTACTTGCGCAATGACCGACATTTTGAACAAAGTCAATATTATCAAAAAATAAAAGAGGTATTAACCCATTATGAACTCTACAACATTTTGGAACAAAACAACCTTGAACTGATTTATTTTGTTCATCCGTCAATCCGGGAAAGGAAACGATATTTTGAGCCATTTGCAAATTCCCGCATCAAGGTGCTAAATAACGAAGATTATGACTTACAAAAATTAATATGTTCAGCAAGTCTTTTAATAACTGATTTTTCCAGTATATATTTTGATTTTGCTTATCAAAAGAAACCTGTAATCTATTACCATTTCGATTATCAGCAATATCGAAAAGAGCATTACAGTGAAGGGTATTTCAATTATGAACGAGATGGCTTTGGCCCAATAGTTTATGATTTGCAATCATTAGTCAAAAATATAAGTTCAATAGTGGCGGACGGCTTTAATATTTCTGATGAGTTTTCACATAGATCGACACGTTTCTTTCCTGTGAGAGATTGCAATAATTGCTTAAGACATTATGAAGCTATTTACAAATTAGAAAAAGAAAAACGAGTATGAATCTGATTTTTTCGTTAACAAGACCATGGCTTTTAATAATGGTTATATTGTTACATTATCGAGTTTTCAATGATGACTTATTAATAAACTTCTGGGGGATTTAGTTGATACACAGCAGTTTATATGTCAACTATGCAAAATTGCTGTTCCATTATATTTCTTAATGAGTGGTTATTTCCTGTATAATAAGAAAAATTAACTTCCTCTACCTATAAACAAATCTTGATAAAGCGTGTCAAAAGTCTTATTGTGCCGTATTTACTGTGGAACTTAGCATCTTTGATTCTAAATATCTTAGGAGGAAATATTCTATTCCATTCCAAAGATATAGGAGACATCTTGATTCTATTTATCAAACAAACACCGAGTTTAGGCCCAATCAATCATCCACTATGGTATTTAAGGGATTTATTCATATTTGTTTTGATTTCTCCGATATGCTATATCATTGGTAAAAGTGTGTTTAAGCATGTTCTTTTTGGTGCTAATATTATTATGGCTTATAGGTTTAGGTGACACAATAACTTATGATGGATTTGGTGGGTTATTATTTTTTATAGTGGAATTTTACTTAACATAAATGATATTGATATATACCGTAAGATTAAGGTCCTGGCAAATAGAATCCATTTGTACATTGCAGCATATATGATTTGTTCCATTCTTCTTGTGCTTTACAGAGACGATTTGTCTGGTATCTATTTGAAGTTGTGCACATTGGTTGGCATATGGCTGTTCGTATCTTTGTTGGAACGCCATAAAACAGATTGATAAAATCCCATAGTTGGAATTTGAGCCAAAACTCGTTTTTCTTATACTGTATGCACGGTATATTTACTGGGAGCGTTTCAGGCATATTGACCAAAATAGCCATTATTGTTCAGCATCCGCTAATATTTATTTTATTGCAAGTCATAATAATCTCTGGCGCAATAGTCGTTTTATGCTTGTTTTCAAAATTAGTCAAGAATATTACTCCTACTGCCTACTCGATCCTTTCAGGAGGCAGATAATTTTGTTTAAATCAATTCAATATTTATAATAATGGAAAAGAATAAACTATGTATAGTCTACAATACAGCACCGCGTTATAGGGAAGCTATTTTTCGGGCTATTGATGCGGAGTGGAACTGTGATTGGTATTTTGGACATACAACGACTGATATTAAAGAAATGGACACTTCATTGTTAAATAAAGTGTACTATTACAAGACTTATTGGTGGGGGCAGAAGTTTTATTGGCAACATGGAATACTCGGTTTGCTATTCCGTCATGATTACCGTTTGTTCTTTATGTTACTTGAAAGCAGATGCCTCACGGCTTATTTGTTTTTCTTCTTGGCTCATTTTTTCTTTCCCAAGAAAAAAGTATATATATGGACTCATGGGTGGTATGGTAAAGAAACTAAGATTGAAGCCAAATTGAAATTATGGTTGTTTCGTCATGTAGATGGAATTTTTGTCTATGGCAATCATGCTAAATGTTTGCTCATGGAGCAAGGGTTATCTGAAAAAAAACTTTTTGTAATTCATAATTCATTAGCATATGATAAACAGCGAGCAATCAGAGAGCGGATTAAACCTTCTGACATTTATAAGGAACATTTCAATAATCGTTGTCCCACATTAATTTTCATAGGTCGCCTTACACCAGTAAAACGATTAGATTTACTAATAGATGCAGTTTCCCTATTGAATGCGCGTAACGAGTATTATAATATAGTGTTTGTGGGAGATGGTGAAATGCGGAGTAATCTTGAAAAAATGTATCAGAGAAAGGGTTGACAAAAAATGTATGGTTTTATGGTTCTTGTTATGATGAACAAACAAATGCTGAACTTATATATAACGCAGATATGTGTGTCGCACCTGGTAATGTAGGGCTAACGGCAATACATGCCATGACTTTTGGATGTCCTGTCATTACGCATAGCGATTTTAAATGGCAAATGCCAGAATTTGAAGCAATTCATCCAGGTAAAACAGGAGACTTTTTCATCCGTGATAATGTTTCAGCATTGGCCGATACAATCAGCCATTGGTTTACTGTAAAACAAAGCCAGCGTGAAACTGTACGCCAAAATTGTTTTCACGAAATTGACACTCAGTGGACTCCGCAGTTTCAAATGGAAGTGATAAAAAGATATTTAAAATAGCTATGGTTCAATACATTAAAGGGTTTATTAAAAATGCAATAAACCCTGCGACATCTTTATTTGCCTTAATTGACGATATGTCAAAAATTGATCAAAAGGCAAAGATATATAGAAATGCCCACATTGTAAATTCAACTGTTGGACGATATTCTTATATTGGAATAAATTCTTGGGTAAATCATGCTGAAATAGGGCAATTTTGCTCAATTGCTTCTAATGTATTTATTGGGATGCCCCAACACACAATGGAGTTTTTGTCAACATCGCCAATTTTTACTGAAAGCCACAATGCACTTGGAACCTCGTGGATAAAGTATGATATAACAAGTCCTCACCAATATACATACATAGGCAATGATGTTTGGATTGGTTTTGGAGCATTAATAAAAGGGGGTGTGCGAATTGGTGATGGAGCTATCATCGGAGCCGGTGCTGTAGTTACTAAAGATGTTCCCGACTATGCCATTGTGGCAGGAGTACCAGCTCAAATAATCCGTTACCGTTTCTCTGAGGAAATCATAGAGAAGTTGAAATCATTGGAATGGTGGAATCTCGAAGTTGATACGCTCATTCAGATTATATCCATCTTTCAGAAAATACCCCAATTGGATGTAGTTGAGGAAATTGATAGGTTAATAAATATTAAAATGGGGGGGGTAAGTAATCTCATTCCTACTTATGCCATGTTCCCAAGGAGGACTGTGGCATGAATGTTATTTCGATAAATAACGACAACAAAAAACAAGCTAAGCGGTTGTTGCAAATAAATGTAACTGCCAACTGGGGTAGTCATGGACGTATTGCTGAAGGTATTGGTGAAGCTGCTATGGCAGCAGGTTGGGAAAGTTATATTGCTTATGGAAGGTATATGCAACCAAGCCAATCGCATTTGATAAAAATAGGTACTCGTTGGGATCAAGCGTGTCACTTATTTCAAACACGTCTTTTTGACCGTCATGGACTTGCATCACAACGAGCTACATATAGTTTTGTGAATAAGATAGAACAGATAAAACCTGATATCGTACATTTACACAATATTCATGGATATTATTTAAACTATCCCATTCTATTTAATTATCTGCAGAAAAATAACATACAAGTAATATGGACCTTGCATGATTGTTGGGCTTTTACAGGACATTGCGCTTATTTTTCGGTGGAGGGATGTGAAAAATGGAAGGAACAGTGCCATAATTGTTCATTGTTAAAGTCATATCCAAAAGCTACTTTTTGATCGTAGCAGGATGAATTTCCTATATAAAAAAAGCAGCTTTACGTCAATAAAGAAGGTGATTTTAGTGCCTGTTTCTGATTGGATCAAGGGTTTGGTTAGCTTTTCATTCTTAAATCAATATCCAATGCATCGAATTTGGAATGGAATTGATATAGAACAGTTCAGACCTTGCGATAGAAAAGAGGCCATAAGTAAATATGGAACTTATATACTTGGTGTTGCAAGCAAGTGGGAAAAACGCAAAGGACTTGATGATTTTCTTGCCTTACGGCAATGCTTACCTGAATATATTTCTATAGTACTTGTAGGTTTAAAGAAAGAACAATCACGATTGCTCACAAAGGGCATTATTAGCATAGAACGAACCGAAAATATCGAACAAATGCAAAAGTTGTATTCGGGAGCATTGGCATTTATCAATCCTACGTGGGAAGATAATTTCCCTACTACCAATCTTGAAGCACTTGCATGTGGAACTCCTGTTGTGACTTACAACACAGGTGGCAGTGTGGAAGCTATTAATCCAGCAACAGGTATTATTGTTGAACAAGGAGATATTATTGGCTTAGCGAAAGCTATTAACAAAATTGAAGCAATCGGACGAAACAATTATACAGAAGTATGCCGTGCACGAGCTGTTTCCAACTTTAATAAAGTTGATCGTTTCCACGAATATATCAGTCTATACGACAAGTTATAATTATATACTATTTGATAATATATAATTGTAAGTCGTATTTATTCGCCAATCGCTATAAGTTTTTTTCTTACAATAGTTAAGCATCACATAATACCTCAGAATACTATTTATGCCCCGATATAGATCATAATTGATAACTTCATATAATATGTTACACGATGAAAATATCTGTAATAACAGTCACTTTCAACAGTAGCAATACTGTAAGAGATACTATTGAAAGTGTCTTTCTCCAAACTCACAAAGATATTGAATATATTATCATTGATGGAGGGTCAAAAGACAACACGATTGATATTGTGCGAGAGTATGAGGCGCAGTATAAAGGACGGCTACGTTGGATTAGTGAATATGATCGTGGTATCTATGACGCTATGAACAAAGGTATTGCAATGGCCACAGGTGACATTGTGGGCATACTTAATAGCGATGACTTCTACACTTCTCCTGATGTATTGGCAATGATAGCGAAAGTAATGTCTGATACAAATTTGGATGCTGTATATGGAGATGTGCATTATGTGAGTAGTAGCAATTTAAGTAAATGCGTCCGCTACTATACATCTCGCCCATTCCATCGAAGTTGGATGCGGTTTGGTTTCATGCCGGCACATCCGTCTTTTTATTGTCGGCGTTCTGTATATGAGAAATTTGGAACTTTCGATTTATCGTATAAAGTTGCCGCTGATTTTGAAAATCTGTTGCGCCTGATATTCATACACCACATCCGCACCCGCTATATAGCCAAAGATTTTGTGACTATGCGCATAGGAGGTGTATCTTCTTCCGGCTTTCGTAGCCATAGGCAAATCATGCGTGATCATTTAAGAGCCTTGAAGCAAAATAGGGTGTTTTCCAATCCTCTATTCCTGTGTATGCGTTATCCTTACAAAGTGTGTGAAATCGTTGTAACAAAAATAAATAACATATTTCGATATAAATAAAATGAAAGCTCTTATTACAGGCATCACTGGTCAGGATGGTTCCTTCTTGGCCGAGTTCCTTTTAGCAAAAGGTTATGACGTGCACGGCACGATACGGCGTTCATCGGTAGACTTCCGTGAGCGTATCGCCCATTTGGAAGGACATCCCAATTTTCACCTGCATTATGCAGACTTAGGTGACTCCATGAGTATTCTGCAAGTAGTGAAAAAGTAAGGCCGAATGAAATCTATAATCTGGCCGCACAAAGCCATGTGCAGGTGTCGTTTGACTCACCGGAATTTACAGCGGATGTGGATGCGACCGGCGTATTGCGTATCTTGGAAGCTGTGCGCCAATGCGACCTGACTGATACTTGCCGAATTTATCAGGCTTCGACTTCAGAACTTTACGGCAAGGTGGAGGAAGTTCCTCAAAATGAGAGCACTCCTTTCCACCCTTACAGCCCATATGCCGTGGCCAAACTCTATGGTTACTGGATTGTGAAAGAGTACCGGGAGGCTTACAACATGTTTTGCTGTTCGGGTATCCTGTTCAACCATGAGAGCGAACGCCGTGGAGAGACTTTCGTCACCCGGAAAATCACCCTCGCCGCTGCACGTATCGCGCAAGGCAAGCAGGAGAAATTGTATTTGGGAAACCTCTTCATTGCGTGACTGGGGATATGCCAAAGACTATGTAGAGTGCATGTGGCTAATTCTTCAAAACGAAAACCAGAGGATTTCGTGATAGCTACTGGTGAGCAGCATTCCGTGCGCGAGTTTTGCCAGTTGGCTTTCCGTTATGCCGGAATAGAACTGTGTTTTGAAGGAGAGGGAGAGAACGAAAAGGCATAGATACGAAAACCGGCAAGGTACTGGTAGAAGTGTCTCTCGACTTTTACCGTCCGACCGATGTAGTGAATTTATGGGGGAATCCGGCAAAAGCTAAACGAGAATTGGGTTGGAATCCGCAGAAGACCACTTTCGAGCAACTTGTTAAAATCATGGTGGATGCGGACATGGCCAAGGTGGCCGTGGAGCGTGCCGGAGAACATGTACGCACCAACTTGGAAGAATATCTGGAGAAAGGAATCGTAAAATGATGGAAAAGAACGCAAAAATCTATGTGGCAGGCCACCGGGGAATGGTAGGATCTGCCATTGTCCGTGAACTGGAACGTCAGGGCTACACGAACATCATCACCCGAACGCACAAGGAACTTGACCTGACACGCCAAGAAGCAGTAGAGCGTTTCTTTACTGAGGAAAAGCCGGAATATGTGTTTCTTGCCGCGGCTAAGGTGGGAGGTATCATAGCCAACCAATCGGCATTGGCGGACTTCATGTATGAGAACATGATTCTGGAAATGAACGTCATTCATGCGGCTTGGAAGAACGGTTGCAAAAAGCTGGAATTTCTTGGCTCGTCTTGTATTTACCCCCGTATGGCTCCACAGCCCATGACGGAAAGTTGTCTGTTGACAAGCGAACTGGAAAAGACCAACGAGGCATACGCACTGGCCAAAATATCCGGTCTGAAATATTGTGAGTTCTTGAACCGTCAATATGGTACGGACTACATCAGCGTAATGCCCACTAACCTTTACGGGCCTAACGACAACTATCATCCCGAACATAGTCATGTATTACCAGCCTTGATCCGCCGTTTCCATGAGGCTAAAGAACAGAGGCTTCCCTATGTGACCTGTTGGGGTGATGGCAGTCCACTTCGTGAGTTTCTGTATGTGGACGACCTTGCCAACTTGTGCGTGTTCTTGATGAATAACTACAGCGGTAATGAGACCGTAAACGCAGGAACAGGAAAGGAACTGACTATTAAAGCCCTTACTGAACTTGTGGCCAAAATTATCGGTTACAGTGGTGAAATACGTTGGGATACGACCCGTCCGAATGGAACACCGAGAAAGTTACTCGATGTGTCAAAGGCAACCGCTTTAGGTTGGACTTACAAAACCGAATTGGAAAACGGCATACGTCTTGCCTACGAGGATTTTTGAATAATCCGATGCGGGCGGAGAGATAAAAATAACATAAAGTGGTGATTATAGCGGTAGGGAATACACCTCTTCCCATTCCGAACAGAGAAGTGAAGACTACTTGCGCCGATGGTACTACATTTAGTGGAAGAGTAGGTAATCGCCAAAGAGATAATTCTTTTTATTAATAGTAAAGTATCTGAAATATGAAAAATATTTTTAGTAATTAGGGCAGCCTCTCACGTTGGAGGACGAGGCTGTCAGAATGGATGGTAGCAATACTTCTTACCCTTGCTACTGTATAGATGTCTTATGATGTCTATTAGTCCTATGTCGCATAGGATGAAACAGAGCGGTTCGCTGCACAGTTGAATGTATATGGATTATACGATAACTTAAAAAGCAAGCGAGAACAGGATGAGCTACTTGAGGTTTGGAAAATCTAATCTTCCAGTGGGTTTGAAGGATCCCACCAAAAAAATCCTTCATTTTTCATTTACAGATATAGCTTTCAAAGATCTATATGCAAATCATACTGTTATCCGGCGGCTCGGGCAAACGCCTGTGGCCGCTTTCCAATAATACACGGTCAAAGCAATTCATTAAACTGCTGACTGCGCCCGATGGCTCGAAAGAGTCGATGGTGCAACGGGTGGTACGGCAATTACGGGAAGCTGGTATCTGCGATTCAATAACCGTAGCGACGAGCCAGTTGCAGCGGGATGTCATCATCAACCAGCTTGGAGAAGAGATTCCTGTAGTTACGGAACCGGAGCGTCGCGATACATTCCCAGCTATCGCTCTCGCAAGCTCGTATTTGGCCTACGAACGAAAATGTTCCACCGATGAGATTGTAATCATCATGCCTTGCGACCCTTATACTGAAGCTGGTTATTTTGATACGATTCGCAGGATAGCGGATGCAGTGAAAAACAATGTAGCCGAACTGGTATTGATGGGAATTAAACCCACATATCCGTCAGCAAAATACGGATATGTAGTGCCAGCCAATGATGTACAAAACAAAGGAACATTTCAAGTATCACGCTTTACGGAAAAACCAGATATGATGACTGCTGAGAAACTTATTTCGGAGGGTGCTTTCTGGAACGGAGGCGTATTCGCTTTCCGGTTGGGGTATATGATAGACATTGTAGCCCGATACATCCAAACCGACATTTTTGCGGAAATCCGTTCTCGCTATGTGGAATTTCCGAAAATCAGTTTTGACTACGAAGTCGCTGAAAAAGCGCAGTCGGTAGCCGTCGTACCTTTTGCCGGAGAGTGGAAAGACCTTGGTACATGGAATACGTTGACTGATGAACTATCGGAACACACCATGGGCAATGTTATCATGGATGAAGAATCCGAGAATACCCACGTCATCAACGAACTTGGACTGCCAATCATGTGTATTGGCACACGGAATCTGGTCATTGCGGCATCGAATGACGGAATCCTGATTTCGGACAAGAATAAAAGCGAGAACATCAAGACCTACGCCGACCTTCTGCAATATCGGCCGATGTTCGAGGAACGTCGTTGGGGTGAATACAAAGTAGTCAATACCGCCGAGTTTTCCGACGGTTACAAATCCCTTACCAAGCAACTGAAAATCAAATCCGGTAAGGGTATCAGCTATCAGTTACACCGCCATCGCAATGAAGTCTGGACGTTTATCGACGGCGAAGGAGAACTGGTACTCGATGATATCAGGTCGGTTGTTAGCAGAGGCGATACGGTTACGATCAAGAAAGGTGTTAAACATGCAGTCAGGGCTATCTCCGACTTGACGTTCATCGAGATACAGTCTGGAGATCTGCTTGTCGAAGAGGATATCGAACGGTTTGACTATAAATGGTAAAATCATTTATTAAAACAATACAGATTATCTGGAATTCCAATTTGCTTTTCGGAACTTATAAATTTCAAAATATTTTAATTGGACAAATTTTCTATATAATATGGTACTCTATCTTTTCATATTTAGAATATTAGATTTACTAAATACCATATTGGTGATATGCCGTTGTTCCGTGTTATGCCTTATTACATGTTTTTTCAATTATACGGCACTTTATCTATTGCCTCTTGCCATAATAGTAGATTGGGGAATTTTTCAATTTTCCATTCAATCTGTATTCAAAAACCAACTATTGGATTTGAATAAGGCGGTAGAAGAGTTCAAAGAACAGGGTATCGATTTGGAAATAATTGAAGATGACATTATTAAAGAAATCGACACAGAAATGCGAAAATACCAATTATTCCAGTGGGGCAACAGGCAAGGAGATAAGCGAACAATTGTTATCCGGGCAAACAAATTGTTCGGACAATTCAAAAGTTTTGCGTTTTATAATGCATCTTCTTTCATATTCGTTCCCAAGACATTTTATCCGCAATCCATGAAAGACAGAATCTTGTTGGCACATGAATTTGCACATTGTGTATCCCATGATTTGATGCTGGCATTCAAGAGGCAATTTTATTGTTCGGCTATTATTCTGCCTCTATTTGTTTTGGTATCGGACATTCCTGCCTGGATGAAAATTTCTGCGATTCTACTCGCTTCCGTATTGGCATTACTACAGTTCTGGCCTATAGCATATAATGAAATTATTGCCAATAATCATGCGCTAGAAGTGGTGAATACGCTATACGGAGCGAAGTCTATGTCCGAATCGGCGAAATATCTTTTGAAAGTACGAACTGAAACATTACGTAAAAACATTAAGGATAAAAGATACGGGTTGGCATACGCAATAGAAGAATTACAAATCGAACATTTACAAAGAAGCGTATCTGAAAATGCCTTGATACAACAGAGTTCACCAATGAACGTATGGTTGTCAATCATCCACTATAGCTTGTTCGCGTTAGCGGGATATGCTTGCTACTCTTTCGTAAAAGAGATGAATGTATCATGGTATATGCTGATTATGGCTCTAATCGCTTTTATATTGATTTATGTTTTATCTAAAATTAATGTAACGAAAATATGGATAATAAAGAATTTAATTTACGAAAAGATTGGGATTCAATAGAAACTGTAGCAAGTGATATTTGGCCGGAAGAATGGTCTCAACTCAATCCATTGGAGATAAAGGCTCTTGAAGAAATCATCGAAAAAAAGAAATCACTGAACACGGAAATTGTGGACGTACCTGGTGGTATGGGCTGCGATTTTTCCGTGGACCTGGAGAATGTATATTACCTGCTTGCCATTCTATGGTATCTGAAAAATCTGACGGGAATAACAAATGAGGACATAAGACGAAAAATGGAATCATTTATTAAAGCCTCTGATAAAAGAATGAAGTTGGTTTACAAGACAGTTATCGAACCTCAATTAGATAACCTAATATCCATATTGAAAAAGAAATGATAATCTATAGCATTGATTATTATGGACAAGACCAAGATTGTACTCAATGTGGAAGGCATTCGGAATGAATTTGCCGGTGGAATGTTCAAAAACCACTTATTCATATGGTAAGCAAGTATATATACCGGACTATAAATCTCGCGAAAGGAGCTTCGTTTCCGGATTCTAAATAGTAGAAACAGCATTACGCAAAAATTGACGGGTTGGAAAAACTTATCATAGATACTGGTAATGAATCCGTCCATTGATTTTTTTCATGAAAAAGACCGTCCTTGAATACACAACCAATACCTATCAGGAAGATATCCCCAAACAGTTCCTTCAAGAGGCCAAAATACGTCTGAATTCTTTTTTCTCAGAACAGGAATGTGTACAGAAGAAAGGGATTCAATTTATATTCAAATATGCATTCTACTCAGTAGAGAATCCCCGGAAGGTCACGAAACAACATCTAATAAAAGAATATGCAAGGTTACCTTTGGAAAAAAGAAGTGTGCAACCGGAACAAATACCTGATATGAAACAATACAATGATATAATACTATATGGCGATAACAACTCTCCCGAAACACAGAAACTGCTAGCAGAATACCTCCAACGGCATGATTCATTAAAAGTCCAGTTATCTTTTTTTGACAAGAAAAATGACTCAACCTACAAAGATGAACAAACCATCGCATACGCAGAGCTGCAAAAGGCATTATTCTTTTGCAAAAGAAAGAAAATACCACTTCTATTCGTTTCCATAAAAGACATGATAAACGATATCCGTTTTTTCAATTTACTAGAGGAGAGCCATATCGATTTCAGATGTATTGATTTCCCGTGGTTCTACAAGGAGAATCTGCCTCTGATAAAGGCGGTTGTGCTATATGAAAAGTTGGAAATAAGAATAAATGTATAAGATATCAAGCTTACAGATTGGCCTTCAATGTTGCAGCATTGAGATTTATGAGAAACAATTCTAAATATATTTCTGTTTGGCGAAATCTTATTCTAAAAGGAACTCTAAATAAAAGAATCCACCTTCAGATATCTTTCTTCACTTATCCTCAAAGTATATAATCCAAACATAAATATCAGACCTATTTTCCCTATAACTGAGTAATAAAAAGATTATTCCCCTACACCGTAAACAAAGAAATAACAGAAGCACTTTAAAGGGTGTATCTAACTCACTTTTAAGGATAATATCCCTGTTACAGTTATCTGTAGCAGGTGATCCTTTCAAATTGGGCATTAGATGCACCCTTTTCCTTATTCAACAAATGCGCCTCTTGTAACCTCACCAATTCCCAATACATCTTCAAAACACCTCCAGATACACCTTCAGACTCGGGAAATAGACGATAGACTTCCGGCAAAGAAAGGCACGTGAATGGCCGTTCATTCGGAACCACCATTTCGGATAGCGTTTCTTTGTCCATCAAAATAATCTCTATCGGGACAGAACAATAAACAAAAGCATAAATATCAGGCAAAATTGTCCCGATAAAAGAATTATAACATGACTATTGAAGATGAAATCCTCCAATACCTGCACTATCATCCTCTATCAAACAGGGTTGAGATAACGCTTGGGATAACCAATCCTCCCAGTGGCAGGATTGTAAAAAGACTACTGGCCGATGCCGTAACCAAAGGAATGATAGAAGTACTCTAACAATAGTAGTGCCACTATATTATAAGCAGCACTGCAATTGTTCCTTACCCCAGCAAATGCACCTCCTGTAACCTCACCAATCCCAAATACATCTTCAAGAACACCTCCTGATACACCTTCAGATCCGGGAAATAGACGAAAGACTTCCGGGAAAAAGAGAGACATGTGAATGGCCGTTCATTTGGAACCTCCATTTCCGGATAGCGTTTCTTCGCCTGGTCAACCGCCATCTTGTTCAGTGAAGCCACGAAGTTGGCCTGGCGTATCGGATTCCATTTCGGGGTTTCAAGAATCACCATCCCATCTTTCCGCTCAGGAATAACCAAATATTCATTCTGCACGTTACGGGCGTAATAACACACAAAAGACAAGGCTTCATAGACATTATCCCCTACATGAATGCCGATAACCCGTTCTTCAACCGGTGTACCGGCAAAGCATTCCGCAATCTGCTTCATGGCATACCCATGCAACAAGGCAGCATCAGAAGCCAACAGATAAGCCGGTGCGGTACGCTCTCCTCCCTTATCGATGGCAGCAAAGAGAGAAGGACTCCAACAGAGATGAATAAGCTTTCCTTTCTCTTTCTCACGTAGGAAAGCGACACATAACCGGTTGTCAAAGACCAAACGGGCTTCTTTCGTTTCCGGATGGAACTGGAACACGTTCCGTACCTTGTCCGGCTTATGGATATCCATCATCAGATAGCCTTGCCAACCGGACACGTGCTTTGTCTTCAAGACGGTTTCGCTTTCCTCCACATCGAAGAGATAAGACAAGAGCTTTTCTCGCTTACAACATACGGAGAGAGAAAGCTCGTCCTGTTCTTTCATCTGCTGCATATCCAATGAAAGCACAAAAGCCAATTGCCAAGGAGTAAGCTCGGAAAAGCCATGTAATTCAATACAAGACAACACATCCTTCTTCGGTGAGTAAATGACATACCCCCGGCCACCTATTTCATATCTCAACATGAAATCCCCCTGTTCAGAGGGATGATAATTTTGTAAAACGGTCTGATAATTCATAAAGCAAATGTATTAAGTTAGTATTCATAAAGAGAAATCAGGTCCACTCTTCCGTTTCCGTTTCTTTTTGGACGGCATGAAATCATCCTCTTGCGACTTCTTTCCGCTACCAGTAATGTCAAGATCCGGAATTGCCGTAACTCCCCCATTCTGCATATAGAAAGCCTCACGATCCACCCGCTCACGGAACTCCCCTACCCTATCAATATAGGGTGAGAGACCGACAGCCACACCATCGAAATGCCTCTGGATACTCTGATAGGTGAGCTTGCGGGAAAGTTCCGAACCCTTAAAGATATGAGGATCCTCCACATTTTCCACATAGAAAGAAATCCCGTATGCGCCTTTACTGTTTACATGCTCCGTCACCCGAATCGATTCTTCCGCCAAGTTCTTCTTGAAATCCTCATATCCGGAAGAAGAGTTCAAAGCCTTAAACACGTGGTCATAGAGATAATGCTTCTGTTCATCGGCACTCATGCCATGACCATCAAAACGGATATTACCGAAGCGATATTTCTGAGGAAGCGAAACGTCCTTCAGATAAAATCCAGAATCCTTAATGCCATAGACATAATAGGATTTGTCATTCCTGGTGACAAGGCGCATATATCCCCCTTCTTGTTCCAGTTTTCTTCGGAAATCGGATGTACTTTCAGAAAAAGAATAAATACGGTCAAGCAGCTGTAACAGTTCGTCCTTGAACAAGGGTTTGAAAAAGCCTCCTTTTTCCAGCAATGCGAAAAGGTTGTCATAGCTTTCATCACCCAACAGGACACGCCATTCTTCATTGGCCAGTTTTATTTCTTGCAAGGGTTTATCCAAAGACCAGTATGTATCGGATTGTTCCAGGACAGCCGATACCTTATCCTTATAATTATAACTACGCATGGCTTTTTTCAAGGCCGCATCAAAATAATAGTTACGGTATTGCGACTCTCCCAATGTGGTTCTCTTGACACCTTCCTTTTCCAAAGGCAATAACCCATACTTCTGCTCCAGTTCCTTGAGATCTTTTCGGAACGGCTGTAATTATTCCCGGAAGGAATGCTTTTGCCTTCTTCATCAATCGTGGTCAGCAGCACATGCACATGGCTGTGTGCCTTGTCGGTATTCAGGACAACGGCATAACAGGACTTTCCGTACCCCATCCTCTCGATATATTCCCCGGCAAGAGAAAGCCACTGTTCATCGGAAAGGCTTTCTCCTGGATAGAGGCTCAGAATAAATTCCGCATAAGGTAGTTTCACCCTGTCATTCAACTGGGAGATAAGTTTCATGTAGGCTGGCATGGCGGCCAGTTCGTCACCGATGGAGGTGCAAAGCACTTTTCCGTTTCCTTCCTTGACCTTGGAAAGCTGGTATTCGATTTTCCGGCTCATGGACAGGTGGGATGAGAAAGAAGGCTGTATCTCGGCTATCATAACAATTTCCGGTTAATGGTTTCTACATCCGAAAGGTATTGGTTAATCCGATCCAATGAATACAATATATTTTCATCGGACGGAAGCGTATTGATATGTTTGGCAAGCTGGTTGATATTGGCTCCTATTTTACGAAGTTCATATATCATTTGCACATCGGTTTTCGATATGCTTCTGCCTTTCAAGGCAGACTCTCTGATAAAGGAAGAAAGGGATTTTCCCTCTTCCTTTGAACGTTGAAGAAGCTGTTCTTTCTCGGCTTCCGTCAAGCGGATCTTTATACTTATATCTCGATTCTCTTTCATATATACAGAGTATGTGAGTGTAACGAACATTGGTCGGCAGCTCGGCTGTCGCAAGGGTTTTGTACCCACAAAACATACCTTGCATTAGCAAAGATATGCAATAATACTCAGCTATGAAACAAAACAGACAAAAGTCTTGATTTCTTAATCCAAATTAACCGCGCACTTTGTTACAAAGTAACTACGCACATTGTAACAGGCAAACGAAAAACCATTAGTTACAAAATACATAATTACTAATTACACTATTACAAAGTATGAACATACATACTTAATTATAAGATTAAGTACATATATGATTATATACATATTTATATACGTAATTACTTATATAATTAAGTAGATATGTATATAATAAATTAATTATAAAAGTATGCAATTATTTAATTTATTATTTATATATTTGCGCACATACTTAAAAACGTACATTATGGGACAAATATTACCAGGAGTAGTCGTAGCTTTTGAGAATCCCAAGGGCGGGGTAGGGAAGTCTACGCTGACAGCTTTGTTTGCAGGTTATATTCATTCGCAGTCAAACGAAGAGGGTGGCTTATCCATTGCCGTGGTGGATATCGACGACATGCAGAACACTATCGGAAAATTACGTGAGGACGAAGCCGAGGACGGAATCATGAAAAAGGAAGAAGAATATGAGGTTATCAATATCTCTTCCTCTGAGTTCATCAACCAACTGGATTTCCTTCAGGACAATTACGACATTATACTTGTCGATTTTCCGGGGAACCTGAAACAGAACGGTGTAGTTGAAACGCTGCACTTCGTTGACGTGATCATTATCCCCTTTGAACCGAACCAGACCGATTTAAGACCTACATTGACCTTTTACTATAACATCTATGAAGGGATTATTGAAAGCCGCCAAAAGATTGGCAAAAAGACTACCGTGCGTGGTGTTATGAACCGTGTTCTTCCGAATGTGCTGGAGTTCAAAGAAATTTTGAAAAATAAAAAAACCTTACCTTTCGAGTTGATGCAAAACTACATCAGGGATTCAAGGGTTGACTATCAACGCAATTTAAGTACGCTGAGTAAAGCGTACCATCATCCCTGTGATGCGTTCTGTGAAGAGGTATTGGAATTAATCTGTAACCATATAGGAGAATAAAGCTATGGCAACCAACAAAGAAAAGACATCATCAGCCGCCATGAGAAAACTTTTGCTGCAAAGCGCCAGTAAGAAAGAGCAGGAAATCCAGCAGATCGGAAGTGTTGCGGAAAGCACTATTCCCCAACCTGCGATTGAGCAACCCATTCATGAAGAGGTGAAAGAATCGGCTCCGGTCACAGAAACCGTCCAAGAACCTCAGCCGGAACAAATGGAAAAGCCGGAATCCAAACCTTCCGTGCAGTCTTCTCCAAGAACAGAAGAAAGCAAAGTCTGCGGAAAAATTCTCGGAATATCTGGAAGAGCGAAAATTAAAGAACACCGAAGTAATCCGGATATCCAGCGAAACCCACAGAAAGCTGAAGCAGATTGCTATGGCCACTGGATTAGGAATGCACAACATCGCCAACAACATTCTTGAAGACATATTGACCAGCCATAACAAGGAAATTCAAGCGATACTGAAGAAGTATATGAGCATCTGATTCTACTTTCGAAAAATATATATACGCCTGTTCGACTGCATCTGTCGGGCAGGCGTTATTTTGCACACCGTTTTAGTGAAGGCCGGCATTGAACCGGGACACTTTTACACAACTGCGGAAAAATCCCTTTGCTTATTATCTCGGACAATATGTTAAAGAATTCAAACTTCTACTTGTTTCCACCTCAAAATTTTTCCGAAAGTAAGAATACAGTAACAAAATCATTTCTTCGTTTTATTTAGGTTTTTAGGAATTTAAGTATTTGTGGGACACTTTTACACAACTAATAAGGGAGGCTTTCCGTATAATTAACTATATTATTGCAAGTTAGCACTTGATGGCATCTTTTCGCAACCAGGACATTTCTGCACAACTAACCGACTATTCGGGACACTTCTGCACAACTAAATCGGTCATCTGGGACACTTTTACACAACTAGAATCTGCATTCAGGACACTTTTACACAACTAAATCAGGAATCCGGGACACTTCTGCACAACTAAACCGATCATTCGGGACACTTTTACACAACTGGGGGAGCGGAAACAGCCGTAGTCGGGACACTTTTACACAACTAAATCAAGAAACAGCACGAAAAAATGCTTTGGGATCTTCATTTATAGGGAGTTAGATACACTATCTCCGTAAAAACGTATCTTTGCATCAGTAAACAACAAGTGTCCGCCTATGAAGGAAAGTAATACACAAAAGAGTTGAGCAGAGTCCCCAGGACTCTCAGCGAGTCTTCCAACACGAAAGTATTGGAAGTTCTATTTGATGCAGGCGGCACTGTCATGTCTGACATTATCATTTACGTGGCATCTTCACAAATGAAAGATCTGTTCGGTGACTGCTGGTTCTCCATCAACGATTTTTGTGAGGTCATGGGGTATGAACGAACCAAGTTGCAACGAAAACTGACCGAGAAGCAGCTTGACTTCCTGTTCAGCAACCAACGTCCGGTATATATCACCGAACAGAACGGGCAAAAGATAGAGCATCCGATAGAGAACACCTTTGAAGCGGCGTTATACCGTTTAGGGACATCCAACCTCAGTGTAGCATACGCCATGAACGGCAAGACGCAATATAAGTTCATTCAAATACTGGATCGCTTTGAGATAAAGGATGACTTCGGCACGAAAAAGCGCACCAAGCGGAATTACAACGTGCATCTGAGCAAAGATCTGATGAATACTTTGCTTACCGAATACAATCTGCTGGAACTGAAAGACTACCGTAACCTGCCAAACCGCAAAGGCTACCGCAAGTTTTATCTGAACCTAGCGAAAATGATTTACTTGATCAAGTATAAGATTGACCAAGGACAAGCACCTTATTTCACCGTTACGGTAGATCAGCTTGCCAAGGAATTTGATGTAACGGTAAAGGACAACCATGACCGGAAGAAGAAGGTGACCAGCATCTTAAACGGTATCAACAAAAAGCTGGAAAGAACCAAATTCCAATACCAGTACATCAAAGGAAAAGGGGAGAGGTGGCCCTACACCGTACAGTTCTTCTTTGATCAGGAAACATTGGAATATTTCGATGAAAAGATAAAGGCGATACTGACCTCGCAATATCACGATGCGCTCAAATCATCCTTCTTGTTAAACAAGAAAGGCATTCCCGTGAGCAGGCATTATCAATATAAGGATTTCTTCAAATTCGGCACCGGCGAATACTACCATGAATTTACCGCATGGCTTTATTCTGAAGAGGACAAGGAGATTAAGGAGAACATCTACCGGGATACCTATATAAAGGTAGTGGGCATTCGCCCAGAAGACCTTGCCGTCAACTTAAATCCCTAAAAGTTGGAACAAAAATCATAAAATAGTATCTTTGCAGCGGATTGTCAGGAAATTGGCAGTCCGCTTTTTACATACGTCCGTCTGTCTAACAAAAGAGTGGCATCTATCGTTAAGGAATTAACAACAACAGGCGCATGCCTGTACCAGTATGAAACTGGTACGGGCGTGCCTTTGTTGTTGGAACGCCACGTCCATGTTAGAGGGTACGTTTCCGGAGTCAGTAGCTTTTTAGTGGGGATACGCATATAGTTTAGCAATGCGGAAAAGGAAGAACCTCTTGTCAGCTACGCCTCTTAGGTTTGCTCTGAACAGTTTAATTTTAGCATTGAAAGATTCTGCCATTGCATTTGAAGAACGATGGTTGTAGAAATTCAGTATTTCATCATAGTGTTCATAAAAAGTAGCGGCAATGACGTTAAAAGAATGCATCCCTGCTTCTTCTACTTTATAATACCACCGTGCCATAGCCAGACGTGCAGCATCCTTTATGGTATTCCTTGAGAATATCATCCGCAGGAATGGCACAAACCATATGCTTTTTTAACGTCAGGGTATTCTTCGAATAGTATTGCCGCCCTTTGTTTCTGCCTCTCTGTCCATTTATCGGCTGATTTGAAAAGTAAATACCGCGAGCGTATAAGCAACTCCCTACGGGTATCACCATTAGAATATCGGTATGGGACATAATCCTCGTTCTTCTGTTTAGCTTCCTCCATTTCCTCATTGGCCTGCTGTATGGCATCCCAACGGTGTTTGATGCGTAATTCCTGCACGGCATCACAAGCTAATTTCTGAATGTGAAAACGGTCTATCACACGGCAGGCTTTAGGAAATGCAGTCCGTACGATCTTGCGCATGGAGTCTGAAAGGTCAAGTGTCACTTCTTTAACGGCATAACGACTTTCCTCGTCAATTCGCTGAAGTACGGCTATTACATCCTCCGATTTGGTGCCTGCCACAACTGCTACAAGAGAGCACTCCCTTGTGCAGGCATCGCGGTTGGTCACAAAGGTGTAAAGTTCACCGTTTGAGAGCGATGTTTCGTCAATTGCCAGATGCGGTCCTATATTCTCTGGAAACAGCATCCATTCATCGGCATGAGATAACTGTTCCCAATTACGATATCCGCTGAGAACCTCCTTGTACTGTTTTTCGAATGTATGACAGTCTATATGATAGAATTCCTCAAGCGTACGGCAAGTCACCGGGGATGTCTCCATACGTTTCTTTTAAAAAAGATCCAAATTCTTTGGAGTATCTGGTTCCCATGGCCACAATGTCGAGGTCGATGGGAATACTAAAGCTTTCCCTGTGCGTAAGTCCGTCCAACGCCGGCGTCTGATCTTGAGAATTACCTTATGGTCCCGTATGGGAAAGTCTGTCACATTTACAGCTTCCATAAAACCTTTGGATTCAAAATGTACGTCATTGCTTAACTTGGGATTCATCTTTTCATCCAGACTGATATGAATCTCTTGAGAGGTTTGTTCGACTCCAGAGATAAGAAAGTAATCTAATATCTGCGCAGGCAACACGAGGCTGGCTAGCATGTTCAAATAATCGTTTTTCATAATGCGAAGTAAGCAATACTTCACGAGTATAAAAATAATCCCCGCTAAAAATCTACTGAGCCCGTTTCCGTACCCTTATATAAACATAAAACAAATTCAATGGTTCAAACAATTGCCACCCTGATAGATGAGACGCTCATGGTAATGGGCACCCATCTTCACGTGCGGATGACAGACGAAGAAAAGGCGTATCTTGATGCTCATTTCGAGCTTATCCATATCAAGAAGGGAGAACACCTCGTCACTAGGGGCGAGGAAGTATGCTACCTCTATTATCTGGAATCCGGCATCGTCCGGTTATGGTTTCCGGACAAAGAGAATAGAGAGATTTCAGCACGGTTTATCCAAGCCAAAGAGTTCATCAATTTTTTCCTTTCACATGAAGAACACCATGCCCACTACAATATCAAGGCATTGGAGCCATGCAAGATCTGGAGATTGCCCAAAAAAGACCTTCATCAGCTATATGAGTTATCCATCAATTTCAACAAGCTGGCCAGAATACATTTGGTAAGATCCATCAACCGCAAAATAATAAGGGAAGAGGAGTTTTACACACTGGATGCCGAAGCGCGTTACAAAGCGCTTTTGGCCAATGAAAAATGGCTGTTACGTTCAATACCCTTAAAAGACATAGCAAGTTATATCGGCATCACGCCACAAGCATTGAGCAACATATAAACCAAATTTTAAACTAATCCTAAGAATTATTCCACACCTGCCGGTTTACGGCACATGTATTTTAATGCACATTAAATTTAAAAGCCCTTCATAAAATTTGTCCTCCCGTATATAATCTATATGTTTGGAGCGAAAACAACGCGATAAGCATCTTGATTCGGTTCTGCCGACAGGAATCCGCGTAAATTGGAAACACCGTATGAGACAAATAGAAAAATATATAACATTAATAACCTAAAGAGTAATTCCCATGGAACACATCAGACTGACTGCTATCAGCCTTAGCCTGCTGTTATGCACCGTAAGCGCTTTTGCGCAACGCCATTATGAGAACATCCCGGCACTTGAATTGAACTACGGCACTAACCTGTTCGGTAATGCAGGCAACTATTACAACCTCTCCTTTTCCAGATACATCAACCGGACAAGCTATTGGAAAGCCGGGTTTAGCTATTTTGAGAAACCTTACGAATACACACAACCTACCGCAAGTCTCTACCTTGAACCCGGAAGAAACGATTCCCGAAACGATACATGATAAGGGTAAGGACTTTTATGTGGACGGCGGTTATTACAGAACCCTGGCCAGCAACCTGAAATCCGTTTACTGGGGCATCGGCCTGGGAGGATTCATCGGTACAGAATACGTCCGCCACCCCGATAAGGAATACAACTTCATCATCGGCCCGAAACTGGAAACGGAACTGGAAGTATTCATCCTGCCCCGAACGGCATTGCTTGCCCGCATACAACAACATTGGAATCCCCTATCCATTGACAAGTGGAACACTGTCTGGAACGTAGGAATAAAGATACTGCTCTACTAACCGACAAATCATATCACCATGCTTATTATCATATTGTTAGCCGATACAAATGTATCCGGCCTGATCTCCTTATACCGTGAAATAGGCGCCATGCTGATAGGGGTAGGCTTTCTATGTGCCGGACTAGCGGTACTTAAAAAGCTGATAAGCAACCACGAGCGCACCAAAGAGGCCATCATCACCTATATCACGGCATTGGTCACTTGGCTCATTATCTGGCAACTCTTATGAACGTAGTGGATTTGATACTGGCTGCCATACTCGCCTGTGTCACGCTTCACTTTTACTTCCGGAAAAGAAAGCCCTTTCTTCCGGAAAGGAGAGAAGCCGATAAGGAGGTGGTGCGCAAGGAAGGGCAGGAGAGCCTGTCCGGTCATCTGCGTGGTATTTCAGCCTGAGCTGGAAGAAGAGGAATTGGCCGCCGAGATAGCCGATATGTACCTGCATGGAAGAGCCTACTACTACTCAGGCAACCCCACTGCCGGAACAGCCGAAAGAAGAGCCCATATCCATCAAGTATAAGGATGTGCAATGGGAGACTGAAAACGATTCATGTTTAATTAAAAATAGGAACAAAATGAAAGCAATCGAAAATGTAAGAGAAAAAGCGAACCAAGTCATTAACCGCTATGGAAGGTTATCTTCACCTTTCTCATATTCTTCACGCTGTTGGGAACGGCACAAGTGGCGGAGGCACAAAGCGGCCTGAAGATTAACAGCCTATCCGAAGTGACAGACAAAGCCAAAGAGGGTGCGGACACCATTCTGGACGTAGCCAAATACATTTTGGCGGCGGTACTCGGCATCGCCCTGGTCTTTGTCATCTATTCGCTTGCCACGAACAATCCCCATGCCAAGGAATACCTGCTCGGCTGGATCATCGCCGTGGTAGTCATCATGGTGGCCTTCCTGATTATCTAAAACGAAGA
>SCPO01000177.1_pt1 | contig 161746 bp, 168 predicted proteins | sample 6106821 | NCBI WGS metagenome assembly SCPO01 (sample SAMN10720448, study PRJNA508395) | human gut metagenome | isolation source: Participant 2 stool, 0 month | host: Homo sapiens | collected 2017
TTAGAAACCTTTTAAGGCTAAGTATTCTCTAAAAATATGAATAATTTCTCTTTTATTCGTATATTAATAATACTATTTTCCTCATTGAAGACGCCATCTACGTCGAGGGTATCGAGGATACGCTTTAGTTCATGCACATCGATTTGACCCGGTGCCGACGCTTTACCAGCGGAGGCAAAGGTCATAGCATTACCAAATAATGCACCTGCTGCGCGTGTAACAGTCCCCAATGGTCCCATGGCCATCGTGATGATTGGGTCAGATGGATACAAGGCTTTAACTTCAGCCGTTGCCTCAAGGAGGGTTAATACATCCCCTGTTGTATGAGGCATAACAGCCATCTTTGGTACATCCGCCAAGAATTTTTTCATTTGAATGAGACGATTTACAATAACCTCGTGGCTTGGTGTACCATGGAAATCATGATTACTCATAACTATCGTTACACCATGCACTTTGGCAAACTCTATCGTTTTATGCATTCTATCTTGATCGAAGAATAACTCAATATCGATAGCATCTACTAATCCAGTCGGAATAAGACGCTCTAGCATTGTGAAATAATCTTTGGTAGAAATAGACTTCTCACCGCCCTCGCCTTTTGTGCGCCAAGTAAATAACAAGGCACGGCCTTTCAACTGAGGCTTAATGAGCATTAACAGTTCAATAATAGAGTCAATGGAGTGGGCCCGCTCGTAATAGTCAATGCGCAGCTCCACAACGTGACACGGCGTATTACATGCAACCGCAGTAGCATCTAGAATTTCTTTCATGGTTGTGCCCACAATAGGCACGCATATTTTTGTACCCTTATCACCGAGTACAGTATGACCGATACGGACCATAATAACTCCTTTCCGTCCCACACGGTGAGACAAATGACTTACCTTAAACTTAACTATATACCAATATTTTTGTAAAAGCAATCAATCAGCCTATATTGGATTGCTATTCACAAAAAACGTATGAAAGCCTGTTATTATGCACTAAAACAGTATTCTTAGATTAACGATTAACATCACTTTTTGTTATACCCAAAACGTTAGGACTAATAAAATATGGTCATATTATGTAAACCTTACAAAACTAGTTATACTAAAAAAGATACCTTGCTCAACTGCTGTCATAGTTAATTAAGGTATCTTTTTAATGTTAATCATGTTGTACGGATATTCTTCGAGCTTGGAAGCCCATATAAACTAATAGCAAGCCGGTAATGCTAAATACATAGGATATACCAATGTAGGTGGATACTATACTTGCAAATACAGGGCCTACCATAGACCCAAATTGTTGCGCCGTCGTTGTCATACCAAACATGCGCCCTCTAAAGCTTGGATCTGTATTCAGTGTGACAGCAGCACTCAAGGATGGGTTAATGCCTACAATACAGGATCCAATGATTACTTGTAGTACGCCAAACCACCAAATACCAACAGGTAAGCTTTGCAATAAGAGGACAATACCACTGCCTAACATACAGTAGGAAATCGTTTTAAAGTAACCTCTTCGTTCTCCAATACGTACCCAAATATTAGTCGTTAAAGAACCTGCTAATCCACCGATACTGAGGATGGTACCAGAAATAATAGCGGCACCCTCCATAGTACCTTGCATATCCCCTACATAAAGCGCCAAAATAGGCTGTAGCATCATAATGGCACATTGCATAAAGAAGAAAATCCACAATAGCCGTACTAATACAGGCTGTTGTTGGACTGCTTTAAAGTCCTCACGCAGGGATGTAGATTTTGTAGGGTGAGCAGCTTGCTCTTTTCCATCAGCACCTACATCATGTAATTTCGGTTCTTTTACAAAGAATAATACCGCTAAAGTAGCGATTAATACGGCGATACCAGACACATAAAATACAGGACGCATACCTACGATACTTTCAATGGCACCACCTAAAAATGGACCAACCACATTGCCTAAAATCAAGCCTGTTTGGAAAATACCAAGAGCGCGGCCTACCTGTTTCTCATCGACGCTGAGGGACACCATGGTCATAGCTGCAGGATAAAATCCATTGGCAAAGCCCACAAAGGCACGGCCTAGCAATAGTTCATACTCATTACTAACCATGCCAATAAGAACATAGGAAACGGCAATAGCAAAACCAGCTCGTAAGGCCATCCGTTTCTTGCCCTTATTATCCGCAATTTTACCCCATATGGGCGCCATAATACCGGCAATGAGGAAGGTAATACCAAAGACAAGGCCAGACCAGAGGGCTACATCATCCTTTGGTACACCTAATTCCAATAGATAGATTGGTAAGAAAGGAATAATCATGGTGTAGCATATAGCAAGCACAGTCATGCTAGCCGTAATAATCCATACATTGCGCATGCCACCTCGAGCATTATATTCAGTTGTACTCATATTGACCTCCTCCCCATATAATCGTATAGCTTATATAGCTTATTTAGCTCATCAAAGGTATCAAGCTCATCAAGTAACTGATCTTATTTACTCAAAAATTAATACAGATATAAAGAAGAGCCGCATACGAAACGCGACTCTTTCCATACATTACCTAACAGATAGCCATATTAATAGGTACTAACTAGTACTAATACTAATAATACTAGTGCTTATACTGAAACATCTAGATTAGACTATCATTTATTCCATTGGGAATTTGTGATTCATTACGTCTTGCAAGGAAACGCGTTCCATTACATGACGGAATTCATCTTGCAAATACTGCCACAACGGAGCAGTCAAGCAATCGTTAAACATAGGACATGGTTCTACATCATCTTCTAAGCAAGATACGAGAGCAATAGAGTCCTCTGCAGCATATAAAATTTCATATACATTGTATTCAGATGGAGCTTTTACCAAGCGATATCCACCGTATTTGCCACGGCCACTTTTAACGAGGCCAGCGGAGGATAGACGAGATACAATCCCCTCTAAGTATTTATCGGAAAAGCCTTGGCGTTCTGCAATCTCACGAATTGGTACATTTTTTTCTACACCATATTCTGCAATATCCGCCAATATCCGTAAGGCATAACGCCCTTTTGTAGATATTTTCATAAGTTAACCTCTAAGTCATTTCATAATATATTTATAGTATATCACAAATTCATACAAAAAATGGTGGGAAATATGATACACTATACATATATCGAAATATTTTATTTGGGTATTGTTTTTAATTTCATATGGGAGGATGTTATCTAATGTTAGATAAACTATTTCAACTCAGTGAACGCGGTACAACTGTTAAAACCGAAATTTTAGCTGGTATTACTACGTTTATCACGATGGCGTACATCCTATTCTTGGCGCCAAACATTCTTAGTCTTGCAGGCATGGATAAAGATGCAGTCCTCATCGCAACAGCTTTAGGCGCTGGGCTCGTAACGATTTCCATGGGGTTATTCGTTAACTATCCGATTGCTCTCGCTCCTGGGGTTGGTCTCTTAGCCTTTTATTCCTTCACCGTAGTTCTCGGCATGGGCGTAACTTGGCAAACGGCATTGGGTGCGGTATTCATTTCCGGTCTCGTATTCCTCGTATTAACACTTACGTCGATACGACAAATGATCGTTGAAGGCATCCCCGCCTCTATGAAGGTTGCCATTACCGTTGGTATCGGCCTCTTCATCGCTATCATCGGCTTAAAGTTATCCGGCTTGATGGCTATCTCCATTAGTTTGTCTCCAAACTCCTTAGGTCAAGTTGTGCAAACGCACGGTAATTTAGTGCCCCCTGCATCCGAATCACTCTTAACGCTTGGTAATTTGCACAGTGGCGAAACATTGTTAGCACTATTCAGCCTCATCTTTACGGCTCTATTGATGGCTCGTAAAATTCAAGGTTCTCTCTTGATTGGTGTGGCAGTAACAACAATTCTTTCCTACGCTACTGGCCTTTCCACAATGCCTGAGAACTTCACTGTATTAGCAGTTCCTGATTTCTCTAAAGCAGCATTCCTTCAATTAGATATTCCTAGTGCGCTCCACATGGGCTTAATCACGATTATCTTCTCCTTCACCTTCGTAGAATTGTTCGACTCCATGGGTACTTTGATTGGTACTGCTACAGAGGCGAAAATTGCAGATCCTAAATCTGGTAAATTCCCAGGTCTTGGTAAAGCTATGACTGTCGATGCTATTGGCGTTAGTGCTGGCGCGTTGCTCGGTACCTCTACGATTACTGCCTTTGTTGAAAGTGCGGCAGGTGTAGGTGCTGGTGGCCGTACAGGCTTAACAGCTGTCACAACAGGCGTATTATTCTTAATTTGCTTGTTCTTGGCTCCTATCGTATCCTTGGTGCCAAACGCAGCAACATCACCTGTTCTTATCATCGTTGGTGCCCTCATGTTAGGTGCTATCAGAAATATCGACTTCGATGATTGGACAGAAGGCTTCCCCGCATACCTTGTTATCGTTTTGATGCCTTTCACATATAGCATCGCTAACGGTATCTCTGCAGGTCTCGTTGCATATCCTCTACTCAAGATCATTTCTGGCCGTGCCAAAGAAGTTAACTGGATTATGTACGTATTGGCGGTACTCGTTATCATCCGTTACGTATTCTTCTAATTAACGTATACTCATAATTAAGCTATTGTGAAAGCTAACATTCGGTTGTTATCATCACTAATACGCTAAGAACAAAATATATTTAAAATGCCAAAAGCATAATATATGTAAATTACATATACTAAAAGAACCTATCTCCGAAGATATTAGTAATATATCTAGGAGATAGGTTCTTCTTATTATGTACTGATTTTCGCTAAATGCTAATGCACTATAATAGCAAAAATGTACTATACATTCTTATTACTGTTTAGTTTAACGAATTGTTTTTACACCAATTAAGTCTGTACGACTTGGATCGATATCTTTTAATGGCACTACATGATTTCTATAAAAATCTGCTTCAGATGCTTTCACAGGCACTTGGAAGAACAAGAAATACGCCATATTATCCTTGTACCACGTAACACTGCGTACTAAGCCCTTATCTACATCCCCTGTATACTGAACCTCCGCCTATTGGAGTAGAGTCACTCCACTGTACGTCATGGTACTCCCATTGGGATATATTCTTCAGGCCATACAGTATCCATAGAGTAGCTCATGCGGAAGACCATAGTATGAGTTACCCAACGGCCGCTGCGCTCTTGATACTCTTTACCTTGCTTCCAATATACAGTTTCTAATACATCATTGTCATAAAAATGTGTAGCATAGTATGTATAGCCAAACGGTAAATAACTTGGTACAGATACGTCATAGGACATCTTATGAGATGCATTAATTACACCGCTAGGTAAACCGATGGTTTTGCTCGTAAGTATAGGCCACACAGAATTCGTATGTGTACGCAATGGCAACCCAATCGATTCATAAGGAGGCCATTCAGGCTCATCATTTGGTTTAACCTTTTTCGCATCGTTTTCTTCAACATTTTGCTTATCATTGCGGTCACCACGTAGTCGAGTATCATCAGCAGCTACGTTACTCACAGGACCTACAGAGTCTACAATTTTGCTTACAAAGCTTTGGTTTCTTAAAGAAGCAAAGTAGAGCATATGAACTTTGTTATCTTTTTCCCAATAAGCGATTTGAATAGCGTCTTTACTATAACCTAACGTATGTACAGCGATCCCATTAGGGGTAGTAAAGCTGACTGCATCCTTAGCATTGTATTTTGTCTTTTCTAATATAGGCGTTACCACTGTATCGATAGCCCAACCCATACGATATACAATATCTGTATTAGAGAAGGTTAGCTTCGGACCAAATTCTCCATCACGGTCTGTTTCTGTATAAACGATTTCTAATACGTCATGGTCCTTGGCCTTTACATCACGTACTGCATAATCTTTAGGCATATAAGACGGAACTTGTATAGGATAGCCAAATTCCTGCACAGTACTCTCAATATTAGTTTCAACTAAATCATAATCATCAACTTGATCATACCAACGATAACGATCAGCGAGTTTTTTATTATCATCGATGAGTTTTTTATTATCTACATCTCGTTCAACAGGAACGGTATTACCATTTTTATCTATTAACGGGTATGTGGCACTAACTGGCTGCACACCAAAGGTGCTTACTGCAGTAGCCATCGCGGCACATAAAACAGCAGATGTTATTAGTTTCTTCATATTCTCTCCTCTTTGAGCGGTTACACACATTTTCGCTTTATTCCAAATAAATTGCTACATAAGCTATCTATATTCTTTACAGGCGCCACATGCTCCTTATAGAATTCAGCATCAACTGATTTCACAGATTCTAAGAACAATAAGGAATATACCATACCGTCTTTTGTCCATGTAATGCTGCGAATTAGTTGTGCTGCTGGATCCCCGGTGTAAAAGACTTCGCCAGATTCACCTTGTTCAGACCATTCAAAGTCCTTATACTCAGCAGGAACATACGATACATCTTTTACATCTTCCACTGAATAACCCATTCTATAAACAAAAATACTACCAGAGTTTCTCTTCCCAACTCGATATATTTGGGAATTTTCTTATAAAATATACAACCTCTAATACATCATTTTTGTCTTGCCGCACTGTATAGATTTCATAACCATAAGGGATATAGCTAGGTGCCTCAACCTCATATGGAAGCTTCTGCTGCCTCTAATAGTTTCCGTTAAAAGTATGCGCCTTTTTTGTATTCTCTATAGGCCAATCATGAAAGTGCCACTGTAAACTATCAGTTCTAGGCTCAACATTTTTAAAGTTATGTCCTAGCTTAAGCGTTTTAGTGGATCCAGCCTGATTTGTAGTATCAGGAGTATCTACCGTTTCTGCTGTGGCCATTCCTACAGATAATAACCCAGCAGCAATAACAGCTAAAACCGACTTATACATTGTTTTTCTCATATTTTTTCCTCTTTATAAGCGATTACAAATTCTACCGCTATTACACAATATATTGTTCTAGATACAATTTGTATAACATCAGTTTATCTGCTAAGGAATCATTCGTTCTTTATTATATTCATCAATTGTTTTGTTTGAAATCTTCGTAACCGGATAGTTTCCTAATAATTCATAACGTGAGCTATCTATATTTTTTACAGGCACCACATGTTCCTTATAGAATTCAGCATCAACTGCTTTCACAGGTTCTAAGAAGAATAAGGAGTACGCCATGCCACCTTCCGTCCACGTAATGCTACGGATCAATTGTACTCCTGGCTTACCTGTATAATACACCTTGCCAGATTCACCTTGCTCAGACCACTCATAGTCCTTATACTCTGCAGGAATATACGCTGTATCTCTTACGGTATCCACGGAATAGCCCATTCGATAGGCCATAACATTAGTAATAAATTTTTCCCCAGCCTGATAGATAGGTGCATTTCTTTTGTAATATACAACCTCTAGCACATCATTTCGATCAAGACGTGCTGTATAAAGCTGATATCCAAAAGGTATATAACTAGGTGCCTCAGCCTCATACGGTAATTTCTGAGTAACCTCTGCTATCCCCTTAAAGTTACGAGCACTGTCTTGAGTCATTATAGGCCAGCCTACTAATTGCATTCTTGGTATTTGTATAATTAGAGAAGCATTATTCATGTTTGGCGTAACATTTTTAGACTTAGCTGCGGCCTCAGAATTATTAATCGATACAGACTGATCAACAGTATCTGCGGATACATAGCTTATAGATACTAAACCAACAGCTATAGCAGCTAAAATGGATTTACATATTAATTTTTTCATATTCTCTCCTCATTAAGCGATTATACGCTTTATATAATGATATATTTCTTTATATATATCAGAAATCCCATTATTATTCTGTTGCTCGTGCTACTTCATAAAACCTTTATAAAATCTATCCTGTAAGTAAGTTCTCCTAATAAGAGAGCTATATTATATTTTTTGCAAAAAAATCCTACTGAACGCTATATCATAATAGAGTTCAATAGGATTGTTGTATCATTATTTAGTTAATGGCGGCATAATAGCATCTTGTTCAAGTTGTCTTCGTCTTTTAGCCGAATAATCAACAACTTTAATTCGAACTACGCCTACAGAGTTTACCATGGCTTCTGTAAAAGTAAACTCACGACCTGTCTGATGTTTCATCAATACTTGTAACCCATGAGACTTTTCATCAATAGCCTCTAAATAGGTAGCCTCTCCACGACCCATCACACTAGAGTATACCGAGCTATATTTACATGGTATATCTCCACCTGAAACGAGGGCTTCATCGCTACCATCAATTTCAATAAATACATGTGGATTCGCTTGAATCAAACTAAACTTCTTCCCCTCATAATGGCCATGTACATAGATAAAAAGTACCTCATCTATAAATTCATATCCAAAATGTAAGGGCACCACGTAAGGGTAATCACCATCCATCAGACCTAGATGAATGATACGAGTGCTACTTAAAATACCTTTAATTTCATCTATATTGGTAACCATGCGATCTTGTCGTCTCATAATAGCCTCCACCGTTTTACGTAAAATATAATCTATGTATTATTATAGCAAATTTTACACAGGCCATTTTAGACGATGCATCCAAGGAACTATGAAGACGTGTATAGTTTTCAAAAGCTTCATAACCTAAGAGTACAAGTGGTACTACTTCTAACGCAGAGAAGGATGCGCCTGTTGCCACGATAGTGGATGTAACACCTGTGAAGTATAGATGATGGAATGTACCAGGGGATACCACCGATGAGATAAATAGCCCAGAAGAGATTGCCGCAACTGTACCAGCACGATACGATACAAGCCCTAATGTAACAAAGATAAATGCCATCAATGTAGTGGAGAATACTTCGAAGAAGCCTTCAACCCAAAGATGGATTACCCACCAACGCCAATACTCCATAATCGCCAAATGGCTATGTTCACCATAGAATAACCCTGGACCATAGAAGATACCTACCATGATAACGGAGAATATGAAGGCTGCAATGAGGTTTTATCCTTTTTGAAGGCACCAATAATGCTACGTATCATGAGTACAAGCCAGAATAAAATACCAATGTATTCAATCCACTGCCAAATACGACCCAACTCGATATATTCGTAACCTTGGTGTCCGAAAAGGAAATTCCACGCTGCTGGAATTTGATGTGCTACGCCTAAATATGTACCAGCGAAGGAACCTACTACAAGAACTACAAGAGCCCAGAATAAGATGTCCACCCCAAGCTTTTGATATTTAGGATCTTTACCACCATTAATGATTGGTGCCAAGAATAGACCAGCACTCAAGAATGCCATAGCAATCCAGAACAAAGATGCCTGAATATGCCATGTACGCGCAATAGAATAAGGGAAATATTGCGCTAATGGAATACCATAGAACGCTTGACCTTCTACAGTATAGTGGGCAATAATCCCACCCATTCCCAATTGGAATAAGAACAATGCTAGGATTGTAAACAAATATTTACCTAATGCACGTTGAGATGGCGTTAATGTGATCTTGCTAATTGGATCTTCTGTTGGCGGAACCAATGCATGCTCATCATCCTTTTTACCAAAGGCCCATAACCATACAACTACACCAATACCACATAATAAGATAATAACACTCACAACAGACCATGCGATACTTTCAGGTGTAGGGTTATGATCCAACAAAGGTTCATGTGGCCAGTTGTTTGTATACGTTGCATCTGTGCCAGGACGTTGCGTAGATGCCATCCAAGTAGTCCAGAAGAAGAAGCGTGCCATATCAATGCGATCTTGTAACTCAGGTAGTGTGTTATCCTTCATCGCAAAATGATCACGAGTCAATGTTAAATCAGGATTATCACCGTACAACTCAACAAAATAACGACCAGTTAAATTCATTGCCGTAATTCGTTCTGGAGATAAGACAACAGTTCCATCTTCACGGACTGCACTACCTAAATACTCTTTTTTCACAACTTCTTTAATAGCTGCTTGTTGTGCAGGTACCAATTGGTCATAAAGAACCCCAAAGGCCTCTTGAGATTTAATATCCAACATCACGGATACTTCTTTATGTAACCAATCTGCTGTCCAGTCAGGCGCTTGATATGCGCCATGACCTAAAACGGTCCCTACCGATTGACCACCAGTAGATTGCCATGCCGATTGACCATGTAAAATATCTTCCTTAGTGAACAAGACCTGTCCATCTTGAGATACATACGCAGTCGGCACTGGCGGTGCTTGATGATACACATCAGTACCTAGATAACCAAGAATAGAAAAACCAATAATAAGAACGGCTACTACGGCTATCCAATACTTTTTGTATTCACCCATCACATTACCTCCTTTTCTATAAAAAACACAAAAGGAGAGCCTTTGCTCTCCTTGAGATTATAGTAGCACTATTAGTAGAATGATTCTGTATCTTTGGGGTTATAGGACAAAAAGTGTTGCTATTTTAGTCCCAAAGATTGGTAAATAGGCGATCATAATTATGCAAATCACTCCAAACAATAGCATCACCCCAAGTCGGAATAGAAGCTTCTAACCTAGATTGTTCATGTATGGTATGATATATATCAGAAATACTCTTGTTGGTCGGCATAACCTTAAGTATTTCTGCATTAGAAAGCGGGTTTGGTGAGTGCATATAGCACCACCAGAACACCGCTTTTATTCGTCTTTCAATAGACATTCCTCTATGATTACGTAACATAGTGCGTAACTGAGCATTTACACCACCTTCTATACGATTATTAGTAGCTGGGCAGGTACATGTTAACGATGCATCTAAGTAAGTAAATAAACATCTTTTATTAATCAATTTAACTAAGGAATTTTCTGCTTTTATAAGTCGTTCATGTTTAGGTCGTATCGTACCATTTTCATCAACTGTTATTTCTGATAGGAATACTCTATGTCGTACTTTCCATGACATAACATTTTGCACCCACTTCACGGCATGATCTTGCGTGTGTATCGTTAATAAATCCCTTGCAATTCCATATAACTCACAACCAGCAATCGTTTTAGGACGTATTGTTGTATAGCGTTTTACTTGTTGAAATGCATGAAATAAGCACCTTTGTAGTTTGGCTTTCGGCCAAACTTTTTTTAATGCCTTTTGAAAGCCGGTACCACCATCGGATATAACTACTATAGGTGATGAAATACGTCGTAATAAAGCCTCCCAAGCCTTAGAATGCTCATATCTACAAACATACCAGCCTAAGACATGCGTCTCATTACAACAGATTAAAATACAAGCATTTTAGCTAAATAAATGCCATCAACAAATACCACACTACTTGATGATTCAACTTTTGGTGGTAATGGCCAAAGCTCCCAAAACTGTGATGTTTTTCTACGAAATGAACGTCCATCGCCAGCCATATCTAACTGTGTGTGTTTACCAAATAACCAATCCAAAAACATCTGTAAATTATTGTTAGTTTTATTCACTTTATTTGTGAATGAGCAAGAACATTGATTACAATACCAACGTTGAGAACCCGCATTTGTTTTACCATTTCTCTTACAGACTAAACCACAATTAGGGCATCTGACTAGTTTCATAATTATACTCCTTCTAAAAAATATATCTCTTTAGAAAGATAAAACCTCATTTGAGTCAGTAAAATCAAGGAGTTTCAGACTTTTAGCAACACTTTTGTCCTATATGTAAAGTTACTCAAAGATAAAATGCCGATGGAGCTAGTATTTAACTAGTTCCATCGGCATTAACAGCAACACTTTTTGTCCTATAACCCTATCTTTGGTTACATATACAATAAACAATATATAAATTAATACAAAAATAGGACCCCAATTGGGGTCCTATTTACTACAAAGATTATGAATTAACCTTCGATTGCTGTTACTACGCCAGCGCCTACTGTGTGGCCACCTTCGCGAATCGCGAAACGAAGACCTTCTTCAATAGCGATTGGTGTAATCAATTCGATGTTCATTGTTACGTTATCGCCAGGCATACACATTTCTACACCTTCAGGAAGGTTTACAACACCTGTTACGTCTGTTGTACGGAAGTAGAATTGTGGACGGTAGTTGGAGAAGAATGGAGTATGACGGCCACCTTCTTCTTTAGTCAATACGTAAACTTCTGCTTTGAATTTTGTGTGTGGTTTGATGGAACCTGGTTTAGCCAATACTTGACCACGTTCGATGTCTTTACGGTCAACACCACGAAGCAATGCACCTACGTTGTCACCTGCTACTGCAGAATCCAACACTTTACGGAACATTTCAAGACCAGTTACTACGTATTGTTCAGCTTTTTCTTTCAAGCCTACTACTTCGATAGTATCGCCAACGTTTACTTGACCACGTTCAACACGGCCAGTTGCTACTGTACCACGACCAGTGATTGTGAAAACGTCCTCTACAGGCATCAAGAAAGGTTTGTCAGTATCACGAACTGGTGTTGGGATGTAGGAGTCTACAGCGTCCATCAAGTCGTCGATTTTAGCTACATATTGAGCGTCGCCTTCCAAAGCTTTCAACGCGGAACCTACAACGATAGGTACTTCGTCGCCAGGGAATTCGTAGGAGGAAAGAAGTTCACGAACTTCCATTTCTACTAATTCGATCAATTCTTCGTCGTCAACCATGTCAGCTTTGTTCAAGAATACTACGATTGCAGGAACACCAACTTGGCGAGCCAACAAGATGTGTTCGCGAGTTTGAGGCATAGGGCCGTCAGCTGCGGAACATACTAAGATAGCGCCGTCCATTTGAGCCGCACCAGTGATCATGTTTTTAACATAGTCAGCATGGCCTGGGCAGTCAACGTGTGCATAGTGACGGTTAGCAGTTTCATACTCAACGTGTGCAGTGTTGATTGTGATACCGCGTTCACGTTCTTCTGGAGCTTTATCGATCATGCTGTAATCTTGGAAGTCAGCTTGGCCTTTTTCAGCCAATACTTTTGTGATTGCAGCAGTCAAAGTAGTTTTACCATGGTCAACGTGACCGATTGTACCGATGTTAACATGCGGTTTCGTACGTTCAAATTTTTCTTTTGCCATTAGGATTGTATCCTCCTTCACAAAAACAAATTACATTCTAGTATTAATATAATATATTAACCCTAATTTATCAATGGAATATAACATTCTCCTACAAATTATTATACCATATATACAAATGCACAAAAAAGTCGACCGATACGAATCACTCCTATCTATCGACTTTATTTTATAACGTCACATCTCTTACTTTATAATCTTAATCTTTCTTAGTATTAAAGATTAAATATTATAGTGTTGCTATTATGGTTTATGGGTAGAAATAAAAAAATCCTCACCAACGTGAGGTTTAATGGTGGCGGCACACGGACTTGAACCGCGGACACACCGGGTATGAACCGATTGCTCTAGCCAACTGAGCTATGCCGCCATGTATGGAGCTAGTGACCGGGATTGAACCGGTGACCTTATCCTTACCAAGGATACGCTCTGCCGACTGAGCTACACCAGCACAATGAACGATCATTTCACTGTGAATATTTGTGGTTGCGGGGACAGGACTTGAACCTGCGACCTTCGGGTTATGAGCCCGACGAGCTACCAACTGCTCCACCCCGCTATAGATGGTGGAGGGAGAAGGATTCGAACCTTCGAAGTCGAAGACGGCAGATTTACAGTCTGCTCCCTTTGGCCGCTCGGGAATCCCTCCATAAATAAAATGGAGCTGGCGATAGGAATTGAACCCACAACCTGCTGATTACAAGTCAGCTGCTCTACCTATTGAGCTACGCCAGCATCATTACGACAAGATGAATTGTATCATCTGCCACACTAAGTGTCAAGAACTTTTTAAAAACTTTTTTGAAGCTTTTCTTCGTTCACTGCGGTATCCCTTAGTGCTTAATCATAATAACATGAAACGATACCCTATGCAAGTATTTTGTCAAAAAAAATTTACATTTCATTAAACCCACATAAAATACAGTAATTTCAAGTTTTTATGGAGTAGTTATTAAAAAAGCAACCAAAAAAGGAGATAGTAATCTATCTCCTTTTGATACATTTATAGTTTTCCCTATATTTTACCAATATGTTCAATTTTGTAGTTAGTCGATTACAACAACATGATCTGGATGTGCAATAGTAACTACAGCATGTTTTGGATCATTGTTATGTTCTAAGTACAACTGATCCCCTTCAAGGTGACCACGCCAGCCAACGACAATAGGATACTTCTTACTAATAGTTTTTAGTAATTCAAATGGTTCTAAATTTAAGATTGGCGCAAAGAATACATTAATGCCATCGAGCAATACTACTTCAGTATCACTACGGCTAAGAGCACGACAAATAACTTCTTCTGCTAATTGAGGACGTTCATCACGAGGCACAAGTAGGAATTCTTCTTCGATAAGCTGTTTAGCTTCCAAGTATTTCCAACCCTTTTGCTCGGACAATTCACGAATTAGCAAACTTTTACCAGAACCTGGACCACCAACGATAAACAATATACGTTCATCATCACCTTGAATTCTTTTCCCAACGTTCTTTTACATCTTGTACAGTAACCATATCCTTTGCCTCCTCGCTGCGACCTGTCCTACTTAACCGGACGGTCAGATAACATAACGGATTTGATATATTGGTTTTTTTCATCTAGGGCAAACTGTAAATAAGAATTGCTTGCCGCTGGATTTTTATATTCATATACAGTAGACGTGCCCGAATTCGTTGTAGATTCAACGATACGAGTTGGCATACCGTACACAAAGAGCAATAAATACTTAGTATCGCCCATCGCAATACCGCGACGTGTTGGCGTGTAAATATTTAATAGTACACGATTGATGAGATTCTTTTTATCTACACTTACGCCGTATTCATTATAGCCAATGAACGCAGAGCCGAAGAGCATGCCCTGATGTTTCCAGTCATTATTAGAATCGTTGATGAAGTGATCATTTAGCTGTAAGCCACGCAATACGAAGTCATCAGCAGTCAATTTGCCCGCTTCGAAATCATATACCGGTGCTTTTGGTAAACCAAATCTAGGCCATACTTGACCACTAATCATATCAACAGCCTCTATATTGCTTTGTTTAATGGTAAAAGCAATATATTCCTTTTGTTGACCAAGCATAGATTGTTGCTGGCTATTACTATTTGTATTCTCTACAGGACTCTTAAAATCCTTTTTTTGTGGCCATGAATTTTCAGAATGACCTTCATAAAGGAAAATATATGTCTCATTTTTTTGATCACGCCACATCGCATTAGGACTGCCATAAGCAAATACCAATTCCATACGCGTGCTACCAGGGCCAATATCACGTACAGTATTGACGCCTTTTTTCGTACTATGAATATTAGTAATAGTATTTGGTTCAAAGAAATACGTCGCCCCTTGACCACGCAATGGATCATTTACCAAGCGCTCTACAGAAGGACCTGTATATACAGTCACGGCAAGATCTTTCATATGATAGGTAGTAAAGTTATCTCGCACTTCTGTCTTGTCTACATCTTTAGGCACGACAAATTTGTCGCCCAAGCGGTAGGTAGCAATAGCATAATCATCTTCAGAACCTAAGGATGGCAAATCATTAGCGGTATAGGACTTACCAATATCTGCTAAATTATTTTGAGTAATGCTCGGCAACGGCCCTTCATTTTCACTAGCCGCTTGCCAGAACTGTATAGAGTCACCAAATTCAGTAACTGCCATTTGTTCGGCCAACCAACCTGTTTTGGTGCGCTCATTTTTAGTCGTTGCTTCAGGTTTAACCACTTTTATGGGTGCATTATCAAGATAGGCTAAGCTATCGGCTTCGCCAGATGCCTCTCCGCCGCCTTGACCAATTGCAGCATCTTGTGCCGCCTCGTTCGTTTCATCAGTGCTTTCTACTGCAAAAGGATTAACTGTAGAAATTGCAGGCTCCTCTGCATAGCCGATAGTAGTAGCAGATAAACCTACAAGGAGGGCCGCTACAATACGACTCTTCATAGAATAGTTCATCGATTAGTCTCCAATTGTGCACGCAACCATGTCAGCCATGGCTCTAGTCCATTATGGGCCGTGCAACTTACTTCAAAAATCTCTCCTGTTGGATTCAAATTACGTATATCTTGTATGGCCTTATCTTTTTTGAAAGGTACATACGGCAACAAATCAATCTTATTAATGAGGATGGCCTTAGACTCTTTAAAGATTAATGGATATTTAAGGGGTTTATCTTCCCCTTCAGTAACAGATAAAACTGTTACTTTCATACTTTCACCAATCTCAAATTCTGCAGGGCATACAAGGTTACCTACATTCTCGATAATGATCATATCCAGTTCATCAAGATTTAAATCACCTAGTGCATCTTGAATCATTTGTGCATCAAGATGACAACCTCCCACTGTATTGATTTGAATAACAGGAACTCCTAATTCATGAATCCGTTCCGCATCCTTAGCAGTAAATAAATCACCTTCAATAACAGCAAGGCGGTAATCTTTTTTCAAATCATGTAAAGTTGCCTCTAACAGAGATGTTTTACCAGCCCCTGGAGAACCTAATAGATTAAATACAAAAATATTTTTTCCTTAAACAACTGTTGTAAGGACTCTGCAATGGCATCATTTTTGCCAATACATTAGTTTTAACTTGAACTTGCATGTCCTAACCTTTCTATCAATCGATATCCATGGAGGTCACTTGTAGTTCACGACCACCAATGGTTTGTACGAAATGACTGTCACAATACGGACAGATAAATTTATAATTTTCTACAGGAAATGTTTTATCACAATCCAAGCACTTTCCTTCAATAGGAATCGTGTTAATTTCTATACGAGAACCTTCTGCTGCAGTCCCCTTTGTAACGGCTTCCCAACAAAAGAAGCGAATCTGGTTCCACGCCACTCATAAGACCCAAATCGAGTTGAACAGAATGGATCACAGATGCATCGTGTTGGCGTAACGTATCGAGGGCTACATCAAGTATGCCTTCTGCTATAGACATCTCATGCATGGTATGCCTCATATACAGCTTCAAGCATCATAGTAGTCGTTACAGATCCTACACCACCCGGTACCGGAGTAATTGCAGACGCAATATCTTTTACCGCTTCATAATCAACATCGCCTACCGTCTTACCTTCTAGTTCATTAATGCCTACATCGATAACAACAGCACCTGGCTTAATCATATCTGCTGTAATCATATGCGCACGACCCGCTGCAGCAATAACGATATCGCCGCGTTTTACTTGCTCTGCCAAATCAGGAGTTCTGGAATGACAAATTGTAACCGTACCATTTGCACCGAGAGTCATAAGAGCTACTGGTTTACCGATAACTTGGCTACGACCAACTACAACCACATGTTTGCCTTCCACAGGAATATCATAGTGGTTTAAAATTGCCATGCACGCCTTTGCTGTACAAGGAGCAAAGCCACCTTTACCGGCAGTTACAAGACCAATATTATACGTAGTTAGACCATCGATATCTTTTTTAGGATCTAGCATATCGATAAGAGCCTCTGTATCAATGTGTTTAGGCATCGGCATTAACGGTAAAATCCCATGAACAGCCGCATCATTATTTAATTCTTGCAATGCTGTAACTACTTCATCCTGTGTAGCCGTTTCAGGTAATTGTTTTAACACAAAGCCATAGCCAAAGTTCTTGGCTGTCTTTTCCATAAATGTAGCGTACATATGAGCACCGTGGTCTTCACCAACGAGTAATACTGCCATAGTAATTACAGAGTCGCCAACTGCTGCAACTTTTTCTTGTAAAATCGCCTTGTGAGCGTCTGCTACTGCTTTACCGCGTAATTCGATCATAAGTATCTCCATTCATTCAAACTATCTATAAAATAAGGTGCCTCCGGAGAGGCACCTAAGTCTCTTATTCTATTATATAACGAACTGTCTATAATTTCTAATTATGACCGAATTCGTTTTATCTACGGAAATGAACAGTAATTGCTGTACCAGCCTGAACAGTTGTACCGCTACTTTCATCTTGAGATGTAGCCGTACCAGTTCCATCCGGTTTAAAGGCAAGTCCCGCCTTATGTAACCAATCACGCACTTCACCATAGGTAAAACCAGTAAAGTTAGGCAATGTAACAGAACCATCACTTCCCGGTTTTGGTTCAGGTAATGTATTAGCAGCTTTAACAGCTACTGGTGTACTTTCTTTAACATACGGACTCATTTGGTAATACCGTACAAGTTGAGATACGATGTCCTTAAATACAGGGGCTACAATTTGACTACCATAATAAGAACCCTTTTGTGGGTCATCAATAACGACAAGAACTACAAATTCTCGATCCTCTACAGGGCCAAAGCCTATAAAGGACGCAATGTATTGTCCGTCGAGATAACCGCCATGTTTGGTATCTAGTTTTTCCGCCGTACCAGTTTTACCGCCGAAGTGATAACCTTCTACCATCGCTTTTGTACCGCCACCTTCGGATACTTCTTTTTCTAGAATATCTACAATGGTTTTAGCGGTTTCCGCCGGAACTGGTTGTCCCACAACAGATGTTTCAGTCGTACTTGTTACATCGCCTTGAGAGTTACTATAAGACTTGATGATATGTGGTTTCATCATAGCCCCACCATTAGAAAGTGCACCAAAGGCGCGAACCATTTGTAATGGTGTAACTGCAATACCTTGACCGATGGACATAGTCGCAACATCTAGCTTACTCATATCCTCTGGATTATACAAAATACCTGCTCCTTCACCAGGCAATTCAATACCTGTTTCAGAACCAAAGCCATAATCACGTACATATTTCGAGAGAATATCTGCCCCTGTTAATGTACCAATTTCAGCCATACCAGTATTAATAGAGTACTTCAAAATATCTAGCAAGCGAACAGGACCATATCCCTCACCATTCCAGTTTCTAATGATATGTCCATTGGCAGCAAAGGCCCCTTTATCGTTATACACAGTGTCTAACTTCCATTTGCCTGCTGCAAGAGCTGCAGATGCAATGATAGGTTTAAATGTAGAACCTGGTTCATATAAATTGGTAACCGCAATATTTTTGAAAGCCTCTTCACCACTTTGGTTGTAGTTGTTAGGATCATAGCTTGGACGATTTGCCATGGCGAGAATTTCACCAGTTTTTGGATCCATTACGATAACGCTGGCATGTTTAGCGCCCGTATCTTCCATCGCTTTATCAAGAGCACGTTCCGCAATAAATTGAATGGTCGCATCAATCGTTAAGGTTACACTTTTACCCTTATCTGGCAAGAATTTAGACAATACAGACCCAAAAATCGCATTACCTTTGTTATCTGTAGCGACGATTTCTTGTTGCACACCGCCCTTTAATTCATCATCAAGAACCATTTCAAGGCCATCAAGACCCTTATCATCGGTGCCAACAAAGCCTAACACTTGAGCCGCTAGTACGCCATTTGGATAGTAGCGCTTAGACTCCTCCACAAAGTTAAGACCTACAATGTGATTATCCTTAATAACTTGTTGAACCGCTTTCGATTTTTCGGCGTCCATCATACGATTAAGCCATACGAAAGCCGTATCCTCTTGTAAGGCTTTTACAATATTCTCTTTTGACATCGTTACATACGGTGAGATAAGTTCTGCAATCTCTTGAGGAGATTGTTTAATCATCTTAGGGTCCGCATATAAAGATTTTGTAACTACGCTCATTGCCAAGGGCTTGCCATTGCGGTCGTAAATTGTGCCGCGCGGTGATTGTAGCTTTCTATCCACCTGTACTTGTAATAAATTTTTCTTTTCTAGGTCAAAAGTATCAAAGACCTGCAACTGTGCTAAGCGCCCGATGAGGACGAAAGCAACGGTCATGAGAATGGCGAGACACCAGGTGGTGCGACTCCATCCACTCATGCGTAGCAAAGCTTTATTTAGTAAATTCATCATTTCTCCACTGGACGGCGCAACTTGTGGTCTAATGCGTCATATAGCGCATCTGGTTCATTAGGAATCACTCCATTTTGTACCTGACCCAATAAATATTGCAATCCTTCCCCTACTTGATTCCCTGCGAGTTCAATAACCCTTCATATCAAATCCTTTGTGTAGGCAGGATAAACTAAGGTCTGCCATACACTCTCCAAAGGCTAACGTTCCATCAGTTGATGCATAAGGCTTCCCACAACCTAATACATCGGCAGCACAAACCTTGGCTAATTGCTCCCATGCAGTTCGCATGATTTGGCTATCACGGAATTCACCACTACGAGCCTCTTTACGAAGCCATTTTTTCTCGTTCGCATCGCCATTTTGTACAAAATAATGGAAACGCATATGATTTTTTACAATCCATGCTACTCGCTGTACAAAAGCCTTAGGGTAACCTAAACGAGTAAGTAATGTTTCTGTCATTTCAGCCCCTAAGGTATCATGACCACGATCTGTGAGACGACCATTCACCACAGCACGCACCGTAGCCATCCCCTTCGCTACATCGTGTAGTAATGCACCCCATCGCAAGGTCAAATCAGGCTCTGTATTAGATACAACGGCTAATGTATGGTACCAACCATCGAACTGGTGAAAGTCTTTTTCTTGCGGTAAATTCACAAGGTGATATAGCTCAGGCAGAATAGGAACCTCTCGAGCCACGCCGTTTTCAACTACTCGACATGAACATTCTGCCAAGCGTGATTGCACCAATACATCTAATCCTTTAGCCACCGCTGGCTCAAGCATGAGACGATCTATTTCATTTCGAACGCGCTCTAAGGATAATCCAGAGACGCGATGAAATGCCTTAGGCATAGCTTCTAATAAATCTTTGCTAGGCAAGAAGTCTAGCTTCGCCACAAAACGACACGCTCTAAAGAGACGCAATGCATCCTCTTCAAAACGTTTCTGCGCATCGCCAATGGTACGCAAGGTCTTATGCTTGATATCACGGCGTCCACCTACAAGGTCAATGACCTCACCAAAGCGATTCATAGCCATGCCATTTACAGTAAAGTCACGACGCAATACATCTTCTTCTAATGTATCGGCATAGGTGATTTCTTCTGGTCGATGACTATCCGCTCCATATCGTTCAGTTCGATACGTTGCAATTTCATATTGCTTACCTTCTAATGTAGCTACTACTACACCAAAGGATTTTCCTACTAAGTCTGTCGTTTGAATACCTTGACCGCGTAGGACTTCAATGACCGTATCAGGACGTGCAGACGTCACAATATCAAAGTCATGAGGTTTTTGATGCATCAAAATATCGCGCACTGCTCCACCAATGATATAAGCTTCATAGCCTGCTTCTTCTAATACAGTCAATATTCTATTTGCTTGTTCCATCATGCACACTCCTTTCTGAACTAGTCTAACTTTTATTTTACTACAAATGAAAGCATGAAAAAAGTGCAATCCTTATAAGGATTGCACTCTTTCAGCAATAGCTGTACCTGTCGGTGTTACCGCAAGACCTCCATCACTTGTTTCACGCAATGCAGCAGGCATAGCGCGACCAATATTATTCATTGCTTCAATAACCTCATCTGGTGGAATTTGGCTTTCAATATTCATCAACGCCATCTCAGATGCAGTAATAGCGTGGACTGCATAGAAACCATTACGCTTAACGCATGGCACCTCTACGAGACCCGCCACAGGATCACAAGCAAGACCTAATAAGTTTTTCATGCACAATGCAATGGCATGGCCCACCTGGCGTGGCGTACCGCCCATCATTTCTACGATAGCCCCTGCAGCCATACATGCAGCTGTACCAATTTCAGCTTGGCAACCGCCTACTGCACCAGCAACGCAAGCGCGATTAGCCACTACATTACCAATGCCGGAAGCAGCTAAGAAACCTTTCACTACAGTAGATTTATCTAGTTGATAGTGATCAGCCACGGCTTTCACAGCACCAGGCATAACACCACAAGACCCCGCTGTTGGACAGGCAACGATGCGAAACATTTTGGCATTTGCCTCGTTTACAGCAATAGCATAGGTCATCGCCTTGTACGCAATTTCACTCATAAAACGTGGAGATTGACCGTTAAGCTGTGCCGCCTGACCACCGGACATACCAGATGCCGTTTTATCAGTATATGCAATACCATCTTGGATAGACATTTCAAAAATATCTAAGCGATGCTCAATTTCTCGAATAACCGCCTCTTCATTGCGGTCATAATTTTCTAATTCATAACGCAGCACTACATCGCCAAAGGAAATGTTATTTTCCTCAGCTAGGCGAATAATATCTGCAATTGTATCATATGCATAGCTCATTATTCACCCTCCTATAACGCTTCAAAGGTCATGACGTCTTGAATGCCTGGACACTCGCGCATAAACTGAACTGTAATTGGATTTACCACCGTGTCGGTAGTAATGACCATGACTGCATCCTTGTGCTTACCCTTACGGAATACACGCATCGTTGCAATATTAATATCGGACTCACTCAAGGCTTGGCTGATAAGAGAAATCGCACCAGGGCGATCCTCGTGGAATACGACGAGCGTGAACTCATCACCTGTGATAGACATATCATTACCATCTACTTCGGTAATCATAATTTGACCACCACCGAGAGATCGACCGATAACAGTCATATGACGATTATGGTCATCATACATATCAAAACGAACCACATTAGGATGACCAACATCTAATGGAGACTCGATGAAAGTATACTCCATCCCCTCTTTTTGTGCTAAATCATGAGCGATGCGAATATTCGTATCATCCTCTTTATAACCTAACAAACCGCCTACCAAAGCACGATCTGTACCATGACCTTTATAGGTCTTCGCAAAAGAACCATATAAAGTTAAATCTACCTTTTTAGGAGTGGATCGGAAAATACACCGCGCCATCTTACCTAGCCGCGCAGCACCCGCTGTATGCGAACTAGACGGACCAATCATAACAGGCCCTATAATATCAAAAATACTATTCATACACGCCTCTATATACACATAAATAATGTGAGAAAATTCTTACTTTACCTATAGTATAACAATCAACATTGACCAATGTCTATATGCACATTAGGGGCATCTTTGTGCGCCTACGAGGGACTACTATTTATGTGAAAACTATCAAAGGGGCAGTATATTGATGGGACTTATATTCCACAAACGTTTTACTAATGGGCACCACCTATTGAGGGCCGACTTACGCGTCGTATGGAGGCATGAGATAGGTGGTGCCCATTAGTAACCTAGTTGTCGTAATAATGTCGGGCCCCATCAATATACAAATGCTCGAAAGATAGCTTTCACAAAATAGTAAAAAACGCACCTTAGAAACCTAAGGTGCGTTATTTATAACAACAGTCCTAAATCATAAAAGAGAGGGGAAGTAGGACTGTGGTTAACAGATGAATGATCCGATTAGCCCAAGATAGCTTTCAAGTCAGCTTCTGGAGTTGTAATTGGATGCAATTGGAATTTCTCTACCAAAATGTTCAATACATTGTTGGAGAAGAATTTAGGCAAGGATGGGCCGATGTAGATGTTGCGGATACCCAATGCCAACAATGTTAACAAGATACATACCGCTTTTTGTTCGTACCAGGACAATACCAATGTTAATGGCAAGTCGTTTACGTCACATTCAAAGGCACCAGCCAAAGCTACTGCTACTTGAATAGCGGAGTAAGCATCGTTACATTGACCCATATCAAGGATACGAGGGATACCACCGATTTCACCGATGTTAAGGTCGTTGAAACGGAATTTACCACAAGCCAATGTCAATACTACTGTATCTTCTGGAGTTTGTTTTACGAAGTCTGTGTAGTAGTTACGGCCTACTTTAGCACCGTCACAACCACCTACTAAGAAGAAGTGTTTGATTGCGCCAGCTTTTACAGCGTCGATTACTGTATCAGCAATGCCCAATACTGTGCCATGACCGAAACCAGTAGTTACTTCATGACCACCGTTAATACCAGTGAATTCTTGAGCTTCTTTGTAGCCGCCCAATTCGATAGCACGGTTGATAACTGCGGAGAAGTCTTTTGTACCATCTGCATTTTCTTCGATGTGTGCACAACCGTCGAAACCTACCATATCTGTAGTGAAGATATTTTCTCTGTAGTTTTCTTTTGGTGGCATAATGCAGTTTGTAGTGAACAAGAATGCGCCAGGAACGTCAACGAATTCTTTTTGTTGGTTTTGCCATGCAGTACCGAAGTTACCTTTAATTGAGGATGTTTTTCAATTCAGGGTAAGAGTGGCAAGGCAACATTTCACCATGAGTATAGATATTTACACCTTTACCATCAGTTTGGATCAACAATTGTTTCAAGTCGTGAAGGTCATGACCAGTTACAACGATGAAAGGACCTGGTTCTACAGTCAAAGGTACTGTAGTTGGTACTGGTGTACCGTAAGATTCTGTATTAGCTTTGTCAAGAACAGCCATACATTTCAAGTTAACTTCACCGAATTCCATCAAAAGACCAAGCCATTCTTCAGCGCTGTGATCTTTCGCCATTTCAACTAGACCTTTAACGAACCAAGCGTCAACATCAGCATCGTGGAAGCCAAGGCGAGCAGCATGCCATGCGTATGCAGCCATACCACGCATACCTAACAATAATGTAGAACGAAGGGATACGATATCTTCTTCACCTTTCCACAATTGTTCCCAATCAAAGTTTTGTTGAGTGCTGTCCACTTGTGCATGGTAAGCGTTTACTTCGTCGATGAACGCTTGAACGCGGTCTTCAGAGAAGTTAACGTTTGTTACACACATGAATAAACCACGCATTAAATAATCGATACCTTCTTTAGTGTGGCCTTTTACGTCTAAAGCGCGAGCCAAGCCAACCAAAGCAGCAGTTAATTCGTCTTGTAAGTTTGCAACTGGTGCAGTTTTACCACATACACCTTGTACTGTACAACCAGCTGGTGCTGCAGATTGTTCGCATTGATAACAGAACATGCTCATTTAAAATCCTCCTTTGCGAGACTTCCTCGCATTCAAGCTAGATAATATAAAACCTATACATTACACTGATGTTTTATCAGTTCTCTGTTCGATTACATTTGAAAGTATAACGTAAAGGTGATACAATTTCTGTAGCTTGAGCAACAAATAAAAACTTTTTCAAAAATTTTTCCTGGCTCCCCTTGTGGAACAGGTAGACCATTTGGTCCTATACTTCTATTATACAATAATCATTTTTAATTGCTATAGACTTTGTCACATCGGAGGTGCTTATGAAGCAAATACTTTCTGAAGATATTATCAATCAATATATGCCTACCCTCGTAAATTGCCCGCTATTCAATAAACTTGGAGAAAATGAATTGCGTGGCTATTTACACAATGCTAAAGTAATTGTTCATAGCTACAAGAAAAATGACTTCATCGCCCTCTCGGGTGATCCAATGGATGGCATCGGCGTTATTTTAGAAGGCAGTGCTCTTTTAACTCGAGAAAATATAATGGGCCAACGTGTTATCATGGCCAATCTAGAGCAATCCGATATATTCGGCGAAGCATTACTATTCAGTAAGCAACCTTTATGGCCTGCTACGATTAAAGCAACAAAGGCTACAAAAATTATGTTCATACCACTTGAAACATTTATCGAAACATTGCCAGAATGCCATCAATGTCAAACGACAATCTTATCTAATCTATTAGAAGACTTATCGGAAAAAGCAATTCTCTTAACGAGAAAAGTACATTATCTTACATTAAAAGGGATGCGTGAGAAGATTTTCGCATACTTAACAGATATTTATAAACGCCAACACTCTAAAACAATCCAATTGCCGCACAACCGTGAGCAAATGGCCGAGGTGCTCAACGTATCTCGCACAGCGCTTAGCCGTGAACTAGGCCGTTTACGTGATGAAGGCATTATTGACATTACAGGTCGCACCGTAAAACTACTAAATATTGAAGAAATTGAAGAATTTGGTTTTAATAACTTTTAGTACCATCTAATCAGTTCTACAAAACACAAAAGGTCTCCCTACATCTTAGGGAGACCTTTTTATTATATATTACCTATTGTAAAGCTATGTCGCTTAGAACCAATGAGATAAATCAAACTCTTCACCAATCGTTGCTTTCACATGAGCTCGGCCTAAGTAAAGACCTAGCAAGGTCAAGCTAATTTTAGACATCGGCGTTTTATCAAACACATCTGCCAAGTCCAAAAGAACTGGAGAAATATCATCCATAATATCACGCGCCTCTTGTCCTCTGAAAGCAGTTGGTTTGCTCTTCATGAGTGCCAATAGATCTCGTTGAACCATGGAGTCAGAAATACGAGTTTGTCTAAAGAAGCGTGGTGCCAAGGATTCATCAACTAAAGCCAATTTATATAAATTAGAGTTTAAGCTACGCACCACATAGCGCGGATCTACACCGCGACCATCGGTAGCACGGAATAGCTCTTCCTTAGAGAAGCCACGGTAGTTAAATACAAGCGGATAAGAATTAGATAATACTTGTGCCAATGTAATTGGCTCACGTTCCTCTTGCGTACAGCGCAAGTAATCAAGCTGACGATAGAAGGAATGATTTTGAGGCAAATCAGAAATAAATGGCTCGATATATTTTTCTACGTAATGTTGGAAATGAATCAATCCATAGTTATTGGAATTTCTAGAATATTGCAATAATAAAGTTAACGCCATAACTTGGAAGTGGCCTAGTGTTAAATGTGGTAATATGCGCAATGCATCAAAGGCTACTAGATACGGCGTACTAGATTTAGGAGATTGCACAACATCGAGGAAAGCCCCTAACGCAGCGGACTTCATCCACTCCGTATTTGTTGCAGCATACGCCTTTTGCATACTCATCAAAGCTTCTTGAATAACAATATTATCTAACAACGCATTTACTTCAGCTAGCTTTGTAATGTTAAGTGCTGCTAAAGCATCTCTTGTAATATCTTCTACATAATATTGTGTATCCCCATGTAGCACACCAAAAGAATGTACAAATGGAGCAATAGCTAGTTCAATGCATTTATCTTCATGTGCTGCTTTAGCCCATTGACCTGTAGGAACCTCTTCATCAACTAAACTTGCTGCAGCTAACTGTGCCTCAATTTCAGATGCATCAAATAGGCGAGTTTCATCTAATACAGATGGACCTTCCGCAGTTTGTACCTCATCAGCGCCGCCAATCATTTGAGTGACTTCCATATTTTCAACTTCATCAGCAGCTAAGACCTCTACAGATTCGCCCATAGCAATGGTGTCCTCTACAGAACTCGATCGATTACGAAGCTCATCAGTTACCTTGTCTAAGACAATAGTCTTATCCATTAATGGAGTAGCTTGATTGCCATTAGAATGCTTGATATCGGAAACAGCAGTCATCACAATAGTTTTATCTGAAACAGAAGGAGTTACCACGTTCTCATTTTCAACGACCGTAGATTCATCATGTAAAAGTTCACCTTTTGTATCATCAGATGCAGGCTCAGTCTTTGTAGATTGAGAGTTACTACTTTCATCATCACTAGACTTAGTACTAGTCACAGCATCATTGTGATCACCTAAGGCTAAGGAGTAGCCGGTAGATGTATTTTCTACATGTGTATTCTTACCATCTCTTCGATTGAAAGATGTATCTGTAGAATCAACTAAAACCTCTGCAGGTTCATCATGTAAAACCTCTGCAGATTTATCCTGTAAAACCTCTGCAGATTTATCCTGTAAAACTTTACCAGATTGACCTTCAGTGGAATCAGCAATCGATGCAGTATATACATTAGTACCACCTGCATGCGTTATCGTTACATCACCATGCTTAGATTCCGTTGCAGTTGGACTATCATTCTTCGCTTCAATATTATTGTCTACATGTGAATTTCTATGCGTCTTAGGCTTTGATTGACTTTCACCATCACCGCGACTAAAAACGGCGTAGCAAATAGCAAAGAAGCCTAATGCCACGACGGCCAATACAAAATATGGTATTACGTTTGACATACTATCCCCCTACATCAACGCTTCATTATATGCAGCACGCTCCCCGCCGATGCTCTTTGGACGAACACGACAGGCAGTTACATGGGCTTCCCCAATTTCCTTTAAACTAAGACGTACTGGTACTGTAACATGTTTCATGTGCATGCCTATGAAAGTATCCCCAATATCGATACCTACATCAGCTTGAATAAATTCAACCATTACAGGATCACCAAAACGTTCATATGCAGTTACTGCCATCGCTCCACCTGCATGACATTGAGGCACTACATTTACCTCTTCCTCCCAAGTCATTGCACTACGCTCCATAACAAGAGCGCGATTAATATGTTCACAACATTGAACTGCCAAGTTAAGACCTCTCGCCTTAACAGCTGTATATATTTCATCAAATACGACCTGAGCCACATCTAGATGGGAATCAGTGCCGATTTTTTTACCTACAATTTCGCTAGTGGAGCAGCCCACAACGAATAGTTGACCTTCTCGAACCTTTGCCAAATCAAGTAATTCAGCCATCGCTGTGCGAACTGACTGACGAATAGTTTCTACAGAAGTCATGTTATCGCCTCACTCACTTTGAATGTATAAAATCTATATGTATATTATCATAAAATGGACAGAATCGGTAGACTTTACTCTACATATCTGTGGTGAACATCACATGATAATAACTTATAAACTGTAAAAGTATACCCTTATATTATTATCATACTATTAAAGAATGAAGACAACAAAAAGAGGCTTGCATATGCAAGCCTCTTTTAATCACTCAACGGTGATATTAGATTTTTCTGTAAGGTTTTTGGCCTTCTTCGTAGAAGTTGTTACCTTCAGTATCGCCAACTACGATGCAAGGGAAGTCTTCAACTGTCAATTCAGCCAAAGCTTCTGGACCAAGTTCACCATAAGCAAGTACTTCGTATTTTTTGATGGATTTTGCAATCAATGCTGCAGCGCCACCAACTGCTGCGAAGTATGTGCAACCATTTTTCTTCATGGATTCAACTACTGCTGGTTTACGGGAACCTTTACCGATCATGCCTTTGATACCTTGATCAAGCATTGTTGGTGTGTAAGCATCCATACGACCAGAAGTTGTAGGACCAGCGGAACCAATTGGATCACCAGGTTTTGCAGGTGTTGGGCCAAGGTAGTAAACGAATTTGTTAGTCCAATCGATTGGTAATTTTTCGCCACGTGCTAAAGCTTCAGTCATAACTTTATGAGCAGCGTCACGAGCGGAGTAAATTTTGCCAGTGATAAGAACGCTATCACCAACTTTTAATTTACGGGAAAACTCTTCATTATATTCTTCAGTGTTAATGCGAATTGTTTCAGCCATTGTAATGTTACCTCCTATCGATTAAAGTTCTGCGTGAGCATGACGAGCAGCATGGCACATGATAGTAACTGCAACAGGAAGACCAGCGATGTGAGTTGCACCCCATTCGATGTTTACACCGATACAAGTTGTAGTGCCGCCCAATTGTGGACCGATACCAGTTTTGTTAACCATTTCCATGATTTCTTCTTCTAATTTTGCATAGTCAGCATCTTTATGAGGTGTGCTAATATCGCGAAGCAAAGCTTTTTTGGACATAACTGCTGCTTGGTCCATAGTACCACCGATACCTACGCCAAGTACGATTGGAGGGCATGGGTTAGGGCCAGCTTTTTAACGATTTCAAGAACTGCATTTTTAACGCCTTCAACGCCATCAGCAGGAACAAGCATAGCTACGCCAGATTTGTTTTCGGAACCGAAACCTTTAAGCTCTACTTGGATATCTACTTTATCGCCAGGAACGATGTCAGTGTAGATAATAGCTGGAGTGTTGTTTTGAGTGTTCTTACGGTTGAACAATGGCTCGCCTACAACGGATTTACGAAGGTAACCTTCGACGTAACCAGCTGCAACGCCTTCATTGATAGCTTCAGTAAGGTCACCACCAACGAAATGAACGTCTTGACCTACTTTTAAGAATACCATTGTCATACCAGTATCTTGGCAGTATGGACGATCTTCAGCATCAGCGATTTCAGCGTTTTCGATGAGTTGATCAAGAACGATACGACCTACTGGAGACTCTTCTGTTTCACGACCTTTTTTCAAGCCTTCATAGATGTCTTTTGGCAAGTGGTAAGCTGCATCCATACATAATTGACGGATAGTTTTTGTAATTTCAGATACTTGAATCTCGCGCAAGATAATCCCTCCTCAGGAAATAATTGAATATTAATTCTAATACCGTGAGATAACTTTTAATTCTCAAGTGTTTGAGATATGTACAACTCATACACATTGAGATTTACTCTATGCATCAATCGTAACACACAATATACAGCCTTTCAACGCTTTAACTATACAGTTTTCTCAATGCTTTTCAGGGTTTTGAGAATTACTTTCATGAATATTCTTGTATATATTTCGGTAATTCAATAGACTATATAGGATCTATTTTATAATTATGAAAGCCCTTTCATAATGTGATGAAAGTCATAGTTTATCATACATTAATCCTATTTTTATTCCCCTTATCTATAGGGCCTTTCGAATATATAGATTTACTTTATAATTAACCACAAACCTAGACTATATCTAATAAGATAAATACACTTTTTTATTAACTGATATTTCTTTTCAAATAAATCTTTTAAACTTTTCTATAATGCATATGTATACCGATTATCTTCAATATACTTATATTGCTAACTCTCATACGTACATCGTCATTCAACACCTTATAAACTCAGTATTTAACTACGTTTACAAAACTCTATAGACTTTATTAATTTTAATGACTTTCTTATCAATATTTTTAATAACTAATTTTACGTATAAAGTTATGTGTTTTAGTCATACTTAACGAGGTTTAATTTATAGTGTTTTTTAAAAAAAGGCTTGCTTTTATAATTAATCTAACATATAATAACAATCGTACCATTCCTCGATAGCTCAGTCGGTAGAGCAATCGGCTGTTAACCGATCGGTCGTAGGTTCGAGTCCTACTCGAGGAGCCATTCTGGCCCGTTGGTCAAGCGGTTAAGACACCGCCCTTTCACGGCGGTATCCCGGGTTCGATTCCCGGACGGGTCACCACATGGACGATTAGCTCAGCTGGGAGAGCGCCTGCCTTACAAGCAGGATGTCGGCAGTTCGATCCTGTCATCGTCCACCAGACCAAAGGAGCAAGCATACTGCTTGCTTCTTTTTTTTGTATATGTGATATAATAGTACCAGTTGTTTTGTTTGTAATTTTAAATTGTGATTTTAAAAGAGTTTTATTAAGAGGAGGAATTATGTTTCGTAACTTCGGACTCTGTAAACGTCCCCTACTTTCAGTACTAGGTGTACTACTTGCATCTACATTAGCAACAGCTAATGCTGCTACAATTGATATGAGTCAATTGACTTCTAATGGAGCTAAACCTGTCATAATTAATTCTACGGCAGCCAACCAAAATAGTGCTGCACCTATCGTAAATATCGAAACCAATACTCAGCCTACTACAAAGGTGGCAAATACACCTGTATCTACACCAATTTCTGTCACTCCAGAAAAGGCGACTATTAATCCATCTAACGCTAATTATGATGGCCATTTAGAGAACTTCCCGAGCCGTAAAGTAACGATCGTTGTACCGGCTAAATTACGCAATGAAAATACAGCGCAATTTGGTCATTATATGACAGATCGCTTGTCTAATACGCTTAAATATCCGTATTATGATACGGCTATTGTAAGTACTAATACACCAACTGCACAAATCAGAGCTGTTGACCTTGCTCAAATTGCAGCGGCACAAAATTCTGAAATTGTTATTATGCCAGTACCATTACAAGACATCTATGTACAAGTTAATGGTATTAATAGTCCATATGCATATAACGATGAAGATCGTGAAATCTATATCACTGCAAAAGTGAATGCATTATTGTACTACTACGATGTAAACGACAAAGTTGTTCACACGGTTCGCACAGGCTTCAACCAAACTGATGATTCTTTGACTATGCCAACACATAAGGCTGTTTGGAACAAAGTTATGACCGTATTACTTGATAAACTGCCATACAAACGCATCCCAACAGACCGTGACCGTTACCAAGCACCTGGTATTAACTCTGAAACACCAGTTGTACTTGATTTCCAAGTAGAACAACCTAGAAATACAGCATACTCCTTAAAAGGCGTTAGCGTATTATAATGAACAAATAATTTAATAACACCTAAATACGCACTAACACGTAAAATACGTACAAGAAAAGGCTAGCCCCTCGGCTAGCCTTTTGTCTTATAGTTGTTTAGTTACATGCAAACGCAACAAGGCACGTTGCAATGCCGCTTCTGCTCGCTCTACATCAATATCAGGTGTAGGATTAGCCAAACGGCCTTCAGCACGCTCTTTAGCACGCTGAGCACGTTCCACATCAATAGATTCTGGATCTTGGCAATCTGGTGTTACAATACTCACCTTATTATGTTCGATTTCACAGAAGCCACCAAATACAGCAAGTTCACGAGATGTTCCATCTGGTTGATCAATGCGTAAAGGCGCTAAGTCTAATGCAATAATCATAGGTGCATGATTTGGCAAGATACCAAAAGCACCATCGATTGCCTTACCTACGAAAAAAGTAGACTGACCTTCGAATACGACTGCATCAGGTGTAATTATTTGTAGGGTCATAGGTTCCGCCATGGATTATTCCCCCTTCTCTTGCATTTCCTTTGCTTTTTGAACGGCTTCATCGATGGTACCAACCATGTAGAATGCGCCTTCAGGCAAATCGTCATGTTTACCATCAAGGATTTCTCTAAAGCCTCTCAATGTTTCAGACAATGGTACGTATTTACCAGGAGAACCAGTAAATACTTCAGCTACGAAGAACGGTTGACTCAAGAAACGTTGAATCTTACGCGCACGAGATACAGTCAATTTATCTTCGTCAGACAATTCTTCCATACCAAGGATTGCGATAATGTCTTGAAGATCTTTATATTTTTGCAATACTTCTTGCACGCCACGCGCTACTTCATAGTGTTCTTCACCAAGTACATGTGGGTCCAAAATACGGCTTGTAGAATCTAACGGATCCACCGCTGGATAGATACCAAGTTCCGCAATGGAACGAGACAATACTGTTGTCGCATCCAAGTGAGCGAATGTTGCCGCTGGAGCAGGGTCAGTTAAGTCATCGGCAGGTACGTATACAGCTTGTACAGAAGTAATAGAACCTTCTTTTGTAGATGTAATACGTTCTTGTAATGCCCCTACGTCATTAGCCAATGTAGGTTGGTAACCTACGGCAGATGGCATACGACCTAAGAGGGCAGATACTTCAGAGCCCGCTTGGATAAAGCGGAAAATGTTATCGATGAACAAGAGCACGTCTTGTTTCTTCACATCACGGAAGTATTCAGCCATTGTAAGGCCTGTAAGACCTACGCGCATACGAGCCCCTGGTGGCTCATTCATTTGGCCATATACGAGGGCTGTTTTGTTGATAACGCCGGACTCTTTCATTTCATTCCACAAGTCATTACCTTCACGAGTCCGTTCGCCTACACCGGAGAATACGGAGTAACCACCGTGCTCTGTAGCGACATTGTGAATCAATTCCATGATCAATACGGTTTTACCTACACCGGCACCACCGAAAAGACCGATTTTACCACCTTTTACGTATGGAGCAATAAGGTCAACGACCTTAATACCTGTTTCCAGGATTTGTGTATCTGGAGAAAGGTCATCAAATTTAGGTGCTGGACGGTGAATCGGCCATTTTTCATCAGCTGCAACTGGAGCTGGATCATGGTCTACAGTTTCACCAAGTACGTTAAAGATACGGCCCAACACGCCTTCCCCTACAGGGACGGAAATAGGATTGCCAGTATCTTCCGCTTCCATATTACGTGTCATACCGTCAGTAGAGCTCATCGCAACGCAACGAACTGTGTCGTCACCTAAATGTTGCATAACCTCTACTACGATTTTTTGTCTATCGTGTGCTTTATGGTCATGGTAGATGTGGATGGCGTTGTAGATGGCTGGCAAATGACCAGCATCGAAGCGCACGTCTACAACTGGGCCGATGACCTGCACAACTTTACCAATATTATTACTCATCGACAGATGTCTCCTTATTTATTGCAAGGCATTAGCGCCACCAACGATTTCAGAAATTTCGTTTGTAATACTAGATTGACGCAACTTGTTATATTCAAGGCCTAAGGACTCAATGAGTTCCCCTGCATTATCTGTAGCAGATGTCATGGCAGTCATACGAGCACCTAATTCACTAGCTGCAGATTGCAACAATCCATTATAAACAGTAATTTCTAAATATTTTGGTAGCAATGCTTCCAAGACAGATACAGCAGATGGCATGAAATCATATTCTTCGCCCTTTACCTCATCTTGTGGTTGCTCTATCGGCAACAAGCGCTCAGCCTGTGCAATTTGCGTCATAGAATTTACAAAACGTGTATAGATCATGATGACTTCGTCAACTTCATGACGTTCATATAATGAAAGTGCTTCATGCATGATGGCACGAGCATGTTCATAGGAAGGTTTATCGGAGAAGCCCGCATAAGACTTATCGATATGAATACCTCTGGATTTCATACTGTCTCTAGGTTTTCTACCCGCCGTAATTACACGGTATGTACTAGGATCTTTGCCTTTTAATTCTTCCATAGCAAACTTAAGTACATTAGACGAGAATGCCCCAGCAAGACCTTTATCTGCACCAACTACAATATAGCAAGTACGTTCAACAGGTCGAACATCTAAAAGAGGACTTTCAAAGCCTTCTAAATCACTATTAGACATATGACGCAAGATTTGCCCAATCTTTTCTGCGTAAGGACGGGTAGCTTCCGCTTTTGTTTGTGCCCTACGAAGACGAGCAGAGGCTACCATCTTCATCGCTTTAGTAATTTTTTGCGTATTGGTAACACTTTTTATGCGTTTTCGCAAATCTTGTGCACTAGCCATACATTACGCCTCCTTACGAGACACTAATGTATGAGTAGAACCAAATGCTTCTACACATTCTGGGATTGCTTGTTTCAATAGATTTTCAGTTTCGTCCTCAATTTTCTTGGACGTTTCAATGTTTGTGATAATTTCAGGATAGTTAGCTTTCACATAACGCAACAATTCCGCTTCGAATGCCAATACATCCTCAACTTGAATGTCTGCTAAATAGCCTTTTGTACCAGCATAGAGGTTAATAACCATTTCAGCTACGCTCATTGGCTCATATTGGCCTTGTTTCAACATTTCAGTTAAACGTTGACCACGATCAAGTTGAGCGCGTGTAGCCGCATCAAGGTCGGAACCGAACTGAGCAAAGGCAGCCAACTCACGATATTGAGCAAGGTCCAAACGCAATTGGCCCGCTACTTGTTTCATCGCTTTAGTTTGCGCACTACCACCTACACGGGATACGGACAAGCCTACGTCAACAGCTGGACGAATACCAGAGTAGAACATATCTGTACCCAAGAAAATTTGACCATCCGTGATGGAGATTACGTTTGTTGGGATGTATGCAGATACGTCACCCGCTTGCGTTTCGATAATAGGCAACGCTGTAATGGAACCGCCACCAAGTTCAGGTGAAAGTTTCGCAGCGCCCGCTCTAATAGACGGCTGTGTAAGTAGAATACGTCACCTGGATACGCTTCACGCCCTGGTGGACGGCGTAACAATAGGGACATAGCACGGTATGCAGCCGCTTGTTTTGTTAAGTCATCATATACGCATAATACGTGTTTACCTTGGTACATGAAGTATTCACCCATGGCAACACCAGCGTAAGGAGCGATATATTGAAGAGGTGCACCAGTAGATGCACTAGCAGATACTACGATTGTATACTCCATAGCGCCTGCTTCTTCAAGCTTTTGTACTACACGAGCAACAGTAGATTCTTTTTGACCAATGGCTACATAAATACAAATAACATCTTTTCCTTTTTGGTTCAAAATAGTATCTAATGCAATCGCAGTTTTACCAGTACCACGGTCACCAATGATAAGTTCACGTTGACCACGGCCGATTGGTACCATCGCATCAATCGCTTTAAGACCTGTTTGTAAAGGTTCGTTTACAGATTGACGATCCGCAATACCAGGTGCCGGATGTTCCACAGGACGGCGTTCTGTAGCTTGGATAGCACCCTTACCATCAAGAGGTTGCCCAAGAGGATTTACTACGCGGCCAATCAAGGCATCCCCTGCAGGAACGTCCATAATTTTGCCAGTACGGCGTACTTGGTCGCCTTCTTTAATCAAGAAATCATCACCTAATAGTACGGCACCAACATTATCTAATTCTAAGTTCAAAACCAAGCCATATACGCCGTGAGGCAATTCTAACAACTCACCGGCCATGGCTCTTTCAAGACCATAAATATGGGCGATGCCATCCCCTACGTCGAGAACAGTACCCACGTCATCGACATTGAGGTCAACATCATAGTCCTGAATCTGCTGTTTGATTATAGCAGTGATTTCTTCAGGCTTCATTTTCATATATACCCATTCACCCCTATCTAATAGAGTTCGTTCTTAATAAAGATTTTTCTAATTCTTCTAAACGGCGAGCTACAGAGCCATCGATGCGTTTATCCCCTACTTGGATAATGATACCACCCATAATGGATGGATCTTGACGCACGGATAAGATGACATCTTTTCCTGTAACATCTCTTAGTTTAGCTTGTACAGATGCTTCTACATCAGCTGTGATTGGTTCTGCCACAGTTACAGTAGCTTCCAAAATACCACGAGCTTCACGTGATTTTTGAATAAACGCTGCAATAGCTTCCGCTATATAACGATGACGTCCACGTTTAATCATCACATAGATAAAGTGTAGAGCTACTTTGTCGATACTAGATTCAAAGATTCTACCAACAAGTTTAATCTTCGCATCTTCAGTAACGATTGGATTTTCAAGGAATGAACGAAGTTCAGGCTGTTCTGCCATAACGGAAGCTACATAGCCTAATTGCTCCTCCATGAGTTCCAAATTATTTTGTTCTTGAGCTAATTCAAACATAGCCGAACCATATTTATCTGCTACAATTTCTATGCTCATCGTATCACAACCCTATCGTTTTACTATCAAGTTGACGAATAGCGTCTTCGATCAATTTTGTATTAGTTTCGCTGTTCATATCTTTAGCAACAACTTTACCAGCCATAGCTACAGATAAGGAAACAACTTCATTGCGCAAGCTGTTCATAGCGCGATCGCGTTCAATAGCGATATCTTGACGAGCACGATTTTTTTCTTGTTCAATTTGTTCACGTGCTGTCGCTAATTGTTCGCGTGTTGTATGTTCTGCTTCTTGAACTGCTTTTTCAACAATTTGTTGTGCTTCTTGACGTGCTTTAGCAATTTGAGCAGCATAATCAGCTTTAAAGCCCTCTGCCTCTACACGAGCTTTTCTGCAGCTTCTAAGTCTTTAGCAATTCGTTCTTTACGTTCTGTCATCATAGCCAATAATGGTTTATATGCAAAACGAGCTAATAGCCAAACTAATATAAAAGTTCAACATTTGAGCAAGAATCGTTCCAAGGCTTAAGTCAACCAAGGTTATTCCTCCTCGTTATTATCTGAATAACAAAATAAATGCTACTACTACACCGATGATAGGCATCGCTTCGATCAAACCAATCGCTACGAACATAGTAGACATCAATTGACCACGCAATTCAGGTTGACGCGTAATACCTTCAATTACTTTGCTAGATACAAGACCGTCACCGATACCTGCACCAATGGCACCACAACCTACTGCGATTGCTGCTGCTAATGCGAATAAACCTTGAGCTTCCATAATATACCCTCCGTAAAAATTAATGTTCCTCACTAAGAGCCATCCCCAAGTAGGAGGCAGTAAGAACGGTAAAAATAAAGGCTTGAATAATGCCGATAAACAAACTAAAAGCAATCCATATCCATGGTACCGGCACAAACCAAGGCAAATTGTACAATACTTCTAAGAGAATTTCACCAGCTACGATATTGCCGAATAGACGGAAAGCAAGTGTAACTGGTTTTGCAATTTCTTCAAAGATATTAAGGATTAACAAAGCCTTATATGGTTGTACAAAATGATTGAAATAGGATAAGCCTTTAACTTTAATCCCCATAACCCATACCACTAATGTGCTACATAGAGCTAATGCAATTGTAGTATTAATATCGGATGTTGGTGATGTTAAAGCCTTAAACGTTGGCATTAAGCCCAGTTCGTTTCCTACAAAAATAAATAAGAAAACGTAAATAACAAGGAACTCACCATCGGCCAATGACGACCTAAGTTCGAGCTAATTGCCCCTCTAAGCCTTCCAATATAGATTCAACTATATTTTGCAAGCCTACAGGCACCAATTTTCGTCCCCGGGTGGCTAGTACTGTTATCAGTATTACAATAGCCATAGTAACCCATGTAGCAATTAAAGTATCCAAATTAAATGTCAACCCTAACCACTGCACGACTTCATGGTGTCCCGCATGTAATTCCACGTTCTCAACCCCTTCCATAGACATAATAAAGAACTAATATATTTACAATAAATATAAATATAATATATATGTATCATCATACATCGTTATAGATATATAATCAACAGTTGAAAGGTAAATAATTCTAATTACTCATAAATGTATTGTGTATAATGCATTATTGGAATATATCTATAATTTAACACATCATTAGATTAGAAATGTCGACTAAGCCACCAGTAAACAACATATAATGCGGGCTGAATAAGTGCCACACCAACAAACATGCTAATAGCCTCTATACCGGGAATCTTTAATCCTAAGACTACTAATGAACCTACTAACATAAGACGCCATATCATCTGTCTACGAGCTTTACGAACGGCTTTGTAAGGATCCCCGGATACAATGGATTGACCATGCAAAGCTAAACTTAGCAAGTAGAGTACCATTATAAAAATCCCCCAAAACCATCCCCATAGATACTGTTCTAGGCCACATAAAACTTGTATTATACCGCCTAAAAAGGCAATAAAAAAACAAGTCAGCAGCACACGCACTATGAATTTTACATATTGATTCATATATACCTCACTACTTAACTTGTTTGTATAACATATAAAAACCTGTTATAGCTCCAATAAGACCAAATACAATCATACATAACGGTTCAGTTCTAAACCAACTATCCAGTGTATATCCAATCCAAATGAAACCACCTATACAGAAAGCGAGTGTGAGCCCCGCTGATGTTGCCATAGCGAGGGCTTTCACAAGATCCTTATCCATATTATTTACCAAATCGTTCAGGACGATTAGGATCGCCTAAGAACTCATGGCGCAACGCTTGGATAATGCGTTCAGATGCTTTGCCGTCACCGTAAGGGTTAACGGAGTTAGACATCAATTTATAAGCTGCTGTATTGCTCAACAATTCATGAGCTGCTGCATGTACTGCATCTTTATCAGTACCTACTAGGCGAACTGTACCAGCTTCAACAGCTTCAGGGCGTTCTGTGGTATCGCGCAATACGAGAACTGGTTTACCAAGGGCTGGCGCTTCCTCTTGAATTCCACCAGAATCAGTAAGAATCAAATAAGATTTAGCCATTAAGTTCGCAAATGGTTCATAATCAAGTGGATCGATTAAGGTAACACGTTCTACAGAACCGAGTTCCTCTTGCACCACTTGGCGAACCTTAGGATTCTTATGTACAGGGAACACAACTTGAATATCTTCAAATTCATTAATTAAATCGCGAATAGCTTGATATACGTGGCGCATAGGCTCACCCAAGTTTTCACGGCGATGTGTAGTAACAAGAACTGTACGTTTTTCAGGATCCAGGCCATTAATAGCCGCATCGTCGAATACATAATTATCTTGTACCGTTGTATCAAGTGCATCTATAACAGTATTGCCTGTTACATATAAATGTTCTGTATTGATATTTTCTTTTTTAAGATTGCTTTCAGAGCTAGAAGTCGGTGCAAAATGATAGGTCGCAATAGAACCAGTCAATTTACGGTTCATTTCTTCTGGGAACGGAGAGTAAATATCACCGGTACGAAGGCCCGCTTCTACATGGCCTACAGGAATCTCTTGATAGAAAGACGCCAAAGCACCTGCAAAGGTAGTTGTAGTATCACCATGAACGAGTACTACATCAGGTTTTGCTTCTTCTAGTACATCCTTAAGACCTAACAAGGCACGATTTGTCACATCGTACAAGGTTTGGCCTTGGCTCATAATATTTAAGTCGTAATCTGGGGTAATATTAAACAAGTTTAGTACTTGGTCGAGCATATCGCGATGTTGCGCCGTAACGGTTACAATCGGTTCCATATCTGGTGCTGCTTCTAATGCTTTTACAAGAGGAGCCATCTTGATAGCCTCAGGTCTTGTACCAAAGATTGTCATAACTTTTAACATAGTTGCCTCCAACATAGTAGGATAGAAAAAATGGGGCGCCAAGCGCCCCACATATGGTTATTCCTTATGGGAACCCTCTGATTCCTCTAAAGCTTTTGCCAATTCTTCACGATCAAAGGAAATAGTTTCATCTGAATCGCTGCGTTCAATTGTAGGACGCGGTAGTGGATGTCCAGCCGCATCACTATGAGTAATAACCCCAAGACGACGAGCCACAAAAATACTACCTAAGAAAATAACGAGTACCAATGCGATGCCAATCCATGCATTGACCTCAGCTACGATGACGGATACGCCACCGAAAAGAGCTGTTACAGCATACATCATCAGTACAGCTTGCTTTTGAGTTAAACCTTGCGCTAATAAACGATGATGCACATGGCCTTTATCAGGTTTGAAAATTGGACGACCGCTAATTTTACGGCGTACAATAGCAAATAATGTATCCAGAATTGGTAGACCTAATACGATAGCTGGCACTACTAATGCAATGGTAGCGGCCGTTTTAACGGCACCCATAACAGAAATAGCCGCCAAGGTATAACCGAGGAGCATAGAACCCGTATCACCCATGAAAATTTTCGCTGGGTTAAAGTTATACCGCAAGAACCCTACTGTTGCACCTGCAAGTGCAAGAGATATACATGCTAAGTCAGTTTGGCCAAGTTGTAACGTCATAGCGCAAACAGCAATACAAGCAATGAAAGAGATCCCTGCTGCCAACCCATCAAGGCCATCAATAAGGTTTACGATATTCGTAAAGCCTACAATCCAGAAGATTGTCAATGGAGCTGCCCAATATTTAAGGTATACTACACCACCCCAAGGAAGGTTGATGAAGTCTACACGAATATCATAAGCTACCAAAATAGCGGCTGCTATGATTTGGCCCATTAACTTAGTCTTTGGCTCAATCTGTTTAATATCATCCCAGATGCCTACAAGCACAAGAATAACTGTACCAAGTACAAAGCCAAATAGTTTATGGTCATGTGGGATAGAGCCATTAAAGAGGACCGATCCTACATAACCGAGAAAGATTGCTAATCCACCAAGTCGTGGAATCGCACCATGATGCACCTTACGGGCATCTGGTTTATCTATTGCCCCGACGGCAACGGCAAAGCGTTTTACCAAAGGGGTTAGTGCAAAGGTTATGATGAGCGCTAGAGCAAAGGCCCATACATAATCGAGCACATAATCACTCATAAGACACCTCCAACAACTAGGTTGAAAAACAGGATTAGTTCGTTAAGCTACGAATAGGTGCAGGAATACGACCACCGCGAGCGATGAACTCAGCTGCACTATACGGACTCACTTCAATAATTGGGGCATAACCTAATAGCCCACCAAACTCAACAACCTCTCCAACAGTTTTGCCTGGTACAGGAATTACCCGAACTGCAGTTGTCTTATTATTAATCATACCGATAGCTGATTCATCTGCAATAATGGCAGAAATTGTATCAGCCGTTGTATCGCCAGGAATCGCAATCATATCAAGGCCTACAGAACATACACATGTCATAGCCTCTAATTTATCAAGTGTTAAACTGCCACAAGATACGGCATCAATCATACCCGCATCTTCAGATACAGGGATAAATGCACCACTGAGACCACCAACGTGAGAGGATGCCATAAGGCCGCCTTTTTTCACTGCATCATTCAATAATGCAAGTGCTGCCGTAGTACCGTGACAACCACAAGAGGACAAGCCCATTTCTTCAAGAACATGAGCTACCGAGTCACCTACAGCTGGCGTTGGAGCCAAAGATAAATCGATAATACCAAACGGTTTACCAAGACGGCGAGATGCCTCTTGTGCTACCAATTGGCCTACACGAGTAATTTTGAAAGCAGTACGTTTAATAGTTTCTGCTACAACGTCAAAGGATTGACCACGAACAGATTCAAGGGCATGTTTAACAACACCTGGGCCAGATACGCCTACAGAAATGGCGCTATCCCCTTCAGTGACACCAAAGAAGGCACCCGCCATAAATGGATTATCCTCAACAGGATTACAGAAAATAACCAGCTTAGCACAGCCAAGAGCATCATTATCCTTTGTTAGCTCAGCGGTTTTCTTAACGATGATACCCATGTCGCGCACTGCATCCATGTTGATACCGGTTTTAGTGGAACCTACCGCAACAGAGCTACATACGATATCCGTAGTTGCCAATGCTTCAGGAATAGAGTCAATTAAAATCCGGTCAGCTCGTGTAGCTCCCTTTGTTACAAGGGCAGAGAACCCGCCGATAAAGTTAACCCCTACGGCCTTTGCAGCGCGATCCATAGCTTCTGCTACAGGTACATAAGATGTTAGATCACTACCACCAGCCACTAGAGAAATTGGCGTTACTGAAATACGCTTGTTGATGATAGGAATACCGAACTCGCGCTCAATATCTTCACCTGTAGATACAAGGTGTTCTGCTTCTTTTGTAATGCGATCATAAATGCGATCACATAGCTCTTTACCAGAGCTAGATGCGCATTCTAACAAGCTGATCCCCATCGTAATGGTACGAACATCAAGCTTGTTATCATGAATCATCTGATTCGTTTCTAAAATATTGTCGATAGATAACATAGTGCCTCCTATCCTACACGGTGCATGCTCAAGAAAATATCTGCATGCTGTGCACGGATTTCAACACCTAGTTCTTTACCTTGTGCATTCAAAGCCTCTTGGATAGATGTAAGGTTTTTCATATCTTCAGACTTTGTTTCACACATCATAATCATATTGAAAACGCCATCAAGAATGGTTTGATTAATAGACATAATATTTACACCGTGGTCAGCAAGTACTGTACTGACCCCAGCTATGATACCAACGCGGTCAACGCCGACAACGGTAACAACTAATTTCATAACATCACCTTTTCTAAGCACTACAAACTATATAGCCAATATAGGGCATTCAATAAACTATATTAATATATTATATCACATTTATTACTTTTAGACGGTGAAATCTTTATGAGTTTTCATGTAAAATCAGTAGGTTCCACCTCTTCAAACACAGCAGCGGTTATACTGCAGTAGTCCATGTGGCTATTACAGTTCGTCAGACAATGCGGCTGTAACAATTTCTTCACCCGCCGTTAAGAGTGCGATAAGACCTTTATCCCCTTTATAGCTTTCACCATAAATTTTATATAAGTCTTCCGTGCCAGAAGGACGCGCCACAAACCAACCGGTTTCGGTTTCTACACGAACACCATCAATAGGCATATCCTTGTACAAGGACGTAGTGCGTACATTCGTAATAGCATCTCCATCGACCTCTGTAGCCGTAATAGAACTTGCATTTAACTGTTTCAACTTAGCCTTAGCTGCCTTCGTACAAGCCGCATCAATACGACCAAAACGAGGGTCTCCACAACCTTCGACAATATTGTTATATAGTCTATCTACAGTAGCGCCCATTACAGCGTACATTTCCATGGCCAACAGAGCCATTACCATACCATCTTTATCGGTAGTCCATACGGTACCGTCTTTTTTGAGGAATGATGCACCAGCGGATTCTTCGCCACCGATTCCAATTTCGCCATCAAATAATAAAGAGCTGAAATATTTAAAACCTACAGGTACTTCATAAACAGGAATATCTTTACGGCCCCCATTTATCGATCATTGTGGTACAAACAACGGTTTTACCTACCCCTTTATCCTTCCAACCACGCGTTGTAAATAGATAATCCGCAGCAGTTACAAGGAATGCATTTGGAGAGGTAAGACCATCCGCACTAACGATACCATAGCGGTCATAGTCAGGATCATTACCTACGGCCAAATCATAGTTACCGATTTGCTTGATAACGTCGGCCATGGCATATTCAGAGGAGCAATCCATGCGAACCTTGCCATCATGGTCATACGTCATAAAGCTAAAGGTTGGATCGTACTCATCATTGATAATATCCATATTGAGGTTATAACGCTCTTTAATAGAGCGCCAATAACCAAGACCACTACCGCCAAGAGCGTTTACAAGAACCTTCGGTTTAGCACTTTGAATAGCTTCCATATTAATGATAGAAGATAATTCTTCAACATATAAACCTTTATAATCATATGGAACTTGTCGGTCTGGTTCAATATTATCGATACTAATCCGTTTGAACCCTTCTAATTCACAATATGCACGTACATACTCATTAGCGCGAGTTTCAATCCACTTTGTAACAAGGGTATCCGCAGGACCACCATTCGTCGCATTATACTTGATACCACCATTATCTGGAGGATTATGGGACGGTGTAATCACAATGCCGTCCGCCTTATGATCGTGACTTTCATTATAGCGAATAATCGCGCGAGACACAGATGGTGTGGGTACGAAATCCATATCCGCATCAACCATAGCCGTTACACCATTACCAGCGAGCACCTCTAACACAGTTATTAGGGCAGGCTGAGACAACGCATGTGTATCTTGCCCAACAAAGAGCGGACCAGTAGCGCCAAATTGGCCACGGCCATCACAGATGGCCTGCGTAATAGCCGCTACATGTAAATCAGTGAAAGTACCATTTAAGGATGTACCACGATGGCCAGATGTACCAAAGGATACTAGTTGTGTCGGATCTGTAATATCCGGTGCATTATCAAAATAAGCATCCACAAGGGTTTGCACATCAATAATATCTTGTTCTTGTACAGGCGTACCTGCTAATTTGTGAGCCATAGGAACCTCCTAACCTCATCATGAGAGAATCTCTCTCGAATTATTAATTTTATATTTTTACAATCAGATACAAGTAATCTACAAAATGTATATAACATTCACCAAAACATTATATTTACACATAATTAATATAAGATGACAAAGAACAACAATTTCAATAAAATATTATTTATATTTGTTATTTTTTACTTCTTATAGCTGTTTTATTTATTATCAGTTACAGCAGCAGTAGCATCTTGAGCTATTGTGCCTTGTGCTTTCAACTGATTGGTTACCTCAGTAGGCAAAATAGGGCGAGTAAAACCTTGTCCAATAACCTCTTGAGCATCGGTAATCAAGATAAATACATTTGGATCTGCTTCTTCAATAACCTCTTTCAATTTGTTAACTTGTAACAGGTTAACCGCTACCATAACAATATTTTTTGGCGTTCGAGTATAGGCCCCAACACCTTCGATGATCGTTGCACCACGACCTACCTTGTTGATGATACATTCACAAACATCATCGGTACGATAGGTGATGATGAAAGCAACCTTTCGTTGGTTGAAACCGATTACAACCTTATTGGTAATAATAGTGTATACATACACACTAATAAGTGTTACCGCTACTGCTTCAAGACCGACAACGCCTACAGCAGCTAATAGAATGGCACAGTTGATGGCACTATTAATAGATCCCATTTGAAGGCCATAATATTTTCGAACGATAAGAGCAATTGGATCAAGACCACCTGTATTACCGCCTACACGGTAGACAATACCAAGACCTACACCAGTCGTAATACCGGCCATCATGGAACTCAGCAAGGGATCCTTAATAATCATGTCATACTGCAGGAAATCAAAGAGATCGATCATCCAAGATAACATGAGTGTCCCGTATAGCGTCTTTACTACGACACGCGTTCCAAGCCATTTCCAAGCAGCCCAGAATATAGGAATATTTAAAATCATATTCCAAGAACCAACGGATAAACCCGTTACATAATATAAAATCAAACCGACCCCACTAATACCAGTACTAACTAGTTTATGGGGCAATACAAAAGTATCAATACCGGCACCAAATATGGCACATCCAACGGCGACCATAAGGCATTGATACACAACATCTTTATACTTGGCGAACATAGCTCCCTCCAAATTGCCATTTCACTATAAATATTCTATAATGAACTAACTAAACTATACGCTATTTACAATACTATTAAGAATTGAACAACATGTGTATACAAAATCATCATAAACCACTTAATGGTTATTTTCAATCACTTTATAACAGTATAAAATAAACATATAAACTGCATATATTATGTACATTAAGAACGAGGCTATTATGAGTAAAAGTTTTGAGCAACTCGGTTGCAGTAAAATCAACATCGGTCTGGCTATTACCGGTAAGCGTGACGACGGCTACCACGATATCGATTCCATTTTCCAATCCATTCGTCTTAGCGACTCTATTTATTTTGCTAAACACCATTCCGTAGTGTTTTCTGGAGGTGCTCCAGAGTTGCCAGACTACATGCAAAAACTGGTAACCTACGACGAAGACAATTTAGCGCTCAAAGCGTTACGCGCAGTACAAGCCTATACAGGCTGTAAGGCAGGTGCTGCTATTCATTTATTAAAACGCATTCCTATTCAAGCAGGTCTCGGCGGTGGCAGTGCAGATGCAGCAGCCATGCTATTAGGCCTCAATCGCTTCTGGGACTTACGCCTCACTCAAGAGGAGCTGTTAAAAATCGGTGCCACCCTCGGCTCTGACGTACCATTTCTATTGCAAGGTGGTACAGCACGCGGCACAGGTCGCGGCGAAATACTAACCTATAAACAATCGCCAGAACCGCACTGGTTATTACTCGTTAAACCAAAGGTATCTGTTTCTACAGCAGCTGCTTATGGTCGCTTTAACGGCAAATCAGAAGCTACTAAGAAAACAATTGATACCGTATTAAGCCACGTTGAAAACAACGACTTAAAATCTGCTTTCACTAGTAGCGCCAACACCTTTGAAGAACTATTATTCCCAGATCACGAAGAACTTGTAATCTGTAAAGAGTTCTTTACAAGCCGTGGATACCCAACCATCATGACTGGCAGCGGTCCTACGATGGTAGTATTACTTAATAAACCAATGGAGGCATTGCAGCTCCAAGAGGAAATTAAAGTAGCTGGCCACGATTGGCTTTCCCTCATTACTAAAACATGTACACAGGAGGACTTACCATGACAAAACGTTTACAACCTATACGACTCGATGCGTATAAACCACTGAGAGAAGTTGTAAGTGAAACATTGCGTCAAGCCATCCAAGATGGAATATTAAAGCCTGGTGAACGTCTCATGGAAATCCCTCTCGCTGAAGAGTTGGGCGTGAGCCGCACACCGATTCGCGAAGCCATTCGTAAATTAGAACTAGAAGGCTTTGTCGTTATGATTCCTCGTCGTGGTACTTACGTTGCCAATATTTCTTTAAAAGATATTACCCAAGTATTTGAAATTCGATCAGCCCTCGAAGAATTAGCCGCAGGTCTTGCAGCAGAACGCATCACCGAAGAAGAAATTGAAACCTTGGAAAGAATGCTCGTGGAAATCGGCGACCACATGGAAAATAAAGACATGGATTCCGTCGTAGCTGCGGATGTAGAGTTCCACGAAGTGCTATACCGTGCATCTCGTAACGAACGATTAGCGGACATCGTCCACAACTTGCGTGAACAAACCTACCGCTTCCGTAGTTTCTCTATGAACCAACCTGGTCGACTTAGAAAAACTTGGGAAGAACATCGTCAACTCGTAGAGGCTATCGCTTCTCATAATGCTACTCAAGCTCGCAAGTTAGCTAGACTACATATGGAGTATTCAGAACAAACCCTATTACAAGGTATGGAAGAGTCCCAAGAGTTCGGCCATTCACAGAAGTAATACACAACTACATACGAAAAACATAAAATCACAGCTCTTTTGGCTGTGATTTTGTTTTTTGTATCCAGTATTATGCATTTCTCTCATATCCTTTTAACCCCCATATTAATTGAACTTTTAAAGTTTTCCTGCCTAAGTTATAAATTTTTTTACGAAACCTAGTACTGAATTAGCATAGCTTTTAGTCATAATACCATGTCTTTTTTACATACATTCGTTGTATAATTTATTCTAAAGGCGTGCGATTTATATGGCTTTATTTAGAGAAAGGACTGATACTCAATGCAAGCCCAGTTAAACGCTGCAATATCTATGATCAATGGATATTTGTGGGATTATCTTATTATCTTCATCCTCATCGGTGCAGGTCTTTATTTCACGTTTACAACTAAATTCGTGCAAATTCGATATTTAGGTGAAATGATTCGACTCATTGCAAGTAGTGCAGGTGAAAAAACAGAAAAGAATCATATCTCTTCATTCCAGGCATTCTGTGTAACGACTGCATCTCGTGTAGGTGTTGGTAACATCGCAGGTATCGCGATTGCCGTAGTAATCGGTGGTCCTGGTGCAATCTTCTGGATGTGGGTAATCGCCCTTCTAGGTGCATCCACAGGTTTCGTAGAATGTACATTGGCCCAAATTTACAAAAAACCTCTATCTAATGGTGGTTTCTATGGTGGCCCTGCATACTACATCAAACAAGGTCTTAACAGCCCTGCTTTCTCCGTTCTATTTGCAATCCTTATTACAATTACATTCGGTTGGATTTACAACTCCGTACAAGCTAATACATTAGCAGCATCCTTGGTAACTCTTGATGTACCTGCTTATATTTCTGGCGGCGTAGTAGCGGCTTTAATGCTTGTTATCGTATTCGGTGGCTTAAGCGCAGTTGCAAAGGTTGCAGAAATTCTCGTTCCAGTAATGGCATTTGCTTACATCGGCACAGCATTATACGTTATGATTACTAACATTACACAATTGCCGCATGTATTCTATTCTATCTTCTCTAATGCTTTCACACTTGATGCAGCTGGTGGCGGTCTCTTTGGTACCGTTATGATGACTGGTATCAAACGTGGTCTCTTCTCCAACGAAGCTGGTCAAGGTTCCGTTCCTAACGCAGCGGCTACTGCTACTGCAAACCACCCAGTTGAACAAGGTTTAATCCAAGCGTTCGGCGTATACTTAACAACATTCATTATCTGTACAGCATCTGCGTTCATCGTTCTTATCATTGGCGATTACACTACTACAGGTCTTACAGGCGTTGCATTAGTACAATATAACTTAGCCCAAGAACTTGGTCCATGGGCTCCATATGCAATGGCATTGTTCATCGTTATGTTCTCCTTCAGTTCCCTAGTTGGTAACTACTACTATGGCGAAATCAACATTACTCACCTTACAGATAAAAAGATTTATCTTAACCTCTTCCGTATTGGTGTAGTAGCAATAACTTACATTGGTTCCGTTGCATCCCTTGAACTCGTATGGAACACTGCCGATTTATTCATGGCATTCCTTATTCTTACTAACATTACAGCTATCGTATTGCTTAATAAACAAGCAGTAGCTGCACTTGCTGACTACGTAGATCAAAACGCCGTGGCATCAAAGTCCCTGTATTCAACAAAAAGTACTACCTACTCAAGAAGGTTTAGTATGGTGGGGCGATGGCCAAACTACAGACAGCAATGCTGCTGAAAACATTAACCAATCGATTAATTAAATCATTGCACACATAAGGGTCCTTATTCCTCCGAATAAGGGCTCTTATTTTGAAAGCTTTTAATTTACATACTAATCTCGGTCAACTAAAAGATACACTACGCCAAAACTACTAAAGCAAATTTATACATTAAATCGAAACAACTAAGCAATTTTATACACTAGCCGCAGAAGGCTAAAGCAATTTTTTCTCCTTTAATAGCAGTGAGTAAAATCACAGCATTTATCTATATTTTTACTTACTTTTAAAGATTCAAAACTATAGAATATATTTATAAAAACGAAAAGGGTATTATGTATACAACGTCGAATACATAAGTATGTGAAAATTTAGCACAATTAATAAATTTACTCTGATATTCAGGAGGCAATTATGAGCGGTTACAACCCATATGAAAACATGCTAAACACTTTAGACGTAGCAGCTGAGAAACTCGGCTACTCTCGTAGCGATTACGAAGTATTACGTCATCCAGAACGCGAATTAAAGGTAGCAGTACCTCTTCAACTAGACAATGGTGAAGTTCGCGTATACGAAGGCTATCGTTGCCAACACTCCACATTACGCGGCAGTGCTAAAGGTGGTCTTCGCTTCCATCCAGATTCCGATGAAAACGAAGTTCGTGCATTGGCAGCTTGGATGACTATTAAAAACGCGATTGCTAACATCCCTTACGGTGGTGGTAAAGGCGGTATCAAAGTTGATCCTAAAACTTTAAACCCTCGCGAATTAGAACGCTTAACTCGTAACTTCGTACGTCGTATTGCTCCTATCATCGGCGTTAATACTGACGTTCCAGCTCCAGACGTAAATACAAACTCTCAAATCATGAGCTGGATCGCTGACGAATACAGCACATTAAAAGGCGAATGGAGCCCTGGTATCGTTACTGGTAAACCTATCGAAGTAGGCGGTTCTTTAGGTCGTAATGAAGCGACTGGTCGCGGCTGTCTCATCGCATTACAAAGTTACTTAGCTAAGAAAAACCTAGACATCAAAAACCTTACTGTAGCAGTTCAAGGCTTCGGTAACGTAGGTTCCGTAGGTGCTCGTCTTATCGCTCAAGCAGGCGCTAAAGTTGTTGCTATCGGCGACGTAAGCGTTAACATCTACAACCCTAACGGTATTGATGTGGAAAAAGCGTACGAATATGCTAACTCCCATGGTCGTTCCCTTGAAGGTTACAGCGAACCAGGTATGACTACAATTGGCGCTCAAGAATTATTGGCTCAACCAGTTGATGTATTGTACATGGCAGCTCTTGAAAACCAATTGAACAAAGACAACATGGAAAACATCCAAGCTAAAATCATCTTGGAAGGTGCTAATGGCCCTACTACTAATGATGCAGATAAATACTTCTATGAAAAAGGTATCGACATCATCCCTGACGTTCTTGCTAACGGCGGCGGCGTAGTTGTATCCTACTATGAATGGGTACAAAACAAAGCTAGCTTCTACTGGACTGAAGAAGAAGTTAACGAAAGATTAACTAAAAATATGCAAAATAGCTTCGAAGCTGTTTGGGAAATGCAACATAAATACAATGTACCACCTCGTCAAGCAGCGTACATGGTTGCTCTTGAACGTCTCGTAGTTGAAACTAGATGGCGCGGTTATAACTGCTAATCCATTCTACCTCCATAACATTTAGCCATCAGAACCATAAAACGCGGCTATAAGCTAGTACTATCAAAAGGCGCTGGCTTTCCTGTTCAAGCCGCATAGCCATTGACTCGTAAGGTCTTAATGGGTATGTATTGCTACCCTTAAAGGGTCCTCATATTACACTAAGTTTATCTTTCAATGTAACTCTTGCTCACGTATATATTTTTACTGGCTTCATTTAATCCTACCGTACTTACAGGACCAAAAGCGTTTGCGTGTTTATCGAACATCATTAGCGCACGATATCCATAAATGATGAAACTGATATTTTAGGTGGAATTAACACATATGCACATGAGCATAACTCCGCTAAAATCTTGACAGAGTATTTCAAACTGCTTCGTCTGGTGTAAATACTATGTGAGCATAACCAAGATATATAAAATAGCTTTCTTTTGGGAAATGCTGGCAAGGTGGTGCCGAGATGGCGCGGTTATAACTGCTAATCCATTCTACCTCCATAACATTTAGCCATAAAAAAGGCGTAAGCTCATTTGAGCTTACGCCTTTTTGTTTGCCTATAAATCTTTTTATTTATCTATTTTACTTGAAAGCGCCTACCAAAGCTGCCACACTAGGACGGCTGATCAATGCTTTCACTAAAACAGAGCCAAGAACAGCTGGGATTGTTTGACCTACGATAAGGTTCAATACTAATGGCCAGTATGGAAGGCCAAGCAACGGGCTAAGCCATAACGGCACGCACAATGCAGGTACAAAGATAATCGGCAATATCGCCCACCAAGCGCTAAGGCCAATCTTACGCATACCTACGATAATACCTGTTGTTAAAATACCGACGCCAAAGCCGCCCATCATATCGAGGATACCAAGACCACCGAATAGGAAGTTAGAAATGAGGTTGCCAATCCCCATTGGAATTACCAAAAACGGAAAGGCATAAGCAAGTGCATATAATGATGTTGCTATACGAATTTGATACGCTCCGAAAGAAACGCTTTGCGTTAAATATAGTACAACGATGTACAATGCCACAACCATGGCTGAAATAGTTAATTTACGTGTAGTAATCATAACACTCACCTCCTCAAATAAAAAAGCATGGCAAAACTACCATGCTAAAATGCTTATGAATTTCCGTAGTTTTGTTTAGAGACAGGATGGTTTCAAACTGTCTTATTTAGTTGTGCACTTATAATATCATATATTTTCGATATTTACAAGTCGAGAGAAGTTTAAAGCGGCCTGTTACAGTAACTACTATCTATGTAATATTGGCAAGGACGGGGTGGCGGAAGATACCTTTCCTCATCGCTCCACTGGCTATACGGTCATCGGCCTAGGGCCTCGACCTGCCAAAGTCGCTCTTTGAAAAGGTATCTACCACCACTGCGAATTTAGCAAATCAATGTTACGGATATTAGTAATTCTAAAGGCCGCTTTAACTCAGCATCCTCCAAATGATAAATAATATGAAGTATATTACTCATCAAAGCGCCTCAACTAGACTAAACCAGTTGAGGCGAGCTAGTGACATATAAGTCCACCTAATCCCCAATATACTATCTTATCTATTAGAATATATAGCAAAGTAGCCGCCTAAATGGCGGCTACTAATATAATCCAGTTTTAGTGGATGTAGAGAAGTTCTATTTTTGTGCTGGGTCTTCAACGCCGTTGGCTTGGAAGGCGGCTTGTCTGTCGATGCAGGTACCGCAGTGTCCGCATGGTTTGTCGCCGCCTTCGTAGCAGGACCAGGTTAGGTGGTACGGAACGCCTAGGCGTAGGCCTTCTTTTACGATGTCTGCTTTGTTGGAGTTGATAAAAGGTGCTTCTAGGGAGCATTCTTTACCAGATCCTTCAAAGATGGCGTCGCCCATGGATTTGTAGAAGTGTTCTGTACAGTCTGGGTATGCATTGCCAGCCGCATCATCGCTATGGGCACCGTAGTAAATATATCCGCAGTCCAGAGATAAGGCTAAGGATGCCGCCGCAGATAAGAATAGACCATTTCTAAATGGCACATAGGTGCTAACTGTACCTTCTCCTTCTGCCTCTTGTTGTTCTTTATAGGAGCCTTGAGGAATTTCTTCACTAGATTGTGTTAATAGTGAGCAGTTACTGAAAGCAAATAGTTTGGTAACGTCCATCGTTTTACCTTCAATACCATAGTGTTCTAAAATAGATACGGCCGCTTCTAGTTCTTTACTATGTTTTTGACCATATTGAATGGATAAAGGCACTACATTGTCCTTGCCAAATCTTTCAATGGCAAGGGCTAAACATGTAGTACTATCTACACCGCCGCTAAATAGTACGACAGCCTTTTGTTTTTGAGCCATATTGTCTCCTTATAACTATTACAACAGCCTCATCCGTAGATGAGGCTGTGCTTTATTCACTAAAATTTTATAGAATCAATGACCAATTCTACTGGGCAATGATCAGAGCCAAAGATTTGTTGGTGAATTTTAGCTTCTTGAATTTTGTCGTCAAGACGTTTAGAGGTGATGAAGTAGTCAATTCTCCATCCTGTATTCCGCTCACGAGCTTTGCCCATGTAGGACCACCAACTATATTGCTCAATTGCATCTGGATAGAGGTGACGGAATGTATCTGTGAAACCAGCACCTAACAGTTCTGTCATTTTTGCACGCTCTTCATCGGAGAAGCCCGCATTTTTACGGTTTGTCTTAGGATTTTTAAGGTCGATTTCTTGATGCGCTACATTGAGATCACCACAGAGAATGACTGGTTTTTTCTTATCTAATTCAAGCAAATAGTTGCGGAATGCGTCTTCCCAAGCCATTCGGTACTCAAGACGAGCCAATTCACGTTGGCTATTTGGTGTATAGCAGCATACTAAATAGAAATTGTCATATTCAGCAGTAATAACACGGCCCTCTTGATCGTGTTCTTCAATGCCAATACCATTAGTTACGGACAACGGTTTAATACGCGTAAATACAGCGGTACCACTGTAGCCTTTTTTCACAGCGCTATTCCAATATTGCTCATAGCCTGGCAATTCCAAAGAAATTTGTTCTGGTTGCAATTTCGTTTCTTGCAAACAGAAAATATCTGCATCTAATTCGTTAAAGGATTCCATAAACCCCTTTGTGACAGCGGCGCGTAGACCGTTTACATTCCAAGAAATTAATTTCAATTCTTACTCCTTTGCGATACTTCGCGTCAATCTAATGTTATTCACCGTATTTAACTTGGTGAAAGTCTCTTTCACATAAAATATAAGCAAAGTTTTTGCTTAATATAAGCTAATCTAAAAATTATATTTTAGCGATATTACTGCTTTTTATGTTTTTTTGCATGTCTAGCTTCAGCGCGAGCCTTACGCGCATTTTCGTTGGCCTTAAGGTCACTTTCACGTTTCTCACGGAAATAATTAGCCACCGTAGACAAAATAAGAACTACTAACACAGTAACATTAAACATACCTGGGCCAAAATTATAAATGTGATAACACATATAGGCAAAGGCAACAACTGTTAACAATTGCTTTAAAAGATTCATTTGACCTCCTATGTTAGTTTAATGTTTCTACACCTGTATTAAGCGGGAACCCATCATACGTTACCCAGTCACTAGAGCTGCCAACATATAATGCAGATTCCAAGCCAACTTCGCTCATAGTTAACAATGCATTACAAGCTGTAACACCAGAACCGCAATAGGTTACAACAGGTCGATTTTGATAAATTTCATTATAATACTCTGCCTCTAAGTCTTTTACAGACTTCGGACCATCGACAGTATAGCCACTTTCATAGAAATGATTAACAGCACCAGGAATATGTCCTGTCATACCATCCATCGTATCTACTTGTGATCCATCGTAACGGAAAGGCGCACGAGCATCGATGATAACATGGTCACCACTTTCACTAGCCTTGAGTACCTCATCACGACTCATCACCATATGCGTTTGCAATTCATAGTTGAAAACAGACGGTTCAACAGGTAACGGAGTTGGTTCTTTAGTTAGACCATGACCTTCCTTAACCCAACGTTCAACACCACCAGACAATACGCGTACATCCGTTAAGCCCATGTAACGCAACATCCACCAAAGGCGTCCCGCCAAGAAAAGCCAAGAGTCATACACAACAACCTTGGAATCACGAGTGATCCCGTAAGACTCAAATGTATGAGCCAAACGCTCCATATCTGGCAATGGATGACGACCACCATGCTCGCCCAAAGGACCTGTTAAATCCTTGTTTAAATCCACCGCGTAAGAACCTTTAATATGGCCTTTTTTATAATCTTGATAGCCTCGAGCATCTAAAATAATGACCTCATCGAGACAAGCTAACAATTCATTAGGAGTGATAAAATTTGACATAGGTACTCCTTTCATATAATTATATCGAAAAATACAAATCTGATAATATTATTATATACGAGTACAAGAGGATATACAATTTATTTTGGTATAGTGAAAGTTATTTAATATCTTAAGATGTAAAGCAAATACGAAAAGCCCCTATCTAAGATAGAGGCCTAAGCATAATTCAATATTAGGCTTATAGACATTTATGTATGGCATCTACCGCATCAATATCAGCAGGAAGCCAATCCACAGAATATAAAGTATCTTTTGATAACCATTTAGCTGCTTCATGCTCTACTAACGTAATATTAGAGTCATTTACTAAGGAACATAAATAGCAATGCATTGTTAAATCAAACTTTTCATAGCCAGTATATTCAATGGTAATAATATGCTCTTGAACATTAATATCAGCTTCTAGCTCTTCTTTGATTTCTCTAATAAGGGCTACATCATGAGCTTCACCTGGTTCAATTTTACCACCTGGAAACTCCCATCCATCCTTTAGATCACCATAACCACGTTGCGTTGCTAATATGGTATTGTCCTTTCTTATAATAGCAGCTACAACTTCAATATGTTTTCGTTGTTCACTCATATATATCCTTATCCATTTACAATATAATCATAAATATCATCCCGTACAGGTACTTCAAGCACATATTCTAATTCTACTGCCGCAGTACCGTTGGCCATTGAAATTTCTTTAGCATTCTCCTGACCGGTAGAATGAATGGGTCCTAAATAATAAAACTCTTTAGACTCCTCATCATCTTTGTTCTTCCTCACAAACAAATGCATTGCAACACCTAATGCATCAGCATTAAATGCAGTTTGTACATCATCAGAGGTAAAGGTTCGTTTATTCTTAGATATAGCTTTTAGTAATCCTGGATTTTCAAATCTATCCTCATACTTAATAGTATCTTGAATATCATCAGCTTTATGGTAGTTGATAAACACAGGGTATGTTTTTGTTTCCTTATGAAATTTATATCCTCCAATATTGAGAGGTACTTCATTTTGAGGCCACTCTAATAATAGGCAAACTTGTTCATATGTATATTTTTCATATAAAGCAAATGGCGTATTACCATAAATATTATCTTTATACCTTTCATTAAACTGCTTGAAACCATATGTAACAAGTTCTTGAACTTGTTCTTTAAAATTATTATCTTCTAAAGCCTGTTTAAAAATTTGGGATATACCATACTTACCATTAGAGAACTCAATAAACTCACTATCTTCAAAAGTCTTTTGTGCTACTTGAACGCCAAATCGATTTGTCATTATATTGATAAGATTAATTCGTCCATATTCAGATAAATCTACATTGTAATTATTATAAAGCACTTCAGATACATAGTTAATGATATCGTCACGACCATCTAATAATGCCTGTAAAACTATAAGATCTCTGGCACGCATCCCTATCGTTAATTTTTGAGATATAAAATGCAGCATTCGCTCCTGAACAGGCGTAAAGGATATATCATAGTCCTTATCCTTAATCTTTATCAAGAAATGATGATAGGACTTAAATTTACTAAAAATTCTACTTACATCAATGGAGCCATGATCAGCAAAATCAGCAATTTTAGGAATACGCCCCAATTTAAAACGTAAATTAAAATACGCTTCCTTTATTAATTTCATATCTGAAAATCGAGCAGTATCAATAGACTCATAAATACGCTGTTTAGCTATTTTATCAAAATGCACCGTCGAGGTACCTGGAATAATACGATTGCCAGCCTGTACATAACGACGCAAAGTGTCTTTGTTATAGCTCCTATCACCAGATAATGCTAAAGGAATCATAAAATTATTGGTATAGTTACCGATGAAATCTAAAATAACAACATATTCCTTGTCTTCAAATTTACGCAAACCACGTCCGAGTTGCTGAATAAAAATGATTGGACTTTCAGTTTGACGTAGCATAATAACTTGATTAATCTCAGGGATATCAACACCTTCATTAAATATATCCACCGTAAAGATATAGTCAAGCTGCTCATCTATACGACCTTGGTATTCTCCTGTACCAGTTAAACGAGCAATTGCTTTCTCCCTAATTTCTTGGCTATCTTCACCAGTTAAACAAATCGTACGATAAGCACCACGTTCGTTAAATGCATCAGATAACTCTTTGGCTTCAATTCTATTAGCACAAAAAACAAGTCCTTTTACACGACTACCACTATGTCCGAAGTAGCGAATCTTTTCTATAATTTTATCTACTCTCTCCTTTGTAGATAAATTCGAGAAAGATACGTCCATATCGGATATATCTTCTTGAGTATCCACCCATAAATCACTAATCCCAAAGTAGTGGAATGGGCAGAGTAAATCCTCTTCTAAAGCCTGTTGTAAACGAATTTCGTAAATAATATTGTGGTCAAATAATTCATACAGATCATAACCATCAGTTCGTTCTGGACTTGCAGTCATCCCCAATAAAAACTGTGGTTCAAAGTATTCAATTATGCGTTGATAACCATCTGAACCTGCACGATGTACTTCGTCAATAATAATACAATCAAATTCCTTCGGATCATACTGTTTCATTACATCATCTCGACCCATCATTTGCATGGTCGAAAATACATGTGTTGCATTATAGTGTTTCGCATTTCCTGATACGAGTCCAAACTGAATTGAACTGTCGTTATAAATTCGTTCAAAGCTTGCAATCGCTTGCTTTGCAATTTGTTCACGATGGACTAAGAATAAAATTCTTTTAGGCTTCATCTCTCGCATAGCAAAAGCGGCTGCATAAGTTTTACCAGTACCCGTAGCAGATATCAAAAGGCCTCTTCTTGCATTATTAGCTCTTAGCTCATTGAAGTTAGCAATAAACTGTTGTTGCATGCTATTTGGTTCTAACTGAACCAAATCTATAGCTCTAAATTGTTCTGCTACAGTTTTTTGAGAGGCTCGCTCAGGCCGTACCCATCTAGGTTTATACCAAGGAATAAACGCTTCATAAGGAATGGCAAACTCGGAATTCCAATATAGGTCAAACTCTTCTGTAATTTCCCGGGCATACGTATCACTACAATGCGCTTCAGACCGAGTATTCCATTCACGATTTTTCTTTAATGCATTAATAGTTAAGTTAGAGCTGCCGACAATAATTTGATAAGATTCATCTTTCTAAAGATATACCCTTTTGTATGAAAGCCATGACCACTACCATTTGTAGTGCAATAGACTTTTAAATCAATATTCTTTAAATTTCCTAAGTCTTCTAAAACTTCTGGACTATTAAAGCCAAGATAGTCTGTCGTTAATATACGACCTCGAACACCACGCTCTTCTAATTCCTTAAGAATTGGCTTTAATGTTAGTAAACCTTCTGGTGTTATAAATGCTACAGATATTAAAAACTCATCACAACTTCGTAAGCCATCTTCAATAGCTGATAAAACATTACGACCTTCCCCATTAGCAATAAGTTCTGAAGATGTAGCAAAATTAATTAAACGATTCGATTCTGACATAACGAACTCCCCATATAATTAATACTATACTTGCTATTATACCAGCCGCAGCAACAGCGTCTAGAGTATATATATTTTTATACCCAAAACCTTATATATTCATTTGATATGCACTCTATTTCATCTGTAAATCGTAATGTATAAATATTAATATATGTTCACATCGAATAATTTCATCAATCCCTTATGATTATTACTGGTATACGTCTTTTTTGTCGCTTAGAGTTGTGATATAATGTAACTAATTACTCTTAGGGGCGTAGTGCGCCCAAATGGATCCAAAAGAGTTAGTGTGTTTGCAAGGAGCGTACGCAGTTGAAAAGGGTACATCAAGTTAATAGCGGCCATCGTACTCGGTGCGGCTATTATCGGTGGTGGGATTTATGGAGTGTACACACTTCTGTCATCCAATACAACGACAATTTTATATCGATCAACAGTTGACGATAAGATCAACGCAATTCGTCCTTATATTGTCGCATTAGACACATATAACTCATACAGCGTAGCTTATGCTAACCAATTACAACCAACTCTTGAAGAGTTGCGTAATAGTTCCCATAACACGACGATTACCTTGCCTAAATATAAGGATCTCAAAACCGCTTTAGAAGCAGCAAAACAAGATAGTTCTACTCCATATGAAGACGTAAACCAAGCAACAAATGACGTACTTGCCGTACTTGATCAAATTATTCCGATTGCAGATCAGTTGCAAGCTTACTATGTAGAACGTCGATTTGAAAAAGATAATTTTAAAGGTAGCGATGAACTAGCTGCACAATATGTACCATTAGCTGAACAATTCTATGCTACGTATAATGCATTAGATTTAGCTTTAGATAATCGTAACAATGAACTCTACACTGAGCGCATGAACGAGTATCAAGGCGAAAAACGCGAAAATGCGGTTAATTTTATTGAATTAAACCTCATGACAGCACAAACTATCGACCTTATTGATCCAGATGGAAATACGGATACGCAAAAGGTTGAATCTAACTTACAACAAATTTCACAACGCATTAACAAATTACAACCCGGTACGACTCCAGAAACACAAAATGCTGTACGAGGTATCAAGATGCTGTAAAGAGTTTGTTGCAGAAGCCCGCAACTATATTATTATTAACTCATCTTATGGCGAAGCCTATACGCAATTATTTATTAAGTATAATAAGATGATTAATAAGGCTAATTCTGTAAATATGGCAGACTTAGATGTAACAGAGAAAAAAAAAATAAAGATATACAAAAAGAGGACCAAATGGTCCTCTTCTATTTTGTCTATTTAAGTTTAAGGTCTTTTGTAATGATGTAGTATTCAGACGGTGTCATCTTAATACCATCAATCTTCTTATTACCTACGATATTGGTTTTAGGATAGCCTAAGAATAATGCTACAGCGTTATCTAGCATGAGTTGTTGTGCGTTGATAACAGCATTACGGCGTGCCACAGGATCGTTAGCGCTTTCACCAAGGACTAACAATTCATCAAAACGTGGATCGGAGAAGCCTGAGCCATTAGTTTCAACACCGGTACCCCAATATTGTTTCAAGAACCATACTGGTTCACCTGTATTAGCAGTTACTACACTAGAGATAATCATGTCATAATCCCCAGATTGAGATAAGGTGTCAATCACAGCATAGTCTACGATTTTAATTTGTAAATCTACACCGATTTTTTTGTAGTCTGCTTGTAATGCTTCTGCATATAATGGCAATTCAGGACGCGATGTATAAGCATAGAAATCAAGTACTAGATTTTCACCATCTTTATCTACAATGCCGTCGCCATTCGTATCTTCATAGCCTGCGCGTTTAAGTAATTCTTTAGCACGGTCTACATTGTATTTATTAGGATCGCGCAATTGGTCAAAGCCATAATCAATGGATGGTGGCAATGGAGCCTTACCTGCTACAAATGTATCCTTCATGAGATTCTTTGCATAAGACTCACGGTCTGCTGCAGCAATAAGGGCCGCACGCAAATCAGGATTTTGAAGCTTACCTTTTTGCCCCATACGAACAAATACGTCACGCAAGGAAGCTACTTCATAGATAGTAAAGTTCTTATCATTTTGGAATATACCGTATTCGCCAGGACCAATGCTAACGGCCATATCTACATCGCCCGCTTGTAATGCCAAGGCACGTGTGTTGGCATCGTTAATAGATGGAATTTCAACCTTAGCAAAGCCTACCTTTCCATCCCAGTAATTATCGTTACGTTTGAGTTCTGCACGCTCTTTTGTGAAAGAGGATACTACATATGGACCCGTACCGATAGGACCTTCCTTAGCAATATCACGACCATCAGACTCTGCGGTGACATCCATAATTAGGAACAATGGATCTCCAAGCAAGTTTGGCAAGTTATAGTATTCCTTGTCAGTCTTAATCGTAAGCTCCTGCCCCTTAGCGGTGATTTCTGTATAGTTAAAGAACGTTTTTGCTCGTTTACTCTTCGCAAAGGTTCTTTCTAGAGATGCTTTTACAGCCTCTGCTGTCAAACTTTTACCATTTGAGAATTTTACTTTATCGTTGATGGTGAAAGTCCAAGTCAGCTTATCATCACTTTGTTTCCAAGAGGATGCTAACCAGGGTTTAGCGTTCATGTGATCATCAAATTTTATTAGTGTTTCCCCTACACCATATCGTACAACAGCCCAGCTAAAATAGTTTTCTGTTGGTTCTAATGTACCTGCAAAGCTAATCGCCCCTACCTTTAATACATCATTAGATGAATCGGATGATTGATTCAGGCAGCCTACAGTACCAAGGACCGTAACACCAAGCATCATACCAATCAGTAACGCCTTACGTAATCCTTTCATTCACACACCTAACCTTTCTCTATATGTATATGTATATGTATATGTATATCATTTCATATGAGCATATTTTAATTATACCCATAGGGGTATATTTCATATAGTCAACTATACTATATATTCGGTGTTAATACAATAAATATTTACGAAAGATTTCGATATATCTATTTTAGAACGCTTATATCTATATTTCATAAAAAATAGCAGTTAGCTTACAAGCTAACTGCTATTGTAATGTACCTACAGGATTTAAAATTCTATATTTTAAATCTATACACTCAAATTTTAATTTTTAAAATCTATATACGCTTAAATGTATTTCTTATACTATGCTTCTAATGCAGCCTCTTCCAGTGTAAGTGGCTTATGATCTTGGCCAATTTCAAAGATGGAGCTCAATAGAACCTTTGTATAAGGATGCTTCGCATCAGCTAAGTGGAGTGCATCTAGCTCTTCAACGATAGCACCTTTGTACATTACGACCACCTTATGGCACATGGTACGAATGAAAGCAATATCATGAGCAATAAATAGGTATGTTAAATTTTTCTTTTTTTGTAAACGCGCTAATAAATGGGCAATGGAGTCTTGTACGGATACGTCTAGAGCACTAGTAGCCTCGTCTAATACGAGAATTTCAGGCTCTAACACGATAGCACGGGCAATGGCCACACGTTGACGTTGACCACCAGACATTTCATGAGGGTAGCGATGCATAAACTCGCGAGGTAAATCTACCATTTCAAGATAATCACCAGCAATTTGCTCTTCTTTTCCTTTTTCTAGAAGGCCAAAGTTGTATAGTGGCTCAAGGATGATATCCTTTACCTTCATACGCGGATTAAACGCTGCCGATGGATCTTGGAATACCATTTGAATTTTCTTGCGGTATTCTTTTGTTTGCTCAGAGTTCATATGCTGAATCTCTACGCCATCTACGTAAATCTCGCCTTCCGTAATAGGCAGCATCTTCATGATCATACGAACCAATGTTGTTTTACCAGAGCCAGATTCCCCTACAATCCCAAGGGACTGACCTTTTCTAAGGTAATATTGATATCCTTACATGCTTCGAGCTCACCACCAGTAGGAAGCGGGAATCGTTTATATACATTTTTAATTCTACAGCGTAGTTAGTCAATGTAACGACCTCCTCCCAATGTTGGTACCGCATTTTTAATTGTTTCGTATATTCATTAGATGGATTTTCCAAAATATCTTGTGGTGTACCCGCATCGACTACACGGCCTTTTTTCATAACGACGATATAGTCAGACATATAGGCTGCTACACCAAGGTTATGAGTTACCATAACAATAGCAGAATTATGCTGTTTAGATAATTCAAGCATTTGCATTACCACTTGCGATTGTGTCGTAACGTCTAACGCAGAAGTTGGTTCATCACCAATTAGTAAAACTGGATCTAATGCCAAAGCCATAGCAATACCTACGCGTTGGCGTTGACCACCAGATAACTCATGAGGGTAACGACGAAGCATGTCAGCCCCATTTGGTAGAGATACAGATTCTAGCAATTCAATAGCACGACGATCACATTCTTCATTAGAGATTTCAATATGAGACTTAAATAATTCTCTGAACTGCTTACCGATACGTACGATTGGATCTAATGCACTACCACTATCTTGGAAAATCATGGCCATATCTTTGCCGCGCAAAGATCTCCATTCAGATTTAGACAAGTTGCGAAGGTCATGACCATTAAAAATCATGGAACCCTCTGTAACTTCACCACCTACAGGTAGTAAACCCATGAGGGCCCGAATCACGGTAGTTTTACCGGATCCAGACTCTCCTACGATGGTTAACACCTTGCCGCGTTCCAAGGTAAAATTCACATCCATAACAGCAGGCACACCTTGGTACGCGATGTTAAGGTTTTCTACAGTTAGTATGTTTTCTGCCATTATAGCTCCTTACTATTTTGTAATTTTGTTAGTAATCCAGTAGTAGTCACTTGGGTACATTACTGCACCTTTCAAGTAAGAACCAGTAACGATATTAGTTTTAGGGTAACCTAAGAACAATGCAGCACCATCATTCATCAATATTTGTTGAATTTGAATTGCATATTCACGACGTTTTGCAGGATCGAATTCAGTTTCAGCTGCGTCGAGTAATTGGTCAACTTGTGGGTTGGAGTAACCAGAACCGTTTTGAGGGTTGGAACCATCCACATTAGTATGCCAGTAGTTAGCTAAGAACCAGATTGGATCGCCTGTATTAGCAGTTACGATGTTGGAGATAAGCATATCATAGTCGCCATCTTGACCCATTTTATCAATCAAGTTATAGTCAACTGTTTTGATTTTCATGTCGATGCCCACTTTTTTGAGGTCAGCTTGTACTGCTTCTGCATAAAGTGGCAATTCTGCACGAGAGTTATATACTACGAAGTCAAATGTTAATGGTTTACCATCTTTATCTAGGATGCCGTCACCATCAGTATCTTTCCAACCATCTTCAGCTAACAATTGTTTAGAGCGTTCAGGATTATACGCATTAGGATCTTTCAAGTCCTTGAAACCGTAGTCCATGGATGGCGGAATTGGAGCAGAACCAGGAATAAATGTACCTTTTAACAATACATCGGCATAGCTCTTACGGTCTGCTGCAGAAATAACAGCAGCGCGAACCTTGTCGTCACCAAGAATACCTTTTTGGTTAATACGAGCCAACACTACACGAAGAGATGCAATTTCATCTACTTTAAATTTATTGTTGCCTTGGAATAAACCAATTTCACCAGGACCGATGTTAACGGCCATATCTACGTCGCCAGATTGCAAGCTCAATGCACGCGTATTAGGATCATCGATGGAAGGAATCTCAACAGTTTTGAATGGTACTGCACCATCCCAGTATTTTTCGTTCGCTGCCATTTCAGCACGTTCTTTAGTGAAGGATTTAACTACATATGGGCCTGTACCGATAGGGCCTTCTTTAGCGAAGTTACGACCATCTTTTTCAGATTGTACGTCAACGATGAGGAACAGTGGATCCGCCAAAAGACCTGGCATATTAGGATATTCTTTTGTTGTATGAATAACTAATTGTTGACCATTAGCTTCAATGGAGTCATATTCGAAGAATGTTTTCGCACGGTTAGACTTTTCAAATGCACGTTCAATAGATGCTTTTACAGCAGCTGCATCAACTTTTTTACCATTAGAGAATGTTACTTTATCGTTAATTGTGAAAGTCCACGTTTTATGGTCTGGGGATACTTCCCATTTGGATGCGATCCAAGGTTGCGGTTTCATTTGCTCGTCGAATTTAGCCAATGTTTCGCCTACACCATAGCGCATTACAACCCAAGCGAAGAAGTTTTCCGTAGGTTCTAAAGTAGAAGCGAAGTTAGTTACGCCTACTTTCAATACGTCTTTATTTGCAGAGCCGTTGTTATCGGAGCCACAACCTGCGATGAAGGAACCCATCATTACAATGCTAAGACCTGCTAAGAGGGCTTTTTTCCAAGATTTTTTCATGTAAAATCTCCTTGTACCACTACATACAAAACATAAAAACATTTAACATCATGACTATGACAATCCTACATAATCAGTGATGGAAAAAACATACATTATAATCTATCCACCTAGACACTTTCATAAAAGACAGTTCTAGAAAATGAATACATCTCATAGATTACCCTTGGTTCTTCGGATCCACTACGTCACGTAAAGAGTCAGACCAAAGGTTAAAGATTGCTACTACGATAAGGATAGATATACCAGGGAATGCCATGAGCCAAGGACTCGTCTGCAAGTACTGACGACCTTCATTGAGCATAAGGCCCCATTCTGGTGTTGGCGGCTGAGCACCAAAACCTAGGAAGGATAGACCTGCTACTTCAATCATGATGGCCCCAATATCTAAAGCCCCTGTGGTAATAACGAGAGGCATGATATTAGGAATAATATGACGTCTAAGAATTGTAGATGTATTAGCACCCATCATGACAGCTGCCGTTACATACTCCTCACCACGCACCTTAAGCGTCATAGAACGTACAATACGAGCATATTTTGCCCAACCAACAACAGATAAGGCTAAAATCGTATTCACGATACTACCACCCAAAATACCCGCTATGGCAATTGCCAATACGATACCAGGGAAGGATAGCATAATGTCAGTGATACGCATGAGTACCATTTCAACTTTACCGCCAAAATAGCCTGCTGCTGCACCAATGATAGTGCCTACGCTAACCATAATGACAACAATGGTAACACCCATGAACAAGGATAATTGAGTACCATAAATGATGCGAGACAATACATCACGGCCTAGTTTATCTGTACCAAACCAATGTTGACTACTTGGCGCTTGTAATGCTTGACTCAGATTTGAGGAAAAAGCATCGCCAGGTGCAAGCCAAGGCGCAAAGATAGCAATGAGTACCACAAGAAGCATTAAGGTGCTATAGAAAGAGAACAATTTATGTTTTTGAATGAATTCTGCCATTATGCTCTCTCCCGTTTCAATCTAGGGTCTAATAGTACATATGACGCATCAATTAATGCATTGATACACATATAGGCTAAGGCAACCCACAATACAAAGCCTTCAATCAATGGATAGTCGCGCATGGTAATAGCGTAAACTGCCATGTTCCCTAGGCCAGGCCAAGAGAATACCATTTCTACAACTGCTACACCACCTAATAGCCAGCCCATGACAACACCAAGAATAGTGATGAGCGGCAAGACGGCATTTGGCAAAATATGACCAAATAAAATCTTCATCTCACTGACACCACGAGCACGAGCACCGATAACGTAATCCTTTTCCATTTCTTCAAGGATAACAAGACGAACTTGGCGCATATACTTAGAACCAATTACGACAGCTAATGTAGCAGCTGGCAAAATTACACCTATTGGCGTTATACGAGATGTAGCAATTGGTACAAGACCTAGTTTAAGACCGAAGATATAAATAAGTACAAGACCTAACCAAAATGATGGCATAGATACGCCTACAAAGGATAAAGATCTCAACACATAGTCTACCCATTTATTACGATTTAAGGCGCTTATAATCCCTGCTGGCAATGCATAAAGCAGAGTAAATACTAAAGCAGTACCTGCTAACATTACTGTCCCTGGTAAAGCCTCCAACATACGATCTACTACTGGCTTTTTAGCAGAGTAACTCATCCCTAAATCACCTTGTGCAGCATTCACAACCCAGTTTGCATATTGCACTATAAACGGTTTATCTAACCCAAGCTGAGCCCGAGTCTCATCGATGAGCTCCTGAGACACGATAGTGTCTGCCGTTTCTAGTAGCATCGTTACTGGATCGCCTGGTGCTAAATAGGTGAGACAAAATGTCTAAAAATGTGATGCCAAACAAGGTTACAATAAATTGCCCCAACTGTTTGACAAAGCGTTTGCCCATAGGCGCCTCCTAAACTCTCTAAACACTAACAACAAATCAAACGAACAACTAATGTTACCCTCTGCTTAACGCAGCAGTAATACGCCAAAACAAAGGAAAATAAGTCACCTGAGAAACTCAAAAAGGTTAGTCGCCTGACTAACCTAAATTAAGCACAGTATATGCTACCATGCATTTAGAGCAGGCTTTCTGACTCAGATTCATCGCAACATTTCGGCCTTCCCAGTTTCCCAGTGACCCTATAATGAAACCTTGCTCCTCATTACAGCTATTTGCATAGTATGAGATTTACACCCATTTTCCTCTTTTACGCTCGGTGAATACCGACACTCATTAGTTCATTCATTTTTATCGATTATAAATATACTATATTAATATCCTATTTACAATACGCATACCCCTTATGGGTATATGTACATCGTAGATTTTCAATATAATTTTTATACTAATAAAAATTATCGATTACTGATTAAGTCTCTATTTATGTATAAACCTATACAAATCACTTTATATATGTGACTTTTTACCGTATTAACTGTATGCAACTGTATATATATTAATTATTATTATAATGGTAATTTTCTCATGAATTTTTTTTATACATACCGAAAAAACTTTTAATCACTTTAGCAACTATCAATTATTTATAATTAATAAAACCATAATTAATAAGTTTGATTAATATACCAAAAAGAGGCTGTTACTAAGTAACAGCCTCTTATAAGACGAGAGATATTCAGTTAATCGATACTTTGTTGTAAGCGGTGCGCTCTGCGTGTATCCCACGCTTTACGCAAAACATAGATCACGAAACCGATGCTTACCGCTACTGCACTACCTACCATAGCATCAAAGCCACATGCGTAGATTGCATATAAACAGTAGATAACACCTGCGCCGAATACGTAGTTGGAACGTTTAATGCGGCTTTCAGCTACACCAGCCATACGCATCATTGTAGGTACTGCCAAGATGCACAATACATACGGTACTACGTTAGTTACAACAGCTAAGTTTACTAAGATTTCAAATTGCTCACGCAAGGAGTCGCTTGCAGTGAACAAAGTAAGTAATGTTTCAACAGCGAGTAAAATGAATACGCCACGAACAGGAGCGTCTTTGCTATTTACACGAGCGAATACTTTAGGGAAGTAACCGTGTTCCGCTGCGCTTTTGAATACGCGAGACAATGTGAATTGCCAGCAAAGTAAAGCGCCAAAGCAAGAAATAACCATAGCAGCCATAACGATGTTTGCAATTGTATCATTGAACATGTATACGAATGTCAAACCGAATGGTGCGTTAGAATTTAATAAGTCAACGTTAGGAACGATACCGGCCATAACGTTTGTGGACAAGATGTAAACCACCGCCACTGCTAATGTACCTGCTACAGTTGCAATAGGTACGTTTCTCTTTGGATTCTCAACAGCATCAGCATTAGCCGCTGCGGATTCAAACCCTAGGAAGCCCCATAATGTTAGGGAAATAGATTGTTTTACCGCATCGTAAAGCGGAAGATCATTTGGGTTCCATGCCGCCCAATAGATAGACGGATCAAACCAATACCAGCCGATTGTACCGATTAAAAGAACCGGAACGATAGAGCCCCAAATAGTCATGTTGCTGAGTCGACCTGTGAAGCGATTGCCTCGGAAGTTCAAAATCGCTGCAAACCACAAGAGCACAATTGTTACTTGGCTTGTTTGTGTAGCATTAAGGTCAACACCAAAGAAAGCTGCGCCATAACCTACGGCAGAAACCGCGATGGCGATATTAGCAATGATGAGAGATATGCTGTAAGCATAGCTCGCCATAAAATGTCCAGTTTTACCGAAGCGGTGTTCTGCATAACCGCCCATGCCCCCTTTATTTTGGGAGAACATACCCGCTTGAGCAAAAATATACGCTAGTAAAAGCGCACCCACAGCTGTCACGAGCCAAGATAAAACTGAAATAGTACCAACTTGAGCCAAATTAGTTGGTAACATAATGATCCCAGCTCCTAGCATATTGGCTGCTACCATTGTGGTTAGCTGGAATACAGACATTTTTTTAGCGGTCGTTTTCATGTATCAATCCCCTTTCATAAGGTGAATTTTTTCTCGTCCATAATTCACTTAAATATAATATACCGCTAAGTAAATCCAGTTCGTGCTGTGATGGGCTTGAATGTGGATTTACCGTTGTTATTCTTATTACGAATTACATAATAACACCTATGAAACCAAAATGAAAGTACTTTATTGGCGGACAAGCCATATTACACGAATTGAATAAATTATAGTTAATTTATCATCTAAAACGAACAGAACTCATTTTAACAATGACAAGGTATGTTTTTACCCTATTTTATTCTGTGTATATATGTAATTTTTCCTATCTATCACGGTTATAGTGTCCTAGTACAAGACTATTATTTTCTCACAGTCCACTGTATACGTACGCAAATTTATATTTTTTTAATAGTACATTATCAATTAGAAAAGCCTTTTTATAGGTATTACCTGGCTTTTAAACGAAAAAAATCGATATACACATGAGCTTTGAGCTCTATATAGAGCTTCTAAAACAGACTTATATGTATATCGATCTTAAGTTTTCAATAGAAAGTTAAAATGTAAAACACTTATTCTTGTGCAGATTCAACAATTGCTTTCCATTCTGCAATTTGTTTTTCTTCTTCAGAGATAAGGGCTTTACCATTGTTACGTTGTCTTTCAACACATTCTGGAGCGGTACCAGAGTAGTTGTTACGACCTGCTACGCAAGCTTCGATGGAGATAGCATCAAGGATATCTGCATCAAAATGATGTGAAATAGCTTTGAAATCCTCAACGGATAAATCAAGCAATACGCAACCTTTTTCAATACAATGATGTACAGCATTACCTACGATTTCGTGAGCTTCACGGAATGGAACGCCTTTTTTCGCAAGGTAATCTGCCATGTCCGTAGCATTAGAGAAGTCATCATCGAGGACAGCTTTCATATGCGCCCCATTGACCTTCATACCGCGAATCATTGCCGCATTGATGGACAAGGCAAAATGTACTGTATCGATAGCATCAAAAATACCCTCTTTATCCTCTTGCATATCTTTATTGTAGGTAAGTGGCAAGCCTTTTAAGGTAGTTAAAAGACCCAGTAAGTGACCATAGGTGCGACCAGTTTTACCACGAACAAGTTCACATACGTCAGGATTTTTCTTTTGTGGCATAATGCTAGAGCCTGTGCAATGAGCATCATCAAGTTCAATAAAATTAAACTCATTGGTAGCCCACAAAATCAATTCTTCACTAAGACGGCTCAAATGCATCATCACAAGAGATGCAAAGGATAAGAACTCAACCACGTAGTCACGATCGGATACAGCATCCATACTATTTTCGTAAATACGAGAGAAGCCGAGTAGCTTTTGTGTATAGGTTTGATCAATACCGTACGTAGAACCAGCTAATGCACCTGCACCAAGTGGCATAATATCTGCATGCTTAAATACCATCAACAAACGATCAAAGTCGCGTTCCAACATAGAGAAGTATGCCATCATATGATGACCAAACAATACAGGTTGTGCCCGTTGTAAATGCGTATAGCCGGGCATGATAACATCGCTGTATTTTTCAGCAGTTTCAATGAGGGCTTTTTGCATATCTACGATGAGCTCGCCCATTTCTACAACGGCTTTACGCACGTACATATGTAAATCTACTGCACATTGGTCATTACGGCTACGACCTGTATGTAATCGGCCACCTGCTTCGCCAATATCATCGGTTAAGCGCTTTTCAATATTCATATGAATATCTTCAAGAGCCACGGAGAATGGGAACTCACCTTTATCGATTTGGTCTTTAATCTTTGTTAAGCCCTCAACAATAGCGTCCCGATCTGCGTCGGAGATAATATTTTGTTTTGCCAGCATTGTTGCATGTGCTTTACTACCTGCAATATCTTCGGCGTACATCCGCGCATCAAAAGCGATAGAGGATGTAAAATCCTCTACCGCTTTATCAGTGCCTTTGTGAAACGCCCGCCCCACAATTTAGCCATTATTTACCTGCCTTTTCTTTCATCAATGCATTAATTTTGAGAGGTAAACCGAACAAGTTGATGAAACCAGCCGCATCAGCTTGGTTGTATACATCATCTTCTTCGAATGTTACGAAATCTTCGCTGTACAAGGAGTATGGAGATGTAGCACCAGCAGAAATGATGTTGCCTTTGTACAATTTAAGTTTTACATCGCCAGTTACAGTTTTTTGAGTTTCATCAACGAACGCTTGCAAAGCATACATCAATGGTGCAAACCACATGCCATCGTATACGAGTTCAGCATATTTGTTAGCAATAAGTTCTTTGTAGTGGTATGTAGCTCTGTCGAGGCAAAGGTATTCAAGTTCTCTGTGAGCATACATAATGATGGAACCACCTGGGTTTTCGTAAACGCCACGAGATTTCATACCTACCAATCTATTTTCAACGATATCTACAACGCCTACGCCATAGTGTGCACCAATTTCGTTGAGTTTTTCTAACAATTGTAATGGAGTACCTTCTTGGCCATCTACCGCTACAGGTACGCCGTCTTTGAAGGATACAGTTACATAACCAGCTTCATCTGGAGCTTGCTCAGGAGTATGTGTTACCAAGTACACATCATCTTTAGGAGCATTTGCTGGGTTTTCAAGATCGCCGCCTTCATGGGACAAATGCCATACGTTTTGGTCCATGGAGTACGGATGTTTTTTAGTAGCTACTACTGGAATGTCGTGCTTAGCAGCATATTCCATGCAGTCAGTTCTAGATTTCAAATCCCACTCTCTCCAAGGAGCGATAATTTTCATATTAGGAGCCAATGCTTTGATGGCGAGTTCAAAACGAACTTGGTCATTACCTTTACCAGTCGCACCATGAGCGATAGCATCAGCACCTTCTTTTTCGGCAATATCTACGAGAATTTTACCAATCAAAGGTCTAGCGAAGGATGTACCTAATAAATATTTACCTTCGTAAACGGCACCCGCTTTTACTGTAGGCCACACATAGTCTTTTACGAACTCTTCTTTAGCATCCACGATATACGCTTTAGACGCACCAGATTTGATCGCTTTTTTCTCAACTGCATCATAATCCTCAGGTTGGCCCAAGTCTACGCATACGGCGATAACTTCAGAACCATAATTTTCTTTTAACCAAGGAATGATAACGGATGTGTCCAAACCGCCAGAATATGCGAGTACTACTTTATTTGCTTTACCCATGATAACACCTCATAAAAAACTTACACTCTATTTAGACTCATATAATCAATATTATATCAGATTATTGTGAAAGCACCGTGGTTGTATCTGCTACCAACGGTCACGTTCTCCTTCTGACAAAAAATAGTATACACCTGTATAATTATAAATGCAAGCATTATTTTTATTCATTTTAACAATATATTTCGGAACGTAACTATCCGGATATAAAATAAGCTATATTATGTATTCACCTACACAATATAGCTTATTTAGATATGTTATTTAGCTATGGTTATTTAGCTATGTATTAGTTATATATAATTAAATACTTTAATTATATACCAAGTTTATATTACATTACTCTTCCACAAGCCCTAATTCTTGTTGGTATGCATAGTCTGCCTCGGCTTGTGTAATCATGCCTTGGTCTACCATTTGTTCTAGGACGAGTTTTTGTCTCGCCTTCGCCCCTTTATAGTTCGTATACGGATCCAAGTAGGATGGCGCATTAGGTAATGCTGCGAGGAGTGCACTTTGGGCCAAGGTCAATCGACTCGGACTCGTTCCAAAATAGCCATGGGATGCCTCATAGATCCCGTAGTAGCTATGACCATAATATACAGTATTCAAATACATCGTTAGAATTTCTTCTTTTGAGTAATAATGTTCCATTTCACTAGCGAGAATGGCCTCTTCCACTTTACGACTCATAATTCGTTTGGATGAAAGGAAGAGATTTTTCACAAGTTGTTGTGTAATGGTACTACCGCCTTCGACGGTTTCACCAGCGATAGTATTCGTATAAAAGGCACGTATAATGCCGAGCACATCAATGGCGCCATGGTTATAATATCGCTTGTCCTCAATGGCAATAAGGGCATTTTTAGTATACTCAGGAATCACGTCACCCTTAACCCAGTGATCTTTTTTAATACGTTGATTCAGTGCTATTTCTACCTTTTCCTTAAAGGTAAATAGGCGGATAATCCGATCCGTACGACTGAGAGTATCTTCACTTTCCTCTATTCGTTTTTCAACAGTTGTATGAGCGTTACTTTCACGATCTGAACCTTGATAACTATGGTATCCGTCGTATATAAACATAGCCAATATGATGACTACCACAAACACCAGTAAGTTTCGAAGGTAATGAAACACTTTCATTGCTTTCACCTATTTCATAAAGGCCTGTAGCTAAACACATATAATATAGAGATAATTATATAACAATAGGTCTACAGCACCTAATACATATACAAACACAACGTGTATTAAAAGTATTGTATCACATCAATCAAGAAGAAGATATGAATCATACTAGGTTTTAATGGGTGCCCATCTTGCAAAATATATTTGATAATTTAGATGCTGTATGTAAAGGCCTACCAAAAAATATAGGTTCAATCCAATCGTTAATCTATATATGTAGATTTAATGCATATTAGGTATGCTTATTAAGTTGTATTACAGTCTTTAGATAGAGTATAATTAATGAGATGATAAAAAACATGCCCATTGGAGGAGTAATATGAAACAGTGTATGGATTCAGAAAATCTGCATCGTCGATTGCGTAAAATCTTAGGTCAAGTGCAAGCTATTGATCGAATGATTGAAGAAGACATTCCTTGCGAAGATGTGTTGAGCCAAATTAATGCAGCTAAGTCTGCACTACACAAGGTAGGACAAGTAGTTCTTGAAGGTCACATCAACCACTGCGTACGTGATGGTATCGAGCATGGCGACGTAGACAAAACTATTAGCGACTTTACAAAAGCTGTAGAACGTTTTGCTAATATGGGAAAATAAAGAAGAGGCTAAATCGCCTCTTCTTTTTTTGCATAAAAAAGACTCTACCGTAGTAGAGTCATTTTTATTTCCCTCACAAATTAGTCGTGATTAGTTGTCAAGAATTCGCTCAATGCAGCGAGTGCGTCATCTTCGTCAGCACCGTCAGCAGTTAAAGTAACGGATGTACCTTTTGTAGCGCCCAAAGTCAATACAGTTAAGATGGATTTAGCATCAGCTGTTTTGCCGTTAGCAGCGATTGTCACTTTGGAAGCGTATTTAGCCGCCAATTGTGTGAAAGCTGTAGCAGGACGAGCGTGTAAACCAGATTCGTTTGTAATTTCTACTGTTAATTCTTTCATGGTAACCTCTTTCTATCTCGATAGGCAGAGCCTATCCCTTACGTTCTAATAGATATATTGTATCAATTATAAGCGTATCAATTCAAGTATATTACATATGATTATGATGAAGCTTTACCAATTATAGTAAGCCTTTTTCTATTAATACGGATTTAGCATACCCTGTAATTTCTTCAGCCGTGTCCATAGTAAGTGCTTTATTGGCCACCTCTTCACATTCTGCTTTAGAAACGGAACGCAAGATATTTTTGATAAGTGGAATAGAAGATGCTGTCATGGAGAACTCGTCTAGGCCTAGACCTAAGAGAATCATTGTAGCCACAGGATCACTAGCAAGCTCACCACACATGCCTGTGAATTTACCTTGTTCATGGCTAGCATCGATAACATGTTTGATAAGACGTAACACGCCTGGATGCAATGGTTGATAGAGACTACCGATAGCTTCATTCATACGGTCTACAGCCAAAGTATATTGGCATAAATCGTTTGTACCGATACTGAAGAAGTCCACATATTTTGCTAAGATTGGAGAAATAACAGCTGCCGCTGGTACTTCGATCATGATACCAACCTTAATATCATTATTGAACTCTTTGCCTTCTGCTGTAAGTTCTTCCTTACATTCATCAAGCATAGCATTCGCTTGTTTTACTTCTTCTACAGAAGCAATCATAGGATACATGATGTGAATATCACCAAAGGCACTAGCGCGCAACAAGGCACGCAATTGCACTTTGAAGATGTCTGGACGATTTAAGGAAATACGGATAGCACGATAGCCGAGGAATGGATTCATTTCACTAGGCAAATCAAGGCATTTTAATTCCTTATCGCCGCCGATATCCATAGTACGGATGATAACAGGTTTGCCCTTCATATCTTGGGCAACCTTTTTATATTCTTCAAATTGTACATCTTCTGCTGGCAATTCATCGTTTTCCATATAAAGGAACTCTGTGCGGTACAAGCCGATACCTTGAGCACCCATAGTAAGAGCATTTTTAGCATCTTTAGCTTTACCGATATTGCCAAATAATTCTACATGATGGCCATCAGTCGTTGTAGCTTCTAAGTTCGCAGACTCGCGCAAGCGTTTTAATTCCTCTTGGAACGCCGCAGCTTGGTTTGTGTATTCATCCCAATCCGCATCAGATGGATTCATTTCTACGATACCATCTGTGCCAAGAACCACTGCTTTATCGCCATCTACGAAGCCTTCAATGTCACCAACACCCATAACAGCAGGGATTTCCAAGGTGCGAGCCATGATAGCCGCATGAGAAGTAGGACCACCGGCCGCTGTTACAATGCCTTTTACAACATTTTTATCGAGGGAAGCCGTATCGGATGGTGCCAAATCTTGAGCCACCAAAATAACTTCGCCAGAAATATGAGATAAACCACGAGGGTTCATACCTAACATGTTGCGCATCAAACGATCACCGATGTCTTTAATATCCGCACCACGTTCGCGCATATATGCATCTTCCATACCGAGGAAGATATTCGCAAAGGTTTCAATAGTTTGAGCTGTAGCCGCTACGACATTAGTATGGCTAGACTCAACGAGGGATTTAATACCATCAGACAAGGATGGGTCTTGTGCGATTTGCATATGAGCTTCGAAAATAGCCGCCTCTTCAGGGCCCATATCTTTCAACGCCTTTTGACGAATTGTATCTAATTGCTTTAGAGGTAGCTGCCATAGCAGCTGCAAACTTGCCAATTTCCTCTTCTACCTTGTCCTCAGCCACGGTGTAATCAGGAATGACAATTTCCTCTTGAATATATCTATATACATTGCCTACTGCAACGCCACGAGATCCAGAAATCCCTTGAATTCGCATATGTGTTCCTCTTTCTATTACGATAAACTACATTACTCTTTATTTTATCATTTCTCCGTTAAACAATAAAGTAATAGAGCCCTTTATATCCGCCTATTTAATCGTCCCACATGGGTTATTTTTCGCTTACTTTCGCTATAATTTTATAAAGTTCCACCACATAATTAAGGGTCATTTATGATATAATATAGAATATATAAACATATACATCTGGGACTTTCACGGGCTTCATGGTGAAAGTCTTACTTATTGATAGGAGACTTTATGAAATTAACTAAAATGCATGGTCTCGGCAATGATTTTATCCTCTTTGCTGACCCTCAAGGTGCTAACAAGGACTATACTGATTTGGCGATTCGCCTTTGCGATCGTCGTACTGGTATCGGTGCTGATGGTCTTGCCATTCTAGTTCCTTCAAAAACCTGTGATGTGCGCATGCGCATTATCAACTCTGATGGTAGTGAAGCAGAAATGTGCGGCAATGCGATCCGTTGCTTTGCCAAATATGCTTACGAACACGGTGAAATTACTAAAGAAACTTTCACCATCGAAACCTTGGCCGGTGTAATGAAACCTACCTTAACCATTGAAAATGGCATCGTAACGCTAGTTACAGTAGACATGGGCAAACCATTCTTTAAATCTCAAGACATTCCTATGAATGTAGATATGGATAAGGTTATCGACGTAGACCTCGATGTAAACGGCGAAACCGTAACGGTCAGCTCCGTATTGCTCGGTGTGCCGCACACAGAGGTGTTCATCGACGATATTACAAAAGCACCTGTAACAACACAAGGGCCTATCCTTGAAAAACACGATGCGTTCCCATCCAATACAAATGTTAACTACATCGAAGTAATAAACGACAAGCATATCAAAGTGCGCACTTGGGAACGCGGTGCCGGCGCTACCTTAGCATGTGGTACAGGCTCTTGTGCCTCTGCCGTTATGTCCTTTGAAAAAGGCTTAACCGGCCGCGAAGTAGATGTAGAACTCTATCTAGGAACATTACATATTTCATACTTGGAGGATGGCACGGTGCTCATGACTGGCCCTGCTGAGGAAGTCTTCGAAACAGAACTTCCTATCGATTAAGATGAAGTGGTTACAACTCATATTAAATGCATTCCTAAAATACCAACAAGGTCGTTCTCTAATGCCGAAAAATACGGAGTCGCTCATAGGTTTACTCATATCTATCCTCGTCATTATCATCGCCGTAGCTAATGGTATTGCTATTGGTTACGCCTTGATAGTGGTATGGTGCATCATGGCCTATGTATTCTATCGCAAAGGATACCAACCAAAAGAACTGCTAAACCTATCATGGACAGGTGCTAAAACCTCGATTGTGGTAATGCAAATATTCTTGCTTATCGGTTGGCTCATTGCTATGTGGCAAGCAGCAGGCATCATCCCAATGATTATCGCCACCGGCATCGACTTGATTGATCCGTCCCTCTTTATTGCTTGTGCCTTCTTATTAACAGCGATTGTTAGCATGGTATTAGGTACATCTTTTGGTACTGTAGGCACCATAGGCATTGTACTCATCACGATGGCAAGAGCCGGTAATATTCCAGAGAATATCGTAGCTGGTGCCATTATAGCAGGTGCGTACTTTGGCGATCGGAATGGTCCTTTATCATCTAGTGCCTCTCTCGTAGCGGCTTTAACGCATACAAAGGTACCAACCAATATCCCTATTATGTTTAAGGATGGACTGCCAGCACTTGTGATTTCTACTGTGCTTTATCTATTACTATCTCAGTGGTTCCCACTCAACTATACTAATAGCTTGCTGCCCGATACAATCCACTTTGTGTTCAACATCGATTGGACCTTATGGATTCCAGTGATTATCGTCATCGCTTTATTGCCTTTGAAAGTATCTATCCGTTGGCCTATCGGCCTCAGCGCATTAGCCGCAGCCATTCTGGCTTATACTAATCAAGGGGCTACCCTTTCCGAATTGGGATGGTATACCTTAACAGGCTTTGAGCTACCTCATTATAATCCACTAGTCAATATCATTCATGGCGGTGGATTGCAAACGATGTTTATCCCTACATTATCCATCTTTATGGCCACTGCCATTTCTGGCATGCTCGAAGGGGTTGGCTTCTGGAATGATCTTAGACAACTATTAGAGCAAGCTAAAACGCGGAGCGATGTATTTGCTGCCAATGTAGGTCTCGCACTCTTAACCGGCGCTGTAGGCTGTAGCCAAGCTATTGCGGTTGTAATGACACATTCTATTATGCGTATTACCTACGCTCAACGGGGTATTCAAGATGAAGACGTGATGCTCGACTTTGAAAACAGTGGCATTCTCATTGCTCCACTATTACCATGGAACATCGCCGCTTATGTGCCTATTGTTATGATGGGTACTAGCACAGCTGGCTATGTGCCATTCGCCTTCTTCCTATACCTCGTACCACTCCTTTACTGGTTACGACTACGGAAGCAAGATCAAGCAATCATACACTAATTACAAAATCAATCATACGCTAATTACAAAATCAACAAATCATAGGCTAATTAATTAATCTTAAAAGGGGAATTTGTATGATTTACACCATTACCTTTAACCCAGCCCTCGATTATATCGTGCGACTAGAGCAACTCAAGACTGGTACCATTAATCGTACAACCCAAGAATACGTACTTGGTGGCGGCAAGGGTATTAATGTATCTATCGTACTTAACAACTTGGGCATGGATACAACGGCACTCGGTTTCATCGCAGGATTCACAGGTGAAGAAATCGTAACACAGCTCAATAGCTTCGGCGTAAAAGAAGATTTTATTCGTCTCCGCGAAGGATTAACTCGCATCAATGTTAAGGTAAAAGCCTCTGATGAAGAAACAGAGATCAACGGCCGTGGTCCAATTATCTCAGACGACGAATTAGAAGCACTCTACAAGCAGCTCGACGCATTGACAGAAAAGGATACTCTAATCCTTGCAGGCAGTATTCCTTCTAGCTTACCTAGCGATATGTACGAGCTCATTATGGAGCGCTTGCAACATAAAAACATTCGCATCGTCGTAGATGCTACAAAGGATTTACTTACACGAGTATTGCCATATAAACCGTTCTTGATTAAACCTAACAATCATGAACTTAGCGAAATCTTTAATCGTTCCCTTTCTACAAAGGAGGCCCTCGTAGAAGCTGCCAAAGCATTGCAAGAGAAAGGCGCACAGCATGTGCTTATCTCTATGGCTGGTGATGGAGCTATCTTGGTCGCAGCTGATGGCACTGTATATACGAGCCCTGCCCCTAAGGGGACGCTCGTAAATTCTGTAGGCGCCGGCGATTCCATGGTAGCAGGCTTTATTACAGGCTTTGAAGAAAACAGGGGATCTACAAGAGGCACTTTACTGGGGTATCTCCAGTGGCTCTGCCTCTGCTTACTCTGAAAACCTCGCTACACTACAAGAAGTAGAAGTATTACTTTCACAAGTACGAGTTAACTAGTTTTACATTTTATTTGCATCAAGGAGTACACATATGCAAATCACTGATTTATTAAAACCTCAATCCGTCCTGCTAAATGCGGACCCTGTTACAAAGGCCGACGCCATTTATACCTTAGGCGAGTTAATGGAAAAAGGTGGCAACCTCATCGACAAAGGTGAGTACTTAGCAGCCGTTTTCGCTCGTGAAGAATCTGGCTCTACCGGGCTTGGTGACGGCATAGCTACACCACATGCTAAATCTGCAGGTGTAAAAGAAGCAGGCCTAGCAGCTATGGTTGTGCCTCACGGCGTAGACTTCGAAGCACTCGACGGCCAACCTTCTCGTTTATTCTTCATGATTGCTGCCCCTGAAGGCGCTGCAGACACTCATGTAGAGGTATTGAGCCAATTAGCTATGATGGTTATCGACCCTGATTTCAAAGAAGCCCTCATCGCTGCTCCCACTGTAGAACGTTTCTTGGAACTCGTAACAGCTAAAGAGCAAGGTAACTTTGACCCATCCGTTGAAGGATATATCAAACAACCAGAATCTCAAGAGACTCCAAGTATTACCGATGCTATCGAAGCTAAAGCTACGGAAGCTATCGAAAAAGTGGCTCCTAAGATTTCTGTAGATAAACCGCACTACGATGTATTGGCTGTAACTGGTTGCCCTACTGGTATTGCTCATACCTACATGGCTGCTGAATCTTTAGAACGAAAAGCCAAAGAAATGGGCATTTCCTTAAAGGTTGAGAAAAATGGTGCTTCTGGTGTTAAAGATGCTCTTACAGCAGAAGAAATCGCTCATGCTAAATGCATCATCGTCGCTTCTGACCGTCAAGTAGAAATGGCACGCTTCAACGGCAAGCCTATGATTCAAACAAAGGTTGCGAACGGTATCAATAAAGCAGAAGAGCTTTTAACAGAAGCAATGGCTGGCACAGCACCTGTATACCAAGCATCTGCGGCAGACCGTGAAGCTGCTGAAATCGCTGCTAGCGCATCTGACAGCGTAGGTCGTCAAATCTACAAACACTTGATGAACGGCGTATCTCACATGTTGCCATTCGTTATTGGTGGCGGTATCTTGATTGCCCTTGCGTTCCTATTCGATACATTCGATCCTGCGAACCCTAAAAACTTCGGTTCCGGCACACCTTTATCTGGTTTCTTAATGCAAATCGGTTGTGCATCCTTTGGATTCATGTTGCCAGTATTAGCTGGTTACATTGCTATGAGTATTGCTGATCGCCCAGGTCTTGTAGCTGGTTTCGTTGGTGGCTTATTGGCTAACCAAGGTGGCTCTGGTTTCCTTGGCGCATTGATTGCCGGCTTTGCAGCAGGTTATTTAGTATTATTAGTTAAAAAATTAGTATCTGGTTTACCTCAAGCGTTAGAAGGTACAAAACCCATTCTCTTCTATCCTGTACTTGGTGTATTGTTCATAGGTCTTGCCATTACCTTCGTAATCAACCCTCCTGTATCTGCACTTAACCACTGGTTAATGGACTCCTTACAATCCATGGGCACTACTAGCCGCGTATTGTTAGGTCTCATCTTTGGTGCTATGATGTCCGTTGATATGGGCGGTCCTGTAAATAAGGCGGCTTACGTTATCGGCACTGGCGCACTTGCTACTGGTGAATATGGTATCATGGCGGCTGTAATGGCAGGCGGTATGGTTCCTCCATTGGCAATCGCTCTTTGTACTACATTCTTCCCTAGCCGCTTCACAGAAGCAGAACGCAAATCTGGTATTACAAACTATATTATGGGCCTTTCCTTCATCACAGAAGGTGCTATCCCATTTGCAGCAGCCGACCCAGTTCGCGTATTGCCAGCTTGCATCATCGGTGCTGGTACAGCTGGTGCGTTATCCATGTTCTTCGAATGTACACTACGCGCTCCACATGGCGGTATCTTCGTAGTACCTACAATTGGTAACCCTCTTCTTTACCTTGCATCCATCGCAATCGGTTCCGTTGTGGCTTGCTTCATCTTGGCACTTGTAAAACCAAGCTTGAAAAAATAATTGTAAAAGCTAGTTTAATACTAGTACATATGACAAAACGTACATATCCTAAATAAGTATATATAGAAAGGACTAGAACTCTAGAGTTCTAGTCCTTTTTTATGTAAACTATCGATTACATCATCATAAAATATGCCAAATACTTTCTTGAAAACTCGGTTGGCAACGTGATAACTTTCAAAATCAAAGTCTGTAGGCGTTAAAAATGTAACATACTCATACCCTTTATAACCTGGTTGTGTAGTTTTACTTTCACCATTAAGAGTATAATCCTGTTGCGCCTTAACAGTACCTACAATACCAGATTCATCCATTTTAAGATTCCATATATCATTTAAACTAAAATCAGGAAATCGTTGTTTAAACTCTGGCATTTTTGCTACTAAATTGGCATAAGAATAATTTAGATTATAGTCATACCGAATTGTGTATTCCCGAATCAAATCAGAAGACGGTAATACAACGTATATCTTAGTCTCTATACTTTTTGTACGTGCATCGGTAGATATATCTCGAAGTGTGCTCAACTCAATATATTTACCATCTCCACCACCTGTGTCACCTTTAGAAACGATATGTTCAAAACGACTGGTATCTTGTAGTTCAGCATTAGAAACAGCTTTTACAGAATTAAAAGAAATACACCAAATACATAGTAGTGCCATAAAAAAATAAAGAAACGTTTCATAAGGCACCTCATTTCACCACAATATCATCAAAATGCTGCTGATATGCAACGACAAACATGGCATCTGCTATAGCAAAGAGATCTTGATCGGAACGACTACGATCTAAAGGTCGTAATTGGTGCACTAAAGGAACTGTACTACTAACCTCAGTACCATCCCCATTAAATCGCTTCACCTCTCGTAAGTCAATTTGTATACCAGACTCATCTTGTGCTGCCTTTATAACCGCATACATAGATGGGGATGGCTGTGCTATTTGACTAGCGTGAATTAAAGAACCTAGTGAATAATTAGTATTATATGTGGCCGTTACTTCATATTCAGTAATAAACGTACCACGAGTATATGTATAAACAGTGTAAAAAGTACCTTTTAATTTATAATGTGGCGCTGCGTATTCTAGTGCTTCTACAGAGTAAGTGTTTAAATAGTTTATTAGCCTATCCTTTGGATAAGTACCTTGATAGGAATCGGTTTTTTGATATACATTTTTAAACTGTGGTGATCCATTTAATTCATTAATCGATATAGCCTGTGTCTGTACGGTGAAAGCACTTAGCACCATACAGGCTAATAAGAATTTTCTAAACATACTCTCTCCTTTATAATTGAAATTCCGTTAAATTACAAAAAGCATATCATATTTTATAGAAAGATGTACACATACGAAAAATGCCATTTCAAATCATTATAGATAATATAAAAGTAATGATCGCTATTCTATGTACTTTAAATTTATTTATATTTTTCTAATCTCACCACCTCTATTATCATCCAGTATTCATCTATATTTCTATAAATTGTACAAATATATCGATTTATGTTAAACTATATAAATATAAATAAATTTTAAAATTATAAATTATTATTTCAAATCTAGTTCGGAGAGTAATTCATGAAATCATCTAGGAAACGTAAGGTCACTGCCGCAGTTTTTTGCAGCAGCAGCGTTGGGTGGTGTTGCCCACGCAGCCCCTACCCTCAACATGAATGATTTAGTAGGTTCAAATACTGCCACTGAATCAACGACTCAAGCCACTACGAATGTAGCGGCACCAGTCGTACGACCTGTAGCAACCCAACCTACCCTACCAATTACACAAACAACTGTTGTTACTCAACAACAATCACCTGTAAGACCTGCACAGGTACAACAAACGGTGCCACTGCAAACACAACCGGTGATGCAAGCGCAAACAGTTAGACAACAAACTGTAACAACGCAAGCACCTCCAAAGGTAACACCTTTGATCCCTCGTGTACGTCCAGTACCTGTAAACGATATTGCAAAAGCTTTATCAGATCAACAAAGGGCTGTTTCACAACCACAATACGTTGTTAACAAACAAACTAATGCTGTCATGGAACCAACATTGGCCATGCACAGTTTGATGAATGTACAACGGAAAACAGAACCTGTTACTGTACAAAAACAAGTAGATGGCAAGCAACAAATTCAAACTACACAAGTACAACGTACGCCTGTAGTTGTGCAAGAGCAATCTACTATGCCCTTAACAGTTGCTAATACAACAACTACTAAACCCGTGGTAGCTAAACAAAAATTGACTATCCGCGATATTCAACGTGCTGAACGTGAAAGAATCGTTCAATTAGAAGCAGAAGAAGCAGCTAACCAAAGTGGCGTGGTCCAAGTTGATCAACAAATGGCTGCCCAAAAACAAGCCGAGGCTCAACGTCAAGCTGCAATTCTCGGTGAACAACAACGTCAAATGGCGTTGCAAGCTGAGCAACAACGTATTGCCCAACAGCAAGCCGAAGCTCAACGTCAAGCGGCAATGCAAGCGGAACAACAACGTATTGCTCAACAACAAGCCGAGGCTCAACGCCAAGCGGCAATGCAAGCCGAGCAACAACGTGCGGCGCAACAAGCTGCGTTAAGAGCTGAACAAGAGCGTATCGCGGCTCAACAAGCGGAGCAAGCACGTATTGCAGAAGCACAGCGTCAAGCTGCTGAACAAGAACGCCTTCGTGTCCAAGAAGAGCAACGTCGTATCGCCGCTGAACAAGCTGAGGCGCAACGCCAAGCGGCTTTAAGAGCGGAGCAAGAGCGTATTGCAGCTCAACAAGCAGAGCAAGCACGTATTGCAGAAGCACAGCGTCAAGCGGCTGAACAAGAACGCCTTCGTATCCAAGAAGAGCAACAACGTATCGCTGCCGAGCAAGCTGAGGCTCAACGCCAGGCGGCTCTAAGAGCGGAGCAAGAGCGTATTGCAGCTCAACAAGCAGAGCAACAACGTCTTGCCGCTGAGCAAGCTGAAGCGCAACGCCAAGCGGTATTAAGAGCGGAGCAAGAACGTATTGCAGCTCAACAAGCAGAACAACAACGTATTGCTGCTGAACAAGCTGAAGCGCAGCGCCAAGCGGCTTTAAAAGCAGAACAAGAACGCATTGCGGCTCAACAAGCAGAACAACAACGTCTTGCCGCTGAGCAAGCTGAAGCGCAACGCCAAGCGGTATTAAGAGCGGAGCAAGAACGTATTGCAGCTCAACAAGCAGAACAACAACGTATTGCGGCTGAGCAAGCTGAGGCACAACGCCAAGCGGCTTTAAACGCAGAACTTGAACGTATCCTTGCTCAACAAGCTGAGGCAGAACGTCAAGCAGCCCTAAAAGCAGAACAAGAGCGTATCGCGGCTGAGCAAGCTAAAGCTGAACGTGAAGCTGCTATCAAAGCAGAGCAAGAACGTATTGCAGCTCAACAAGCAGAACAACAACGTATTGCGGCTGAGCAAGCTGAGGCACAACGCCAAGCGGCTTTAAAAGCGGAACGTGAACGAATCCTTGCTCAACAAGCTGAGGAGGAACGTTTAGCTGCTGAAGAAGCTGCGCGTCAACGTGCAGAAGCTGCCGCTAAAGCTGAGGCAGAACGCCAAGCGGCCCTAAAAGCAGAACAAGAGCGTATCGCTGCTCAACAGGCTGAACAACAACGTATCGCAGCTGAGCAAGCTGAAGCTCAACGCCAAGCGGCCCTAAAAGCAGAACAAGAGCGTATCGCAGCTGAGCAAGCCAAAGCTGAACGTGAAGCTGCTATCAAAGCAGAACAAGAACGTATCGCAGCCCAACAAGCAGAAATTGCAAGACAAACTGCGATCAAAGAAGAACAAGAACGTTTAGCTGCTGAGCAATTAGCAAAAGAAGAAGCGGAAGCTGCTGCTAAGGCTCAAGCTGAAGCTGAAGCAAAAGCTAAAGCCGAGGCAGAAGCTAAGGCTAAAGCGCAAGCTGAGGCTGAAGCAAAAGCTAAAGAAGAAGCTAATGTTCAGGAAAGCAAATTGCCTCAATCCTATATAGATGCTCGTAACGAGGCATCCACTAAAGGATCTGCTGTAGTAGAAGAGAAAGATATTCTTTCCCAACCAATGGAGCCACCATTGCAAGCCGATGCATCTTCAAAGATTAGCCTTGCCTTCGACGTGAAAAATTACGAATCCATGTCTACAACAGTAGATAATAAGGAAATCAAATATCGCGCCTTCGAATATATCCCTTACGTGGCTAATCCTATCGATATCGATCAACAGTACATGAACATTTATGTACCAGAAGAATACTTCAACAACGGTACTGTAAATGGTTACAATACACAAACAGCCCCTATCTTCATGCCAAATGCTGTAGATGGTTACATACCAAGCCAAGCTATGACTCCAAAAGTAGAAAATGGCAAACCTAACAGTGTTGTATATGCATTATCCCGTGGTTACGTAGTAGCCTCCCCAGCTACTCGTGGCCGTACAAACAAAGCATCCGATGGTAACTTCATCGGTAAAGCACCTGCAGTAATCGTTGACTTACAAGCAGCTACAGCATACTTGCATGCAAACGATTCTACTATTCCAGGCAATGCAAACCGCATTATCACAAACGGTACAAGTGCTGGCGGTGCGGTTTCCTTGTTACAAGGCGCTGCAGGCAACAGCTCCGACTTCCAACCATATTTACAAGCATTAGGTGCGGCTACAGCGGCAACGAATGTATATGCAGTTTCTGCGTATGCCCCTATCACTAACCTTGATGCGGCAGATATGGCTTATGAATGGAGCTATAATGGTATTACCTCCTCCAACAAAGTATCCATGAGTCATGATGATGTGGCTTATTCCAATCTGCTTAACGAACACTTCCCTGATTACGTAAATAACTTACAATTACATGACTCTGTAGGTCGTGTGTTGAAATTAGATAAGAATGGTAACGGTACTTTCAAAAACTATGTAAAAGAATTTATCGTTGCAGCCGCTAACAAGGCACAAGCTAAAGGTACTGATCTATCTAAACATACATATCTTGTACGTGATAACAAAACCGGTACAATCAAAGATATTAACTGGGAAGCTTATAACCGCTTTGTAAGTCGTTCTAAAGCACCAGGTGCATTCGATTCCCGTTCTAATGACTCTGGCGAGAACAACTTATTCGGTACAAGTACAACAGATAACAATCACTTTACAATTACTGCAGCTTTACACGATACAACCTCTAATCCAGAGGCATATGTACAAAATGCTAAGGTTGTTACTATGATGAACCCAATGAACTATCTCGGTTCTCCAGCAGCGACAAATGCACAGTTCTATCGTATCCGCTACGGTACAGCTGATAGTAATACATCTGTAGCAATTCCATTAATCGTTGGTACCCGTGCTCAAAACCTTGGGTATAAAGTAGATATGGCGACACCATTTGATGTAGACCATTCTGGTGACTACGATCTAGATGAATTGTTCAACTGGATGGACAATATCGTTAAGAACGGTAGATAATTACAATTAAATACGGGTTATAGGACAAAAAGTGTGTGTGACTAATCCCAATAAGTTGGAAAATCTGTAGACATATGTAGCTCATTCCAAACAGGAGCATCACCCCATTGAGGGATTGAACGATCTATTTGGCAATAATCAGATAACCGTTTGTAGATAGCAGCAATCGATTCATCTGTAGGCATACAATTTAATATATCTGAAATAGAAAGCGGTCTTGGTGAGTGCATATAGCACCACCAATAGACCGCTTTTAGTCTTCTTTCAAGTGAAAGACCCCTATGAGCCCGTAACATACTTCTTAGTTGAGCATTTACTCCACCTTCAATACGATTATTTGTTGTAGGTATTGTAATATCAATACATTCCAAAAAATGTAAATAAAGTTTGTTGCCTAATCAGACGCCATAATGATGATTCAGCCTTAAGCAAACGCTCATGTGTAGAGCGTTTGTTTCCGAATTCATCAATCGTCATTTCTCGTAAAAAATCAGAATATGTCATTCGCCACGCTGAAAGCTCATTAATCCATATAAAGGCTTGATCCATTGTTTTCACATTAAATAAAGCTTTGGCAAGACTATAAAGGTCCTTCCCAGCTAACGTTTTAGGTCTACTTGTCGTATATCGTCTAACCTGACAAAAAATGTGAAACAGGCATCTTTGGTGACTGCTATGAGGCCAAACTTTACGTAATGCTTTAGGCAAACCATTAGCACCATCAGACACAACGACTTTAGGTTCGGCAATCCGTTCCATTAAACACTGCCAAGCTCTAGCATGCTCATAACGACAGACATACCATCCTAGAACATGAGTATCATTGCAACAAATCAACACACATAAATTCCTAGCTAAGTAAATTCCATCAAGATATACCACATCATGTACTTCTTCCACTTTTGGTGGCAATGGCCATATGGACCAAAATTTAGCGGTTTTACGCCTGAATGTACGACCTTTACCAGGCATATCAGCTTGAATATTGGTGCTGAATAACCAATTCAAGAATAGGCTTAACTCTTTACTTAAATTATTAATTTTAACGGTAAATGCCACCTTACAATGTTTGCAAAACCAACGCTGAGAACCAGATTTTAAAACACCGTGTTTAATACATGTTTCATTACAATCAGGACATTTTATTTGTCGCATAAACTCTTCCTCCATATTTGTTTATATATAGGAAGATATAACCTCATTTTACTCAGTAATTACAAGGGTTAATTGATGTTTTCACCCACACTTTTTGTCCACCCTCAAACTTCTCCAAAAAAAGATTAAACCCTTATAACACTAGATATTTACTAGTGTTATAAGGGTTTTTACACACACTTTTTGTCCTATAAGCCTTAAATACATACCATAACATGAAAGGAGCTACCTAGTAGCTCCTTTTTCTTTATGTTAAATTAAATATCCCTAACATAAACTTCCACTATGTTAAGCACGAAAAAGCCCCTCAAAACGAGGGGCCTTGCTATATTAGGAAAGCATATTCAATGCTTTCACCAATCATATTCTATTACACTTCAGGGAATAAAGCTGTAGACAAGTAGCGTTCGCCTGTATCAGGAAGAATTACTACGATGTTTTTACCTTTATTTTCAGGGCGTTTTGCCAATTCTTGAGCGGCCCAAAGAGCTGCACCAGAGGAAATGCCTACCAATACGCCTTCTGTATGACCAAATGCTTGAGATGTAGCGAATGCATCTTCGTTAGTTACTTGGATTACTTCATCATAAATGTTAGTATCCAAAGTATCAGGAATGAAGCCAGCGCCTAGGCCTTGGATTTTATGAGGGCCTGGTTTGCCGTTAGATAATACTGGGGAATCAGTTGGTTCCACAGCCACAACTTTAATATCAGGGTTTTGTTCTTTTAAATAACGACCGGCACCTGTTAAAGTACCACCTGTACCAACACCTGCTACATAGATATCTACTGCACCATCTGTATCTTGCCAGATTTCAGGACCAGTTGTTTTATAGTGAATTGCTGGGTTTGCTTGATTTACGAATTGACCCGCCTCGATGGCACCAGCTGTAGCTGTTACAATTTCTTTAGCTTTTGCAATAGCACCTTTCATGCCAAGAGAGCCATCAGTCAACACGAGTTGAGCACCATAGCCAAGCATCAATTTACGGCGTTCAATGGACATTGTTTCTGGCATTACGATTACAACTTTATAGCCAAGAGCAGCACCAACAGCGGATAAACCGATACCAGTGTTACCAGATGTAGCTTCTACGATTGTACCACCTGGTTGTAATTCACCAGACTCAACAGCTGCTTGAATGATTGCTGCTGCAATACGATCTTTTACAGAACCACCTGGATTAAAGTATTCCAATTTAGCGAAGATATTAGCGTCTGCACCAAATTTAGCACCAAAACGTGTAGCCGCTAATAGCGGTGTTTTACCAATCAATTCAACGAAAGATTTTGCAATTTTAGACATAGTAGTTACTCCTTATTAAATAGAACCATCCCAATTATCATATTTTGTATCAAGTTTAGCGTAAGTTCCATCAATTACATCTTGAAGAGTTACGTTTTCTAGATAATCATGAATATAGTTTTGTAATCCTGCCCAGAAACCAACAGTGCGTTCGTTGATTACCGTATCAGTACTCACCCCTTCATCAAGGGTGGAAATGATAGCCATAGATTCCTCTGTAGCAAGCAAAATTTCAATAATTGTGTACTCTTTAGGGCTTTTAGACAATCGATAGCCGCCGTATTTACCACGAATGCTATCCACTAGGTTAGCAGCACCCAAACGAGCTACAATACCTTCTAGGTATTTTTCAGAAATGCCTTGTCGCTCTGCCACGGATCGCAAAGACACTGGTTTATCTTGACCTTGCTCTGCTAAATCGATGAGAACCATCAATGCATAGCGACCCTTTGTGGAAATCCTCATATATGTTGCCTCTCTTTGTAAAGTTAGTGCGCTAACACACCCCATGTTATAAAGCACTTGTTATATTATTTTTATAAAACCTTGTATATTACTAGGAATTAATTTCATTATAGACCACTCATAACAAAAAAGCAAGAACTTATTTCCTACTTTTACAAAGGGATATAGATAACACAAAAGGACTAGCCCGAAGGCCAGTCCTTTTGCGTATAGTTGTAGTTTGTTATATGAGGTTTACCATGATGAATTGGAGAGGGTTCATCTGGTATTGGGACTTACCGTATCGTCAGGAAAACGATGCGCGCCCGTGTTCTTGTCATTTGAGGAGTTATCTAGATTACTCTAGCACTTAAGTATAGGTTTCTAAATTAGATTTTACCTACTAGGTCAAGACCTGGTGTTAATGTATCTTTACCTGGTTTCCAACGTGCAGGGCACACTTGATCGCCATGTTTAGCTACAAATTGAGCAGCTTGTACTTTGCGAACTAATTCTTCAGCGGAACGGCCGATACCCATGTCATGGATTTCAGCTGTACGTACGAAGCCTTCTGGATCTACTACGAAAGTACCACGGTAAGCCATAGCGGATTCTTCTTGGAATACATCGAAGAAGTCAGCTAATTCATGTTTTTTGTCAGCTAACATGTAGTACTCGATTTTATTGATAGTTGGAGAAGCATCAGACCATGCTTTGTGAACGAATTCGGAGTCACAAGATACGGAGTAAACTTCGCAACCCAATTCTTTTAACTCTGCATAGGAGTTTTGTACGTCTTCCAATTCAGTAGGGCACACAAATGTGAAATCTGCTGGATAGAATACGAATACAGACCATTTACCCAACACGTCTGCAGTGCTAACTTTTACCAATTCAGGTTTTGAAAGCATCAAGTGTAAATTCAGGAAGTTGTTTACCAATAATAGACATGTTATGTCCTTCTTGTGTGAGTTTCAAATTGTAATGATTATATTTGTATTGGTGCACTTAGCACCATCGGTATATCTATCTTTGTCTATATAATAACAAATATCATTCAATATTGCAAGCGTTATTTTTAAATTTATCGATATATTTTTCTAATATTTTTCGATATGAATAAAAAAAGAAGAAAGATGCTCATTTCTGAGCATCTTTCTTCTTTTTACGTACTACAACAGATTTACTACTAATAGTAGAATGATCAAATGCAATTAAGCCTGCAATAGTAGCAATCCCACGCCGTGCTACATGTCCCGTTGTAGATTGTTTTTTGCCCGATTTACCATATACAAACTGCTCTAATTTGAGTGCAGCTAATATAAAGATACCTATAATAGATAAAATAGATCCCATTGCTTTACTTTATTTTTTCAGTTCTAAAATCGCATCTACTAAACCGCGGAATAATGGATGTGCATTATTTGGACGGGATTTAAGTTCTGGATGCGCTTGTGTACCGATGAAGAATGGATGATTTTTCACTTCCACACTTTCCACAAGTCGACCATCTGGAGATGTACCAGAGATAACAAGACCAGCATCAGTCAATTGTTGACGATATTCATTGTTGAACTCATAACGGTGACGATGACGTTCATAGATAAGGTCTTCCCCATACACTTCACGAGTTTTTGTACCCGCTTCTACTTTACATGGGTAAACACCAAGGCGCATTGTACCGCCTTTTTTATCTACATCAACTTGGTCACTCATCAAATCGATCACTTTATATTTAGCATTTTCATCGAATTCGCTAGAAGTGGCACCTTCCATACCGCATACATTACGAGCAAATTCCATTACTGCAGTTTGCATGCCAAGGCATAGACCGAGATATGGAATATTGTTTTCACGAGCGTATTGGATTGTGCGGATTTTACCTTCTACACCACGGGAACCAAATCCACCAGGTACGATGATACCTTCAACGCCATCAAATACCTCTTTAGGATCTACAGATGTATCATCAAGTTCTTCAGAGTCAATCCAACGAATATTCACTTTAGTACCCGTAGCAATACCAGCATGATCTAGAGCTTCAACTACGGATAAATACGCATCATGTAATGCTACATATTTACCAACGATAGCCACTGTAATATCTTTACTTGGATTCAAGATTTTGTGAACCATTTCTTTCCATGCAGTCATATCGCAAGGACGTTCTTCAAGACCTAATTTTTTGATAACGATGTCATCAAGACCTTGGTCTTGCATCATCAACGGTACTTCATAGATGGAGCTGCAAGTTTTGTTTTCAATAACTGCTTCTGGTTCTACGTCGCAGAATAAAGCAAGTTTTTCTTTCATTTCATCAGAAATATGTTTTTCGCTGCGGCACACCAAGATATCTGGTTGAATACCAATGCTGCGCAATTCTTTTACGCTGTGTTGTGTAGGTTTAGTTTTCAACTCGCCTGCAGCATTGATGTAAGGCACCAATGTTACGTGAATGTAAAGTACATCATTACGGCCTACTTCTTTTTTCACTTGGCGAATTGCTTCCATAAATGGCAAGCTTTCAATATCGCCGACAGTACCGCCGATTTCAGTGATAACTACATCTGCGTTATCCTCTTTACCTACGCGGTATACATTTTGTTTAATTTCATTTGTAACGTGAGGAATTACTTGTACAGTGCTACCCAAGTAGTCACCCTTACGTTCTTTATTGATTACAGACCAGTACACTTTACCCGCTGTAATGTTGGAACGTTTACTAAGGTTAATATCGATGAAGCGTTCATAATGGCCTAAATCAAGGTCAGTTTCAGCACCGTCATCTGTTACGAATACTTCACCGTGTTGGTAAGGGCTCATCGTACCAGGGTCGATATTAATGTATGGGTCAAATTTTTGAATCGTTACATTGAAACCGCGGTTTTTAAGCAAGCGACCCAAGGATGCTGCTGTAATCCCTTTACCAAGAGAAGAAACAACGCCGCCAGTTACGAAAATATACTTAGTTGCCATGATGCCTCCCACCTATTACATTTTTTCCGGAGCGGAAATACCTAAAATACCCAAGCCTTGACGAAGTACAAGGGCAATCGCTGTGATTAATCCTAGACGAGCTTGTTGTAACGCTGGATCTACGCCAATGATGCGACCTTGACGATAGAAGGAATGGAACATGCTTGCCAAATCGAATAAGTAACGAGCAATTCGATGTGGTGCACGATGTTCAGCAGATTGAACGACCTCTTCTGGATATTCAGCTAATTTTTTAATCAATTCTAATTCTATTTCGCTTGTAAGCGTTGTGAAATCAGTTTCACTATAATCACCAAATGCAATGCCTGCTTCACGCACTTGGTTGTAAATGCTGTGAATACGGGCATGAGCATATTGGATATAATACACCGGGTTGTCATTACTGCGAGATTTTGCCAAGTTAATATCGAAATCAAGTTGGCTGTCTAAGGAACGCATCAAGAAGAAATAGCGAGACGCATCTACGCCAACTCTTCAATCAATTCATCTAATGTAACGCTATCGCCGCTACGCTTAGATAATTTAACGAGTTGTCCATCGCGGAATAACGCTACCATTTGTAACAATAATACTGTTAATTTATCTGGATCATACCCAAAAGCAGCCATAGCAGCTTTTACACGGCACACATAACCATGATGGTCAGCGCCCCAAATATCAATCATTTCTTTGAATCCACGATCATCATATTTGCTGCGGTGATATGCAATATCTGCCGCCAAATATGTAGGAACCCCATTATCACGAATAACTACGCGGTCTTTATCATCACCATAATCAGTAGATTTTAACCACAATGCCGTCTTTTCATACACTTTGCCAAGAACCTTTAACGCCTCTACGAGTGATGAATTTTCAGTTTCGTGAACAGTACGTTCAGAGAACCAATTATCGTAACACGGAGTTTCTCAATGTCTCCTCTAGGCGAGCTATTTTTCTTTAAGACCTTCCTCTTTAAACAAGGCAATACGATCAGCTTCGTTCATAGCATTTAATTTATCAAAGCCTTCGCGTTCTGCAATAGCTTTGCAGTCTCGATAATATCAGGACCACGGTAGCCATTTTCAGGGAACACGAGAGTCCCTTCTGGAATATCGAATTCAGGCATGGAACCGTCTTCGTTGCGCTTAGGTGGGAATACTAATGTCGCACCTTGCAACTCTTGGAAACGGTACTCAATGGAGATAGCCATATTATCGATTTGGTTACCCGCATCATTGATGTAGTACTCGGATTGTACATTGTAACCTGCTGCACGCAACAAGTTTACAAGCGCACTACCATACGCAGCACCACGACCATGGCCGACATGTAACGGACCTGTTGGGTTCGCACTTACGTACTTGAATCGTATCGCGCACGCAATGGTTGAACACCATACTGATCGCCAGCATTTAAAATAGCTTTCAACGTATCGTATACCATATCAGATTTCAAGAAGAAGTTGATGAAACCTGCACCAGCAACCTCAGCACGTTCGAGCCAATCAAAATTCATATGGCTAATCAAAGCCTCTGCAATAGCACGAGGGTTTTGACGAGCTACACGAGCGGATTGCATAGCGATATTTGTAGAAAAATCACCGAATTCTTTTTGAGGTGGCACTTCGAGCACGATTTCTGGATATTCCCCAGCCGGCAAATCACCGCTGTTAATCGTATCTTGTAATGCCTGTTCAATCCCCGATTTCAGGATTTCCTTCATGTCCATGCTCTGTATCCTCCCGCACGTCTATATCTAACTGATTATAAAATTGCCATTCACCTTCAACGGAAATGTCATATCCTAAATGAACATGACCTACGCCTTCGTGAAAGTCTACTGTTAATTCATGAGTGTTCACGGCCATGTGTAAATCACCATACGGTGTTTCATACACGGATTCGCGCTCTTCACCACGGACATATTGATGACGCATATTAACAGCCCCTGTTCGGAGCAATACAATAGAGTCATCATGGATTTTAATGGTCGTCTTTACCCCATCTAAGCCAGTCACACTAGATTCTTCGTAACGCACATACTGGGCATTACCCTTTTCATGTGATGTACCTGGGGAAATCAGTTCCACTACGGTATCCTTGCCGTCCATATCTCGTTGTACACTTCTTTACGGACACTAGAACCCGCTTCATTTTCAACCTCCATGGCAGTAATTAATCATCATATTATACCATAATTAAGGACTATTTTGCACCCTTAATGAGCCTCAACTTCTTAGTCTTAGTCATCTGTTTAATGGCATATTCCCTACGTTGAGCTCATGTTTATGGTGAAAGCTTTCAGCATACACCAATGTCACAGGGCGCCGCCCCTCGTATACTTGGCACCACCTGGAATATGTCCATTGTGCGCATCAATACGGCGCTTAAGATCTGTAGTCCATCCACAATACAAGGAATCATCCGCACAACGCACCAAATATATATAGTGCAACTCATCAGATTCCTTCATTTCACCAGTCCCGTCCTGCAAGATTGATTCACAATACAGATCCTTTGAACTTCACAAGAACTAGACCCCTGATAGTACTCTTTATTTCGCATCATCAGTAATCGGTTCCAATGTAATGGTATTAATGATTACTGGTTCTACTGGCTTATCATTGCGGCCAGTTTTTACTTTACCGATTTTTTCAACAACGTCCATACCTTGTACTACAGTACCGAAGATTGTGTGTTTATTATCTAACCAATCCGTAGGGCCTAAGGTAATGAAAAATTGAGAACCCTCCTGTATTAGGACCACGGTTTGCCATGGCTAGAACACCCATTTTATTGAAATGCAAGTCATTAGAGAATTCATCAGGAATTGTATAGCCAGGACCGCCAGCACCTGTGCCATCTGGATCCCCGCCTTGAATCATAAAACCTTCAATAACGCGGTGGAATGTAACACCGTTGTAAAAACCTTATTTTTCACTAAGTAATCAAAATTTCTTAACCGTAATCGGTGATTTAGACCCTAACAAACGAACCTTGAACTGACCATAATTTGTATCAAAAATAGCATATTCATCAGCAATTGGCGCATTAGAGAAGTTAGGCATAGTTACCGTTTCTGCTTTTACGGTGTTACCTTGTGGTTGTTCACCACTTGTTTGTACCACATGCCGCTGTCCCAAGCATTGTAACCCCTAACAGTGCGCATAAAGCCAAGCGTTTCCAGTTCATAGTTCCCCCAAAAATGTATCATTTATACTAACATGTAAAATTATAGAAAAGCCGCTCAACCCGTGAGCGGCTCTTTTAGTATATCATATTACACTCGTATTGAAAGCCAAAATATTCTAAAAAATCATTAAATTTTACTAGAATATTTTTCCCTATACAATATCTCCACCATATAGATTAATAACAAACTTAGTTAATAGAGCATTTCAATATATAGAGAAGCAACATACATTCAATATTTATTTAATAAGATTTTTGCGTTCTTTACTACCTTTAGGTTTTACCTTTAACTTGATAGTCTTGCCAGTTTCATCATAAGTAGCTTCAATGATTTTGTCGCTTTCCAAGCCGCCGCCCTCAGAGTCAATTTGATTTACAAAGTAGAGGAATTTTTGGCTTTTCGGCCCCCAACCCATACCGGCTTTTGTAATGAAACCTGTATAAGTATCTTTCAACTCAGGATTGGATTGACCTTCTTTTTTAAAGGTTTCAATAACAGTTGCCATCATATCTGGATTGAGATTGTCGATGGAGTAGAATGTTTGAGCAATATCGTTCTTGCCTGGACCAACTACGTCAACAGGCGCGCCATCAGACCAAGTTTGCTTTTCAAGATCATATTGGTAACGTAACAACTCAGTAGTCCCTGGTTTTACTACGTCAATCTTAAAGGCCTTTTGATCAAAAGTCATGTCCCCAGAGACTTGAATTGGGGCAGTTTTTAATTCGCCTCGCTCTTTCAACTTATTAATAGCAGTTTTCCAAGTATCTGCTTTAGATATTTTATCTGTAAGAGCCACATTATTAGAACGATCCTGTGCCAACGCCTCTTGTTGCGCCTTTTCAAATCTAGCCTGTTTATCCTCTTTAGACTCACCACAGCCAGCTACAACGAATAAACTCATAGATAATACACCGGCCATCAAGCAACGAGCCCACAATTTCTTATTCATAATTATCTCCTTAGCAAACAAAAATAATTGTACTCATAACATACAAATAGATAATAAATAAACTACTTATTTAAACAGCTTATTCTCCTAAATATTCTTTATATAATTTAGGATACGCTTCTTTAAATTCCATTGGTCGATAAATTTTCCCAAATACCAATGCATCGGGATTTCCCTTCTCATTAGGATCCCGTTCATTGACATAGACCACTTCCTCAAAAGGCTCATCAAGACCATAACGGAATGGATATTTCCCACGACGAGCGATATAGATATCAGAACGAGTCGTCATAGGACCTACATATACATCATTCCCAATAGATGTGGTTACTTCACCATGTTGAACGTTGCCAACCTTGCCTTCCCCATATTGAACATACCAAATAGCATATGTCGTTTCCGTCGGATTCAAAATGGACTTCATATCATATTGAGAAACCGTAAAGGTTTTTGTTTCACCTTTTGGCGTAACGAGTGTATGAGCCCCCTCTTTCAAGTCGATTTCCTTCACGCTATGGGCATCCACAGTATAACTTGTGCCATCCAATGTGAAAGTAACACTAGCATCGGTAGGATTATCTACATAGGTAGTGCCTTTATAAATAATTTCATCTAACACGGATTTAAAAGCTTGATATCTACCGCAACCGGTAATGAGCAACAAAGACATTAATAACGTAAAAATACCAAATAATTTTACGAACCGTTTCATGGGCTCTCCTTATATTCAATTCAGTTTTATAGTTTGCAAGCTATAATCACAGTGAAATCTATACTATGATTAAAGGCACATATTTCATATTACAAAGAGAGTCTCTCGTATAACCGAGAGGCTCTCTTGTAAAAACAATATTATTTTTTCTTACCATCCAAATCATCTGGTTTAGTGCGGTTATAAGAATCAATGTAACTATTATATTGTTGAATCATACGATTAAGGTTACGATCTTGGTATTTATCATTAGGATCAACCATTACTTGACGAATAGCACCAACAGTATCATTAAAGTTACGAACTAAAGATTCTTTATGGGAGTCTTTTGTGTCTATACCATTAAGCAACGCTTGAATTTCGCCAATTTCTTTTTCGATAGCAGCTTTATCAGGGTTAGTGTACGTTGCTTGTACTTTTTCAACTAATTCAGTCAAACGAAGAGTTGCTTCCATAACGGCAGCATAGTTTTTGTAACCATCTTTCTTCATTTGTTCCATTTTCTTTTTATTTTTCTCTTTGTTTGTTGTATTGATAACTTCACCTAGCTTATCATAGGCAGCATTGAATTTCTCTACCGCTGCTACGTATTTAGCTGCTAGCTCATTACCTTTAGCCTTGCCATCGTTTAGATATGCTTTAGAATCAGTATAGGATTTAAGCTCTTTATAAACAGGCATTAGTTCATCCAATACAGCTAATACATTGTCGCGCTCAGTATCAACTTCTTTATATGTATTTCCTATTTCTTTACTTTTCTGCAACCCTTTTTGTAAGCTTTCAAATTTAGGTTGAGTATTAATAGCATACTCATCGTAACCAGCTTTCAATTTAGCAAGGTTTTCAGCATGTTGTTGGCCCCAAGTTACGTTGTTTCCATTAAAATCATTTGTTGTTTTAATCAGTTCATCAAAAGCCTTATTTAGTTTTTCGTCAGACTTAGAGTCTGTAACAGAAGATACTGCAGAGGACACTTTATCAGCTGCCTTATCACTGCCGCAACCAGAAACGAATAAACCTGCTGTTAAAGCACCTACACACAATAAGGTGGAAATTAACTTACGTTTAGAGCTCATAATCATTCTCCTATACAAACATAACAGTATAATCATCTTTTATTATACCAACTTATAAAACGATTTCCCATGAATTAAGGGTGAATTTCATTACGCCTCCATGCAAAAAATGCAAATAAACATATTTTAATATGATAATATTCCAATTTTGCAAATTATAGCCAATATACTTGACCGCAACTCTCAAAACAATGTATATAATTCGTTATGTACTTATTTTTATGCGGCCATATATGAGAGAGAATACTTTATTACTGATAATCATTATGCTGCTATAGTTATTGTTAAAGGAAAGAAACTATGGACGATATTTTATCACTCTTGACCTTTATTTTCTTCTACACCATTTTTAGTTGTATTTTTACGTTCTTCTTAATCTTAATGGTTCGTGCCATTATGCGTCGTTCTCTACGTCGTGAACAAACTACAGAAAAGGTACTACGTAATACATTTAATGCAGTAAAAACAATGTATTTTGTTATTTTCCTACTCTTTAGTGGCATTCCTGGCGCTATTATGTACTGGTTGAAATTCCGTACGCCTATGATGGAAGAAGTTCGTCAAAACATGATCCAACGCGGTTACAATGTAAGCGATTTAAAATAGAATTAACCAAAAAAACAGAGCTCCCAAAGGAGCTCTGTTTTTTTACCCTTACGCACTCGTTAGCTATTTGATTATTTAGCGTCGAATTGGTCTGGAGTTGTGCTGTTATACGTATCAATATAACCATTGAAACCTTCAATCATGTTGTTAAGGTTGTTGTCGCTTGGATCAGCTAGCACTTGACGTACATCACCGACTACGGAATTGTAACGATCAGCAAGCACTTGACCACGGTCGTTGTTTATGCTCTTAAGCAATGCTTCGATTTCGGAAAGTTCTTTTTCTACAGCTGCTTTATCAGCATTTTGAGGAGCTTTTTCCAATTTATCCACAAGCTCAGTTAAGCGAAGCGTAGATTCCATTGCTGCCGCATAACCTTTTTTACCGTCTTTTTTCAATTTTTCGATTTGTTTTTTGCTTTGTTCCGCATTAACTTTATTTAGAGTTTCATTGAACTTCGCATAAGCAGCATCGAATTTTTCTACTGCTGCTACGTATTTAGCAGCAAGTTCTTTACCTTTAGCGCCCCCATCGTTCATGTAAGCTTTAGAGTCATCATAAGCAGTCAAATCTTTATATACCGGCACTAATTCATTAAGAATGTTCAATACATTGTCACGCTCTGCATCAACTTCTTTAAATGTAGAACCTTCTTTTTTAGCTTTTTCTAAATCTGCTTGTAGTCTGTCAAAGTGAGGTTGGTTAGTAATAGCACCTTCTGCGAAGCCACCTTTTAATTTAGCCAAACCTTCTGCTTGGAATTGAGCAAATGATGCATTGTCACTGTTGAAGCGATTAGTTGCATCGATAAGTGTATTAAGCTTTGCAGCAGCTTTTTCATCACCACCATCAACTACGGAGGATACTACGGAACCAATGCCGCCCGCTTTATCGCTACCGCAACCAGATACAAATAAGCCTGCAGTCAAAGCGGCTACACAAAGTACAGTGGAAAATAATCTACGTTTGTTGTTCATGACTTCTCTCTCCTATTTACACACAAGTATAGAACTAAATGCATTATACTAATTATGCTACACTAATTTCGTAGCTACAGCTACTTTAATTAAACATTTATGTAAATCTCACTTTAATTAAGGGAATTAACTATACATCAGTCGATCCACTTAAAATGTTTACACGCATTATAAATGCCGTCCTTATCACAGTCTGTAGTAATATAGTCCGCTTTTGCTTTTAATTCAGGGCGCGCATTCCCCATGGCAATATTAAGCCATTCAGGTCTAAACATGGACAAATCATTATAGCCATCGCCAAACACAACAGCTTGATTTGGTTTCATGCCAAAGTGCTCAAGCATATTGCGAATACCTAAGGCCTTTTCCATTGGTTCATACAAAACACAGCCGTCGCCATAGCGAATCAGCTTGTGCGTCATATGTTCAATATCTTTCTCCTCTTCTTCCCCTTCTTTAAAGAATACATAAATCTTATAAAACTCTTCAACACTATGAAAGTCAAAATCAGGATCTACGGTCGTTTTAAATACATCCCAATTTGGATTCCACTCCAAGATTTCCTTGTACGGTGTAATGCGACCTAATTTATTGCGGTCCGTAACAGCCCAAGGAATATTATGAGACTCTAAGTACTCTAAATATTTAATACACGCATCGCGATCCATACCAATCATGGACACCAATTCATTATTGACAGTAATACTATGACCACCATCCGCTACAAAATCAGTAAGTCCTGCTTGTTCCGCAAAGCGTTTAGCATCTACTTGGATGCGTCCCGTCGCTAAGGCTACGCGATGACCACGTCGCTTTAATTCATCCAAGCAGTATTGAGCACTATCAGGAATTTTACCTTCAGGCCATACAGCTAGGGTGTTATCAATATCGAAAAAGAAAAACTTCTGCTCCACAGGCCCTCCTAGTCACGTCCACTCATCAACTTAAACCGCTCTTTTTGCTCTACGTCAGGATATTTTTCCCGATCCACATCGCTAATAAACATCTCTAATGGACGTATGTACATATCGCGATCATCATAGAGCTTTTGATATACTACAAATTTCTCACCCGTTTCCGAATGAGTTGCTACGTCTAATACGTAATAATACATACCTTTAAAATGGCGATACAAACCACCTTTTACAATATCACTCATGAACAACCTCTTTATATCAATCTAAAATAGTAGTTAGTTTTACCAGACTTAATGTATCTACATATCCATTATCAACACATCATTACCTAACAATATGGATAAAACATATCCCCAATTAATCATAAAACAATGAGTTACAAACTTAAATGGATATTAAAAACGTAAAATACTCTTACTATTATTATATAACTATTAAAGGGTAAATTCACGATAATCTAGCAATTAACATTCTATAGTTTCCATATAACGAATGGCCTCTGCCAACATGTCAGTAGTAATCTCGTACGGCGATACCACTACATCGCGAACAGATACGGCTTTCTCCACGATTTGTGGTATATAGGATTCATCGAGTCCCATTTGTGAAAGCTTCGTAGGCCAACCGATTTCACGATATATAGGCAACCAGCGGTTTAACTCGTCTAATTGTTTATCTACAATAAAGAGAATTAACAAACCATAAGCCACCATTTCACCGTGCAAATGATGCTTTTCTGTTTCTTCATTCGTAGCACAGCCATAGCAAATAGCATGTGCAATGATACTGTTATAATCGCCAGGCATGCAGCCAGACACGATACCCGTCGTAAAGATTACGGTCATAACCATCAAATCAAAGGCTTCGCTACGATGTTTGTGCTCATTATCTTTATAGGCCTGTAAACCATATTCCAAAATTGGTTCACTACACATGGAGGATAAAACAAGACCTAATTGTGTATTGTACACTTGCTCACGATTACGTGCAGACATCAATGTTTCATAATGCTTGGCAATAGTGTCCCCCATGCCAGCCCATAAGTAACGGCTCGGTGCCTCTACTAAAATATCTGCATCAATAAAGCAATGTACGGGCGGATGATTTACAAAGGCAATGCCATCAAAATTATGATCTGCCGTATATACGGCGGCTGCTTCAGATGTAGCCGCACAAGTAGATGCAATGGTAGGAATGGTAAAGAATGGTTTATCGTCTAGCTCTACAGCTACTACTTTCACCGTATCAATAGCCTTGCCACCACCGACAGCAAAGAGAAAGTCTGCATCTTTCACAGAATCCATAGCAGCAATTTCCTTGCCTCGCGCGAAGGTACATTCACCACCAAATGGAATAACATCTAATACGTTAATCCCCGCCTTATCTAGTACAGGCTGAATATAAGGCATAGCCTTAGATAGTGCTGTCTCACCACCTATGATGGCTACTGTATGGCCGTATAATTTTGTAAATTGTGGAATGGCGTCAAATACATCGTGACCGCCAAAACTATAACTTGGTAAACAATGAGTGTTACGCATAAAAATCTCCTTTATATACTATATATGTATTATAGAAACTCCTACCTATAAAAGCAATTTCATATGACAACTTTTATGCCGCAAAAAAGGTTCTATACTTTCAAAAAAGATGAAAGCATAGAACCTTTAATGTTATTATTTATTTTCGGACACAAGACCTTTATGGATAAGACCTACAACGAAGCCTAATACCGCAAAGCTCACCCAGCCCATGCCAGCAGCCTGGAATGGAATGTATTGAGTAAAGAGCTGTTCCAATGTAGCAGGTGCAATACCTGCCGTTTCAAGACCAGTCATAAGAGCAGAAATCATTGTGAAAGCCATTGTCCATGCGTATACGCAACGACGACCACCGAACACATTGTGAAAGAAGTGCCAACAAGATGATTACAATCGTTAACGGATACAAGAGCATCAACACTGGAATCGCTGCACTGATGATTGTTTTCAAACCGAACATGCTAAGACCAAATGCTGCTACGGAGAAGATTACTACATATAATTTATAGCTAATCTTCGGTGTCAACTTGTGGAAGTACGTACCGCAAGAAGTGATAAGACCGATACTCGTAGACAAGCAAGCTAGAAGAACGATGATAGCCAAGATGATTTGACCGAAATCACCGAACAAGTAGTTAGCACTTACGGACAACACAGGAGCACCTGTATCAAACAAACCAAAGCGTTCAACACTAGTAGCACCAATGTTAGCGATAAATACATAAACAATACCAAGAAGAGCTACTGCAATAGCGCCTACTTCCATTACTGTTTTTGTAATAACCGCACGAGATGTAGCACCGCTAAGACGAACAAAGTCAATTACAAGAATAGCAAATACTACGGAAGCCAACGCATCCATCGTATTATAACCGTCCAAGAAACCTTGCAACACAGCTGTAGGTGCATCACCATAAGTAGGTTGTGGCACTGCATAGCCGCCTAGCGGAGTTATAAAGGATTTGATAATTAACAACAGAATTACAAGTAGTAATGCTGGTGTCAAAATATTACCGATACGATTAACAAGCTTTTGTGGGCTAATGGATAACCACAAAGAAACACCAAAGAATAATGCCAAGAAAATTGGTTCCATATTCATGCTTAAACCTTCTGTGAAAGGTTTAATTGCAATTTCATAAGCTACAGTACCAGTACGTGGCGTCGCAAACATTGGACCGATACTCAAGTAAAGAGAAATTGTGTACAACAAGCCATAAATCGGATGAACACGGCTCGCAAGTTCTTCAACATCTTTACAGGAGGAGTACCCCATCGCTGCAACACCTAAAAGTGGAAGGCCTACACCGGTTAATACGAAGCCGAGCAAAGCCCAACCTACATTACTACCAGCTTGTTGACCTAAGGCCGCTGGGAAGATCAAATTCCCTGCCCCAAAGAATAGGGCGAATAACATCATGCCTATGGCCAAATAGGCACGGGTCGACAAATTGTCGTTACCATTCATAAATGTAACCCCCTTTAGGTTATATAAAAATAATATTACTATTATAATCCAAAGGGGTTTAGGTATGCAAGAAAAATATTCTTACTATTCTATATCGGCATAGTATTATTCCCATAAGTAAAGAGACTTAACTAGGAAAGTTTTCTTATATCAACTTGTACATCATAAAAAGTACTGCCCCAACCTTGATCTGTAGGGCGAGCTGCCATAAGTGCATTGATAGCGACTTCAGTGTCACTAGATTGTGATTGCCACCATACACCAAGGGAAACTAATGTACCCTGTTGCACCTCATCATCATAATATGCTTTTATTTTTACGCTGCCACGGTTGTTATAAATTTCTACTTCATCACCATTAGCAATGTCATATAATTTTGCATCTTCAGGATGGATACGAAGCTTCATCAATTCTGGATCATCAAAGTCTAACTCGCAAAAACTAGAATCCAAAATGCGAATATCGTTACCATTGATAAGCCAGAACGGCGCATTATCACCATATGGCGACATATATCGAATGAGGGGCTCTACATCGTGAGGATTATAAAGCTCAATTTTGCCAGATGCCGTTTTAAAGTCCATCTTATAATTTTCAGGCACAACCATCTCTACAGGTTCACCACTAAGAATCATATCTTGGTCTTCTTTAGATATACGATTAGAAGTGCGCACAATTTGGTCTATCAGTTCTCGCTCGCTAAGATTAAAGAACTCATCTACCAATCCCATTCGCTTCGCTAATTCTGCAATGACTTGCCAATTGGAGCGAGATTCACCGATTGGTTCAATCAATTTATAGCCCGTACCAATCGTATAGTGACCATAAGAATTGTAAATATCATCATGCTCTACAGATGTTGTGGCAGGCAAAATAATATCAGCATACTTACAAGTATCCGTAAAGAAACGCTCATGTACCACAGTGAATAAGTCATCTCGCATTAAGCCTCTACGTACAACATTCTGGTCAGGCGCTGTGATAGCAGGATTTGAAGAGAAGATATATAAACTATGAACTTTAGTTCCTTCAGGGTTTGTAAGCATTTCACCAAGTTTAATCATCGGCATCAATCGTGTAGCAGGCGCATGGATATGAGCCTGTTGCATCACATCTTTACCGACGAATTTACTACCACTAGCACTTGATAAGAGACCACCACCAAGGTGCTGCCACGCTCCCACAACAGCCGGCAAAGCATTAATAGCACGACAAGTCATAGCGCCATTGCCGTAACGAGACAACCCGCTACCAAGACGAATAAATGGAGCCTTAGCTTTAGCATAAGCATGAGCAAGCTCAGTCATACGCTCTACAGAAACACCACATATTTCAGACGCGTTCTCTGGTGTGAAGTCAATTAACGTTTCTTCTACCAGCTTATCATACCCTTGTACATGTTGATTAATAAATTCTAAATCTGCCAAGCCATCACGATGAATGATATGAAGCATACCTAATGCTAGGGCCCCATCGCTACCAGGTTTTACAACAAGCTGTTCATGAGCCTGACTAAAGGTATATGTTTTATGGGTATCAATAATCCAAACTTGAGCCCCATTCTTTTTAGCAATATTTACATCATGTAAGATATGAACGTCTGTAGCTGTTGCATTTATGCCCCATAACACAATTAAATCACTATGCTGTGCCTCTTGCGGTTTAACAGCCAACGTATCACCATAAACAGAGCGGAATCCAGCCTGTTTTGCAGGCGAGCAAATTCCTCTATCTTGATCGGTAGCACCTATACGACGAAAGAAGTAGTCCGCTGCGGGGCTTTGAATAACACCCATTGTTCCGGCGTAGGAATAACGTAAAATACTTTCACTACCATAAGTATCTATAGTGTGCTTGAAATTATTTACTATTGTATCTAGCGCCTCATCCCAGCTAATACGTACATATTGGTCTTCACCAACACCTTTTTTACCAATGCGCTTCATAGGGTATTCTAAACGCAATGGAGAATGGATGACCTTTTCGTAGTGCACCATTTTAGGACATAATGTGCCACGGGTAAAAGCATGATCCTTATTACCGCGCACAGATACTACCTTATTATTTTCAACACTTACAATTAGCCCACATGCGTCTGGGCAATCATAAGGACAAACAGTCTTATATTCTTTCAAGATAAGCACCTCGCTTATAAATCATATAAACTATAGGATAAACTATAGGATGTATATTTATATTATATTATAGTATGACTTGTATATGTGTAACCTTTTGCACACCTTTTAATTTTAAAAAAAAGATGAAAGCGAAGGATTTTCTGTATATCAATACATTCAGTTATCACATTCAATTTATGACCTCATCAATTATTTTGATATATAGACCTTAACATTTCAACTTTTATCGATATCTATCCATTATCATTCTTTCTAGAAAGCTGAACAGTTATACTAATAAGGCCTATAAAAATACTATTAATCTATAAAAAAATCATGCAATAATGACTAAAAGTCATAACCATGTAGTTTAAGGTATAATCGGCTTTTTCACTTATACACTATAGAATATGTGATTAAAATCACCCGTACGTATGCGTATTTAGTAATGTCATTCAGAGTGCAAAACTATTCAATCTCACAAATTTCTGTGCTATACTGACATTGTCATTTGAGAGGATATAGAACTACCCTTAGAATCATATTAATTTCATGATTTTTAGAATGTAGTTGCTATATCAGGTACATATTTTCTGAAAAGAGGTTTTAACGATGGCAGACGCAAAAACACTGTGTTATTCCCTTATGAAACACTAAAAATTGAGCATGGACGCTTTCCAAAAATTCGGTTTCTCCGAAAAGAAGCTGACATCATCCAAGACGTACTTTTGACTTCCGACTTGTTCGGTATTCAAAGCCATGGTATGCAACGTATGGTTCGTTACCACAAAGGTATCACTAATGGCTTGATCAAAATCGACGCAAAACCTGAAATCGTAAAGAAACTCCAATCTCCGCAGTTATCGACGGTCATGATGGCATGGGCCAAATCTTGGGCCATATGGCTATGGAAATGGCTATCGAAAAGCTAAAAATCCGGTGTTGGTATCGTATCCGTACGTAACTCCAACCACTATGGTATCGCTGGTTACTATGCTAAAATGGCATCCGACCAAGGCTTAATCGGTTTCTCTTGTACAAACTCCGAAGCAATCATGGTTCCTACATACGCTCGTCAAGCTATGCTTGGTTCCAACCCTATCGCTTGGACTGTACCTGCTGATCCTGTTGACTTCTTCTTCGATTGCTCCACTACAGTAGTAACTCGTGGTAAACTTGAAATGTACAACAAAATGGGCAAAGCTACTCCAGATGGCTGGGCTGTTAATAAAGACGGCGTTCCTTCCACTGATGCAGCTGAAGTATTGGGCAACATCTCCCGTCATGAAGGCGGCGGTATCCTTCCTTTAGGTGGTGCTACAGAAGTTCTTGGCGGCCACAAAGGTTATGGTAACGGCATGATTGCTGAATTATTCTCCTCCATCTTGTCTCAAGGTGGTACTTCCAACAAATGTATGATTGGTGGTAAATCCAACATCTGCCACGGCTTCATGGCTATCAACCCTGAATTCTTCGGCGACCCAGCTGAAATCAAAAAACACTTCTCCCAATTCTTACAAGAATTACGTGAAGCTCCTAAAGCTGCTGGTCAAGACCGCATCTACACTCATGGTGAAAAGAACATGAATCCGTTGAAAAGTTAAAGCTGAAGGCATCCCTGTACTTAACGGTACAATGCTAGAAGTTCAAGATCTTTGCAACGAATTAGGCCTTGACTTCAAATCCTACTTCGGCGATTATGTACCAGAAGCTCCTGCTACAATGTTCAAAGGTAACTACTAATACCTGAACTTAGTAATGGCCCTAACAAGGACTTGTAGTTAGTACAGAAGGGGACATAAACACTGTTTATGTCCCTCTCTTATATTTCTAACCTCATAACTTATGAGGTTAAAAATTTTAAGTACTATATCAATTTTTGCGATAAGTATATCTGTTATTTTATTGTAACTTTACATTTTAACTGAACTTTTACAACTTAATATAATAGCGATTTACTCATCAATTTATTTGATTAAACTACATCGTCCTGTTGAGCATATATTTTTGTTTTTCTTGAAAGGATGATCTTAGAAATGAGTGCTATCACCGTTCTATTAGCGCTATCTCCAATCATTTGGTTGATCGTAGCGTTATCCATCTTGAAATTACCAGCATGGCAAGCAACAAGTGTTGCGGCAATCGGTTCTTTCATCATCGCTATTACAGCATTCCAATCTGACCCATTTATTATGGTCACTGGTGCCCTTGAAGGTGCCGCTTTGGCAATCTGGCCAATCCTATTAGTTATTACAGCTGCTATCTTTGTTTATAACTTGGTAGTATATACGAAAGCAATGGAAACTATTAAAACAATGCTTTCTTCTGTAACATCTGATACTCGTGTACTTGCATTGTTACTTGCATGGGGCTTTGGTGCCTTCATGGAAGGTATGGCTGGCTTTGGTACTGCCGTTGCAATTCCAGCTGCTATGATGGTTGCCGTAGGTTTCGACCCACTTAAATCTATCATTGCATGTCTCGTTGCAAACTCCGTACCAACTACATTCGGCTCCATTGGTATCCCAACTACTACATTGGCATCCTTGACAAGCCTTGATCCAAGCCACTTGGGTACATTCATTTCCGTACAATTATTCTTACTTAACCTTATCGCTCCGTTCTTCGTTGTTATGATCATCGGCGGCGGCGTAAAAGCGTTAAAAGGCGTATTCCTTGTAACATTACTTTCCGGTTTAGCATTGGCTGTTCCTGAAATCGTAATCAATGCTGCAATGGGTCCTGAATTATCCGTAATTTCTGCATCCATCGTAATCATGGCAGTTATCATTGGTTGTGCAAAAATCATGCCTCCTAATGATCCTGAATACGCAGTTAAACAAACTGGTGAAGCTCCAAAAGTTTCCGGTGGTGAAGGTCTTGTAGCGGCTATGCCATTCATCTTGATCTTCGTATTATTGTTATTAACTTCTAAATTGTTCCCTGCAATCAATGGTCCACTTGCGTCCATTAAAACATCTGTACCGATTTACCAAGGTCCTGGTGCAAAACCTTACACATTCGTATGGATTGCAACTCCTGGTATCATGATTTTTATTGCTGGTATTGTTGGTGGTTTTATCCAAAAAGCAAAAGCTGGTGAAATCTTCGGTACATTGGGTAGCACAGTTAAAAACTTGAAGTTCACATACCTTACAATCATCACAGTTGTTATGACAGCTAAATTGATGACATACTCTGGCATGACTGCAGACATTGCGAAAGCAATGGTTGCTGGTACAGGTTCCTTGTATCCACTATTCGCTCCTATCGTAGGTGCGTTGGGTGCCTTCTTGACTGGTTCCGGTACAAACTCCAACGTATTGTTTGGTCCACTTCAAATCGCAGCAGCTCAAGGCTTAGATCCTACAAACTGGGAAGACCTTGGCTTCTGGTTAGCAGCTGTTAACTCCGGTGCAGCTGGTATCGGTAAAATGTTGTCTCCACAATCCATCGCGATTTCTATTGGTGCCGTAGGTCCTGCTTTGAAAGCATACCTAGAAAACCACAAAGAAATTAACGCTGATGAAGCTCATAAATTAGAGCATGAAATCGAAGCAAGCGTTATTATGAACACTGCATTCAAATACTTTATCGTATTCATCGTAATGCATGGTTGCATCTCCTTCTTCGGTCAACATTTCATCCACCAAATCCATGCTATCTTCTTCTAAGATATTGCTAATAAGGTAAACAAAAAGAACAGCTCCGAAATGAGCTGTTCTTTTTTTATGATTTACTTTTAAAATCTTAGTAATGTTTACGTTCTACTTCCCATTTAGTGAAAGTACCAGTATCTGCATCGATTTCGAAGTCATATTCATAACCATTGTAATGAATTTCGCCTTCATACTCTAAACGACCATGATCATAGTCACGATTAAACTCAGTTACATTTGCAATAGTTGCGCCTGGAACACGAGCCAATGCGCTTTGTACAGCCTCGTCAGAGCTAATAGCCTCTACAGATGTGAATGTTGCAGTACCAACAACAGTTACTGCTGCCAATACTAAAGTTTTTACAAATTTGTTCATACCAAACTCCTATATACGATAAAAGATAAACGATAAATTACATTGATAGTTTTAGATTTAATCTATGTCTTTATTTTAATCTATAAAATCAGATGTATCAAACCCAAAGTTTTGATATCACATTCTATAGAGATTTGCCTAATTCTATGCAACTACGTTTCATACACAAAAAAGTTTAATATATAATTTGCTTAGTTGTAAATTGAAACTGAACACATAAAAAATCCATATTAGTACAAGTGATAAGATTAGAGTATCAAATTCGCAATCAATCACGAGGTACTAATATGGACTGCTCTAATCTTATCACATCATTGCGTACAAACAAACACTTAAATTTAGAGGAGCGCTTTTATCTTGAAAAACGCCTTCTTGCTGGTGATCCTATCAATACTATTGCCAAGGCATTAGGACGCTCTAGAACTACGATTTATGCTGAGAAAAAGCGTGGAACAGTGGTTCAAATTAGACAAAACAAGGCTGTTCTTATGTATATAGCAGATTGCGGTCAGCTTGCCTATGAAAGAACCCGCCAAGGTTCTTTCAACACTTTGAAAGCAGGTTCTATTGAGCCCTTTTTATCTTGGGTTGAAAACAAGGTAAGAGTCGATAAATGGTCCTTAGATGCTGCTGTTGGCTACGCCTTACGCAAGGGTTTGTTTGTACGCAATGAAATGGTGTGTACTAAAACTTTATATAACTACCTTTACCAAGGCATTTTAGGTCTTAAACCAATGGATTTGCCTTGTGTTATTCGCCATTCTCATAAGAAGCGACATAACAGGCAACACAAACGCAAGTTAGGTAAATCCATTGATCTGCGTGATGAATCTGTTGCTACCCGCGAAGAATTTGGTCATTGGGAGCTGGATACGGTCCGAGGAATAAAGAATAAAAGCGATGAAGTAATTGTTTCATTGTTAGAACGCAAGTCTCGCCTATATGTAGCCTTACGTTGTCTATCCGCTAAAGCCGTGGACGTAAAAATGACATTAGAAAATTGGTTGCAGTCTCTTAAGGCCGTTTCCGATGTATCCATGTTATGTAAAACTATTACGGCTGATAATGGCCGTGAATTTGCAGACATAAGTACATTAGAAACAGAGGATTTATCTATTTTCTTTGCTCACCCGTACTCGCCTGGGGAACGCGGTTCAAATGAACGACATAACGGACTATTACGCCGCTTTATCCCAAAAGGAACGCCCATAAAGGCTGTGTCAGAAGAAACGATTCAGCGGGCGTTACATTGGTGCAATAATTTACCCCGAAAGCTGTTGAATTACAAAACGCCTCAAGAAGTCTTCATTGAAGAAGTTAATAAAGTTATGGATTTACAGAGTGTTCAATTTCATATTGCAATTTAAGTAATATATAATTTTATAATTCTTGTAAATCACTTTATTAGTTTATACTCTAATTATTAGAAAAAACTTTTACAAAAAAAATGTAAGAGTATAATACATTTGTGACAAGTAAATAAAAAATGAGAAGGAACTCTGTTATAATGAAGTTGCTTAATCCAAACATTATAACAAAAGGAGTTTCTTCTCATGCATTCTATTATAACTGAGGAATTACGGTTTCGTAAACGAGTATGTGAATATGCTATAAAGCATGGAAATAATGCTGAAGCTGCACGCCGTTATCATACTAGTAGACAACAAGTACAACGATGGGTAAAGCGTTTTGACGGAACTATTAATTCACTTCGATTGTACAGTCGTAAACCCCATTCTCATCCTAATCAACATACTGAGGAAGAACTAATACTTATTAAGCGTATGCATTCTAAGTTTAAACATGAAGGGCTATCTCAAGTATATGTTGAGGCAAAGAAGCGTGGTTATGAACGCTCATATGGCTCTATGTGCCGACAAATAAGACGTCATATTAAAGAGAAAAAGGTTGTTAAATCTGTTCCAAAAAGCAAGTGGAAACCAGATCTAGTAACATATCCAGGAGAAAAGGTTCAGATTGATATAAAATACGTACCTCGTGAGAGTTTAGATTTTTCAACACAAGGAAAATCTTACTATCAACTTACAGCTATTGATGAGTTTTCTAGAAAGAGAATTCTAAAAATTATAGATGAAAAAAGTGTTACTAATACCAGTCGGTTCTTATTAAATTTAGAAGCCAAAATGGGATTTCCTATTCATACAATACAAACAGATAATGGTCGTGACTTTACAAACTATGGAGTAAAAGATCGAGAGTGTTTATTTGATATTGTATTAAAACGATTAGGAATAGAACATAAGACGACAAGGCCATTTTCTCCGTGGCAGAATGGAAAAGTAGAGCGCAGTCATCGAATAGATGGTGAAAGATTCTATTCTCGTAAGTTTAATAGTATGGAGAGTTTTCTAAAAGCACATAGTCGATATGCTAATAGATATAACAACATTGCACAGAAAGTCTTAAACTTTAAATCACCGAACCAAGTTATAACAGAGTACTTTATGAATCAAAAGGCATAAGTATTTGTCACAAATGTTTGATTACTCTAGAATTAGAAAAACTTTTACAAAAAATCTATAGAATTTATATAGCAATCGTGTTACAATACTTCTTGTTAAATAGAAAAATTAAATGCAGTCTGCGAAGTGCGATTCGCAGACTTTTATTCTCTATTTTAAGTACAGGAGGTTTCTATGACACAAGAAAGTTCTGCCAAGGTTTCCTTTATCATGGTAGTTTTTCTCGGTCTATTGACGGCGATTACACCGCTCGCAACAGACCTTTATTTGCCAGCATTACCGATTATGCCTGGTGAACTCAACACAACAGCATCTAATATTCAAATGACCATTGGTGTTATGACCTTTGGCGTTGCCTTAGGCCAATTATTTGGTGGCCCTATAAGTGACACAATGGGCCGTAAAATGCCACTTGTTGTAGGTAACTTACTATGCGTTATTTCTAGTATTATTTGTGCCTATGCACCTAGCATCGAAATACTATTACTAGGTCGATTTCTACAAGGCTTAACCGGATCTGTAGGGGTAGTTATTTCTAAAGCTATCGCTCGAGACTTTGCATCTGGTCAAGAACTGACTAAACTATTTGCTTTGCTCATGATGGTCAATGGCCTCGCACCTGTAATTGCACCTTTAGTAGGCGGCCAACTACTTCTCTTCACCACATGGCGCGTTATTTTTATCATCTTAGCCGTATTCTCTGCTATTCTATTGCTAGGTTCTCTTCTTTTCCGTGAAAGCTTACCAAAGGAAAAACGCGTTACTGGCGGCCTTGCTACGGCCACAAAGAACTATCTTACACTGATTAAAGATAAACGTTTCCTAGGACAATCTTTAATTCAATTCTTTGCTTTTGGCGCTTTCTTTGCCTATATTTCAGGTTCATCCTTTGTATACCAAAATATTTTCCAACTTTCAGCTCAGGAATTTAGTTACCTCTTTGGTATCAATAGCTGCGGCATTATCTTGGCCAGTGCCATTAGCGGACGAGTAAGCAATGTCGTAACATCTCGCCAAATACTTACATTCAGCCTATGGCAACTTACAATCGGCTCTTTACTATTCTTAGTAGCCATGATTTTCGAATGGTCTCTCATTCCTGTAACAACAATCCTATTCTTTACTGCATGTACAGTATCCCTATTCGGTTCTGCCTCCTTTTCAATGGCTATGACTAAATACGGAAAAATGGCGGGCAGCGCCTCTGCCATACTAGGCTTTGCAAGCATGTTTGCGGCAGGTATTGTATCTCCACTCGTTGGTATTGGTGGGGAACATACGGGCATACCCATGGGGATTACAATGCTAGTATGTGCAGCGCTTTCCTTATTGTGCTTGTATGGTTTAGTAGAAAAAGAATAATTTATTTTATACGTTTCTGTAAGCCCCACAATGGGGCCCAACTACAACAGAATAATATTAGTATATAAATAAGATACCCCTTTCCTTGCTCAGTACGGCGCTACGCTTCGTAAAATCGCTTCGGAAAGGGGTATCTTATTTATATTAACACTACCTGTGAAGGCGTCCCATTGTGGGGCTGTATAACTTATGTCTAAAATAGATTACTTCTTATTCCCTACAAACACCATAAGCACAATAAAAGAAATCACCTGTCCAACTGGTTGTAAGCAAAGAGATGTGGCATTGCCACATCTCCTTTTCCCGTTCCCATCTGAAATAGTTATATTTTTTATGGGACATCTTCATATCGAATGTACATAGAAAAGAATACAGCCCTCTCTGCAGCGATTTTACGGAACGTAGTGACGTACTGAGCCAAGAGAGGGCTGTATTTTTTCTATACTAGTGATATGTAGTTGTAATTGGGCCCCATAAAAAATATAACGGAACAGCCCTTATTCAAACATTGTCGATAGTAGTAGTTTCAACCGATTCGCTTGGTTTACCGCACTGGATCCTGGATCGTAGTCGATAGCAGCGATGCGCACTTCTGGGTAGGCCGCAGATAGTGTTTTCACCATGCCTTTACCTGTTACGTGGTTTGGCAAGCAGCCGAATGGTTGCAAGCATACGATTTGTTTGGCTCCTTTTTCAATGAGGTCGATCATATCGCCTGTTAGGAACCAGCCTTCACCACATTGATTACCAAGACCGATGAATTGAGCTGCTTCTTTTGCTACTTCTGTCATACGTTGTAGAGGATCAAAGTTTTTAGACGCCGCTACGGCTTTAGCATATGGCAAGCGGTAGAGTTCAAGGGCTTCTCTCGCAAGTGTACCGAAGAAACCAGATAGCCATGTACCATCAAGGTGTTTTGCACGGTATGTGCTGTCCATTGCACAATACAAGAAGAAGTCTAATAGGCCAGATGTAACGACTTCGCCCCCTTCTTTTTCAATGAGTTCATTGATATGGTTGTTAGCACTTGGGTGGAATTTAACGTAAATTTCCCCTACGACGCCAACACGAGGTTTTTGTACGTCTTTATTAACTGGCAAGTTATCAAAGTCATGGATAATCTCTTTGATGTACTTATTGTACTGGCGAAGGCTTGCAGATGTAATGTTTTCACGAAGCTTTCTTAAGCCAGTAATCACATAATGCATCGGTAGAGCCAGGGTTCTTTTCGTATGGACGTGTAGCCAGTACGCATTGCATGATAGCATCACCATATACAACGGCTTGGATCATGCGATGTAAGAAGCCTTTTAGTCAACTTAAAGCCTGGTTGACGTTCCATATCGCTCGCATTGAGGGATAGGATTGGTACTTGTTTCATACCTGCGTCAATCAATGCTTTACGCAAGTAACCGATATAATTCGTCGCACGACAGCCACCACCTGTTTGAGAGATAATAACAGCCGTTTTTTCTACGTCATATTTACCAGACAGTAAGGCCGCCATGAGCTGACCTACAACGATGATTGCTGGATAACATGCATCATTATTGATGTATTTTAGGCCCACTTCAATATCATCGCGCGTAGGTGCTGGCAACATTTCAAAGTCATAACCTTCGTTTTTGAGGACTGGCTCTAAAAGGCTAAAATGTAATGGTGACATTTGTGGCACCAAGATTTTATAGGTCTTACGCATCTCCTCAGTGAACACCACACGATTGTAATCGTAAGTTGGTAATTCTTCTACCACCACTTCTTCCGGTGCCTCTGGGTTATTATGACGACGCAAACTACGTTCCATTACAGATTGCAAGGAGCGGAGACGAATCGTAACGGCCCCAAGATTTGTACCTTCATCAATTTTAAGTAAGGTATGGATTTTGTGGTTTGCTGAAAGTATATCTTTTACCTGATCTGCTACGATAGAGTCCAGACCACAACCAAAGGAGTTAAGCTCTACAATTTGGAAGCCTTCTGTTCTGCTTACGAATTCAGCAGCACGGTATAAACGACTATGGTAGGACCACTGGTCTACAACGCGCAGATGCTTGATTTCATTACCGAGAGGTGCTACACCATCTTCAGTAAGAACAGCCATACCAAGGGATGTAATAAGCTCTGGGATACCGTGGTTAATACCAGAGTCTAAATGATATGGACGGCCAGCTAAAACGATGGTTGGAATTTGTTCTGCCACAAGGCGAGAAACAGTTTTCTTCGTCGTTTCACGGTAAGAGGCTTTACAAGTTTTCTTGCTCTTCCCACGCTTTTTCAACAGCGTTAGCAATATCTTTCTTCTTGAGATCTAAGAAGTCCAATGCTTTCACAAGGGCAGGAACAAGAGATTTTTTATCAGCCAACGGCAAGAATGGCGCATGGAATGGAGTATCCCCTAGTACATCTTGCATGTTATTTTTGATTAACTCAGGATAGGAAATAACCATCGGACAGTGGTAGTTGTTGTCGCGGCTAAATTCCTTAGGACCATGTTGCACACAAGGGTACCAAATAAAGTCTACCTGTGCATTCGCCAAATCCCGAATATGACCATGCACGGCCTTTGCAGGATAACAAGCCGTATCGGATGGAATCGTATCGATAGCCTTATTGTATTGATCCTTAGTCGTATAATCTGAAAGGATAACTTCATAGCCCAAGGTGTTGAAGAATGTAAACCAGAATGGGAAATCCTCATACATGTTGAGGACGCGCGGAATACCTACGCGCATTTTACCTTCGAACTCTGGAATATTTTTCTTCAAGTAATAATCAAAGTATCGGCGTAATTTTACATCCACCAAGTTAGGAACTGGTTTGCGTTCCTCTTGAATCATACCACCCGCACCACGGTCACAACGGTTACCCGTTACGTACGTACGACCATCGGAGAATGCGTTGATTGTCAGCATACAGTTGTTGGAGCAAAGTCCGCAATTGCGCATTGTCGTAGCAACTTGTAAGGAATTAAGCCCTTCACTATCTAACAATGTACTATTACCCTTTTGCAACTCTTCCGCCGTTTCAGCCGCAAGAAGAGCCATACCGTAGGCACCCATTAAGCCGGATACATCAGGACGAATTACTTCTACGCCCATCAATTTTTCGAAGGCACGCAAAACAGATTCATTGTAGAATGTACCGCCTTGTACAACGATATGATCGCCCAATTCTTTAGGGTCCTTTACCTTAAGAACCTTGTAAAGGGCATTTTTAATTACAGAATAAGCAAGGCCTGCTGCGATATCTTGTACCGTAGCCCCTTCTTTTTGAGCCTGCTTAACCTTAGAGTTCATGAATACGGTACAACGAGAACCTAAGTCGATTGGCAAGGTTGCCAACAAACCTTCCTTCGCAAATTGGTCGATAGGAATGCGCAAGCCAGATGCGAAGGTATCGATGAAGGAACCGCAACCAGAGGAGCAAGCTTCGTTCAATACGATATCTTCGATATAGCCATCGCGAACCTTACAACATTTCATATCTTGACCGCCGATATCCAAGATAAAGGATACATCAGGGCAGAAGAAGCGGGCCGCACGATAGTGAGCCATCGTTTCTACTTCACCAATATCGATGCCAAGGGCGCGTTTAAGAAAGGCTTCGCCGTAGCCAGTTACGCCAGAATGCGCAATATACGCACCTTTAGGCAATAATGTGTAAATTTGCTCGATAATTTCACGAGACTTTTCTAATGGTTTACCATGGTTAGGACCATAGTGAGAGAAGATAATTTCCTTATTGCTGTTGATGAGCACTACTTTTAAAGTAGTAGAACCAGCATCAATACCAAGGTAGCAAGGACCTTGAGCATCCTCGATATTTGCCTTTGGCGTTACCGCCTTAGCATGACGAGCTCGGAATTCTTCTAATTCTTGTTCATTTTTAAATAGTGGATCTACACGGTCTGTAGCTTCCATAGGAATACCGATAAGAGCACCGATTTCCTTTGTCAATTGACCAACCGTAATCTCACGGCATTCATCTTTCATCAATGCCGCCCCTAAAGCGATGAACAATTCACCATTCTCAGGGATGGTCCGTTGAGAATCTTCCAGCTCTAATGTGTCACAGAAACATTGGCGCAATTCGGACAAGAATGTCAACGGACCGCCAAGGAATGCCACATTACCTTCGATTTTATGGCCGCATGCGAGGCCTGCAATCGTTTGGTTTACAATAGCTTGGAATACAGATTTAGCAATGTTTTCATGGGATGCCCCTTGATTTAACAAGGCTTGAACGTCAGTTTTTGCAAACACGCCACAACGTGCCGCAATTGGGTAAATTGTATCAGAATTCATAGCCAATTGGTTGAGACCAGATGCATCAGTTTGCAATAAGGTCGCCATTTGGTCTATGAAAGCACCTGTACCACCAGCACAGGAACCATTCATACGGTGTTCTGCAGTTTGGCCTAAGTAAGTAACCTTCGCATCCTCACCACCAAGTTCGATGATAACATCTGTTTCTGGATAGAGCGCTTTTCACAGCTCGCGTTTCAGCAATAACCTCTTGTACGAATGGAATGCGCACCTTTTCGGCCATCGCCATACCACCAGAACCAGTAATACATACGTGAACTAGATCATCTTCATGGCCCACTTGAGCCTCTTGAAGCAAGGTATATACTGTGTCCAAAATATTCGCATAATGGCGTACGTACTTCTTATACAAATAATTATCGTGTTCGTCCAATAGTACAACTTTAACCGTTGTAGACCCCACGTCAATACCCATGCGTAGCATGTGCTGCATAAATACCTCTCTTTTTAACAACCGTATGACCACCTAAGCGATCATACTCGTTTTTGTGAAAGTAGCACATCATAAAATACCATATACGATGTACTAAACACCTAACTTGTAAAACTAAAAATTAGATGAGGATATTATACTTTCACGAAAATATCTAAATTTTTAAATATCCTACCTATATTATACAACAAAAGCAGTTAAAAGCTAAGTTTTCTTATATTCCAAAGAGTTATAAAGAATATAACTAATTTTGAATTGCAACGTCATATTTCCTATAGGATATAAAAAATATTATAACACTTTAACATAAAAAAAGATGTATCTACCAGTACTTAAATAAACTGATAACAGTCATATAAAAATAAGAAAAGAGACTTCAATGAAATCATTAAAGTCTCTTTTCAAAACATTATGTTAATATCGGTCTTATATGGATTTACAGCACTTTTTTATACAAGCTAACTATATCATCATGGTTAGCCGGATACGGATTGAATCTATAGCACATATCTTCTAGCGCTCTATCTGCCATAAGGTCAAGCTTAGATTCTGATGTAGATCTATCTACACCAAAGGCTGTAAGATTCATTGGACAGTCTAATGTATGTTGCAATGTAACGATAGCCTCAATAAGTGCAGCTAATTTATCCGCCTCAGATGAATTATGGGGTGCAAAGCCAAGTTTAGCAGATAAACGGGCATACTTCTCCGCTACCGCTGGATTACGAGAGCAGTTAAAGCCAATTACATATGGCAAGAGCATACTATTTGCTAGACCATGAGGCACATGGAATTGACCTCCCAATTGATGTGCCATAGCATGAACGATACCTACGCCAGCTCTATTAAAGGAAAGCCCTGCTAAGCAAGATGCTTCATGCATAGACATGCGTTCATGTTCTGTAGCGCTTGGTTTATGGCATTTTGGTAAATACTTAAAAACAAGCTCAATCGCTTGTTGTGCCAATGCGTCGGTGAAGTTATTCGCTGCCGTTGCTACATAGGCTTCAAGCGCGTGAACAAGTACATCTATACCACTAAAGGCAGTCACACTTGGTGGAGATGTTTTTCACAAATAATGGCGTTAATAAAGCTTCATCTGGTAATACCGCATCATCTGCAAGAGGATATTTAATCTGTGTTTCGCTGTCTGTAAAAACAGCAAAGGATGTTACTTCAGAGCCGGTTCCACTTGTGGTAGGAACGGCGATGAAGGATTTGATATCCATATGCTTTAGCTTACGACCAAAATAGGCTATCCCTTTACTCATATCGATACAGGAGCCCCCACCTATAGCGATGATAACAGTCGGTTTGATAGCTTCCATAAATTCAATGCCTTTTACTACGTGAGTTATGGGTGGGTCAGGTACTACATCTGTATAGATTGTTACCTTATTTTTACTGTCCATTAGGCTTATCACATACGTAAGGCTTGGAGAATCTTTTAAAAATGGATCACATATGATAAGGATGGATTCATTATTAAATTCTGTAAGACGATTCAACGAATCTGGTCCTGTATAAATTTGAGTTGGAAAAGTCCATTTATTCATATGCTCACCACCTATCGAATATTAAATCCTGTTGTTAAACAACATCTACGACGGCGTGCAAAGCAGCGAGCAGATGTAGTCGATTCTCCCGTTGGTGTGGCAATAGTAAAGGTCGTTGTTCCTTCTCCACTAAAACCAAGCCCAGCATAGGATGGACCATTCTTAACAAAAATAGATGTTTTCATTTTACGTGCCATCTGATTGAGGCGCTCCATATTTAAGGAATGCATCGTTGCCGTATGATGTAAGCCAGCTTCTAACAGCAAGCATACATTTAGACCTTCATCAAAGCTATCTACTGTTATAACAGGTAGAATAGGCATTAACATTTCAATCACTGCAAAGGGATGATTTGGGTGCCCGCATGATAATCAACCGGGGATCACCGTTGTACGGAATGTGAGCCGCATCAAGGATGACACTGGCATTTTTACCTACAAACTGTTTGTTTGGTGTCCCATTCGACAAGACAGTTAAGTCCACCAACCGTTGAATATCTTGTTGATTATCAACGAGGACACATCCTACTTTCACCATTTCTTGAACGAGCTGTGGCTCGATTTGGCGCATGGCAACAACGCTCTTTTCAGCGATACATAGAATATTATTATCGAGGCTAGCACCGAGAACGATATCTTGAGCTGCCTTTTTAATATCTGCTGTTTCGTCTACAAAGGCTGGTGGATTACCAGCACCGGCACCGATAACCTTTTTGCCACTTTGAAGCGCTTGTTTTACTACGCCAGGCCCACCAGTAACAACTAATAGGCTCACATCGGGGTGCAACATCATCTCTTGAGCAGACTCAATAGATGGCTCCCGAAGTGTAACAATAAGATTTTCAATGCCAATCGATTTAGCGATGATTTGATTAAGTTCACTAACTAACAATCGACTAAGATGCTTAGCACCAGGATGAACGCTAAAGAATACTGCATTCCCCGCTGCTAACATGCCGATAGTATTACATATTAATGTTTCTGCTGGATTTGTACTTGGTGTAATAGCACCGATGACACCGTAAGGTGATAATTCGTATAATGTCATGCCATTATCACCAGTTTCACACTCTGTAACGAGATCTTCTACGCCCGGTGTTTTATCGAGTGTAAGGTTTAATTTCAGTACTTTATCTGCAACGCGGCCCATTCCTGTTTCTTCAACAGTTTTTTGAGCCAATTCTTGTACTCGTGGGCGCATAGCAGCACGAATATCTGCGATTACCTTCTCACGAGTTGCCAAGGTGCAATCTTCAAAACGCAATTGCGCTTCTTTTGCTGCTCGAATAGCCTCATCTACCGTATCAAACACACCGGGTTCTTGACCGCGAGATACTTGTTTAACCGATTGCGATGAGGCTGTTTCTTGCTTTTGCCCCTGTAATACATCTATAACCATGGAGCGGATCATTTCTTTCAACTGTGTATTGTTTTCCATCATGAACCTCCATATAGGTTGCATTGCTGATGCAATGTCCATGTCAACTTAAGGTGTACACAATCAGTGATACATTCATGATGTGACACAATAACTAGGTTTAACTCTGGCACCAGCTAATTCCTATACAATTATTTTTCAAAACTATCTACAATTCCCACAATAGCACAATCTACTGCGGTGCCTTTATCATTTTCGAAAATATGCCGTGCCGATGAGCCTCGAGTTAAAAGCACATATTCACCAACACCGGCACATACTGTATCGACGGCGATTTCTATGCGCCCCGTCAACCCTTGTTCTCCATCGAGAATATCCACCATCATCAGCTTCATTCCCTTTAGAGATTCATGCTTTTGAGTAGATACAATACTACCCACTACTTTACCGACTTGCATATTTCTCGTTCCCTTCAATTATTGTGATACCTAGGCGTTCAATCTCTTCACGAGCAGCCATGGTAAACCGTTGTCCCCTATATATGACGATAACAGACTGACTTTCACAAGATCTTACAAAAGACGCCGTTATCCAGCCTTGTGAAAAAGCATATACAGGATGTCCAAATTTATCTAGAAATTTGATGGGCCAGTCAAGAATGACTGATGGATTCATCAACGAGGTTACAGGAACTGCTAGGCGTATTGTCACCTCGCAGTCATAGGCCAATGCACGGTGCACACAGGCTACCCAAGGCACCAATGTATCGCTCAGTAACTCTCGTATATGACCATAATCTATACCAGCGAAAGAAATGAGTTGGTTCTGCAACAATATATGCTCATCATAGCTAATATTTTCCGTGACCATAAAGGTTGCAGTGGATGACATACGCTTTTCTAGGCGTTCTAGCACCAGTTTAACTAATGCATCCATATTAAAGCTCACTTCCCATGGCAATTCCTAAGGGCGTTACAAACTCTGGATACAGTGGCTTATGAACAGGTAGCCCTATATATTGACTGAAAGTCTTTGTGAACTCCTCAAAATTAGAGGCACCGCCCACAACTACTATAGGTGTTCCTTTTTCATAGCCGCCCTCATGTAACGCACGCTTAGAAATAGCTGCCATTTTTTCAACTACAGGCCGTATTGTTGCATATACATCACGTTTATTCGCTTCATTCCGTTTATAAGCTTCCGCTTCAGGAATAGAGATGCCATAGGCCCCGCTAATAACGAGGTTCATATGGGTGCCTCCTGTTGGCTCATCCACGGTATATACAACTCGGCCATCCTTTAAAATACTTATGCCTGTAGTACCACCACCGACGTCAATAACAGCGCCATCAGTGATTCCTAGCACGTTAGCAGCTGCTGTAGGTTCATCTAAGATACAAGTTACTTCAAAACCTGCACTTTCTAGTACATGACCGACTACATCTTTATTCTTTCCTATCGTCCCAGGTGGTACAGCTGCCGCAGCATATACAAGTTCTGTGCCCAAAGCTGCTTCTGCCTTAGCTTTTAAAGCACGCGTTATTGTAACAGCACCCACATAGTCAACAACTAGTCCATCTCGAATGGATTCATTATATTCAAAGGCACCATATATAGGTTTTCCTTTGTCGTTTACTACGGATAGGACAATAGATGATGTTCCAAGGTCAATACCTACGCGCAAATTCTTTCGATTATGAGAGCTCACTTGTTTAGACTCTACAAGATCAGAGAACTCTTGCAAGGTATTATTTGCCTTTTTCAAACCTTTCATCATATCACCTACTTTACTGTACAATTCTCGCCATCACTGTACCTTGTACATTGGCAGCATTAGCCTCATCTGTATCAATATGAAGTTCTAGAACAAACCCTGGTACAGCTCGCACGACGACGTCACTGAATACAGTAGTGCGCTCAGGTGTTTGCAATTCTACGCTCACACTATCGCCATCATTTACATGAAGCCGTTTTGCATCTTCTGGCGACATATGAATATGGCGCTTCGCAACAATGCAAATAGGTTTTGTAATTTCCCCATTTTCGGTGCATAGAGTAATATCTACGGCCGATTCCAAATGACCAGATAGCACAATAGGAGGTTTTATACCTAATGCACGAGCATCGGTCAAAGATACCTCCACTTGTGACTGTTTTCTAAGAGGCCCTAAAACACGCACATTTTGGATTACCCCTTTAGGTCCCACTAAGGTAACAGTTTGTTCGGAAGCAAACTCTCCTGTCTGCTTTAAGTCACTTTTCTTAGTGATAGACTGATTAGGGAATAATATATTCCAGTCCTCCTGACATAGGTGGACATGTTTATTGCTAACACCTACGGGAATGGACGATTCAAACATGGCTTCGATTACTTCTCGTACGATAGCACGAATCTGTTCCCGATCCATAAGCTATTATCCTTTCTTAGGTAGGATTAATTCTACGTCGCTATGAGGGCGTGGAATTACATGAGTAGATACTACTTCGCCAACTTTTTGTGCTGCTGCACAGCCCGCATCAACCGCCGCTTTTACAGCGCCAACATCACCGCGAACCATTACAGTGACAAGACCAGAACCGATTTTTTCAGTGCCTTCTAATGTAACGTTAGCTGCTTTTACCATTGCGTCAGCCGCTTCAATTGCGCCTACTAAACCTTTTGTTTCTACCATGCCTAATGCGTTATTCATGATAATCTCCTTTATTGCTTCTTACCTTTACATTATTTCTTTTTAGCGCTTTTTTTTGGTGGCGCTTTTTTCGTTACTACCTTCTTGGAATCCTTTGGATCAATAATGGTGGAAACGATTTCATTCAACACTTTTACAGCTTTTTCATCTAGAGAAGACTTCTTCTCTTCAGCACCTTCAGCTTTACTGTTTTCTTTAGAACCATCTTTAGCATCATCGTTAACTACTTTTGTAGATTCTTCTTTAACTACTGCTTTTACTGGTTCTATTTCAACAGATACCTTAGCCGACTGTTCCTTAAAGTCTTCATTGAAAGCTTCTACAAGACCTTCTGCTGGACGAGGAATTACCTTATGAGCTACATATAGATTCATTCCCTTTGTTATAGCAATGCCTGTTTGAACGGCTGCGTCAACCGCGGCTACATCACCAGCGACTTTAACAGTCATCCACCCAAAACCTTTAGCCTTTTCAATACCTACTATCCTTACATTGGCGGCTTTAACCATTGCATCTGATGCGCTAATAGCTCCCAATAATCCAGCCACCTCAAGTAGTCCTAGTGACTCTTTCACCATGCCACCTCCCGTCTAATACTTGGATGATTCGCTCTTTGGATTCAAGCATTCCTATAATGCTAGTTACGTTGCATATCTACCAACATTTGACGAATCAAATCTTTTAACTCTGGCTCTTGAGGCTCTGCTTTAAGTTCTTCTTTGGGTTGAACTTGAACAGGTTCCTCTTTGAGCATCCCCACTTCATCCATTATGTCCATAATGATAGCCCGTAACATTTGTTCATTTAGTTCTGCCATTATGAATCCTCCTATTCACATTGTGAAAGTATCATCTATTTAATCATGACGATTAGAGTTATTTAAAGTTTATAATCCAATGATCAACACATTAGATTATGTAGGACTCACCTGTATTTTTAGGCTCACTACCCATTGTGCCAAGCAATGTAATTCCTACTTCTCTAGCTACCTTAACGGCTTGTTTAACAGCCCCTGAATCACCACAAATTTGTAAAATTACTTCGTTAGACATAGATGAGCTCGATGGTGATTGATAACCTACCACGTCTACATTAGCTGATTTAACAGCTGCATCAGCCATAACTACACCGATAGCGGCTGGTGCACCGACAATTAAGCCAAAAGCTTTACCTTCTGGAGTTCCAAAGGCAGTTACTAAAGCATCGCCTGCACGAGCTGTATATTGAATTTCCACATGACCTGCTTCATTCATATATACTTCGCCAAAGGTCCGTTCTAATTCACGTAATGCTACCTCTACAGAACGTCTTACATCGGATACGTCATCGCCACCAAATATGATAAGGGAACCAGAACCAGCGCCACCTTTCATATCACGGGCCAATTCAATGCTAACAATCTCTGTATTCGTTGCTTTTACAGCTTCATCAGCGGCCATAATTTGCGGCCCTGCACCTGTGCGTGAACCTAATATACCGATGGATCGATATGACTTAGTGAGCTTCATAGCTTCCAATACTTGACTATCAACATTGGCAATTACTAGACCAATTGTATCGCCTGTTGTAGTGCTACCTACGTGTTCAGTAATCATAGAAGTTTGTAGTTGACTTACAGCAGGTGAACTTACAGGTGCTGAAGCACATGATGCATTACTAGTCGCGCCTGAAGTTTTGCTTAAATCAGCACTATCGATACGCATCAATACGCGCTTTAAAATCTCATCTACCATACTTTTAGTATCGGCCATAATTATTCACCCTTTGTTGGTAAAATACCTTCTACATCTTTATGTGGTCTTGGAATAACATGAGTAGAGATAACAACACCTACGCGTTCCGCAGCAGCTGCACCTGCATCTACGGCAGCTTTTACAGCACCTACATCACCGCGAACCATAACAGTAACGAGACCAGAGCCAATTTTTTCATTGCCCACTAGTTCCACATTAGCTGCTTTAAGCATTGCATCAGCTGCTTCAATAGCGCCTACTAAGCCCTTAGTTTCCACCATACCTAATGCTTCTTGTGTCATCTGTTTTCTCTCCTTTTACAAAACATAATACAAAGAATACCAATTTATTTTTCTAATAGTTCCACCATAGTGCCTATGTTCATAAAGGCAAAATGTGCAGTTTTAAGTAGTTGTACCATCAGTACAGCTCCTGTACCTTCACCCAATGCCATTTGACCATGGATGGGAACTTCATCAAGACGTATATTTGCATACGCTAATGCTGCGGCCATTCCTACTTCACGAGAGTAGTGAGATGGAATGCCATACAATGGCGCTTCACCATTCATTTGAGTGGCACAAGCCATTGCCACCGCTGTAATATACCCATCAATAACGAATGGGATATGTAAATCTGTACAAGCTACCATCGCACCTGTAATTGCGGCGATATCAAAACCACCAACGCGACTAATAACATCCTTTGGCGTATTGAGATGCCCTTTATGATGCGCTAAGGCAGTCCGTACAAACTCACGTTTTTGATTCATATACGCTTCGTCATCGGGACCAGAGCCAGGTCCTACAGTTATCCGTGGGTCTAATTTTGTAAGCCCGCTTAACACGGCTGCCGATGTGGTAGTATTACCAACGCCCATTTCACCAAAGGAAAATAGATTAATTCCTGATTCCGCATAGTATATAACGCGGTTGTAACCAGCTTGGTATGCTAAATCAAATTCTTCGCCGCTCATAGCGGCACCATGTAAAATATTTTTTGTACCTTGACTAACTTTTCGATCTATCCCGATACCTTTAGGGCACGCAATACCAACGTCTACTACTTCGTAAGGAATATGGTTAAAGATACAGTAATTGGCAACTGCGCTTTTACCGTCAATCATATTCTGAGATTGTTTACGAGTAATTTCGTAGTTATAACCGATCAGTCCGTCTACGGAGATTCCGTTATCTGCAGAAAAGATAATATGTTGTGCATGAATCTCAGGCCGAATTTCTTGCCAAGCAAGACACATCTTTTTGAAATATCGTTCCCATAGACCTAAGCTTTTTGGAATGATCGCCTTATTTAAAATAAATTGATTAAGTTGTTCTTCAAAACCTCTGTCCATGGAAAAACCTTCTTTCAACTAACTGTATATGTAGTCACATAAACGATCTAGCGATTCTTGATCGTGAACGGATATTTCAAAAATCTTAGTAGCTCCCGCTAGCTTGAGATTGCGGCGAGGCGCCTCCACATCTTTTCCCGTATCAACTTTTGACACAACACCGATAACTTCTCGATTTAAAGAGTTCCCAAAACTAGGTGGGAAAATTGTTGTTTCATCACCTGCAGGAATCATAAAAATCACTATATCCGCATCATAGGCATGCAAGATAATTCCTCGATAGTAATTAGGATTTTCCATGTATTCCCCAGGGGTATCAATAAAATTACCCACTCGAGTTATGGCTTGTGTTTTGTGATACGTTGCAGAGCCATGAGTAATCGTATCTGCCAATGTGGTCTTACCACATCCGCTGCGCCCTACGAGAAGGATGCGTTTTTCTTTCTTTTCGGTACTCATAATTACCCTTTCATTAGGATCTTGTTAAATCCGTTGGGAAGAATCCTAATATGCGTTGCAAGCCTTCAATAACGCTCTGCAATGCGGATTCAACAGCAGATACATCTCCCGTTATGAGAAGTGCTCCCGAAAATCTGTCGATGAAACCAATTTCAATATCACCAGACTTACTTGCTATATCGGCTGCAATAATGGTCCCTTCGCCAGGTGTGATTGTAAGAATTCCAATGGCATTGCGGCCTTTTTCCTCAAGCCCCATTTTTCTAAACAAATCGGGCTTAGGATTAGCAATAACATGGGCTATAGTAACCTGCTTTCCGGGTACAAATTCTTGGATGATGCGTTGTTTAGCATCAATTACCTCTTGAAAGGCCATATAATCTCCTCCTAATACAAAATGTATAGTTCATATAGTGACACGGACTATACATGCTAGTCTTTCAATATAGATTTCTCTTAAGGTGCCACTAATTTAAAAAATACTACTGCTAAACCAGCCCCAATCAATGGACCAATAAATGGAACCCATGCATATTGCCAATTCGCCGTTCCCTTATTAGGAATAGGCAAAATAGTATATGCCAGGCGAGCACCGAAGTCACGAGCTGGATTTAACGCATATCCTGTAGTTGCACCAAAGGACATACCGATAGATGCAATGAGGATACCGCTAACCACTGGAGCTAAGCCATCTACCATCTTACCCAAGCAAAGGGTTGCTAGAATGAGCATAAAGGTAGCAATGATTTCAGACATCAAATTGCAAGGTTTATGGTCAATAGCTGGACCAGTCGCGAAGATGCCTACGCAGTTACCTTCATCAGGGCCGGTTTCCTTGAAGTGCGGATAATAGAATACTGCTGCAATAGTAGCACCTACAAAAGCGCCGGCAATTTGAGCGATAGACATCGGAATTACTTGTTCCCATGGAAAGATACCTGCTACAGCAAGAGCAAAGGTAACAGCAGGGTTCAAATGACCAGGCCCACCTAGTGTAATTCCTATATACACACCGAAGGTTACTGCAAAGGCCCATCCAAAAATAATGTGTAACCAGTTAGTACCATAGATACCAACGATGGTTTTCTTTAACAAAATCGATGCATTTGTACTATTACCAAATGCGAGTAAAACGGCAGTACCAATAAACTCACTAATATACATTTGCGTTACGTCCATTATCTTCACCTCATCGAGTTAACAAAGATTGTAATGCATGAGATGCAATGTCCATATCTTCAGCCACGGTACCACCGCTAATACCAATTCCACCGACAATTTCTCCGTCGATGATGATAGGATAACCGCCACCAAAAGTGCAGATTTTACGATTTACCATGGATTCAATGTTGAATAGATCGCCATCAGGCTGTGCACTTTGATGTACTTCATGAGTTGCCGCTTTGAGAGCCACTGCTGTGTACGCCTTTGCCTGTGCGATATCGTTGCTGATGAGCAATGCATCTGACATACGATGGAAATACATTAATACACCTTTTGCATCCACAATAGATACAACAATAGGTACGCCTATGGACTGAGCATAGTCCAAGGCTGTTTGTGAAAGTTTTGTCATAATCTGTTCTAGCTTTGTTCTAGTTGCCATATAACTAACCCCATTTTCAGTAGTATGCCCCATATGCCATAAGCTCCGATTCGTTTCTGCCAGTACTTCAGCATGATTGTTCTTAACACGTTCTGCTACGCGCTCTACAATTGTTTCTACAAATTGCACATAGTCTTCCATGCGAGCCATGATATAATAGAGCATCAGATAATCGATTTATAAATTTTCGAACCTCATCGCGAATTGGTTCTACCTCACCTAAACTAATGAGTAATCGTTCCCCTCGACGACATATAGTGCGCGCTACATGAAGCTCTGCGGCAGATAAATAATTACCGCTTAATATAAAGCTATGTTGCTGTGGCAAACGCTTCGTATAGTCATCGATCATGTATTCCAATTCACTTATATCTTGTTGTGAAATCAAGTTGCTACTTTCACTAAGATGTTCAACATGAGGTGTTGCTACCTCCGCACATAAGCGGAATAGCTGATGTTGTAATGTGTGAAGCACATGTTTATTGTCCTGTGAAACAACTAATTTCTCACAGACACTAACCTGTGCATTTAATTCATCAAAGGTTCCATATGTGTCCACACGAAGTGAATTCTTAGGTACTCTAGTGCCATCAAAGAGAGCCGTTGTACCTGCATCACCGGTTTTCGTATAAATAGCCATATGCACCACCTCTCACGTTCATTCTATTTAAAAGGCCACTTCCAATCGTTCATCAGAAGCGAATGGATTACCTTTTACAAGGCGAGCTGCATTGACACCTAATGTGCGCAAGCTATCTGGATATTGAGCATAGCCCGTAAGTCGATAGATAAATTGATGAGCTGGTATATTTTTATACGTCAATACAATAGCCTGCTCATCAACACCAATGCCTACTGACAAAGCTGAGTTTCGAGATGCTAAATCAGCCAAATCCATGTGAGTACCACTATGAGCCTCGATTACCACGGGCAGTCCTTCCTCCTCAATGCCATATAAAACAGGCTTTAATACATCCTCACCGATATACGGTGTAGTATAGAGCAAGATGGTTGGCTTGCTGATGATGCTTTGATCCATCATAGACCTCCCTTCCCGTGAATAGGAAAGGACAAGTCCTGTTGCAACAGCATTACGTGCCCCTTCAATGCCTCGAATATTGCCTCGCCCCGCTACTAATGCATATTGTGAAAGCGCATCGGTTACGAGTTGAGGAATTTCAAAGTCTAATGCAGAGCCACCTACAATAACGACGAATGGTATATCTCGTACATTATGAGTAGGACTGACAGATGCTAAGGCACGGAGTGAATTAGTAACAAATACTCGTTTCTTTGCAGTTTGGCGGACACGTTTAATCGTTTCTAAAGGAATATCTCGTTCTACTGGAACAAGCCCATCAGGAGTGACGATAACAACGCGGCCAAACAATGTAGCCGACAGCGGTTCATTAAAGAACTGTACGGTTCCATCTTCATGACGAATGTGATATACGCTAAGTACCTGAGCTAATGGGGCTCGCTTAATGGCCTCAGCAATATGCATATCCTCTAAACCAAGTTCAGAATTGATCAGCATAGTTACCATATTTCCTGCTCCTGCAAGATGAATCGCCTTAATCTTTCCTTCTTGGTTGATGATAGATGCATCGGTAGAGCCTGCCCCTAAATCGAGTATGGCCATTGGTTTTGCTGTCCCCGGTGTAGTCAAAGCCCCTAAAATAGCTGATTCAGCCTCTTCACCACCAATTTCAACTGGTACGCCTAACTCTTTTTCTACCTGCTTTGCAATGATTTCCATTTGTAGATGATCTGACTTAACCATGGAGGCAATGCCTACGGCTTGTTCCATAGAGAACTCACCTGCAAGGCCACCCTTTACATTAATAGGAACAGCTACATCTACGGCTAGCAAGTCTTGGATGAATACATCTTGAGGGATTTATTCGTCAATTGAGCCATTGTAAGGCGAACCTTTTCAAGCATGCCACCTACGTTCGTACCTGCTTCACCACTGATATCATCGATAGGATGAACAGATTCGAGGGTTTCCATAATTCTCTCTGCCCCAGCAGATACATCGACGGATACAGTTCGATCATTCCCCATAACAATGATGGATCCTGCCGGTATTACCCGCTCCTTAACGTCCCCTGCCGGTGTTTTGATGACTACAGCTGAGCGATTTCCGATAAGAGCTCTAGCGATAGGCACAATATTCTTTGTTTCCTCTGGTGAAAGCTCAAATACAGTGGCAATTCCATAAGGATTCGATAATTGTGATACCACTTGCCCTGGTTCTACAACCTCTACCGCAGAAAGCATGCCCATTGGGATTTTGTCGATATACGCAACCTCATCTACGATAGGAATTTTATGATCTAATCGATTGTTAACGAGTACGCCGTCATCGGCTTGAAGGATAGCAGCTCGAATATCATAACCTCGTTTACAGTACGCATTAATAAGCTGTGCTACCAATTCAAAATCGATAATCTTTGGAACTACCACGATGTATGGCTGACCTTGTGGCTTATCAATTAGTTGCTCAATGGGAACGGTATACCCTACACCAAGACCTAAGCCACCTGGTGTTTTAGGGTTGTGCCCTATCATGGTAGATTCTGTAATTATGGTTTCTGTAATCGTTTCCATGGCCACATCGCCGATAACTGGTGTAGCCTCATTAATGCGAACTAAGTCAATGTCTCGTAGTGTAAGATTAGCAGACCTGATTAGCGACTTGAGGGCATCCATGAGACCTACGATATTTTCGCGTGTTCCTTTAATGCCTGTAGTACTAGCGATAGCAGAAGACAAGAACTTTACCTCACCATTACTATGAATTTCGGCCAAGGCCGCTTCTGTTGTAGAGTTTCCGATATCGATGCCAACAATTCGTTTCATAATGACATCTCCTATAGGTTAATTATCACCTTTAAGTTTTTTACGACGTTCGTAATTTTCTGCAGCTTCTCGTACAAAGTTTGCACAAATAGGAGCACCTAGGCCATCAAGTTCGCTAGCAATATCTAATAGTTCTTGTTTGGAAGAACGATATGGACGAAGTGCATTGTACATTTCAAGTAAACGTTTATCACTTACCTTCGTCATTTCTGCAGCACGAGAGAAGTTGAGTTCAATTTGATCTCGACCCCCAGCCTTAGCAATTTGACCTTGAGCTTTTAGAATAGATGGAGAAATTTTTAAATCGTCCATTGTGATATGACCGGCCATTACATTATCCATCGTAATATGGCTTAAGTCTCGACCTTGACCAAGATCAATCCATTCTGGATGTTTTTTAGCAATCGGATAATCCTCGATGGTAACTATCCTATCTACAACTGTTGTATTAGTTGTAGATGGTGTATGAGGCGCTGAATACTGTGTTGTACTACCTTTCGCCCCTTCTATTTCAGATACGATCTGCCGAATTAAGGCTTCTAATTCGTTAGCCATAGTAAACCTCCTTATACAGTGACACGAACTTCATCAGCTGGCTTACCTTTTACTACATGCTTAGTTTCCTTGATATGAAGCAATGCAGATAATGCTTGGTATTTTGGACGAGCCATTTGATCGTTCAATGTTGGTACTGGTGTTGGGGATTCGCCCTTAGCATATTTAGCAGCATTTTTACCGATAGCACGGTATGTTTCAGCTGTTAATAGAGGTGCTTGAGGGAATAATTCCAAATTTGAAAGTGGTTGTAAATCGCGTTGGTGAATCAAAGTAGTACCTTTAGATTGAATACCGATGCATACACCAGATCCAGAAATAGAATCGCCTTCAACGGCTACGGCCGCTACGTCAGAGGAACGGTATACGCGAATTACACGAGCTTTTAAACCTTCTTCTTCGATACCAGCTACTAATTGGCGAATTACCTCTTGATGCGGTACACCAACGATAGTTTGTCGTTGACTACGGCCAAAGGCAGGGCCAACAGCAATAACCACTTCATCTGCACTTGTACCAGGTTGTGCAGGGCCACCAGTTTGGAGCCAGCTATCGTCACCAGTTGGGTCTTCATGTCTAGGAGCCGCACTTGGTGTTGTGCTTTTACCAGCACTAGCCTTGAATTGTGGTGCTTCATGAACACCACCCATTTCTTGTAAAACGTCTAGGATAATAGAACGTAATACATCTCTGTTAATTTCAGCCATCATGACACCTCCTTATATATCCCGTGGATCAATGGCGTTTGGAATATCTTTAATGCGTTCCCAATCTTCACCTTCCACACGATAACCTGTGCCAACACCTTGATAGTCATTTCTATTGTTAATCGCGGAGATAACATTGAAATCACGGTCAAAGATGGCCGATGTTTGTAAGTAATCGCCGGAGATTTTTTGTTTTAATAGATTCAAAATACTTTGTGCTACATCTTGATGACCTTCTTTAGCTAAGCCTTTTACAAAGTCAACGCCTGTAACACCGCGGTTCAACAAGTCTTGAGCTGCTTTAATATCTGCAACCTTGTCGCGAGGAGGCATATCTTTAGAGCCATTCGCATAGGTAGCAGCCTCTACCTCTTGATCTGTAATTGGAGGCAACCCCAATGCTTTGAACAAAGCTTGTAGTGCACGAGCCGCTTTATTACGAACTGCTACTACTTCTTCTTCGCGAGCAGGGATAAGACCGCCATTTACTTTAAGGTCACGTTGGATAACTGTCCAGTCATCATAGTCCTCTGCATCCCAGTTGGACCCAGCAAACATGTTGTCATAGTTTGGTGTAGAGCTATAGCCAGAGCAGATAAAGTCAGTACCTGGTGCAAATTGCATCAATGTACGAGCTGTTCTACGCAAATCAGAATGACTGAATGTTTGGTCATTACTAGATGCACATTCAAGGTCGAGCATAGCTGCTACAAGGTTTTCTGCTAATACAGCGCGGATACCAGAAGGTACGGCGGCTGGAATACCGATACAGCTTACAGAACCATTTTGGATACCTTGTACGCCAGCGCCTTTTGTGATGTATAGGCAACGGATTTCAAGGTACAACATAGATTTACCTTCTGCTTGGCCCATTTGTACTTCAGAACCTGTACCAGAGGTGAAGCGCATTTTAAGACCACGAGATGCATAAGCAGATGCGAGGAAGCCTTTAGACCAAGGTGTGTCATCACCATCGGTAAATACGTCTTCTGTACCATATACGGAAATGGTTTCTGCATAAGCTGTGAAGCCACGCATGCCAAGTTCTAATTCTGTCGCTTCTTCCAAGGAGCATTGTGTCAATACACCTGGGCGACCACATTGAGAGCCTACGAGTAAGCTAATCGCATTGAGTGGTGCGTAACGAGCAACGGCTACTGTTGTTTCTTCTTCTGCGAACCCACGAAGTGCACCTTCCGCAGCATCGGCTGCGATTTGCACTGGATTGTCGTTTACGTTCGTTACATGGGCTTGGTTAGCCATTGTACGACGAGCACGCATTTTTTGCATACATTGCATCATTTCAACAACATTCATAGAAGAAACAACTTCCAACATTTTCGCTGGAGTAATAGATTTACAAATCTTAACGATTTCTTCACGAGGTACTGATGGTGTAAGCATCATATTAGCAATCTCTTTTGAATCCTTTGCCATTGCTTCTTGAGCACCATCGAGAACGATACCGTAATTTGCAATAAATGTATCGATAAGATCAAAATCTTCGCGGCGTTTACCATCGAGTTCAACGATGCGACCACCTTCGATTTTAAGGCTAGGCTTTGGATCTTGAGGAGATTCCATGGCTATAAAACCTTCCTCTACCCATTCCTTTACATAACCATCCTGATTGACAGGACGTTGACTTAAGATTTCGAAACGTTTTGATTTCATAGGGCATACCATCCTTTCAGATTAGATATAGGAAGGGGCTCCGTTCACTGGTTCGTCACCCATCGTACCTAGCAATTTTTTACCTACTTCACGAGCAGAGATAACCGCTTGTCGCACAGCTCCTGAATCACCAGAAATCTGTAAAATAACTTCGTTAGAATTGCTTGTGCCTGCAGAAGGAGATGCATAACCAATTACATCTACGTTAGCAGATTTAACAGCTACATCGGCCATGACTACACCAATAGCTGCTGGAGCACCTACAATAAGGCCAAAGGCTTTACCTTCAGGAGCACCAAATGCTGCATTTACTGCATGGCTAGCGCGTGCGGTATATTGTAATTCAAGATGACCAGCATCGTTTGCGTATACATCGCCAAAGGTGCGTTCCACTTCGGCTAATGCCACTTCAATAGCGCGTTTAACATCGGATACATCATCACCACCAAAATGATAAGAGAACCGTGACCTGCGCCACCTTTAGTATCGCGAGGCAATTCAATGCTAACGATTTCAGTATTTGTCGCTTTTACTGCTTCGTCAGCTGCCATAATATGAGGACCTGCACCAGTACGAGCCCCTAAAATACCGATAGAACGATATTTTTTCTTCAATTGCATTGCATCTAATACTTGTTGATCTACATTAGCAATTACGAGACCTATAGTATCACCAGTTTTACTAGTCCCTACAAATTCAGTTAATCCACATGTTGTCACCATAATACCCTCCATACGTGTAATGAAAGTATCAAAGTATCTATGTACAGAAAACTATGTTGCGGTATACCATTTTATATTTTTTATCATTTCTTTAACCATTCATATGTATGCAACCCTAGATTCTGTACACCATATAATTTTATAGAGCATGCCTCGCTTTTCAATCACTGTCCATTGGGCTCAATCCTTTCTAAATATATGTAATATAAGGGTTTTTCTACCTTTATTATAAAAATTATTAAATGTAACTTTTTTATGTGTATTCGTAAAATGCGATTTTTCTATTACAAAAATGCCACAATCCTGTTATACTAATACATATAAAAGCAAGAAATAACTTAATTTTATAAGTATATGAATTTCAAGTGGTATATCACTTTTCTCTTTTCTCAGGTTTAGAGCCTTCCCTTTAGATAGAGAGCAAGTAGAGCTATTTAACGGTGTGCTTACTAGACCTCTTAACACATTTGTGATTGGAGGTTTCACTATGATTTGTACTCGGGAAGATACAAAACTTATCAACGAAATCATGCGAGATTTCACAAACATAACAAAAATTGCGGCTATCTTCGTCAATAATCGCGGTAAAGTGTTATCTCAAGAATATAACTTTTCCCCCTTCTGTAAGGTAGTAAGGCGTAATCCAGCTTATGCCAAGCGATGTAATCAATGTGATTTATATGGCGGACTCGATGCTACAAAAGAACTATCATCGTGTCCTTATCGTTGTCACATGGGACTCATAGATTTCTCTGTTCCCGTTATGAAAGAGGGAGCTATTTTAGGCTTTATCATGGCAGGGCAAACTAAAACAGAGGATACTACGATCAAGCCGATTTTACCTACTCAGACAGATTGGCACGAAGACACTAAGCTTCGTGCACTATATCAGGCATTACCAGTTCTTACAGCAGAACAAATTTACAGTGCTACAAAGGTGTTACGGATCTTGGTAGAGCATTTCTTCCCATTCAATGATTCAGTAGCAGAAGAACTACCATATGAGCAATTACCAGACTTTGTCGAGTCTGAGCAGCCTATTAGTCGTCCTGAAATCAGAAAAGCTATCTTGTACATAGAAAAAAACCTGAGCAAACGAGTGTCGCTCAGGCGGATTTCGGAACATATTCATTTAAGTGAGTCTTATTTCTCCAAGATTTTTAAAGATGATACAGGACTTTCAGTAGTGCAATATATAACACTACTCCGTATACAGGAAGCAAAAAAATTGTTGGTCTATTCCCAATTAACAGTCAATCAAATCAGTAAAACCTTGGGATATAACAGAACGAGTTACTTCTGCAAGATTTTTAAAATGGCTACTACGGAAACACCGCATTCGTACAGAAAAAAATATGCTAAACCTATTGATGCATAATCACAAAACAAAGCTATAACTAGCAAAGATAAAGGGCTCTATATTGAAAATAGAGCCCTTTATCAATGTATAAATCAATTTCTACGCAGTAGATAAAATAATAAAAAGACGTAACACCAAATGGTGTTACGCCTTTTTTGTATTAGAGAGTTAATCTGAGGAGATGTTTTGTGAAATACACTATGTTATTAACGATTCCAATTGATTAGAACGCTGGAATAATTGCACCTTTGTAGTGTTCTTCAATGAATTTCTTAACTTCTGGAGATTGTAATGCTTTAGCTAATTTTTGGATAGCTGGTTTGTTTTCATCACCAGGGTTAACGGATAGAAGATTTGCATATGGAGAGTCAGCTTTCTCTACGAATAAGCCATCTTTTGTAGGATTAAGACCGGCTGGTAATGCATAGTTGGCATTGATTACAGCTGCGTCTAAGTCTTCGATGGAACGAGGAATTTGAGCCGCTTCTAACTCAGTAATTTGGATGTTTTTAGGGTTGCTAGTCACATCAAATGGTGTGTTAGTCAAACCAGTCGGATCTTTCAAAGTTACAAGACCTGCACTTTGCAACAAGAGAAGTGCACGAGCACTGTTTGTTGGATCAGATGGAATTGCTACTTTTGCGCCATTAGGCAAATCTTTTAAATCTTTAATTTTTTTAGAGTAAATCGCCAATGGTTCAATGTGAACTGGTGCAAAGCTTACGAAGTTTGTACCATGATCTTTATTGAAGTTATTTTGGTAAGGCACGTTAGCGAAGAAGTTTGCATCTACTTCTTTACTAGACAACGCCATGTTTGGTTGGATATAATCTGTAAACTCAACGACTTGAAGATCTACACCTTCTTTAGCCAATAAAGGCTTAATTTGATTCAAAATTTCCGCATGAGGTACAGGGTTTGCTGCTACTTTCAATACCTCTGCTTTAGAACTGCTAGCACCACTGGAGCTTGCATTATTTGTGGAAGAACCACAACCACTAATCAATAAGGACGCACCCAGTACGGCCGTCGCTGCTAATGCTAACCATTTTTTCATGTAATCCTCCTATCTACGATGAAAACCTACATCTCTGACGAGGACTCATACGTATACAACATTCGTAGACATTATAATAAATCTATTTTTCTTATCTTGTATCTACATTTAATTATTTAATAATTTCGATGTAGTAAGTATAGCAATTTAATTCCTACTCGTATAATAGATTTTATATATGTAATAATATAACTTTAATCTATAGCAAGATAAGAGTAATTACATTTAGCTATGCCAAGTACATAAAAACGGTACTAAGATGATTCCCCGTACTACTAGATAATATACCTAATAGCTAAAATCAAACTTAGTACCGTTATAAATATCGCTCTATATAATAAACAATATAATCAAAATCAAAAATCAACTTATAAAGTTGACGTTGTTTGCTCGATAGAAATAGTTACAGGTGCTGATAATTTAGCCTCTAACCAAGCTTTTATTCGTGCCAAATCTGCATCAGATACAGTGGATGTGGTATGGATAATCACCATATAGCGACTCGCTTTAGGCTCTTCTAGATTATCTATCAAAGGCATGCCTTCTACTTTGCTTACAAACGGGAATAACGCCTTTGCTTCAGCATCTGTCGTTTTCATAGTATTTATAGTTTCACTTACTAGTTGATAAGTCGGCTGGTACAGATTACTCATGTTTTTATATTTTTCAAGATTCTCTGAAGATTTATTCGAGTTCACCTTATCCATATTAGATTTTTTCTCATCTACGCTAGTAACAAATCGTAATGTATAAGGCTGCAAGTAATCATCCTTCTGTAACTTGTCATCCAACTGGGCTTGCTCCTCTGAAGTCACAGGAACGCCTATAGCTACTATGTCTACTAGCTTATTCTTTCGATCCAATGAGTAATCAATCACTTGTCGACGTCCATCTTGATTAATATCATTCTTAATAAACTGCTCTAAATGATTTGACTCAGTATACTTGATGGTCATATCATAGCCTGCATAAATACTTGGTATAGCCATAATAAGACCAATCACGAGAAATATTAGCTGGTTACGACGATTAACCTCTTCTGCTTGTTTATGGAATGGCAAACTATATACACCTTTTAAAACAATAAAAGCTGCAAAGAAGATGAAAAATGCATTTATAAAGAATAGATAGCCAGCCCCAATGAAATATTGCCAATTTCCATTAGCCAGTCCATATCCTGCCGTACATAGTGGTGGCATAAGTGCAGTCGCAATTGCAACACCTGGTATAACATTATCTAAGGTCTTACGCGTTTGCCCAATAATCCCAGCTAACCCACCAAATATAGCAATGAATACATCAAAAATATTCGGTTCTGTACGCGCTAATAGTTCAGATGTAGCCGCCTGAACGGGAGAAATATAAAAATATAAAGCAGATGCCAAAACAGCAATCGTAACCTGTAAGGACAATCTTAAAATACCGCTTTTTACAACTGTAAAATTAAGCGTAGCAAAGCCAAAACCAGTTGCTAAAATAGGTCCCATCAACGGCGATATAAGCATAGCACCAATAACAACTGCCGTACTATTCATATTCAACCCAATAGAGGCGATAAATATGGAGAGAATCAGGGTAACCAACGCAGGTCCCTTAATCTTAGCCCCACCTATCAACCTTTTAGCGATAGTTGCATCATCAGCTCGCTCAAAATGTATATCAAAGTATTTATTTATTTTCATTCTTTCTCCTTATAATTTCATCAAATCCGCAAAGGTGCCCACATGTACAAACATATGCTGTGTAGTTTTGAGCATTTGTACCATCAAGATGGCCCCCGTGCCTTCCCCCATCGACATTTGTGCTTGGATGGGAACCATGTCTTGAGTAATTCCCACCTCAGCTAACGCAAGTTCTGATCCCTTTTCTCGAGAGTTATGAGATGGCAATGCATAATCCTTAACACGATCATTCATATGTACTGCACAAGCTGCTGCTACAGCTGTAATAAAGCCATCAATGACAAAGGGCTTTTTAAACTCAACACAAGCGAGCATAGCCCCAAGAATAGCTGCAATATCAAAGCCCCCTACATGGGCTACAATTTTACGAACTCTTTCAGCTTCACTGTCAGAAACAATACTAGCCTTATGCTTATCTAATACAGCGCGCACAAAATCAATTTTACGCTTCATCAAATCTGGTTTATTAGGCCAAGAACCAGGACCTACCGTTTCAGTGGAATCCGCTCCAGTTAAGGCAGACAACACACAGGCAGAAGTCGTCGTATTACCAAGTCCCATTTCACCAAAGGAAAAAAGATTTATCCCTTGCTTTACATAATGTTCAACTCGTTCATAGCCAGCTTGAAAGGCACTATTAAATTCATCCTCAGTCATAGCAGGGTGGTTTAAAATATTCTTTGTCCCCTTTGCGACCTTGCGATCCACTCCGATGCCATCATCTAAGGCAATTCCTACATCCACAACTTCATAAGGAATGTTGTTAAAGTTACAAAACTGTGTGGCCGACGAATGCCCCAAGAGCATATTACGCGACTGCTTTTGTGTCACCTCATAGTTATAGCCTACATAACCTTCCATATTACAACCATTATCGGCGGAAAATATGATATGCTGAGGTTGAATTTCACCACTAATTTCGCCCCAAGCTGTACAAATCTTACGGAAATATATTTCCCACAAGCCTAGTCCACCAGGGATAAGGCATTTCGGTTGAAGAAATCTATTTAATTGTTCCTCAATTGGTAATACTGACTTATCTTTCATTCTAATCTCTAGTCTACACAGAATATGCCAACTAGCCTTCTATTAATTCGATATTATTCTATATAAAAGTATAACACAAATTATATATCTAGTAATGTAGGTTTGTTAGCTTTCACTGTAGAAATAAATTTATTGCAAACAAAAAGGTTATCCCATTACAGGATAACCTTAGCAGAAAATGATAAGTTAAATACATTAAAGACTGTCGAATATACACTCTCCACATTCTAATTCAGCCCCCATTATCCGCCTACTTAGATTGATAAAGCACCGCCCGTGTCCCATCATTACTAATTAGCAATTCTACAAAATGAGGTCTTTTTGTATTCCCATCATCTACAAACACATATAATCTATGATTTCGAGTAGAATTATATGTGTCCTTTACTACTGTTTTTGTTTCTTTTCGAGGTGCAAAGCGTAACCACTCTATAAAATTTCGTTGTGGTAAGTTTAAAGGTTCTTCCTCGATGCTCTCTATAACGTTATAGCTATTGGGATGAGATATAAAACGCTTTAATTCTCCACTTTCAAAATCTAGTAACCTATTATATTTATCAATTTGAGCTGTATAGGCAGCATGTTGTTTTGCAATTGCCTCATATTGAGCAATTATTTTAGGGTCTCCCTCTAAGACTACATAACGATAAGGATACGCAGTAGCCCAAGCCACATCTGTTCGTACCATAGATACTTTATCAATACCTTCCGAAAGCTGCTCAGGAGATTTAAGTCCGTCTGGTACTTCGCTATTATTAGGCCATCCTCGTTTCCAATCAGTTGTACTGTACTCAAAATCCTCAAACTGATCAACAGTTGTATTAAGATCATATTGAATCCAATCAGCTACGAGCCAAGATATACTAAGAGTTATGATAACAAACAAAGCATAAGCCATTCTGCTATGTATTCTTTCAGATATAGCTTGTTTCTTAAAACGCCTATATTGCAGTAACAAACTCAATACTATAGCTATACCAAAAACAATGTATGTAATAGGCGCTAAATTAAATAAGATTGCTACAATTGCAAACAACACGCATAGCATAACCGTTAATAGGCCATAAAATCCTTGGAACAAAACTCTCTCCTATTATGACAACACTTATAACAACTTCAACATTTAAAACATCTTTTTATACAGCACTTCTATGTCTTTATAGTTTATTTCTGCCACGGTATTCGCAATATTCCCTGTAGCTACAACGTATACATTATCTACAAGCCAAGGAATGTCTTTTTTCGTAAAGCCTAGTTCTGTAAGGTTTGTAGTAAGGTCCAGGTCATGTACGATAAAGCGTAGTGCTTCACCTAGTTCGGAGCCATCGCCGTGGTTAAAGATACGAGCTAATGCACCAAATTTATCTGGGTTAGCACTCCAAGTGTATTCCACTACCACAGGTTCAATAACGGCAAGGCCCACACCGTGGGTAATATCTTTAAGGCCACTAGCAGGGTGTTCCATACCGTGGGCTAGTGTGACACCTGCCGTATTGATTACCATACCGCCAATGGTGCTAGCAAGGGTTACCGATTCCCAAGCTTTTGTGAGTTGTTTTTCATTCAGTACTTCAGGTTTACCATTAGCAACGGCTTTCACATGTTTATATAGAGGTACGAGATATTGTGCTAATAATGTTACTGCATAATAAGATAATGCATCAGTAAAAGGTTGTGCCGTTTTAGAGGTATAGGCTTCGATATTATGACATAGTGCATCAAAGCCAACAGAGGCCAACACATGAGGTGGCATAGTGCCCATCACGGCAGGATCTACAATGGATACCTTCGGCACGATTGCATTACAACGCAAAGATTTCTTATCCCCCGTTTCAGGATTAGTAAGCACACCAAAGCCATTGCCTTCAGATCCTGTGCCACATGTTGTAGGAATGACAATGAGTGGTAATGCATTATCACTACTTTTACGATTAAAGATATAATCGTTAATATCACCTTCGTTTACGGCCATAAAGGCAATGCCCTTTGCACAGTCCATGATAGAACCGCCGCCGATGGCAATAACCACATCACAGCTTTCAGATTTAGCCAAAGTAGCGCCCTCTAAAGCAGTCGTTGTTAATGGATTAGCATCAACTTGATCAAACAACACATAGTCAATATGAGCAGTCTCTAATTTTGCTACTACACGATCATATAAACCAGATTTCTTCGCACTAGTGCGACCTGTTACGATGAGGGCTTTCTTGCCATAAGATGCAACATAATCAGCAACACTGTCTACTTTATTCCAACCAAATTGGATGTTTACAGGTAAAAAATAAGAGAATTCCATGTGACAACCTCGTTTCTCTGAAAACTACTTCTTAGTGCTATTGTAATGTATATTTAAGGGCATGTAAAACCTCATAGGACTTTCACTAGAAAACAGGTATACTAATAATAAGAGGGGATATTTATATTTATAGAGGGAGAGACATCTATGAAATTTGCCATTAAACATTTATGGTCTTCGCTGCGGGACCTAGCAACGCAGTCGCCTATATTACTGGCATTAATTGCCATATTTTCATGTACACCGTTGTATATTGAACAAGATTGGTTTGCCGAAATCGACATTAAGCTATACTCACTGTATTTCTTTATCGTTATATTACAAAGCTATATAACGAGAGCCCGAAAGTTTTCCATAGTATATACCTTAGTAAGTATCGGAATCAGCGTTGGTCTTTATATGATTCACGAAACGTACGGGTATGTGCGGGGCATTGAGCTAGCTACGGAAAATATATCGTACCTATGGCTATACTCCATGATTGCCTTGTATTTCACCTCGTCTGGTGAACACTACATCGGTGAAATCATTAACCGCATCAAACGGATTGGCATCACCCTTGTTACGTCTACGCTATACAACATTGTTATCATCATGAGTTTATGGTTCTTCTTCATCATCATAGACCAACCTTTCGACGTTGAAGAAACCATTTTTAAAGTGCTCGCATCCATTAATATATTCATTTGTCTATCTATGGTATGTTCTTACAAAGAAGATCCAGAGGGCCCCGCAGAACCAAGTAAATTCTTTACTGTTGTGTTCGGCATTATCTTGCCAAAGGCGTCCATTATTACAGGCATTCTAGCTAACATCTATTTAGTCTTGATCCTGTTAGGACTTCGAGAGGATACGCGTTTCTTCTACACCTACTATCCGTATGTAGCCATTTTTTACCTATTCTACTTGGCTAGCTTTAGATCTAGTGAAAGTAGCAGAACTCAGCAAATCCTGTGCTTCTTGTTCATTACGTTAACTACATTGTGCTTAGCCCTGATCGGTAAGCGTGTTATTAATGAACCAATTCTCTGGCTCAATACAATTTACGTGAGTGCATTCAATCTCATCTTCTTAGTACACAATATTTATTCTCTTGTGAAAGGTTTAAAACCTTCTGTACACACAACTATTATGGCTCTAGCCTTAGGTGCTATTCTCTTGACACCATTCATAGGCTATACAACGTATCGTGAATTTGTTACGTATACTAAAGTTGATGGAGAATGGCATGCAAGCCTACCAATAGCAGCCACCTTTGATCCTAACTTCACAGACTACGGCACACCATATGTACCTATGGACGATTTAAAACTGCCAGATACCAACCCAGCAAACGGCAGACGCGTCGAGTATATCAATTTTGATGCTTTGTCTGTACCAAAGGTTATCTCTATTGCAGGCTACGATAAATACATTGAAAACATCGAATTAATAGTCTACGAAAGAGACCTTAAGGAATACGAAGTAGAATCTGCCAACTTCGACTCCATCTCATTCAAGTTCCTCAACAAAGGCCTTGATTTAGAGGTGTCTCTACCAAATGGAATAACAGAGGTGCATCATATTTATGATAAGTTCCTTACAGTCGATAAAACAGCTATCGATCCTGTCATTATAGAAGGCACTGGATACAAACTATTGATTACGTCGTACTTCATAAACCAATTCGATACACGTAAACTTAAATTTAATGTACTTTATAATTAAGCATATAATACAATATAGTAATAATTACAACATCATATATAATATGACAAAAGCAGTACCTCACAGGGGGTACTGCTTTTATTCGTTAGCTCAGCTTTATAAGAATATCTTTAGCAAAATCTTGGGCCGCTTTAAAATCGTCTTCATTTGGGTGTACTGCAGCTTGTTTGTGACGTGCATCGCGATCAGCAGATTGACCGTGGCTATGCCCTTTCGGGAACATCTTATACATCATTTCGATGACCTTAGGGTCTACCTTTCCTTGACAGATGAAAGTCCCTACGGGTTCTACGCCATCTGGTAAACAGTTTGCTGCATTGATTAAACTCTCCTTCGCATGTGCCATTTGAGGTGGTACGCCTGCTGTTGCAAACAACGCAATATAAGGGTTATGTAATGTACCGAGTACATCACGAGCTTCTTTGTTAGCCGTCCCTTTATCCACCCAGAATCCTGCAAACACAAGATCGTAAGATGATAAATCAGACGGCAATTCTTGCATAGATACACATGGTGTACCTGCAGGCAATACGCTAGTCATAGCCTCTGCCACTTGTTTAGTATTTCCCGTAAGGGAAGAATATATAACAATAGACTTCATGTCTTACCTCCTATTTACTATATATCTATTATAGGTCATGTATCACATGCATTTAATAAAATAAATCACAATAGTATATAGAACGATATAAAACGGAATTTTATATACTGCCGCGTACTATTTTACTATTCACAAAAGAGATACATCATTCAAAATCATCATATATGCATCCCATATAGCATTTTCTAGCATTTATAACTATATCGATAAATTTAATCATACTATATTTATAAATTTCTAAATGTCAATATTGAATGTATAGAATTTTTTAGCTATAATCGTAACATAATGTATAAGCTCAATAGGAAAACTACAACATATAGTAGTTTTCTTATTTTTCTGATTAGACTTAACTTAAAGATATTTTATACTTTTCAGTCTAATCTTATATATGCTTAGATTAACAGTTTTATTACTTTTAAGACTCAAGGGGAACAGTAATGGAGATTATGATCAAGAAACGGGATGGCCATTTCGAGCCTTTATCCGTTGAAAAAACGAAACGTATGATTGCCTTCGCATGTTTGGGGTTAGATTCTTGTGATCCACTAGAATTGGAGTTGGATGCGAAGTTACAATTCGTTGATGGCATGACTACTAAAGAGATTCAAAAAACTTTAGTACAAACTGCTATCGAAAAGGTTATCTCTAAAAAAGACGATGGCTTCGGTAACCAAGTTAACAAAATGAACCAAGATTGGCAATTCGTAGCGGCTCGTCTATTCTTGTTCGATCTCTATAAAGAAGCTGCTATCACTCGTCGCTATAAAGCGTTCGGCTATGGCAACTTCCCAAATCTTGTACACATGCTTGTAGAAGAGAAAAAATACGCTGACTTCTTCGTTACAGAATATACAGCTGACGAATTGCAAGAGTTAGGCGATTACATTAAACCAAAACGAGACTATCTCTTCAACTATGAAGGCCTTAAATTATTAGCTGACCGTTACTTAGTAAAAGGCTTCAACAAAGAAATCTACGAGTTACCACAAGAACGTTTCATGGCTATCGCTATGCACTTGGCATTAGTAGAAGGCGAATAACAAAGTAGAATATGCTAAAAAATTCTACGACTTGATGAGCCAATTAAAAATGACAACAGCTACACCTACATTGGCAAACGCTGGTACACCATTCCATCAATTGTCCTCTTGCTTCATCTCTGGCGTAGATGACAACTTATGGTCCATTTACGACGTAAACAGCAAATTCTCCCGCGTATCTAAACACGGTGGCGCTCTTGGTATCTACCTTGGTAAAGTTCGCGCATTGAACTCCGACATTCGCGGTTTCAAAAACTCCTCTGGTGGCGTTATTCCTTGGATTCGTTTGTACAACGATACAGCTGTTGCAGTAGACCAATTGGGTAAACGTAAAGGCGGCGCCACAGTAACACTTGATATTTGGCACAAAGACTTCTACGAGTTCGTAGAGCTTCGCACTAACAATGGTGACGACCGTCGTAAAGCACATGATATCTTCCCTGCTATCTCTGTTCCAAACATCTTTATGGAGCGTATGTTAGGTCGTGAAAACTTTACTTTATTCGATCCTCATGAAATCTTAGCTGTAAAAGGGCTATTCCTTAGAGGACTACTACGATACTGATGACAATAAGGAGTTCACAAAACGTTACCTCGAATGTGAACAAGATCCTAACTTACACGGTATCGAAGTACCAGCATTAGACATGATGAAAAAAATCATGCGCTCCGCTGTTGAAACGGGTACACCATTCATCTTCTTCCGCGATACTGCAAACGCTGCAAACCCTAACAAACATGCAGGTATGATTTACGCATCCAACTTGTGCCACGAAATCGCACAAAACGTTGGCTTCACTAACCTTGCTGAAGAAATTATCAACGAAGATGGTACTATCACTACAAAACAAATACAGGCGACATGGTTACATGTAACTTAAATTCTATCAGCCTTGGCCGTATTACTGACGAAGAGTTAGAAGAAAACATTGCCCTTCAAATTCGCATGTTAGACAATGTTATCTCTATCAATCAAGCGCCAGTGCCAGAGTCTCGCATGACGTCTGATAAATACCGCGCTATTGGTCTTGGTACGTCCGGTTATCACCACTACCTTGTAAACCACGATATCCAATGGGAATCTGATGAGCACATTGAAGTAGCAGATAAATTGTTCGAAAATATCGCTTACTATGCCATCAAAGCGTCCATGGAATTGGCTAAAGAAAAAGGTGCGTACCCTGCATTCAAAGGTTCCGAATGGGAAACTGGTGCATACTTCACACGTCGTGGCTACACATCTGATCGTTGGAAACAATTGGCTGCAGACGTTGCTAAATACGGTATCCGCAATGGTTACTTGATGGCTGTAGCGCCTACTGGTTCTACTTCCAACATTGCGAACACAACGGCTGGTATCGACCCTATCTTCAAAAAATTCTTCATCGAAGAAAAGAAAGGTTCTTTCACACCAAAAACAGCTCCAGATTTGAACAACAAAACATTCTGGCTCTACAAAGAGGCGCATACAATCGACCAACAATGGTCTATCAAAGCTTGTGGCGTACGTCAACGTCATATTGACCAAGCGCAATCTTTCAACTTGTACATCACACCTCAAATGAAAGCGAAAGAAATCTTAGACCTTTACGTTGAGGCTTACAAACAAGGGGTTAAAACAATCTACTACATCCGTAACCAATCCCTTGAAATGGATGAGTGCACAAGTTGCTCATCCTAATACGAGATGTGTTTATAAATCTGATGACGACCTATAGCAGTATAGGTCGCATCGTTGTATAAAGGAGTCCTACTATGGAGAAAAAACTGATTTTCAACGAACATGGTGACCGTGGCACGCAATCTATGATTGGTGGTAATACCACAAACCTTCGCGAATGGAACCGTATCAAGTATGATTGGGCTAACCAAATGTACCGTACGATGCTCAACAACTTCTGGATTCCTGAAGAGATTTCCTTGAACGAAGACGTTAAGCAATTCCCATACTTAACAGACTACGAACGTCGTGCATTTGATAAAATCATTGCGTTCTTGAACTTCCTTGATTCTATTCAGTCTGAAAACTTGCCTAACTTGAGCCGCTATATTACAGCATCTGAAGTAGCATCTTTATTAAATATCCAAACGTTCCAAGAGGAAATTCACGCTCAAAGTTATTCCTACATTTTGGACACTGTAACGAACCCTATTACACGTGACAAAATCTATGATGAATGGCGTACAGATAAAACATTGCTTGCTCGTAACCGCTTTATCGCTGATGCATATCAACGTTTCAGCGACGATCCTAGCGAAGCAAACCTTATTCATACAATCATTGCTAACTATATCTTAGAAGGTATCTACTTCTACTCTGGTTTTAGCTTCTTCTACACTTTGGCACGCCAAGGTAAAATGACAGCTACATCCACTATTTTCAAATATATCAACCGCGACGAAGTAACTCACCTTGTATTGTTCCAAAACATCATCCGCGAGTTACGCCGTGAACGCCCTGATTTATTCACACCAGAACTAGAGGAAAAAATCACTGACATGATTCGCCAAGGTACAGAGAATGAAATCGCTTGGGGTCAATACATCACTGATGATAAAATCCTCGGTCTTAACAACGTTCTTATCGAACGCTATATCAAATACCTTGCAAATATCCGCTTAGAAGCAATCGGCTTACCTCATCTATATCCTGAAATCAAGGATAATCCAATGGAATGGATCGAAAGCTTCTCCAATTTGAATAGCACAAAAACTGACTTCTTCGAAGCAAAAGTTACAAACTATACAAAAGCAGCAGCATTTGATTTCGATGATTTAGAATAATAACAAAAAAGATAAAAGAAAAAGTGATTCTCACGGTAGGAGAATCACTTTTTTCATTATAAAGGTTATTCAGTTAATAACGGTTAGCCAGCTGTATATGGGCTGAATCGACCTGCAAATAGGTAGGAACCCATTTTACCAAGTTTAGCAGCAAAGACAGAAGCTACGATACCTAAAATAATCATAATCCATGCGTTATCAGCAGTTACACCGTCAGCAATAGCGATGTAGGCTTGTGCACAGGAAAGAATAAAGTAAACCACTGTTAAGTAAATCTTTGCTTTAGGAATTTTAGATGTTCCTTGTTTTGTAACGTAATTTACTACCAATATAACCAGAAATACCACCAATGATAACGAGAAGTGGTAAAATCATTGCTACTAATGTAATTGCAGGGAATAATATATTTGCAATAGATGGAATCAACAATGCAATAAAAGGTACTAAGAAAGAAGCTGCTGTTGCTACGATTGGGAAATGTACCGCAATTGGATGTAAATGAAGATCTAGCAATTTTTCGCGTGTTGGATTAATGCGACGTGGCTTGTAATCCATCCAAACTGTTGGAGGGAAACCACATGTTGGACACGGTTGATCCCTGTACTTAGCTTCCTCAATATATCCGCATACACGGCAAATTATCCATTCCGTACCTTGTTCAGGTGTTGGTTTAGCTGCGGTAGAACTTGTTGCTGCCGTAGCTGCTTTTTGTTCTGCTGTCATAATTAAATCTCCTTACTTAAGAAATTCTATATAATTAAATAATGATTATTATTTAATTATATTATAACATAATTCACTAAGTAAAAGTAAAATTTATATGCTTATTAAAAAATTAAATATATCATGCTGCTAACGTACCTATAATCAAAGGTTGCGGTATTTGATTTTCATAAATTAGAATAATAAGAAAAAAGATACCCAATCCAGATCTTTGGATTTGGGTATCTTTTTATCATTTATATTTAGGAATAATCCCCAACGCCACCCTCGTTTTGTACAGCCGACACGTGGTAATACATTGTAAATTGTATCAATACATTTGTGCGCAAATAGGCCTACACTGTAGATTTTCATTCGCCCCGTGAATGTATTCATCAAACGCTTGGTAAAAGCAAAAGTTTTGTGTCCACCCTGTTTCAAACTACCAACTATATTAGCTTTCAATCAATTCAGTGGTCCAGTTAGCAGACTGCAATAGATTGTCTAATAAACGAACTTGTTTTGCTATATTGTCAGCTTCTTTTTGGATATCTTTAACATTGACGGTCGGTATTAATTTGATTTCAGACCCTCTCGCACGGAAATTGATACTACCTGCGCTAGACGCCAATGTCCGATAAGCACTTAGACGCAATGCAGCACTATCTTTTTCCGCAATAATTTCAGTAATAGAGCGGCCTTCTACAATAGTTTTGCAATTTGTTAAATTAATATCTGCAATTAACTTTTGAAGTCTAGTTACACATTGATCTAATGCTTTCAAAAGCTCTTCAGGGTTCTCATTCGGTACTTCCCCTTCTTGCACTAAACTATTTTGAGTCAAACGAAGCTCTAAATCGCTAATTTTATAATTCAAATCAGCTCGCTCTTGTAATGCTTCTGCTAATTTCATGAATTTCACCTCACAACCAAAAATATATTACCTTTATAAGGACTTATAAAACCTTTCGCATCAAGATATGAGGACAGCCTTCATCAAGGTATTCTTCCCCTTCTGTCTTATATCCAAGAGATTCGTAAAATGGTTTTGCCTGTACTTGCGCTGATAAGGAGCAGGTCTTAAACCCATCGCGACGAATGCCATTTTCTGCGGCCATCATAATCTTAGTCCCTAAATGCTGTCCACGATACAACTTACGCACCGCCATGCGACCAATATGGGCATCACCTTCTTCGTTGCTTGGGAAATAGCGACATGTACCTGCTGGCTTGCCATCGATAGATAAAAGGACAAATTTTGCTATTTCATCTATTTCATCGAACTCGTCTTCAAAACCTTGTTCCTTCATAAACACATCAATACGTATTTGTTTTATTTCATCAGTAATATGATCTAAAATTTGAATAACCATATCGCCTCCACTGCTACTCATATATCGCTATTTGCGTAAAATTATTTTTGTTATACTGTACCTAAGAGAGTCAATTGACGTGAGTTAGGTTCATCACCGAAAGGTGGTGATACTATGACAAAACATGAAATTACATATGTAGTTATCATAATTTTGTTATCCGTAGTTACTATCATTGCCTTAGTTAAGTAAGGTAATGAAAACGCCTAACGTAATGAGGTGGCTAGACCTCTAACACGTTAGGCGCATCATTTTTACCCAAATTTTAGATGAGCCTAACGCTACCGACACGTTGATTGGCTCTCTTTATAAACTTATTATACTACAATTTAATCATGAATAGCAAAAATCATTTTTATACAAAAAGCCTTATTATATCTACATTCCAAATAATTTATTAAGCACATTATTTTTAAAACTTCTATGAAATTTAATTTTAAGTATTGCATAATCTTATCATTTGGGTTTATACTATACCCAACATTTTAGAAAGGAGCAACCAAAGATGACTAACCAAATTAGCCTCGCTACAAAACAATACTTTTATTGGTTCTTTATCCAACGTACGGGTAAGGAACTATTTGTGGTGCGCTAATTAAGACTTAGTTATTATTAGTTGCTTAGAATAGTAAAAGGGCTGCCCGTATTAGATTACGGGTGGCCCTTTTTTGTTTGCTATCCCGTATGGTAAGCCCAGCTATTCACTGTAGTTACAAGGAGGAATTATCATGATTATTACATTGAAACAAAACGCCGCACAAACAGAGGTATCTCGTTTACGCAGTGAATTAGAGGCTCAAGGGTTCGTTATTCATCCTGTAGAAGGCACGCGCTACAATATTTTAGGTCTTATCGGCGACACTGCATCCCTCGATGCTCGCCAAATTGAATCTCTTGATTTCGTAGATAAAGTAACTCGTATTCAAGAGCCATACAAAAAAGCAAACCGCAAATTCCATCCAGATGATTCTGTAATCAACGTAGGTGGTGTATTGATTGGTGGTGGTCACTTCGCAGTAATGGCTGGCCCTTGCTCCGTAGAAACACCTGAACAAGTAATTGAAACCGCAAAAGCTTGTAAAGAAGCAGGCGCTACAATCCTTCGTGGCGGCGCTTTCAAACCTCGTACATCCCCATACTCCTTCCAAGGCATGGGCCCAGAAGGTTTGGAATTGTTAGAGCTTGCTAAAAAAGAAACAGGTCTTCCTATCGTTTCTGAAGTTATGGATATTTCCCAATTACAATACTTCGATAACGTAGATATGCTTCAAATCGGTGCTCGTAACATGCAAAACTTCACACTTTTAAAAGAAGTAGGTAAATTAAACAAACCAGTTCTTTTAAAACGTGGTTTATCTGCTACATACGAAGAATGGTTGATGGCTGCTGAATACATCATGTCCGAAGGCAATGAACAAGTTGTATTATGCGAACGTGGTATCCGCACATTCGAAACTAAAACTCGCAATACCTTAGATGTAACAGCAATACCTATGATGCACGAATTATCTCATTTGCCAATCATCATGGACCCTAGCCACGCTGCAGGTATGAGCCGTATGGTTCGCCCACTTTCCCTTGCATCCGTAGGCGGCGGTGCAGATGGCCTTATGATCGAAGTTCACAATGATCCATCCAAAGCATTATGCGACGGCCCTCAAGCATTACGTCCAGACCAATTCACTAGCCTTATGAAAGAAGTTATCGCATTGCGCCAAGCATTGGTAGAATGTACTAAATAATCTCACATACCACACAAATGAGCTAGTATCCGTTATAATAGATACTAGCTTATTCTTTTAAGAAAGGAACCGTTATGACTCGCATCCATATTAACGCGTCCACACCGTATGACGTTGTCATCGAGGAAGGCGCTTTACAACGCATCACCGATTATATTAAACCGTTAAAACCAAATTGTCGTGTTATCATCGTCAGCGATAGCAATGTGGCACCGCACTATTTGGACTCTGTGAAAGCAAATATGGAACATGCCGGTTATACTGTTTGTGATTATGTATTCCCTGCTGGTGAAAGCTCAAAAAATGCTCATCAACTCATCGATTTAGTGGAATACATGGCGGCCCAATCATTAACTCGTAAAGACCTGCTCATTGCCCTTGGGGGCGGTGTAGTAGGTGATATGGCAGGCTTTGCAGCAGCTACATACTTACGAGGTATAGACTATGTACAGGTTCCTACATCTCTTTTAGCCGCTGTAGATTCCTCTGTAGGTGGTAAAACAGCAGTTAATCTAGATGCAGGTAAAGAACTTATGGGGCGCTTTCAAACAACCTATCCTCGTCCTCTGCGATCCAACTACGCTAAATACATTGCCAGACATGGAGTGGAAAAATGGTTGTGGGGAAATTATCAAATACGGTTTCCTCGATGTACCAGGTCTTTTAACCCAACTAGAGAATAGACCATTAATTAAACATCGCGGTAGCGTTAGTGGCGTAATTGCCCGCTGCGTACAAGCTAAAGCAGATATCGTAGAGCAAGATGAGCGCGAATCTGGTGTACGTGCCCTCTTAAACCTCGGTCATACCTTTGGTCATGGCATCGAAAAGGCGAGCCACTTTGAAGTACACCACGGTTATGCCGTAGCAATTGGCATGGTCCTCATGGCGCAAGGTGCTGTGAAGCATGGAGAATTAGATGAAGAGGCGTTAGAAAAATTAAAGGCTCTCATCGAAGCACACGATTTGCCAACTACAACAACTATAACAAAAGAAGAAATTTTAGCAGCTGCTAAGCACGATAAAAAAAGCGAAGGGGCTACCATTAAAATTGTAGTTCCTACTAGCTATGGCCACAGCGAACTCAAGGTAGTAACACACGAAGAGCTTGCAACCTATTTAGATTAAGGAGATTTATATGCATTCTGTAACGAACGCCATCCCTACGGGGACTATCGCGTCCATCCCCGCAAAAGGCCCATGCACATCGCGCACTGATTTGTGCCGCTCTTGCTAGCTCGCCATCTACGATATTGCTGAGCCGCACCTCTAAAGACATCGATGCTACTATGGACTCCTTACGAGGCTTAGGCGCACACATTGTATATGAAAATAAAGTTGTCACTGTTACGCCTGGCGCTCCACCAGCAAAAGGCAAAGTAGTTCCTCACGAATCAGGCACTACGTTGCGCCTTTTATTACCTGTAGCAGCATCTATCAGTAATCATGTGGACGTAGATGCGAAAGGTCGTTTACCAGATCGTCCTCTAGAACCTATGCTAAGTGAAATGAAAGCACATGGCGTAACATTCTCCCAAGATAAACCACCCTTTACGATGACGGGTCGCCTCCAAGGGGGCAATTTCTCCATGGTAGGCGATGTAAGTAGTCAATTCTTCTCTGGTTTATTGTTGGCAGCCCCTCAAATCGGCTTATCTACTATTACGTCTACGACACCACTTCAATCTAGCGACTACGTAACACTGACGACTACGACGATGGCAGACTTTGGCGTTACCGTTGACCATACGCCTGCTTCTGACACAGTCCGAGAATCCTTTACGGTAGCGGCTAATGCTACTTTCAAAGGTCAAAATCATTACCAAATCGAAGGCGATTGGTCTAATGCAGCAATCTGGATGGTAGCCGCTGGTATGACGGGCAAACCAATTACGATTACAGGCATGAACAAAAATTCTGTACAAGCTGACCGCCGCATCATGCAAGTTATGATTGATGCTGGTTGTAATATTGTATGGGATGGTATGAATATAACGGTCACAGGTCGTGCTTCCAACCCAATCCATGCAGATCTAGAGCAAATGCCTGACATGTTGCCTGTTATGGCAGCCCTCGCCTGCTCTATCCAAGGTGAAAGCTCCTTTGTTAAGGGTGCTCGCCTACGTTTGAAAGAGTCTGATCGTCTCGTAGCCGTTGCAAATCTCGTAAGAGACTTGGGCGGTACGGTGCGCGAAGATGGTGATGACCTATATATCATCGGTAATGGTATACTTAAAGGGTGGACAAGGTGATTGCGTCAATGACCATCGCCTCGTTATGGCAGGTACATTGATGGCTCTCATCAGTGAAAATCCTGTAACACTAAAAGATAGCGAAGCTATCACAAAATCCTATCCAGACTTCTTTGAGGACTGGAATTTACTAGGCGGTCATGCACAACCGTTATAGATTTCTAATCTTAACTGGTGTGATTCGATACATAATAACAATAATAGTCATACGTACTATATAGTAGGAGTTAATATAATGGCATCTAATTTCGGTAAAACCATACAAGTATCTACCTTTGGCGCCTCTCACGGCTATGCCATTGGCGGTATCGTAGAAGGCCTACCTTGTGGACACACCATCGATATTGATGAACTAAGCGCCTTCTTGAAAGCGCCGTGCGCCAGGTCAAAATCAATTACAAACGCAACGTAAGGAAGCCGATGTGCCTGAATTTTTAGCAGGTATGGTGGACGGCATGCTCAGTGGCTCTCCACTGGCATTTATGATTCGCAATACATCGCAGCACTCTAGCGATTACAATAACTTACGCGATATCCCTCGCCCATCTCATGCGGACTTTACAGCTCGTATACGCTATGGTGATAAGGTAGATATGCGAGGTGGCGGCCATTTTTCGGCACGCCTTACAGCACCTCTATGCGTAGCCGGTGGCATTGCTATCCAACTATTACGCGAAAAAGGCATTGAAATTCACGGCCATTTGAAACAGGTTGGTACTATCCAAGATGCTCCTATCAATATGGTTCATCCAGACATGAAAGCACTTGGTAACATCGCGACAGAACCAATTGCTATGCTCGATGCAGATAAACGCAGCGAAGTAGAAACCCTTGTTATGAACCTCAAAAAAGACGGCGACTCCACAGGTGGTATCGTTGAGGTCGTAGCTACAGGTCTACCAATTGGATTAGGCAACCCAAACTTTGATGGTATTGAAAACCGATTAGCTCGCGTTATCTTTGGCGTACCAGCCATTAAAGGCGTATCCTTTGGCGGTGGCTTCGATATGTGTGCACAACTTGGATCCGAAGTAAACGATGCTTTCACCATGGACGGTGACAAGATTACAACCACAACTAACAATAGCGGTGGTATTCAGGGAGGTATTACCAACGGTTTACCGCTCGTTATGCAAGTGGGCATCAAGCCAACACCATCTATTTATAAAGAACAACATTCTGTGTCACTTTCACAAAAAGAGGACACATTACTCACCATTAAAGGTCGTCACGACCCATGCGTAGCGCTTCGTGCAGTACCTGTTATCGAAGCTATTACAGCCCTTGTCATTCTTGATTTCTTAGGAGATATTGACCATGAACTTAGATGAAGTACGCGTTAAGATTAACGATATAAACGACCAAATGCTCGCCCTCTTCAAAGAGCGCATGGAACTCTCCAAGGACGTTGCGGCGGCAAAGAAAGAAATGAATAAGGCCATTTACGATGCCAAACGGGAGCGAGATATCCTCGACAAAGTAACGAGAGATGCAGGCCCGGATCTCGATCTATATGCGCGTCGTTTCTTCGAAGCATTATTTAGCTTGAGCCGTACCTATCAGTCTGAACAATTATTCCAAGATAATGAGTTCACAATAAAAATGAAAAAAGCCATTGAGCAGTCCCCTACCTTGCCACCGCAACGCGGCAGTGTAGCTTGTGCCGGCGTATTCGGTAGCAATGCTCAAATGGCGTGTGATAAATTATTGCCTCTCAGCCAAATTCACTACGTAACGGGTTTCCGTGCTGTATTTGATGCGGTAGAATCCGGCGAATGTCAATTTGGTGTATTACCTATCGAAAATAGCTCCAACGGTTCTGTAAAGAAGTATATGACCTCTTAGAAGAGCGTAAATGCTATATCGTGCGCGGTACGCCTTTGGATTTCTCACGACTTACTCGTGAAAAAGGCACGAAACTTGAAGATATTCATACGATTATCTCTCACCCTCAGGCGTTGGGCCAATGCAGTCACTTCCTAGATACATTAGAAGGTGTAGAGTTACGGTCCTTCGATAACACGGCTCGTGCAGCACAAATGGTAGCAGCCAGTGATGATCCAGGCGTAGCAGCTATTGCAGCACCTCAATGTGCAGACTTGTACAACTTGTCTCCATTGATGCGTAATATCCAAAATAGCGATAACAACTATACGCGTTTTATCTGCATTAGCAAGGACTTTCATGTATACCCAGGGCTAATAAAATCTCTGTGGTAACCACAGCAAGCCATGCTCCAGGAGGGCTTGGTACATTACTCACCAAGTTTGCTAATATCGGCGTAAACCTTACAAAACTCGAGTCTCGCCCTATCGTAGGCCATAACTTTGAGTTTTTGTTCTACCTCGATCTAGAAGCATCCTTAGCAGATCCAAAGGTATTATCCGTTCTAGCAGAGCTTCATACGTCACAAGATAAGTTCCGCTTACTCGGTAATTACCCTGAAAACTAATATATTCATCCGTACTAGTCCCTATATGGACATATATAGTACAATGAATATAGTTATAAACTCCAATGGCTAATAGGTACCAGCCTATTAGCCATTCTATGTATATTGACCTAGGAGGTCCTATGAAATTTGGTTTACTTGGCCGTACGTTGGGCCATAGCTTTTCTCCTCACATTCATAGTGTGTTAGGAAATACTAATTACGAGTTATTTGAAAGAGAACCAAGCCAATTACAAGAGTTCTTTGATGATCCTGAACTACAAGGCATCAATATTACCTTCCCTTACAAGGTAAATGCCCTTGAGGCTTGTGATGTGGTTGACCCTCGTGCAGAACGCATCGGTTGTGTGAATACGATGGTCCGCAAAGACGGTAAATGGCATGGCTTTAATACAGACTATGATGGCTTTGTATTTACACTAAGACATGCTGGTATCGATGTATCTGGCAAGGAATGTATCATTCTAGGCGATGGTGCTTCCTCTGCTACAGTTCACGTAGCACTTGAGGACTTAGGTGCTAAGAATATCACACATTTATCTCGTAAAACGGCTCCGTTCTACAACGATGCCCCTAATTACTACGAAACAGCGCAGATTATTATTAACTGTACACCTATCGGTATGTATCCTCACAATCCGGCTAGCCTCATCGATCTTATGCAGTTTTCCAAGCTAGAAGGTGTTATCGACCTCATCTACAATCCACGCCGCACGATTCTACTGCTCCAAGCGGAAATGATGGATGTTCCTCACTGTGATGGCCTGCCATTCCTCGTGGCACAAGGCGTTGAGGCGGCTAACCATTTCCAAGGTGAAAGCTTTGGCACAAAGGAAATTGAACAAATCTTACAAGATATGCGCCGTGAAAAGGAAAATATCATTCTCATCGGTATGCCTGGTGTAGGTAAAACAACTGTTGGCAAAGCCCTTGGAGGAAAAAATGGGCCGCACTTGCGTTGATGTAGATCAAGAACTAGAAAAAGAAATTGGAGATATTTCTACATATATTACGGAACAAGGGGAACCGGCATTCCGTGAAAAAGAAGCGGAAATGATTGCAAAATTCGGTACAGAAACGGGCCTCGTTATCTCCACTGGCGGCGGTTGTGTAACAGTGCCTAAAAACTACGCGCACCTACGCCAAAATGGTCGCATTTACCAATTAACACAACCAGTAGAAAACCTATCTACCTCCGGTCGTGTCCTTTCTAGTGGCGGCATCGAGCGCTTACGCGAACTTGAAGAAACTCGTACACCAATGTATGAAAGCTTTGCTCAATGCATCGTAGAACATAATCGCAATGCACCAGAAACAGTAGCAGCAATCCTAGAAGACTTTGAAGCAAACTTATTGTAAGAGCTTGTATAGCAAAAGTGTAAAATTGTTTACATCTGTATTTCTAGATAAAACTAAAACGCATATCATAACATTAATGATATAAACTAAACAGCAGTAGCTATCCTTAGGATAACTACTGCTGTTTTTATGTTCCCTATGTCTTATAGATATTTGTGGAAAACCATATTTGCAATTACAATGTAATTACAAATAAAATTCAAAAACTAACATGCGCTTACTATAAAATTAATACAATACTCGACGCACTACAGTCACAATAATAAAGAATCATAGGAGGATATTATGAAAACCGTAAACCTACAAGTCCGCATCAATGAAGATCTAAAACAGGAAGTATCTAGCATATTAAAGGCACAGGGACTATCCTACACCTCTATGCTAGACGCCCTATTTCGTCAAATTATAAAAGAACGTCGCATTCCTTTCGCCATTGCTTTACCAACAACATCTACAGATAAAACACCAACGCCAAGTACACTCAACAATAACGGCACCTACGAACAACCCCAAACAACATTAAAGGCCTCAGATACTATAAATACATACGGAGCACCAACAACAAACGAAATAGAAATATCCTTTGATAAAATTGATAAAACAGGCATACTCAATATCCGTATAAACCCTAAAGTCAAAACACTAACAACAGCTATCTTAAAAGAAATGGGATTAACTATATCATTATTGATTACACTAATCTCCAAACAAATACAATTTTCAAAAGCAATTCCTAAGTCAGTAAACAAGCCTATCGCTTGTGACTCTATGAATGCAGACTTTCTTACCGACGAAGAAATCGACCAGCTACTGGAAATGGCATATATAGATATGGAACAAGGTAACTTAATTTCAGCTGAAGAACTTTTTGAGCAACTAAAGAGAGAAGGTCTTCTTTTATGAGCTATAAAGTTTTATTTAGTAAGCTTGCTGAAAAAGAAGTTAAAAATATCATTATAAATTTAAAAGAATTTACTCAAGATTTGAATCTGATTCAACAAAGACAAGCCGAAATTCGAAATGCAGTCTTTTCACTTGATATTTTCCCAGAACGATATCCTATATATAAGACTAATAATGAAATATATTATTTTCGAAAAATGGTCACTAAACATTATATTGTCTTATACTCTATAAAAAATAAAACTGTAATAATTAAAAAAGTACTAACGCAAGGTATGAAAATCATAA